>Ga0307377_10000135_pt1 | contig 101881 bp, 88 predicted proteins | sample TR3MG_FD_202535 | JGI IMG/M metagenome (GOLD analysis project Ga0307377, IMG submission 202535) | Soil microbial communities from Risofladan, Vaasa, Finland - TR-3 | ecosystem: Environmental > Terrestrial > Soil > Coastal area > Acid sulfate soil | place: Finland: Risofladan, Vaasa | collected...
CTATTCCAGCGTTTGCACCTTGACCTCGAGGGCTATCGCCGGTTTGCCTAATCGGAGCACCCCTATATGTGGCCCTACCCCGCGAAATCCCAAAGAGCCGCTTTACTTAGGGCCTCTTGCGAATCACCAATGGACAAGAGGGCCTCAATTTCGTCAGAGCTCGCCACGTGTGACATGAACGATCTCGCAGCCGCAATTCCTGATGTCCATCTGATTATGTCATCGGTTTCCCCGTTTTGGCTAGCCATCTCCGATGCAAGGCGCATTCTTCTTATCACATTCGATACATCGTGAGTTGAGCCAATAGTAGAGACAATGGCCTTTCCAGTCAGAAGATCGCACAAGCCTTCATAGTTCTGTGTTTCTCGGAACAATAGCTCTAGCAGAAACTCTTCGTTAGGCCGATTCTCTCTAATATAGTCTAACAATTCTTGAGCGATTTCTTTAATTCGGGCCCCTATCTGCGCTCTGACATCCTCACGAATCAATTCATTGGAATACTCAACACGGCGGTCCCTCTGGCCGTACTTGATGAGGCCTGTACGCTGAAGAGCCTCAAGCAACGTGGGTTCATCGATTTGGGCGAGATCAGCCAGGATTTCAGGCGGAAGGGGTGTCGGAGAAACAGCTAGGATTTCAAGGGATCTTATGACAAACCGATTTGAGGTCTTCATGACCAGTGCCACCTGCTGGCCTATCAGTCGGCTTAGCTCAACAGGGGCGGTTTCCAAGTTGAGGTCGGGGCTGGCGCGCTTCGTGGCTTTTATGATGTTGAGATATCCAGGCACACCATGATACTTTCTGTGCAGTTTGTCAATCTCATCGGATGATAGCTCTAACTCACTCAGGTAGGCTGCTGTCTCAAGACGGCTAAATTCCATTGGCTCTATGCGATGACATCTGACAGGGTCGGACAGACTGTCAACATGATCTAGGCGGCAACTGAACAGTAGATAAGGGCTACGCGGCGAAGTCTGAAGCGGAAACAGATCAACAATTCGATCACCCTCTGGTCCCTCAAGTCCCTGTTCGAGGCCATCCACTACGAAATAGTATTGGGCATCCCTTAACCTGGCTTGCCTGGAGAGTTGGAGAGACAGGGACGAGAACAAGCTTTTCAAGTCTTCTAAGCTTATAACTTCGGGAGGAGGTGTGGTTTCGAGAACCAAGCTCATTTGATAGCACATAGTGTAGAGAAAAGCGTGTTGTCGCTGAGTTAACGGACTGGCAGAGATGAAGTAGCTAATACATCGATCCTTATGATGGCGAACAAACTGGGCAAGGAGGTTCGTTTTTCCCGTTTGGATTCCACCCACCACCATCTGTCTCTGGCAGTCAGGGCCAAAGCCCGCTGTGATCTGCCTGACCAATGCATCTCTTGGGATTTCATCACTTGGAGTTGGTGGAAGAACCTGTTCTTCAAAGCCGATCGTTGGCATGGCAGCCTCCTTAATCACGCCGCAAGTTGAATGGGTGTGACTAGACGGTGTTTCACAGATACTATTGGCAAACTCATATTTTTAGGGGCGGTGCCCCAACAACGGCCTAAAATTGAGCATTTCTCCCGTTTGGACGTCAAAAATGGCCGTAACAGTGGCAACTTCTCCCATCAAGAGGGGTTAGCCAACAGTATCTTCACAGTACAGTTGGTATAACTGGGACATTGCCAACTATTGTCATTCCCACAACCTCCCCTGCTGCCCAACCTTCCCGACCTCCTCCCGCACCCTCTCCCGGCCGGCCAGGAAGCCATCGAGCAGCTTCTTCTCCTTGCTCTCGTTGGGGAGCGTCTCGGAGACCGCCTGGGCGACGCGGTAGAAAGCCTCGCCGCGGCCCAGCCCCGTCTCCGCCAATACCTGCACCAACTCGTCGCGGCGGCCTTTCTCCCACAGCAAGAGCACGTAATGCAGCACGTCTATCATCTCGTGCGAGTCAGCGATAGAGCGAGTCAGCGATTTGGGCTGACTTCTTCCCTCGCTGATTCGCTGCCTCGCTGACTCGTCCCACTTGCGCTGCTGCGGGCCGAGCACGCGCACGAACTCCTTTTCCTTCCGCACAAAGCCGCCCCGCCCCCACTCGCGCGCCAGGTCCACGCCGCACGATTGCGCCAGCTTGCGCGCCTCGTCGAAGGGCACCCGCGCCTCGCCATAGTTCCAGCGCCACAGCACGTAGAGGCGGGTCAGGTCGCTGACTTCGCCGGCGAAGCCATCCTGCAGGATCTGGCGCACGGCGTAGTCGGTGGCGATGGTGCGCACCTCGTCCAGCAGCCGGTCGGCGCGGACGGTGTTGCCTTCATAGTCCATCACGCGCTCGTACTTGCCAAAGACCTCGATGGCCGAGCCGATGGCGGCGATGAAGAAATCCGCCCCGCCGATGCCCTCCTCCCACAGCCGGTGCAGTTTGGTCTCCAGGTGGGTGCGCAGTTCCGCGCGCACGTCGTTGTAGAAACCGGTGGGCTGCCGCGCCATCTTGCGGGCGACGATGTAGATGGAGGAGGCCAGGGCGGCGGATTCGCTGGCGAGTAGGCGGGCTTGCATCTCCGTGTTCAGCGGCCAGGCTCCGGTGATGACCAGCCCGGAATCCAGCAGTGCGTTGATGACGGTTTCCCAACCGGCGGTGGACTTGTGGGCATAGACAATTACAGCAACACCATCAGGCTTGAGCACACGGTGCATCTCACTAAACGCACGCTGGAGATTCGCCTCATAGAATTGCTTGGCTGCCTCCTGGCCTCCCTGACGGTAGGGAGCAGAAACGATTTCCTCTGCTTTGGGGGTAAGTGGGGTGGCAAAGAGATCCGGATAAAGATGACCTACTGTGCGCTTGAGCCAGACATAGAAGAAATCCGAGAGAGCGGAGTAGTTGACGTTATCGTAATAGGGCGGGTCGGTTAGGATGGCGTCAAAGTAACTGTCGGGATAGGGTAGTTGTGTAGCAGAAAATTGGGTGACAGCTGAGAAATGGGTAGGCACGAATACAGCGGGGATGTGAGCACAGTGTTCCAGGACTTTCCGGCTCCAGTCCAGTGCAGCTTCCCATCCGCCAGTTACACCGCTGAAAGGATTGATCTCGAAATAATCCCATACCATTGAGATTGCCTGTCTACCGAACGTACCGGAGACTTTCTCGCCGGTGGTATGCCACCGAGTCAGCGAGCTCATCTTGTCGCTGACCCAGTCGAGTGCAAGCCCAAGATAAGTTGCTATGGCTATAGCAAAGTCTGGCTTCAGCTCTTCTGCGAGGGTTCTTGCTTGAGCAATGTGGATTTTCTCGATAAAGGTGACAAGGGCTAGATTCTGACGAGGGTTGAACGCTTCTCCCCAGGTAGGCATCCCATACATTGGTAGTCTATCCACTTCATGACACGGAGTTGGTATAGATTCATCTGGTACAGGATTCATCCCCCATTCCGGCATTAACCGCTCACGTTTGGCTTGCAGCGCGGCTTCGGCGCGGCGGTAGGTGGCCTCATCGGCGGGCGTTGCCACGCGGTAGGTCTTGCCGCTCTTGCCCTCACCCCCGGCCCCTCTCCCGCGGGGAGAGGGGGGCGCGAGCACCACCGCCACCATCCGTTGCCCTGCCTGGCCTTCCTGGAACAATCGGCGCGTTGTGTTCGCATCCACCGTGCCGCCGCAGCAGGGGCAGGTAGCCACGGCGCGGGCCACCGTGCCCTTTTCGGGGTCGAACCCCTCCGGCCACGGCTCATACCCGTCACCGACAATGCGAAAGGAATAGGACACAGATGAACACGGGTCGAACGGATTTTCACGGATTTTTCCTTCATCTTCCAATCCGTGTGTGTCCGTTGCATCCGTGTTGATCCGTGTTCTATCTATCCACAACGCCACGCGCTTCCTGTCCTTCTTCGCCAGCCAGAACTGGCGCATCAGCGGGATCTCCGCGCCGCAGGCCGGATTCTGGCAGGGGATGGTGCGCGCCCAGATGTAGCCCACCGGGATCGCACCCTCACCCCCGGCCCCTCTCCCGCCAGCAGGAGAGGGGAGCGGAGGGTCAAGCGGATAGAACTCGGCCAGTTCCTGGCGCGCTTCTTCCAGCACCCAGTTGCCCCAGTGCTTCACAGCATCCAGCAAAGGATTTCGGATTTCAGATTGCGGAGTTCGGACTGCGGACAAGTCGAATAGAGAGGGCTGTGACGTCGTCGTTCCAGGCTGCGCATCTCCTTGTCCCCTTGTCTCCTTGTCTCCTTGTCTCCCTGCGGTGTGACCGAACCTCTGCGGATACTCCAGCGTCGCCTTGAGAATCAGCACGGCGACGGGGTTGTAGTCGCTGGCGTAGGCTTCGCAGCCCAGGCGCAGCGCCTCCAGCGGGTAGGACCCGCCGCCGGCAAAGGGGTCGAGCACGCGGGGACGCGGCGCGCGGCCCGCTTCGATGTCTTCCACCGTCACCGGGTGACTCAGTTCGCCCGTCAGGCGCGCGGCATGGGCCTCCAGGATGTCACGGCGCGCCTTTTCTAGCAGGTGCGGGTTGAGCGAGTTCTCCCACTGGCAGAGTTCGACGATGAAATCGCGCCGCTTTTGCCACTCGAGTTCGTCCCCGGCAGGCGGGACGAGCGCGGCGTAGGCGGTGGCGCGGGAAGCCGCCAGCGGCCGCCGCGCCCACCAGATGTGCAGCGTGGAAATGTGGCCGTGGCGGATGTTCTTCTCTTTGGCCGCCGCCGCCCCGACTTCTTTGACGGGGAAGGATTCCTCGATGAAGCGACGGTCGGTCATGCGGCTTCTGCCTCCTGCCCTGGCAGAGACCCACACGCGCGCGCGGCCAGGTCGGCCCCCAGCAGCAGGTCGGCCAGGCGGCGGCGCAACTCCTGGGGCGTGGCAGATGGATAGCGTGTTTGCAGTCCACTGAGAGCCAATAGCCACACGGCCTGGTTCAGTTGACCCACCATGTGCACTTTCCGCCGCGCTGGAGCCTGGCGCGGCAACCCGATCAGCACATCCTCAGCCTCCAGGCGAGTATCGGCAAACAGGCCGTCCGTGAAAGGCTTTTGAACAGCAAAATCGGTCATCGGTCTCCTCCAAACCGCTATTCGCACAAACGCGAATGCACACCCTGCATATCAGCGTTTTCTGCCCAACGACTCGCGGTTCGGTCGCCGGGCCGGATTTGCAGTTTCACCTCATTCGCCAAGATCACCGACAAGTGCAATTGAGCGCCACTACAATCCGGGTCGAAGACCCGGTCGGCTGCAACTCCCTAGGATGGCTCGCCATCCTTCCCCCCACAAGGACCGGACGCTGCCAGTTCTTATAGAGCAACCAATTAGACTTCGTACGATTTCGGGTACCCCATGGGGGTGCAAAATTGCCCGACCTCTATTTGGTTTCCCTATTAGCAGCCGCTTATCAGCCTCCGCTCCTGGGTCTGATTCTCTTCAGCTTGAAGCCGCTCTTTCTGCTAGAGAAGTAGTAGTTCAGTGGAACACCGAACAGGTTAACAATACGTTGGCAATACTTGATTATCCCCTCCCGCTTGATTGCCTCTGAGTCATAGTTGAAAATCAGGTGATAGAAAGATGCCCACAGAATGGCAGCATCGCTGAACGCTACTGGTTCTGAGGGACCGATTATCGAGTAGCAACCTGAATCTGGAATGATAGCCTTTGCCAACTCCTTGTTCACCATCTCACAAGCGGATATGAATAGGCGCTTGTTGTGTAGATGAGGCTTGAGTATCTGTCCGAGTTGTTCGAAGGAGATGGTATCAAGAGTTGTTGCCATTGATTGGGAGCTCCCGTGGCAGGATAGATGAAGGTATCTGTACTGACTCACGCGGAAGATTCCTATTACTTCCTCCAATTCTCTTCTGGTTCTGATGTAGTAGTACTTGCTGTCCTTCCCGTTTAGATGCAAGATGTTCGAGATAATCTTACCCTCGTATTTGTCATCTGCTTCGTCATCGAACTTCAACGACTCAAGTATAAAAACCTCGGGAACGGTGATATCTTTACTCATATTTCACCTCTCGCGGCTAACGTGTAAATGACGCGCTGCTACGCGCGGTTGGCCTGGCCTCGCCCGACAATTTCCTTGACTCCCACCAGGTAACGCACCTCCATGCGCTCCTGCGGCTGCAAAGTGGCCGCCGGGTCCTGGATGACGTACAGTTCGGGCCGCGTGGCCGCGTTCAACACCGCGTAGAGGTAATAGTCCTGGCCAAAGCGCCCGGCCTTGAACCACTCGTTCTGCGTCAGTTCCACCGGCCCGACCTGCGCCCGCGCCTTGACCTCAATGTAGCGCTTGCGCCCGCTGCCTGAGTCGGTGGAGCGGATGTCGAAGCCCAGGTTCTGCGCCGCGACGTCCTCCGGCACGCGGCCCTGCGCCCGCTCGTAGGCCAGCGCCACCTCCATCCCGATGCGCTCGATCTGCGGGTCTTCCTCCATCTGGGGCGCCGCCTGGGCCGCCGGCACGACGCGCACCGCGCCCACGAAGCGCGGCATCCCCATCGTCAGGCTGCGCTCCTGCGTCACCGTACGCTGCAACTCCTGCCAGGCCACCTCGTAGCCCTTTTTTTGCTCCTCTTTGTTGTGGATGACCAGGTCCACCCGCTCGCCGCGCTCGCGCCGGGCATACAGGTCAATCAGGTCGCCATCCAGTTGGAGAATGAGGTGCTCCAACGACTTGACGCCGTACTTTTCCTTGATTGCGGCCTGGCGGTCGCGTTCCGTTTGCAGTTGCTGCTGGTAGTCGGCCAGCGTCGGCAGGAGCACCGCCAACGCCTGGCGCTTGACCGCTTCCAGGTCGAGCGACGGTTCGGTGGGCAGTTCGCCGCCCTCTGCCAGGTCCCACAACAGGGCCGGGTGGGCCGGGCGAATCTCGCCGCTCGCGCGGTCGGCGTACAGCGGGAACAGGCGCGTGCCGGCGATCTGCCCCAGGCCGTCCTGCACGTGCCCCTCGTAAAATAGCAGCACGCCGTCCATCCGTCCGTCCGGGTCGGTGAAGACCGCGCCCTGGGCCAATTCCCCGCTCAACGTGCGCTCGACCCATGCCAGCACGGCCTCGAAGAGCGGATGGCCGAAGGAGACAAACTCGGCTTCGGCGTGCCAGCGCGCCAGTTCCTTATCAAAGGCCACCAGCGGGTAGCGCCGCTGCAGCATGCCGTGCCGCTTCTTGAAATCCTCCTCGTCGGCGATGCGGCGCACCTCGAAGGGGATGGATTCGACGGCCAGAAACCCGCCGCCGCGCTCGCGGCACGCGCCACCGGCGGCTTCCAGCGCCCGTTGGAAGAACGCCTGGGTGTACTCGGGGATGAGGCGGTACTCCCGTGCGCGGTCGGCCAGTTCGCGGATGCTCGTGTAGTCAATGTAGTGGGTCGCCAGGCTCTCCCCCAGGTTCTCTTTGACCTGGGCGATATAGTCCTCGTCCACCCGGATGTCCAGTTCGGCCAGGATTTCGTCCATACTGCGAGCGCTGGCGGCCGCTTCCAGCATCAGTTGGGCCAGGTTCTTGCCGTAGAGGACTTCGCCGAGCACATCGAAGACCTTGTCGCTGCCCAGTGCAGCGCGGATTTCGTCCAGTTTGGCAAAGAGCCGCGTCAGCACCCGCCCCTCGCGCGTGTCCTCGGCCACCAGGTTGAAGACGAACACCTCTTTGGTCTGCCCGTAGCGGTGGATGCGCCCCATGCGCTGCTCCAGCCGGTTGGGGTTCCAGGGAATGTCATAGTTGATCATCAGGTTGCAGAACTGCAGGTTGATGCCTTCGCCGGCGGCCTCGGTGGCCACCATCACCTGCGCTTCGTTCTTGAAGACGCCTTCGGCCTTGATACGCTCCTCCAGGCGCATGCTACCGTGGATGGTGCAGACGCTATACCCCCAGTCTGCCAGATTGCGGGCCAGGTAATCCAGCGTGTCGCGCGATTCGGTAAAGATCAGCACCTTCGCACCGGAAGCCCTCACCCCTTCAGCAAGCCCCCCACGCAGTGGAGGGTCTGTGACAGCCCGCCCAGGCCCTCCCTCGGCAAGCCCCCCCCGCAGTGGGGGGTCTGTGACAGCCTGCCCAGGCTCAGGGCATCCCTCGGCAAGCCCCCCACGAAGTGGGGGGTCAGTGACAGCCTGCCCAGGCTCCTGGCGGTTCAGTTCCTCCATCGCCGCCCGCAGGTGACAGAGCTTCACTTCCTCCCCGCTCTGGATGATCGCCTTCGCCTGCCGGATCAGATCGTCCACGGTCTGGATTTCGCGCTCCAACTCCTGGCGGTTCTCGGCCACGCTGAGCGTCTCCCAGATCTCTTCCTGCTGCCAGCGTTCGGCCTCGCTCAAATCCTCCACGGCATCGAGGTCGGGGCTGACCGCGTCCGCCTCTCGCGCCTCTTGCGCTTTCTGCAAGAGGTCTTCCAGCCGTTTCTTGCGCCGTTCCAGGGAGCGATACAGCGCATAGGTGCTAGAGGCCAGCCGCCGCTGCAGAATGACCAGCGCAAAGGCCACGTTGCGCCGCCGGTCGCGGGTCAACGCCTTGTTGTATTGCTCCTTGACGTAGCGCGAGAGCGCGTTGTACAGGTCCTTCTCCGCCACCGACTCGCGGCCCAGGTCGAAGGGCCGGGTCTCGACGTGGCGGGGCAGGAACAGCGGCCGCCCCTCAAAGTCTTTCAGGTCTTCCTTGACCCGGCGGATGAACAAGGGGTTGTCCTGGTTACGGATGGACTGCACCAGCATCTCGGTGGTGGCGAAGAAGCCGGGTTCCAACAAGTCCAGGAACAGCCGAAAGTTCTCCGGGTCCCCCTTGTGCGGGGTGGCGGTCAGGAACAGCAGATGAGTCGTGCTGCGCGAGAGGACTTCTCCCAGGCGGTAGCGGCTCGTTCGCTCCAGTTTATTGCCGTAGACGTAAGCGCTCATCTTGTGCGCCTCGTCCACGATCACCAGGTCAAAGTGCGCCGAGGCGATGGAGGGGAGCACGTCGTCCTGCTTGGCAAAGTCCAGCGAGGTGATGATCTGCATCTCCCGCTGCCAGACGTTTTCGCTGTAGAGCGCGTCCATCACACCCCGGTCCACGACGACGAAATGCTCCTCGAAGCGTTCCTTCATCTCGCGCCGCCACTGGTCCTTGAGGTGGCCGGGGGCGACGATGAGGATGCGGCGGGCCTGGTGGCGCAGTTTGAGTTCCTTGAGCACCAGCCCGGCCATGATCGTCTTACCGGCGCCGGGGTCGTCGGCGATGAGGAAGCGGATGCGCGGCAGACGCAGCACGTACCCGTACACGGCTTCGATCTGGTGGGGCAGTGGTTCGATCTTGGAGGTGTGCATCGCCAGCAGCGGGTCGTAGAGCGACACGTAGCGGTAGCGGCGGGCTTCCAGCCCCAGGAAGACGTGGCGCGCCGAAGCGGAGAAGGAGAGGTCTACGCGGGCCGCCGTCAGCCCGTCCGCTTCGCTGCGCGGCAGCAGTTGGTCCACGTGCTGGCCGGAAGTTACGGTGGCCCCCACCAGGCGAACATAGTCCCCCAGTTCCTCCACCAGTTTCACTTCCACCGGCTCCGGCCAGCGCGGGCTTTGGATGATGTGGCCGGGTTGAATTTCTGGCATGTTCCTCCTCACACCTCGCCGTCAAGGCGAGCACAGAAAACACCCGTCAATAGTGTAATACAATCTTGCGTAGAAGTCAACTTTCCACGCAAAGACCCTAAAGGTTTTCCGAAACCTTTAGGGTCTGCTGGAACTGCTGGAGCGGCAGCACCTGGTGCGCCGGGTGCGGGGGCAAGGTCAAGGTGCTCTCGGAGATGGAGCGGGCCGACCGAACAGAATCTTGGGGTTACACATCCACCGAACCTACAGGCCGAGATGAGGACACGATCCTGGTCAGGTCGGTCAGCGGGCCTGGAGAGCGTCCTCTGGTCCTGCGCCGGAACCTCAGTATACTACCCTGTCGCTGTACTTCGACGCGATCACCCTCGCAGAGACCAAGGGCACGCCCCAATGGCTCGGGTAAAATCAACTCTTCCCGTTTTGAGAATTGGACCGTGACCATATTGCGCCCCTTCAGTCAGATCATGACACCTCAGCAGCGTCCCCTTTCGTGCATTTCGCGAGCCTTCGCGCCTTTCGTGATCCAAATGCCTCTGAGCGCGACTGACGAGGGTGCCCAGACCATCAAGGATAACGCCACTCGCTACTCCTGGCCCGCTTCGATGAGCACTCTTTCCAGCAGGTCGCTCACGCGTAGCGCTGCCGCCCAGCGGCGTAGGTAGTCTCGGTCGAGTCGTTCTCCCTGCACTTTCAGCACGCCCAACACGTCGCGCCACTGCCGCTCGGAGACTTCGCCACCCATACGGAACCATTCGAGTTTGGCCAGCACGGTGTCCTCGGCACTGGCGACGTAGGCCGTGCGTTCCGGCTCGGTGGCGATCACCTGTGCCACGCGCCGGTCGAATTGCGCCTGGTCGAACGGGCGCTGCTTGTGCACGAACACGTCCACCTTGAACATCATTTCCAGGTGGATGACGTTGAAACTGCTGTGGCGGCGGATGGCATCCTGGATAGATTCGACGTCCACGTAGAACGCATCGGCCAGGGCCTGGGCCAACGGTTGCGCGCGATCAGGTACGGCACGCCCAATGCATCCAACGCTCTTGTCACCAACAGGGTGACGGCTACAGGTTCAGGCAGCATCTGCTTCCTCCGGCAGAGGACCATACGCACGGGCGGCCAGGTCAGGCCCCAGCAGCAGGTCCGCCAGGCGGCGGCGCAACTCCCGGGGCGTGGCAGATGGATAGCGTGTTTGCAGTCCACTGAGAGCCAATACCCGCACGGCCTGGTTCAGTTGATCCACCATGCGCACTTTCCGCCACGCTGGAGCCTGGCGCAGTAATCCGATCAGCACAGCCTCGGCTTCCGGGCGCGTATCGGAAAAGAGGCAGTATGCCAAAGGTTTTTGAGTGAGAGGACGATCCGTCATTGGTCTCCTTCACATAGCCCGATTGATCGGGCGCTGCTCCGTAGCACGGCGACTTTATCGCCGTGCGTTGGTCGGCGTCTAGTCCACCCGGTCTGGGCAGTGGTTGTCCCGCCAGTTTCCTGAATCCCATCAGCCGCGCGAACCTCGCTAAAACGAGACGTCCGCCCGCCGTTATGAACGAGCGTTGGCCGGCGTCTAGTCCACCCGGTCTGGGCAGTGGTTGTCCCGCCAGTTTCCTGAATTCCATCAGCCGCGCGAACCTCGCTAAAACGAGACGTCCGCCCGCCGTTATGGACGAGCTGCCTGGCCTTGCCCGACAACCTCCTTGACCCCCACCAGGCAACGCACCTCCATGCGCTCCTGCGGCTGCAAAGTGGCCGCCGGATCCTGCACGATGTACAGTTCGGGTCGCGTGGCCGCGTTCATCACCGCGTAGAGGTAATAGTCCTGGCCAAAGCGCCCGGCCTTGAACCACTCGTTTTCCTCCACCAGTTTCACTTCCACCGGCTCCGGCCAGCGCGGGCTGTGGATGACGTGGCCGGGTTGAATTTCTGGCATGTTCCTCCTCACACTTCGCCGTCAAGGCGAGCACAGAAAACACCCATCAATAGTGTAATACAATCTTGCGCAGAAGTCAAAATTCCACGCAAACCCGACAGTGGGGGCGTGATGAACTGCAGTTGATCGCCATCGAGAAGAGGATCGTCACGTTACAAACGTGACCTACACCCTTTAACTCAGTTTCGTTATGCCCAGCAGCCACATAGCGGTACATTGGCAAGGGACTCGGGCTATGCTACAATAATGACAGTCCATCGCACCGCCGGAGCAAGCTGAATGCCAGATTACCTGCGCACCTCCGAAATCGCCAAAGCCGTCGGCGTCCATTCCAATACCAAGCATCTGTGCGAGAAGCGACAACTGCCCACCCTGCGGCTCTATACACATACCCGCCGCCGATTTCAGTCGGCGGCGGGTCGGGCTGAGCACCTATCAGGAACCTGGCTAACCCAACTGGCAGAATTCCTTCAAGGCCTTGAATGTGTGATCGATCCGGTCAGGGTTCAGCCGATAGAGATTGGTGCCCTGATCGCGCACCCCAATCAGGTAGCCGGTGGCGGTGAGGTGTTCCAGGTGTCGCGAGACAGCCGATTGGCTGAGCTCGAGCTGCATCTTTATGTCTGGAGTGCTCATCTCACCCTGCCGGGCCAATAACTCCAGGATACGCAGGCGCGTGTCGTCGGCCAATGCGTTCAGGCGCACGAGCAGCTCGGAGCGGCTCAACGCCGATAGGTGCGAGGGAACACCCTCGGGGATGTGCGCGCTGACGATGAAGCGCACTGTGGTTTCGCTGAGGCCGTCCAAATGGACGATGTAGGGGCCGTTATGCACAGATGGAATAAAGATGATGTGCTCGATGTCTTTGAACCAATCTATGTGAGGAATCTGCGCGCGCATGGCGACCCGGCTCAAGGCTTCGACGGCCGTCAGCCCGGAAAGATTGAGGGATTTGAATGCAGTGATCGTCTCTTCAAGCATGGGCAGGTTGCGCTCCCATTCCGGTGCTACTGCTTCATCCCACATCGTGCGCAGGTGCGTCACGGCCAGCTCCTGCCCGGCCGGCGGATCGTTGAGCAAGCGGTGCCTTTCCTCCCAGAAGGGGCGGTCAAAGGGCTTCCCTTCGAGCCGGGAAAAGCTCTCGGCCAGCGCAAGATATGCAGCACGATCGGCCAGAAGCTCGGAAGGATCAGGAATCTCACCACCGACCTTTTTGCTCGCGCTTGCCAGCCACGCCCGCAGCGCACGGTCGCGCATTATGGTGGCATCTCGGGCTGCCAGATCGTCTACCCAGTCTGGAAAGCTGGGCCAGACGGCATCCGCAAGGTGCACGTACGCATCATCAAGGACCAGCCGATTTGTGCGCAGTCGCTCTGGTGACAATGCCTTGGCGGTTTGATAGACCCACTCGCTCAGCCCCGAGAAGTCTCCAACCATGTCGAGCAACGAGAGGCTCCCGATGACGTTGTAGGCGGGTTCGAGCGAGAAGGTAACCTTCACCGTTTTCTGAGGACTGATAATCTCTGCCATCATTCTCCTTTCCTTGGGAACACTATTATAGGGACTACCGCAATTACCGCAAGTACCGGTTAAACCGTACATATCATATCATGATTGATGTGATTTGTCAAGACTTTCGTTCGTGCTATACTCATCCTGACTGAGCGCGGGGAGACACAACAAACAGGAGGATTGACCCATGATCGAGCTACCTGAGGCAGTTGTGATTGCGCAGCAGATTACAGAGACGCTGGGCGGCAAGCGGATTGCACACGCGGTGGCGAACGCGTCGCCGCACAAATTCGCCTGGTACACGGGCGATCCGGCCCAGTACAATGACCGGCTCGCGGGGAAAGTGATCGGGACCGCGACCGGGGTCGCCGGGAGCATCGAGTTCGAGGCCGGTGACATGCTGCTCGCCATCAGCGCGCCGATCCGCTATCACGTCGAGGGCGAGCAGCGCCCCAAGAAGCACCAGCTCCTGCTAGAGTTCGAGGACAGGACGGCCATCAGCTCCAGCGCCCAGATGTGGGGCGGCTTTTTCTGCTTCCCGGCAGGCGAGAAGGGCGGCTTTCCCGACTATGACATTGCCAAGACGCGGCCCTCGCCGCTGACCGGCGCCTTTGACCGGGCCCATTTTGGTACGCTCTTTAACGAGGACACGCCGAAACTGTCGGCCAAGGCGTTCCTGGCGACCGAGCAACGGATTCCAGGGCTGGGCAATGGCGTGCTGCAGGACATCCTGTGGACAGCGCGTATCCATCCCAAGCAGAAGATGGGTGAACTGTCAGACCTGGAAGTTGACGCGATGTACGATGCGGTGAAGCGCGTGCTGGCCGCGATGACGGCGCAGGGCGGGCGCGATACCGAGCGCGACCTCTTTGGCCACCCGGGCGGCTACAAGACCATCTTGAGCAAGAACACGGTGGGCACACCTTGTCCGGTCTGCGGGACCGCTATCCGCAAGGAGCCCTACCTGGGCGGCAGCATCTACTACTGCGCCGGATGCCAGAGCCTATAAGATATAAGACGAGACCTTGTTCACCATACCCACCAGGCACATCCCGTCTGATCCGCTGCAGTCCTGTAATCCGCATTCCGCATTCCGCAATCCGCATTCCGCATTCCGCAATCCGCGGGGGTGACGTCCATGCGACAAACTGACGTGGTGACGACGGAAGACCTGGCCTACTTGCGCCAGGCTTCACTGCGCGCGGCCCTGTTCTGTATGCTCGCCGTACTATACGCCTGGTGCCTGATCTCATTCCAGCCCATCAACCAGATTGGGGCTGCTGCGTGGGGGCCAGTACTGCTAGGTGGCGGGCTGCTCATCGCCTTCCTCGCCTACAGGTACAGCCTGTCGGTGGCGGCGGCGGCGGCCATTGCAGGCGCCGCCGCGGCCATTCTGCTGACCATGTGGGTGACCGGGGCGCAGGTCGCCCCCTACCTGTTTGCCGTGGTAGTCAGCCTGGCCGGGTTGCTGTTCACCATGAAGGCCGTGGTGGGGGTGACCGTGCTGTGTAGCGCTTCCGTCATCGCCGTCGGCTCCCTGCACTGGGGCTACTCGCCCGCTTCCACCCAGGTGCTATCCCCGGTCCTGGTCATTGGGGTGGTGGGCGTGCTGTCCTTTCTGGCGGTCCGCGATCTGCACCTGGCGCTCCACTGGGCCCTGGACCGCACCATGGCGGCGCAGCGCAACGAGGAAGAAGCACGCGCCCACCGCGGAGAACTGGCCCGGACCCTCAAAGCGCTGACCGAGGCCTATCAGCGGCTGGAATACGCCAACTATGACCTGGCCCGCGCGCGCGAAGCGGCCGAGGAAGCCCGGCTCAACAAGCAGCGCTTTGCCGCCATCGTCAGCCACGAGATGCGTACCCCCCTCAACGTGCTCACCGCTCTCAGTGAGATGATGTATCTCTCACCGGAGAGATACAGTGCCGCCCCACTGCCTCCAGACCTCCGGGCAGACGCCCGCGAGATCTACCGCAGCAGCAAGCACCTGCTCCGCCTGATAGACGACGTGCTGGACATGGCGCAGATCGAGGCCGGGCGCATGCGGGTTGACCTGGAGCAGGTTTCGCTGCGCGACGTGGTCACCGAGGCACTCGACATGATCCGCCCTCTGGCGCGTGAGAAAGGAGTCGCTCTCCATGCCGAGTTGCCCTCAGAACTGCCCCCGGTTGTGATGGATCGGGATCGCGTGCAGCAGGTGCTGCTCAACCTCCTGAACAACGCACAACGCTTCACCGAGCGCGGGAGCATCACCGTGCGCGCCGCCCTTGAGGGGGAGCAGGTCAAGGTCACCGTGGCCGACACAGGAGCCGGCATCCCTCCCGCTGAGCACGAGGACATGTTCAAAGAGTTCTATCAGGTTGCGGGACTGGTCGCTCGCAGCCGGATTGGGCATGGGCTGGGGCTCGCCATCTGCAAACGGTTCATCGAGATGCATGGCGGGCGCATCTGGGTGGAGAGCGATGGGGTGCCTGGTCACGGCAGCCAATTCCACTTTACCCTGCCGGTGACGAGAGCGGCGCGGGTAGAGGTGAGCGCGCTGCACGAGACCCGCCAGCCTGTGAGATCACCCACCGGCCGCGGCCGCACCCTCCTGCTTCTCGATCAGGATGCGGCTATCCTGCGCGTGTTAGAGCACGGGTTGGAGCAATACCGGGTCGTACCGGTGGACGACGTCCTCCAGGTTCCCAGGCTGGTCCGCGAGCTACAGGCCCAGGCGGTGGTGGTCAACTCGGCCCACAGGAGAGGGCTGGGGCGCCAAATACTGGAGCTGCGCCGGCAACTAGGCCATTCCTCCCTGCCCCTCATCCTATGCCCTCTGGTGGGCCAGCGCCAGTTGGGGCGGGCCCTGGGCGTGATAGACTACCTGGTCAAGCCCGTCACACGCCAGGTGCTCACGGACCTGCTCGACCGGCTGGATGAGAGCGTGCGCCGGGTGCTCGTCGTGGACGACGACCCGCAGATGCTGCATCTCCTCTCGCGCATGCTCCAGACGTCCGCACGCCAGTACGAAGTGACGTGTGCTCACGATGGCCGCGAGGGCCTGCGCCAGATGCGTTCCCAGCGGCCGGACCTGGTGCTGCTGGACTTAGGTATGCCGGGCATGGATGGCTACGACGTGCTCGCCCACATGCGGGAAGAGCCCGTCTTGCGCGACGTACCCGTGGCGGTCATCACCGCCCAAGGGCACACGCCCGCAGAGGAACGCCAATTGGGCGGCCAGACGCTGCTCGTGCGCGCCGAGGCCGGCTTTACCAACGAGGAGGTTCTAAACTACCTGCGTGGTATCCTCGATGCCATCAGTGCCCCTTATCGCCCCTACGAACCACCCGGCAGCCTGCTCAGCACGTCCAGCAAATCAGCCTGAGAGATCGGCTTCTGCAGGTAGGCCACCGCGCCCAGCGAACGGGCCAACTGGGGATCCTCCAGGACGGAGCAGATGATCACCGGGATAGACCGGGTGACGGGATCGCTTTTCAGCACCTGCAGGATCTCCCATCCATCCTGCGTGGGCATCATGATGTCGAGCGTGATGGCGATGGGGCTCACCTCGCGCGCCAGCCTCAGTGCCTCGTCCCCGCTCGTAGCCCCCATCACCACGTAGCCATAGGTCGCCAGGTAGCCCTGGAAAACCCGCACGATCCCCTCGTTGTCCTCGATCGCCAGCAGGACTTTGCCGTCCACCGGCAAATCGAAACGACACCGGCACCCCCCAGGCCCCGCCTCGACCCCGTGCCAGGTCCCACCCACCATCTCCACCAGGCGGCGCACAGGCTCCAGGTCCGCTTCGTGGTGCGCTCCAGCCTCACCTGGACGATGGCTCGGCCTGGCGGGCTCGGCGGTCAACTCTGTGATCAGTCGCTGCCCTTCACACCACATCCGGATACAGACGCGTTGGGTACCGGGCTGGGCGATAAGAGTGCTCAAGCCTCTGAGAAGCACCTGCCGCAGCAAAGTGCGGCTACCGTAGATGGATGGCAACCCTGGCGCAAGGTCGCTTGTCACAGCCACACCGGTTTGTCCGGCCAGGTGCTCGACCACGTCCAGCACGCCTTGAACGACCTCGGCAGGGTCCACGGCCTCGCGCTGGGCCAGCACACGCTCGGCTTCGGCATCCAGCAGGGTATCCACCCCGGCCGGCGCAGGTGCCTGCTGCGAGAGTCTCTCCCGCAACACAGACGCCAGCATCGTGATGGCCTTTTGCTGCTCACGGAAGAACTGGCTCCGGCTGCACCCCAGCCTCCGCAGGACCTCTGGCAGCGGCCGCTCCTCCACGTAGCGGTACACCAGGAGGGAGTAGAATCGCGCATGCGACGTGTCGGTGGTGCCTTCGCCCGGGGGGTTCAACTCCTCGATGCTTTCCAACACGAGACGGTTGAACCGGTGGGCGCGGCTTGGCCCTCCCCGCCTCACCTCAGGCCAGCGTCGCAGGGCCAGCGGGTGGCGTTCAAGGTAGGCGTAATCATACAGGCGGTGCAGGACATCTCTGACCTGCTGGCGGAACTCGTCCCGACTGGGCATCTGGCATCCTATTCGAGGCCAGGCTACAACCCCTGGCGGATTCTGGGACTGGTCTGGGACTGACCTGGGACTATATGGCGGTGGATCGTCTTGATCTGTGCTATGATAGGTCTGGCTGAAACACAGCCTATCAGATATTGTGCCACAAACTGGCCGCAAGCGCAAATTGGGGCCGGGTGTCCCTGAGGCTGAATAGAGGAGGTGGTCAGATCGAGATACCAGAGGGCGTATTCAGTTTCTTGGCCAAGTGTAGGAATCAGACTAGAATAGCATTCAGTCAGGAGGAATGAAGATGAACAACAAAAGGTTGAGCCGGCGCGACTTTCTGCGCTTCAGTGCTCTCACCGCTGCTGGAGCGGCGCTGGCCGGGTGTACGACGCCCACACCACAGGTGGTCAGGGAGACCGTAGAGGTGCCGGTCAAGGAGACGGTCGAGGTCCCCGTCGAGGTCGTCGTCGAAGTAACTCCCACGATCGAGGAAAAAGAACCCGTCGAACTGCGCATCGCCTGGTGGGGCAATCAAGCCCGGCACACTCGCACGATTCAGGTGATCAAGATGTTCGAAGAGACTTATCCCTGGATCGCGGTCACCTACGAGTTTGCCACCTGGGACGACCACTGGACCCGCCTGGCAACCCAGGCTGCCGGAGGCAACTTGCCCGACGTCATGCAGCACGACTATGCCAGGCTCTCCGAGTGGGTGGGGAACGACCTGCTGATACCCCTCGACGACTACGTGGACTCCGGCGCCATTGATTTGTCCAACGTGCCCGATGAGACGTTGGGCGGTGGCCGGGTGGATGGCAAGTTGTACGGCATGAACCTGGGTGTCAACGCGCTGTGCATGGTACTGGACACGGACGCTTTCGAGCAGGCCGGCATAGAACTGCCTGCCCAGGATTGGACGTGGGCCGATTTCGAAGCCATCGCCGTCCAGATAAACGACAAGTTGGATATCTGGGGCTATGGAGGGAACTCGCTCGCCCACGACCAGATCTGGAGATCGGTCGTCCTGTCGAATGGGGAGTGGATCTATACCCCTGATGGCAAGGCCCTTGGGTACACCGACGACCAGGTACTGGTTGATCACATGAACATGATCCTGCGCCTGCAGGAAGCGGGCGTGATCGAACCCCGCGACGAAGAGGTCGCCCGAGCATCCCTGGGCCAGCAAGGAGATCCGCTCGTCGCCGGGAAGGCGGCCATGGGCTTCATGTGGAGCAACCAACTCGCCAGCACGTGGACCGCGGCCGGCGCGGAGCGCCACTTTAAGCTTGTACAGATCCCCAGGCTCGAAGGCGGCCTATCGGCCATCTACGTCAAACCCTCCATGTTCTTCTCCATCACGGCCCAGGCCAAGCATCCCGACGAAGGGGCGATGTTTATCAACTTCTTTACCAACTCGGTCGCCGCGAACCACGTTCTGTTGGCAGAGCGGGGCGTGCCCGTTTCCACAGTCGTTGGCGAGAGCATGCAGGCAGTCCTGACGCCAGACCAGATTGAGATGTTCAACTACATGGCCGTGGTCCCCAGCGATTGCCAGCCCGTCCCAGCGCCTGACCCTGTGGGTGAAGCAAACGTCCGCAACAACGTCTACTACCCGGAGTTTGTTGACCCGGTTCTCTATGGCTTGACCACGCCTGAAGAAGGTGTGGTGGTCCTCAGAGAGTTGGCGGATGAGATACTGGCCGCATCCTGATCGTACGGCCGGGTGGTGAAAATCCAGGAGCGAAGGGCGTAGCGACTGGTGAGCCGTTACGCCCTTAGCTCGGGTTTGCAAAGGGTGAAGTAGAGTGAGTGACACGACACAGGAATGGCTGCCGCGAAAGGCCCGGCCCATCGCCAAGCGGCGCAGCAGAATCACGAGACAGAACAACTTGATGGGCTATCTGTTTCTATCTCCCTGGTTGATCGGCTTCTTTATCTTTACTCTCCTGCCGATTGTGGCCTCATTGGTTTTGGCCTTTACCAAGTACGACATCTTTTCGCCGCCGACGTGGGCTGGGCTCGACAATTTCCGGAAAATGCTCTTCCAAGACAACCGATATTGGCGATCGGTCAGAGCCACGTTTTATTACGTCTTCACTGCCGTGCCCTTGAGATTGCTGGTGGCCCTGGGGGTGGCCATGCTGCTCAACAGGGGGCGCAGACTGGTCGGTGTTTACCGGGCCGCTTATTATGCGCCCTCCATTGTGGGGGGGAGTGTAGCAATCGCCGTGATGTGGCGCCAGATATTCGGGGTGGATGGGCTGGTCAACTATGCACTGGGTGCTTTGCGCATCCCCGGCGTCAATTGGTTAGGGGACCCCAGGACCGCCATCTGGACCCTGATCACCCTGGCGGCCTGGCAGTTTGGCTCTCCCATGCTGATTTTCCTGGCCGGGCTCAAGCAGATCCCGGTTGAGCTATACGAATCTGCCTCCATAGATGGCGCAGGAGGCTGGGCCAAGTTCGCCGGCATCACGTTGCCCATGCTGACCCCCGTCATCTTGTTCAACCTGGTGATGCAGATCATTGCCGGGTTCATGGTCTTTACCCAGGCTTATCTCGTGACCGCGGGGCGGCCTTTGGACACGACCAATTTCTATGCCCTCTATCTCTATCTGAGGGCCTTCGAGACTCACGAGATGGGGTATAGTTCGGCCATGGCCTGGGTGCTGTTGCTGGTCATCGCTTTCTTCACCGCCCTCGTGTTCAGATCGTCGTCTTATTGGGTCTATTATGAATCAGGAAGGGTCGAGGAATGAGCGCCATTGGGACATCAAGGTCTCCTGCTCGTCTGAGTAAGAGGAACAGAGACAGAATCGGGTCGGCCATCTACCATCTGATCGTGGTATCGTCCTGTTTTCTGATGATCTACCCGATTCTATGGATGTTTGCCAGCTCACTCAAGGGGCCGTCTGAGATATGGACGCGTCTGTCCTCCTTGATACCCAAGGTGCCCACGTTTGAAAACTACGTCAACGGTTGGGCTGGCTTTGGCGGCATCACGTTCGCCGTTTTTTTCAAAAACTCACTTTTTTTTGCTACCGTGGCGACCATAGGCGCCGTGGCTTCGTCCGCCTGCGTGGCGTATGCGTTTGCCAAGATTCGGTTCGTGGGCCGGGGATTCTGGTTTACCGTCATGTTGCTCACCTTGATGCTGCCGGTTCAGGTTCTGCTCATCCCCCAGTACATCGTGTTTAGCAAACTGAATTGGATCAACACCTTCAGGCCGTTGCTCATCCCGCGCTTTTTCGGCAATGCCTTCTTCATCTTTCTGATGATGCAGTTTATACGCGGCCTGCCCAACGAACTGGACGAAGCCGCCGAGATTGATGGGTGTAGCAAGATAGGAATATTCTTCAGAATCGTCTTGCCCTTGATCAAACCGGCCCTGATCACAGCGGCCATCTTTTCCTTCTACTGGACCTGGGAGGATTTTTTGACTCCCTTGATCTATCTGAACGAACCCAGACTTTACACCATTTCGCTGGCGATAAGATCGTTCTCTGATCCAAGTTCCACCACGGATTGGGGCGCCATCTTTGCCATGTCGAGCCTCTCGTTGGTGCCGGTTTTTGTCATTTTCATCGCCTTCCAGAGATACCTGGTTCAAGGCATCAGCACCACCGGCCTCAAGGGTTAGCAAGCAACTGCCGATTGACAGTTTCGAACTGAGGGGATGTGGCATCAGCGACCGGCCCGCAGGGTTTGGTCGCTGATGCTTTGTAGTAAAAGGAGAAGGCCATGTCAGCTGTTCAGACTGATCTGCCAAAGACCATGCGGGCGGTGAGGTGTTACGGCCCTCATGATTATCGCCTGGAGGAAATCCCCGTCCCCCGAGTGAAATCAGGCCAAGTGCTTGTGCGCATCCTGGGTGCTGGCATCTGCGCGGGCGACGTCAAGTGTTTCAGCGGCGCCCCGTTGTTCTGGGGAGATGAATACCGCCAGGGGTACTGCCAACCGCCGGTCACCCCGGGACACGAGTTCGTGGGGGAGGTAATCGCCCTGGGTGAAGGCGCGGCGGTCAAGTACGGCCTGGCCATCGGCGATTTGGCGATCTCTGAGCAGATCGTTCCTTGCTGGAAATGCCGCTTCTGCCAACGGGGCCAGTACTGGATGTGCGAGAAACACGACGTCTACGGCTTTCGGCAGCGAACCCTTGGCGCTATGGCAGAGTATATGGTATTCCCTGCCGACGCCATTAACCACAGGGTCCCCGAAACACTCGAACCACGGCAGGCGATCTACATTGAGCCCCTGGCCTGCGCCATTCACGCTGTACAACGCGGCGAAATCGAACTGGGCGATACGGTTGTCATCGCCGGCTGTGGCCCACTGGGCCTCGGGATGGTTGCGGCCGCCCGGCTGAAGAATCCGAGTTGCCTGATCGCGCTTGACCTGCAACCTTCCCGTCTAGAAGTAGCCCGAAGGTGCGGTGCTGACCTGGTACTCAACCCCTTGGAAGTGGACGTGGTCGCTGAGGTGCGGAAACTCACAGGGGGATACGGTTGCGATGTCTATATTGAAGCAACCGGTCACCCCCAGTCTGTGGTTCAGGGGCTCCACATGATCCGGCGCTTGGGGACCTTCGTGGAGTTCAGCGTGTTCGGTGAGCCGGTGACGGTGGATTGGACAATCATCGGCGATACCAAGGAACTCGACATCCATGGTGCCCACCTCGGGCCTTATTGTTATCCTCTGGCGATGGATATGCTGGTCAAGGGGCAGGTCCCGGTGGATGACATTGTGACTCATGTGTTCCCCTTTGAGCAATTCGGCGAGGCATTCCATCTGGTTCTGGAGTCGAAAGACTCCATCAAGGTGATGTTGAGGCCCTGATGCGCTATCTGCACTCCCGCAATTGACGGCCTGGGCAGAACGACTATAATTCAGACAGCCTTCCCCAGGGGGTGGGGGGCAATGGTGAAAGGAGGACACCTATGGCCACCTATATCATGCTCAGCAGCGTGACTGACGAGGGTGCCAAGACCATCAAGGATAACGCCACCCGCATCAAAGAAGTCAACAAAGAACTGGAGGGATTTGGCGTCAAGGTGACGGCCCAGTACGCCGTACTGGGACCGTTCGATTTCGTCAACATCGTCGAAGCGCCCGACAATATGACCATTGCCCGCGCCTCGGCTGAACTGGCTTCCCGCGGCAGCGTCAAGATCCAGACGCTGGCTGCCATCCCCATTGACGAGTTCATCGCTGCATTCAGATAAGTACAGAGCCCCCCACTCCTATCCATCCCGTCGGCGCAATTGCACGAGATGCAAAAAGCAGTAGAATACACGGGTGTTGGTCAAGCAAGATAGATACTCAACACGGAAAAAGGAGGAAATTCCATGACCCTGAAAGACCTGGTACTCAGAAACCGCAGTTACCGCCGCTTCCACCAGGACGTCCCCGTAGCCCTGGACACCCTGCGCGCCCTCGTGGACCTGGCCCGCCTCTCCGCCTCCGGCGCCAACCTGCAGCCGCTCAAATACGTCCTCAGTTGCGACCCCGCCACCAACGCCCGCATCTTCCCCCACACCCGCTGGGCCGGCTACATCAAGGACTGGGGCGGCCCGGCCGAGGGCGAACGCCCCACCGCCTACGTCGTCATCCTGGGCGACACCGAGGTCGCCAAGAACTTCGGCTGCGACCACGGCATCGCCGCCCAGTCCATCATGCTCGGCGCCACCGAACAGGGCCTGGGCGGCTGCATGATTGGCTCGATTGACCGCGACGGCCTGCGCCAGGCGCTCGACGTCCCCCAGCGCTACGAAATCCTGCTCATCCTGGCCCTCGGCAAACCCAGGGAGACCGTCGTGATCGAAGACCTCGGCCCCGACGGCAGCATCAAGTACTACCGCGATGCCCAGGCCGTGCACCACGTGCCCAAGCGCTCCCTGGCCGACCTGCTCGTGGCCCAGTACGGGCACTGACCTGGGACGCAGACTCACGCAGAATAACGCAGATTAACGCAGACAAAAACAAAAAAACCGCGTTCATCTGCGTTCGTCCCCCGGTGTACTCACCGGCTTCATCTGCGTGCCCGGATTTGTCCGCGTTCATCTGCGTTCGTCCGCGTTCATCCGCGTGCCCGGATTATTCTGCCTATGGGATACTATAAGCATCAGCGGCCCACGGCCGGCGTGCTGGCCGGCTGGGAAGCGTACGAAAACGCCAATCTCGTGAACTTTCTCGGCCCCCTCTTTCACGGGATTCGCGCTGCCGCGCACGACCGCGGGTGTAACCTGCTGCTGGCCTGCGGCATGGGCTTCCCCGGCGGCCAGATCGGCGGCATCCATCCCGCCTGGCCCACCCCCTCGCCCGACACCGATTTCGTGCCGGTCGGCCCGTGGAACACCGACGGGCTGATCGTGGTCAACCCCCTCGTCTCCGAAGCGAGAATCCGCCACGTGTTCGACCTGCGTGACGCCGGCCACCCCGTCGTCTTCGTGGGCGCGGCCCTGGGTGGCCCGGCCATCGCCATTGACAACGCGGGCGGCATCCACCAGGCAATGGCCCACCTGGTCCAGCACGGCCATCGCTGCATCGCCTTCATCGCCGGCAACCCCGAGGACACCCATGGCGATAGCGAAGAGCGGCTGCAGGCCTACCAATCGGCGGTGCAAGAGTACGGCCTGCACGCCAATCCGCACCTCGTCGCCTACGGTTACCACATCGTGGATGGCGGCCGGCTGGCCATGCGCCAACTCCTGGGCACCGGGGTTCCCTTCACCGCCGTGTTGGCCAGCAGCGACGAGTGTGCCATCGGCGCCATGATGGAACTTGAGAGTGCCAACCTGCGCATCCCGCAGGACGTAGCCATCGTCGGCTTCGACGACCAACCGGAGGCCATCGTCCAGGTCCCACCCCTGACCACTGTCCACAGTCTGACCTACGAGAGGGGTTACCGGGCGCTGGAGTTGCTGCTGGACTATGTCGAGGGTCGCAAGGAGAAGATTGAGATCGTCAAGGTACCCACGCGCCTGACCGTGCGCCAGTCGTGCGGCTGCCTCACCGGAACCCCGGCTCCGCTCGGTCCTTCTCCCCCGTGTACCGGCACGGCCGCCAGGTCGCGGCTGGCGGACGCCATGGCCGAGGCCGTGCTCACCGAGACGCGCTACCTGAATTCGGACCACGTGCACGCCCTGTGCCAGAACCTGGTGCAGGCCTTCGCTTTGAGCCTCGCACAGAACGACCCGGCCGGGTTCAGCGCGACGTTGGAGGGACTTCTCCGGCACACCGAAGAGGCAGGAGACGACGCGCACGCCTGGCAGAGCGCGCTCTCGGCCTTGCGGAACGAGTTACCCGCCCTCCTGGAAGCCCAGCAAGTATCCCACATGCGCCCACAGGCCGATGAGTTGCTGCACCAGGCCCGCATTGCGGTCAGCGCATGGATGCAGCACCAATACCGGCGTTACGTCTTCGACCAGACAACGATGGCCGACCGAGTCAGCCTGCTGACCGCTCACCTGCTGACCGCCTTGGACGAAACGCACATCTTGAACGTACTGGCTGAGCATCTGCCGGAAGTGGGCATTCGATGCGCGGGCGTGGCTTTCTTTGAGCCAGAAGGGGAGGACCCGGCAGCCTGGAGTGTCTTGCACGCGCTCCCCCACCGGCCGCAGCCCCCCCTCCGCTTCCCCAGCCGGGAATTTCCACCCCAGGGCTTGTACGAGGAACCCTTCAGCCTGGCTTTGCTCCCGCTGGTAGGCCAGGGGGAACCGCCGGGCTTCGCGGCCTTCGATACCGGCAACCTGGAACTGTGCGGGGCGATCCTCCAACAACTCATCGCCGCGCTCAAGATGGCCCGCCTGTACCGGGCCGCCGACGAGGGACGCCGGCTGGCCGAGGAGGCCAATCGCCTCAAGGGCCGTTTCCTCTCCACCGTCAGCCACGAACTGCGCACCCCCCTCAACCTGATCGTCGGCCTGAGCAAGATACTGTTGCGCGAAGGTTCCGGCGCCACTCCCCTCCCCCTACCCTGCCGCCAGGATCTCGAACGCATCCACGCCAGCGCGCAACACCTGGATAGCCTGATCCGCGACGTGTTGGACCTGGCCCAGAGCGAGATGGGCCGCCTGCAGCTGGTCCGTGAACCGCTCGACCTGGCCGAAGTGTTCGAAGTCGTCACCCTGGTCGGAGAGCACATGGCGCGCGATAAGGGGCTGGCCTGGCGGGTCGAGATCCCTCCAGACCTCCCCAGGGTGTGGGGCGACCGCACCCGCCTGCGCCAGGTCGCGCTCAACCTGGTCAGCAACGCCATCAAGTTCACCGAGCGGGGGGAGGTCACCTTGCAGGTCAGGGCGGGGGCAGAGACCATCACCGTCTCCGTGAGTGACACCGGATTAGGGATACCGGCCGAGGAGCAGGGGGTGATCTTTGACGAGTTCCGCCAGTCCGAGCGCACCGCCGCGCGCGGCTATGGCGGCTTAGGGTTGGGACTGGCGATCTGCAAGCGCCTCGTACAACTGCACGGCGGCCAGATCGGCGTCCAATCGTCCGGCCAGGAAGGGGCCGGCTCCACCTTCTATTTCACCCTCCCGGCCATGGAGGCCCCACCCCTTCCGCCTGAGACACCCGCGCTCCCCCTGGCTGCCGAGCAACGGATGGACTCATCCGCGGCGGTGCTGCTGCTGACCGAACTCCCCGGCAGCGGCGAACGGTTGCGCGACCACCTCGCCCGCCAGGGGTTTGAGGTCAACGTGTTGGTGATTGACCAGGACGCAGATTGGCTCTCGCGTTTGGTGGCACGCCCACCCGGCGCCGTCGTACTCGACGTGACACTCAATCCCGCACGCGGCTGGGAGGTCCTGCGCGTGCTGAAGGGCCATCCTGCCACCCGCGACATCCCCGTGCTCTTCTACTCCCTGGCCCAGGAACAGGACAGCGGGGCCATGTTAGAGCTAGAGACCCTTGCCAAGCCGGTGGGCACGGCCGAGTTGGCCCAGGCGCTGGAACGGCGGGGATTCTCAGCCGCTGGGAGCCAGAGGACCATTCTCGTCGTAGACGACGAGCCGGGCATCCTGGAGATGCACGCCCGCGTCGTACAGGCCCAGTCGCAAACGCATGGCGCCGCCTACCGGGTGCTCAAGGCGCGCAATGGGCGCGAGGCGCTGGACCTGATGCGCCGGGAACGTCCCGACCTGGTGCTCTTGGACCTGATGATGCCCGAGTTGGATGGCTTTGGAGTACTGGAGCGGATGCAGACAGAGGAGACTATCCGCCACGTGCCCGTGATCGTGCTCACCGGCCAGGTGCTGACCGAGGAGGACATGGCGCGCTTGAACCGCGGCGTGGCGACCGTGTTGAGCAAGGGGGTGTTCAGCGCGGAGGAGACGCTGGCGCACGTCGAGCGGGCACTGGCGCGCACCCGCAACCTCAGCAGTGAGATGCAGCGCCTGGTGCGCAAGGCGGTGACGTACATTCACGGGCACTATACGGAGCCGGTTGCCCGCAAGGACGTCGCCAGGTACGTCGGGGTAAGTGAGGATTACCTGACTCGTTGTTTCCGCCAGGAGATGGGAGTGACCCCCATGGCGTACCTCAACCGCTACCGGGTGAAGCAGGCCAGGGCGCTGCTGGCAGCGGGAGAAAAGAACGTCACCGAGGTGGCCTTCGCCGTCGGTTTCTCCGACAGCAACTATTTCAGCCGCGTGTTTCGGCAAGAGGTCGGCACGTCGCCCAGCGCCTACAGGCGCCACCCTCCCGCAGGTTCAGAACAACCTGCGGGAGGGTAGACTGAAACGTGCTAACAGTGGTCGCTGGATTCAAGGATTTGTCTGAGCATGGGGCATATCATGGGCAGTACGGCTGAAGAAAACAGCCAGATCAGATTAAGGAGGATGACAAATGAGCAAGAATCACGTCGTAGGGTTCGCTATCGCGTTTGTGTTGCTTGCCGCTCTCGTCCTGGGCAACATCCAGACGGTCAGGGCCGTCAAGCCCACACCGACCCCCCCACCGCCGCCCCCCACCCCGGCCCCGGTGCCAGCCGGGCTGCGCGCCGGGCTGCGGGCTTCCAACTACGGCATCACCCCGTGGCCTTCTCCCACCTGGTGGGTGAGCTCGATCAACTCCATGGCCTCGCGCTTCTCCGGCTCGACCGGCTCTGGCGTCTTCGTCGTGGTGGAGACAGCCGGGCGAGGGCCGGATTGCTGGGCGCACTTTGCCAACCCTGATGGAGGGACGTACCCGGGTGTCCAGTTCGACACCACCGACATGTCGGAGGCGATTTTCGACGCCTTTGACACGGCCGGGATCAAGGTCTGGCCGCAGGTGGAGCCATCGGCCTGCGACGTGCCCATGCTGTTTGACCTCTTGTACAAGGTGTACGGCCACCATTCCAGCGTGATCGGCTTTGGCGTTGACGCGGAGTGGTACCTGAACAGGTCTTACAAAAACGGCAAACCGGTGACGGATGCCGAAGCGGCGCTCTGGGTTAACACGGCCAGATCCTACAATGCCAACTACCAGGTCTTTCTCAAGCACTGGCTGGAGGACCGCATGCCGCCGACGTACCGCGATGGCCTGGTGTTCATTGACGACAGCCAGGGTTTCGGTTCGCTGGACGCCATGGTGACCGAGTTCACCGCCTGGGGCCAGTACTTCGCCCCCTCCCCGGTGGGTTTCCAGTTCGGCTATGGGGGGGACAAGCGCTGGTGGAGCAAGTTCCCGGATCCACCCTATTACATCGGCAATGCGCTCCTGGCCAACATCCCGAACACCTCCGACCTGGTGTGGGTAGATTTCACCGCCTACGACATCTGGCCACCTGAATAGGCCAACCCAAGACCGCTGTCATCAGCACTAGAGACCTGGCAGGTTTAGGAAAACCTGCCAGGTCTTGTTTCCACGGGTGTTTGACCTCCCGGTGTATAGATGATATACTCCTGCCAGATCGCTACGATATCTGCAAGGAAGTCAGAAGATGAAGTACCGGGTTCACCGATTCGATATCAGGATGACGACGGACCAGCACAGGCTGGAGCAGTTCCTGAATAGCCTGGAGGGCGAAGTTGTGGCGATAATCCCGAACGTGGCTCCCTTCCCTGTGACCCTACACCCTCGTGTGGACTTTCTTCTCATTATCGAGAAGTTGGGCTGACCTGTCTCTCCACTAGTCAAACTTGAACCGCCACATGGCGATCACAAAAAAGACGATCCCCATGCTGGCCAGGATGCCCACCTGGGGCAAGATCGCGCCGACGCTGGCCCCATCGAACAGGCTCATGAACCCCATCAGCGCGTGGGCGTGGGGGGTCACGCGCGATATCACCCCGATCAGGCCCCCCAGGCGAAAGAGGGGGTAACCGATACAGCCACCCGCCGCAGCCAGGATAAAGCCCAGCACCGTCCCCAGGTTGTCGGCCTGGCGGCTGCTCCGCGCCAGCGCCGCCACCAGCATCCCCAACCCCGTGGCCGCCAGGGCCAGGGCCAGCGCGAGCAGGACCAACCCCAGGGGCGAATTCCCCAGTGGCATGTCGAACACAACGTTGCCGACGGTAAAGAATACCAGCACCTGCAGGCACACCACCCCCATGTAGGCAATCATCTTGCCGGCGATGATCGCCCCGCGATGGATGGGCGCGGCCATCAGCCGGCGGAAGGAGCCCTGTTCCTTCTCCACCCACATGGACTGGGCCACGACGCCGACCAGGAAGAACGCGAACATGGTGGTAAAGGACGGGATCGTAAAACTGAAGGGGTTGAACGGCCCGCGCGCCTCGACCCCCTCCAGGTCCTCGCTCTTCACGGCGATCGGCGACGAGGGTGGTTTTGCCAAACCCGGCCGGAGCGGAGACGAGCGTCAGCCTGCGGTTCGGCCCCGCGTTCAACTGCTCGATCAGGCGCGGACGTGAGACCCGCTCAGGCTGCATGGGGGGGGGCATAGAGCTTGGTCTGCAGCAGAGAAGTGGCCATGCTACCCTCCTTGGAGCAAATGGCAACCTCGCCCCATATTGCTCCTATTTTACCATCTTCTCCCCAGACAAACAAGCTACCCTCCCGCAGGTTCTTATTTGTGATGCCTCAAACCTCGGCACGGCTTGGCACGCCTTACCCATATCCACCGGCTGGCCCAACCTGCGGGAGGGTGAGCAGTTACCTCGCCGGCACGATTGCGCGATACGCTAGAAACAAGTAGAATAGGCACCGTGAAAACGATCCTGCTCGACTTTGAACCGGGCACACTGTCGGACGAGCAGGTGGCCCGGGTGCAGGCCGCCGCGCCGGAGATGCGCATCCTCGTCACGCGCGACCACGCTCAGGTCGAGCGCGCGCTGGACGAGATCGAGATCGCGGCGGGCGGCTTCCCCCACGACCTGCTCCCCCGCGCGCGTGCCCTGCGCTGGCTCCAGCAATGGGGCGCGGGCACCGACTGGCTGTTGCGCCATCCCGAAGCAGTTGATCTCGACTTTGTCCTGACCAACGCCTCCGGCATCCACGCCATCCCCATCAGCGAGCACATTATGGGGCTCCTGCTCGCCTTTGCCCGCGGGCTGCACCGGGCAGCCTGCGCCCAGGTCCGCCACGAGTGGATGAGTTATGGCCAGCAGACCATCTTTGAACTGGCCGGCAAAACGATGCTACTCGTCGGCGTCGGGGCGATCGGCGCGCGCACCGCCGAGGTGGCTACCGCGTTCGGGATGCGGGTCCTGGGGGTTCGCCGCGACCCGTCGGCCGGCGCCCCGGGCGTGGCAGGCATGTACGGCCCCGAACGGCTGCTCGACCTGTTGCCGGAGGTGGATTTCGTGGTGCTGACGGTGCCCTTGACCCGCGAAACCCAGGGGATGATCGGGGAGCACGAACTGCGCGCCATGAAGCGGACAGCCTATATCGTCAACATCGGGCGCGGGGGCACCATCCAGGAAAGCGCGCTGGTGCGGGCCTTGCAAGAGGGGTGGATCGCCGGCGCAGGCCTGGACGTGTTCGAGGTGGAGCCACTACCGGCCGATTCGCCGCTGTGGAGCATGGACAACGTGATCATCACGTCCCATTACGCCGGCGCCACGCCGGCCTATGACGAGCGGGCGCTGGAGATCTTGCTGGACAATCTGCGCCGCTACCAGGCCGGTGAGCCGCTGCGCAACGTGGTGGACAAAAAGGCCGGCTACTAATAGCAAACCACTGAGCCACGGAGAACACAGAGAGAACCTTTGAGACCTCCGTGTCCTCCGTGTCTCCGTGGTGAATGCCCTACTCTATGCACAGGAATCTCATGAAAGGAACGGTACCATGAGCACAACATTTACCAGAAAACTGGGCAGGTCCGGCCTCCAGGTCAGCGCCATGGGCCTGGGCTGCTGGGCCATCGGCGGGCCGTTCTGGCGCGGAGAGGTTGCCGCCGGCTGGGGAAAAGTGGACGACGCAGAGTCCATCCGCGCCATCCGGCGCGCCCTCGACCTGGGCGTGACCTTCTTCGACACCGCCGACGTGTATGGGGCTGGTCACAGCGAGCAGGTCTTGGGCCGTGCCCTGGCCGGCCAGCGCCAGCGGGTCGTCATCGCCACCAAGTTCGGCAACGTGTTCGACGAAACCACCCGCCAGATCACCGGCTCCGACGCCTCTCCCGCCTTCATCCGCCAGGCGTGCGAGGCCTCACTGCGGCGGCTGAACACCGACGCCATTGACCTGTACCTGTTTCACCTGAATGACTACGAGCCGGAGCGGGCCGCTGAGGTACGCGACGCGTTGGAGGGCCTGGTCACCGAGGGCAAGATCCGCTACTACGGCTGGAGCACCGACTTTCCCGAGCGTGCCCGTGTCTTCGCCGCACGCCCCCACTGCACCGCCGCGCAGTTCCAGATGAACGTGCTAGACGACGCCGCGGCCATGGTCGCCCTGTGCGAGGGGCTGAGCCTGGCCGCCATCAACCGCGGGCCGCTGGCCATGGGCTTGCTCACCGGCAAGTACCGGGCGGGCTCCACCCTGTCCCTGGACGACGTGCGGGGCGCCAGAGGCCCGGATTGGATGAAGTACTTTACGGGCGGCCAGCCGAATCCCGAGTGGTGTGGGAAGGTCGAGGCGATCCGCGAGATCCTCACCAGCGACGGCCGCACGCTGGCGCAGGGGGCGCTGGCCTGGATCTGGGCCCGCAGCCAGATCACCATCCCCATCCCCGGCTTCCGCACGGTGGCGCAAGTGGAAGAAAACTGCGCCGCCATGCAGTTTGGGCCATTGGATGCCGGGCAAGTGCGCGAGATAGACACGTTGCTGGAACGCTAGGCGGGATACCATGCGTCATCGAGTACTTGGCAGAACCGGGCTCAACGTGTCGGTCGTCGGCTTCGGCGCCATCAAATTGCCGGACGTCAGCGAGGAGCAGGCTGTCGCCGCGCTCCAGCGGGCGCTGGACGCAGGGATCAACTTGATTGACACGGCCCGCAATTACGGGGACAGCGAGCGCAAGGTGGGCCTGGCACTAAAGGAACGCCGGGACGCTTGCTTCGTCGCCACCAAGACCGCCGCCCGAGACGCCGATGGAGCGCTGCGCGACCTGGAGACCAGCCTGCACGAGTTGCAGACCGACCGGCTCGACCTGTGGCAACTGCACAACGTCATGGACCGCGGGCTGTGGGAGCGCGTCACGCGGCCCGGCGGCGCGCTGGAGGCAGCGAAACGCGCCCGGGCGGAGGGGCTGGTGGACCACGTCGGCATCTCCATCCACCGCTCGTACTATGTGATGCGCGAGGCCATCCAGTCAGGCGAATTCGAGACCATCCTGCTCCTGTACAACCCGCTGGACGAGGAGGGGGTGGCGGCCAACGGCATGCTCGACCTGGCCCACCAGCGTGGGCTGGGCGTCATCATCATGAAGGCCCTGGGCGGCGGCGCGCTGGTGCTGCCACAAGCCGACGCAGAGCGAGAGGAGCAAACCCGCACCTCCGGCGGCCGCTGGTTCGACCCCATCGTGCGCGGGAGCCTGCGCTACGTGCTCTCCCATCCGGCGGTAGACGTGGTCATCCCGGGGATGCGCTCCGTGCGGGAGGTGGAGGAGAACGTCCCGGTAGGCAATATGCCCGCCCTCACCGAGGCCGAGCGCGACGAGTTGATCCAGGCCATCGGGCGGCTGAGGGCCACGTACAAGTATCAGCAGGACTGCCTGCGCTGCGGCTATTGCGTTTCCGCCTGCCCGCACGACATCCAGATCCCGCAGGTCTTTCACGCCGCCTACGCCTACCGCCACTACCCGGAAGAGACGCGCCAGATCGGGCTGGACATCTACCGTGCGCTGGAGGTCTCGCCCGAGGAGTGCCTGGAGTGTGAATCCTGCGTGGAAAAGTGCCCGGCAGGCATCCCGATTCCGGAGCGGCTGAAAGAGGCCGTCGCACTGTTCGCCGCCACGTAGGTCACGTTTGCAGCGTGACGATCCTCCAGACCCCATACCAAGACGTACGGCGCACCTCAGCCAAGAGATGCGCCGTACCCCTTTGGTCCGGCTATCCTCAGGAAACTCTAGCGAGTTCCCCGGAGGTGATGCCGGACCGAGCGTTTAGAGTAACTATCCATAGGCACCACCTCCTCCGTTTTAGGATGCTCACATTATCCCCCAAAACGGCAACCTTGTCAAATCACGCGTCGCCACTACGAACCCGCCACATCCTCAGTCGTTCGTAGTGACGACTTTAGTCGTTGCAGCCATAGCCACCCAATGGCTCCAACGACGAGTGCCCCGACGATCAATACCCCAACGATCACAATCGCCACGTCCACCCAGAAGGGCATGGGGAATAGACGGATCAGTGTGTCAGTGTACAGGAAGAGCCAACTGTCCCCCTCGAAAAACACGCGGTGAAAGTTGGTGAAGAACTGGTCCCAACTCGCGAGCATGTACAGTCCGACGGCCGCCAGCAACCCCAGCGTGAACAGGCTGCCGGAGAGCAGCGCAGCGGGGACACGCCGGCGGGTCTGGCCAGCAGCCGCCAGCGTCACCACGCCCCAGGCCAACACCAACCCGGCCACGAGGCCCGCCACCATGATGCGGCTGTACACCGCCTGCACGTCGGCCATGTGGCGCAACTCCCGCTCGTTGAAGGCAAGGTCTCCGTTCGGTAGCCGCAGGTCGGCCAACAGCGAGAGCGGTGCGTTGGTCGCCAGATAATCCACACAAGTCTCGGCCAGCCGGGTGCGCTCGGCCGTGGAGAGGCCGTAATCGTCGGGCGGGAAACTCGCCTTCCTGTATTCCCAGTGCACGAACCAGTGGCCGGTCACGATACGGAGATCGGCTGCGACCAGGCAGACGGGTATCGTTAGCACCAACAAGACGTACACCACACCAGGCCACAGCGTGCGGAGCATCCTCATGGGTTCCCTCCCTGCAGGACGAAATTAAAGACCAGCGCGTTGGTCATGAGTTCGATGGCAGCCCGGTCGTCCGTGAATACTACCGTGCCCGGCTGCGTGGGGCGCAGATTCGCTGCCGCCTGCGCCGCCGCCGCGTACAAGAAGTCGTTGCCCGCCAGGCCGGGCAAGTTGGCCAGCAGGTAACCGGCCTCGGAGGGCTGGACGGTGGCCACGACGACGGCGTTGAAACTGTTCGGCACGTCCATCACGTGGGCCGAGGGGAAAACCTGGAGCAACGTCGCCAGCATGGCCTCGACCAGCCGGTAGTCGCGCGGGGTATGCCCGACGTTGATCACGACCACGCCATCGGCGGTCAGGTGGTCTCGCACCTGGCGGAAGAACTCGACCGTCGTCAGGTGCGGGGGGATGTAGGGCAGCCGGTACGCATCCACGCCAATCACGCTGTACTGCTGCCCGGAACGAGCCAGCCAGTAGCGCCCGTCGGCGACGGCGACGTGGAGGTTGGGCTCATTCATGGCAAAGAACTCCCGCCCCACCCGCACGATCTGCGGGTCAATCTCCACCCCGTCAATAGGCAGCGGGCCGTAGGCGGCGGTATACTGCCGGGCCATGGTGCCGGCGGCCAGCCCAATGATCGCCACCCGCTGAACCCGCTCGGGGGTGTACGGCGGTGGGTTAAAGTACGGGGCGATGAGAAAGTAGTCCCACGGCCCGGGGGTGCGCAGTTGGTCGGGGCAATAGACGGAGTGAATGCCCTGCCCCTCGTTCAGCAACAGGGACCGGCAACCATCCTGCTCCACCACCTGGATGTAGTTGTAGGCCGATTCGGTCTCGTAGATGGCGCCTGCGGCGGCCTTGACCGGCTGCCCGCGCAGGAGGAGCGCCAGCAAGAGAATGAGCGCGGGCATCCAGAGGTACAGCGGCAAACGGCGGAAGCCACTGCGTGCCAGCCCGACCAGCGCGACGGCCAGTAGCAACAGCGAGAGCAGGACGAACGTGTTGCGCGTGCCGACCGTGGGCACGAGCACCAGGTCGGGCAGGAAGGCGCCCACGAAACTGCCCGCCGTCGAGATGGCGTACACGCGTCCCGCCACCCGGCCGGCGCTGGTCACGTCCTCTATTGCCAGCCGGATGATGAACGGCGAGACGCAGCCCAGCAGCGTGACCGGGACGCTGAAGAGAATCAGCACGGCGACGAAGGAACCGCCGAGCATGGCAGCGTCGAAATTGGCGAACCCCAGGGAGGCCAGGCGGAGCACCGGATGGGCAGCGAAGGGCACCAGCCCGACCAGGAAGGCGGCCCAGGCCACGATCTGGTAGAGCGTGGCAGGCCGGGGGGAGCGGTCGGCCCAGCGCCCGCCCAGGAAATAACCCGCCGTGAGGTAGAGCAGGATCAGCCCGATGATGGCGGCCCACACCAGGTTGGCGGTGCCAAAGTGGGGCCGCAGCAGGCTGGAGGCCGCCAATTCGACCCCCAGAGAGACCAGTCCACCGGCGAAGGCAGTGACGTAGAGGTAGGTAGTGTCCCGTTTGCGCATACGGGCCGATTATACTCACTTTGGGTATTCGAGCAACCTGCTCAGTGATTTCAGGCATTGACTTTCACACAAGACTGTAGTACACTATGCATGGCATCACCAGTGTGAAGAGCCACCCTGGCACTCGGGATCGTGATGCAGATGCCTTACATCGCATATGCAAGATAAAGGTTTAGCGCCAAGAGACGCATTACCAGAGAACTTTAGCACGCTTAACGAGCTATGGGAGTTCTGGAATACTCACAGCAGTGCTGATTATGAAGACACTATGGAGCCTGTCGAAGTAGAGATAGATATATCATCAAGCAGGGTGTACTGTCTTGTGGCTAAGGATTTACTACACAAAGTGCGCGTGCAGGCGCGCCAGCAAGGCGTGTCAACGGAGACCTTGATCAACCTCTGGCTACAGGAGAGGCTCTGTGCTTCGACATAAACCATAGTCGGCCTCTTCCTTCAGCACTGGCGAATCGGCGACCCATTTGGCAGGCTGGAATACCAATGAGCAACTTTACCGTCACAATCCCCAGAGATGAGATTGCTGCATTTTGCCAGCGTTGGAAGATTCGAGAGTTGGCCTTGTTTGGCTCCATTCTGCGTGACGACTTCGGCCCAGACAGCGATGTAGATGTCTTGGTCACTTTTGATGAGGATGCTGGATGGGGACTGTTTGACCACGTCCAAATGCAGTACGAACTACAAGCAGCGTTACGACGAGGCGTGGACCTGATCAGCAGGCGGGCGGTCGAACGGAGCCAAAACTGGCTGCGCCGCCAGGAGATACTAGACACTGCCCAAGTCCTTTTCTCTATGCAAGAGGCCACATACCGGCCCGTCGTGAACCATAACGATAACGACCCTGGCGCCCCCCCGGGGCGGCCGGCGATGTGACACGTCTGATCCTGGCCGTGCAGCAACAAGCCGCCCCCACCCGGGCGGCTTGTTCTTTTATCCGAGACTTGTACTCATACCAAGGAGGTGCGCCGTGAAACGTATTGTCGCAAGCGAACTGAGCCAGCACGTCGGCGAGCGCGTCACCATGGCGGGCTGGCTGCACAACCTGCGCCGCATGGGCCGGGTGAACTTTTTGCTGCTGCGCGACCGCACCGGGCTGGCCCAGGCCGTGCTTGGCAAGGAGGACCTGGCCCCCCTGGAGGGGCTGCAAATGGAGACCGTGCTGGAGGTGTCCGGCAACGTCGTAGAAGCGCCTCCCGCCCCCCTGGGCCTGGAACTGCACGGGGTGGAGTTGAAGGTGGTCTCCCCGGTCGCCGATACTCTGCCCTTCGAGCTCAACCAGCCGCACCTCTCCGCCAGCCTGCCGGTCTTTCTGGACCACGCCACGGTCGGCCAGCGGCATCCCCGCCAGCGGGCCACCCTGCGCATCGCGGCCGGCATCGCGGCCGGCTTCCGCCGGGCGCTGGATGCGGAGGGCTTTACCGAGATCTTTACGCCCAAGATCGTCGCCAGCGCCACGGAAAGCGGCGCGAACGTGTTCCAACTCGACTACTTTGGTCAGCCCGCCTACCTGGCCCAAAGCCCCCAGTTCTACAAGCAGATCATGGTCGGCGTGTTCGAAAAGGTCTACGAAGTCGGCCCCGTCTTCCGGGCCGAGCCCCACGCGACCACCCGCCACGTCAACGAATACGTCAGCCTCGACGCCGAGATGGGCTTCATCGAGGACCATTTCACGGTCATGGATTGCCTGACGCGCGTGCTGCGGACCATTCTGGCTCACCTGGCCGGGCACTGTTCGGACGAACTGGCGATGCTGGAGGTGGAGCTTCCGCAGGTCGGCGATCGCATCCCCTGGATCTACTTTCCCGACGCCCAGGACCTCGTCTACCGGCGGGAGGGCATTGACGCGCGCGGCGAGCCGGACCTGGCACCCGAGCACGAACGGGCGCTGGGACAGTGGGCCAGCGAAGAGTTCGGGAGCGATTTGCTGTTCGTGACCGGCTATCCGATGGCCAAGCGCCCCTTCTACACCCACCCCAATCCCGCCGACCCCGCCTACTCGAACAGTTTCGACCTGCTCTTCCGCGGCATGGAACTGGTCACGGGAGGCCAGCGGCTGCACATCTACGATGACTACTGCGCGGCTGCAGAGAAGGCAGGGCTGTCCCTGGAGCCATACCAGGAATACCTGGAGTGTTTCAAATACGGCATGCCGCCGCACGGCGGCTTTGCCATCGGCCTGGAACGCTTCGTGGCCCAGTTATTGCGGGCCCAGAACCTGCGCTGGGCGACCCTGTTCCCGCGCGATTTGGCGCGTCTGAAACCATGAGGTCTGGCGGCAAGATCCCCGCTGAAGCGGGGCGTCCGTCACTCATCCGCAGGCGGGGTGTCCGTCAGCGGGGCGTCCGTCACTCATCCGCAGGCGGGGTGTCCGTCAGCGGGGCGTCCGTCACTCATCCCCAGGCGGGGTGTCCGTCAGCGGGGCGTCCGTCACTCATCCCCAGGCGGGGTGTCCGTCAGCGGGGCGTCCGTGCCACCGTGCCATTGTGGCGTTGTGAAATCCCGTGGTAGTGGTAGAATAGCGCCCAGTCTACGTTCAAGGAGCGGATCATGCTGAAAAACCACAACTGCGGTGAACTACGGCCCTCGCACGTCGGCCAGCAAGTGACCCTGGCGGGGTGGGTCAACCGCCAGCGCGACCACGGCGGCCTCGTCTTCGTAGACCTGCGGGACCGTTCCGGCACCGTGCAGGTCGTGGCCAACCCCGACACGGCCCCCCAGGCCCACGCGCTGCTCCAACAGGTGCGCAGCGAGTACGTGCTCCAGGTCGTGGGGGTCGTCCAGCCCCGGCCAGAGGGGTTGATCAACCCCGACCTTCCCACGGGGCAGATTGAGGTCGTGGCCCGCGAGGCGAAAGTGCTGAACCCGGCCAAGACCACGCCGTTCTACATTTACGACGACAGCCCCGTGGACGAAGCGCTGCGCCTCAAGTACCGCTACCTGGACCTGCGCCGCCCGCGCATGCAGCGCAACCTCCTCCTGCGCCACCGGGTGGTCAAGCACATCCGCGATTTCCTCGACGCCCGCGGCTTTGTCGAGATCGAGACGCCGATCCTGTTCAAGACCACCCCCGAGGGAGCGCGGGACTACCTGGTCCCCAGCCGCGTGCACCCCGGCCAGTTCTACGCCCTGCCCCAGTCCCCCCAACAACTGAAGCAACTGCTGATGGTGGCCGGGTACGAGCGATACTTTCAGATCGCCCGCTGCTTCCGGGACGAAGACCAGCGCGGCAACCGCCAGCCCGAGTTCACCCAACTCGACCTGGAGATGAGTTTCGTCCAGCGGGAAGACGTGATGGCGCTGACCGAAGCGCTGATGATCAGCATCGTGGAAAACTGCTCCGAGCGGCGGCTGCTCGCCAGGCCGTTCCCGCGCCTCACCTACCAGGAGGCCATGGCCCGCTTCGGCTCCGACAAGCCGGACATCCGCTTCGGTATGGAACTGGTGGACGTCTCGGACCTGGTGGCCCAGAGCGGGTTCGGCATCTTTAGCCAGGCCGTGGCCGCCGGTGGGCTGGTGAAGGGAATGTGCGTGCCCGGCTGCGCCACCTACAGCCGCCGCGAGGTTGACGAACTGGCCGCCCTGGCCCAGGGAGAAGGGGCCAAGGGATTGGCCTGGCTGGCACTAGACCCGGCCAACCAGGTGCGCTCTTCCTTTGCCAGGTTCCTCACCGAAGGCGAGGTAGCGAGCATCGTCGAGCGGCTGGGGGCGAAACCCGGCGACCTGCTGTTGTTCGTCGCCGACCGGCCCAAAGTGGCGAACGGAGCGCTGGGCAGGCTGCGGCTGGAGTTGGGCAAACGGCTGGAGTTGTACGATCCCGAGGTAATGGCCTTTTGCTGGGTGATTGACTTTCCGCTCTTCGAGTGGAACGAGGAGGAGCAGCGCTGGGATCCCAGCCATCATCTCTTCACTTCGCCGATGCCGGAAGACGTGCCGCTCCTGGATAGCGATCCCGGCGCCGCCCGCGGGCAGCAGTACGACCTGGTGCTCAACGGGGAGGAGACCGGCGGAGGCAGCATCCGCATTCACCAACGGCAGGTGCAAGAGAAGGTCTTCAGGCTGATCGGGCTGGATGCCGAGGTGGCGCGGGAGCGCTTTGGCCACATGCTGGAGGCGTTCGAGTACGGCACCCCACCCCACGGCGGGATCGCGCCCGGGATTGACCGGCTGGTAATGATCCTGGCTGGCGAGTCCAACATCCGCGACGTGATCGCCTTCCCCAAGACCCTGCAAGCAGCCGACCTGATGGCGGGAGCCCCGTCGCCGGCAGAGCCAAAGCAACTGGAGGAACTCCACATCCGCATCGTAGACTGAGGTTCGCGCACGCGCACCTTTCGTGAGACTGAACGGCCTGACACGGGCAGCCCGATCTCCATCCAGAGGGCAGCAGATTCTAGGAAATGTGTCACATTTCCTTGACACACCGTGAACGAAAGCGTGCTATGATGAGTCGCTGGAGGGAAAAATATGCCTGGCAATCTGATTACCCGCGTGCAGGAGGACAACGTACGGTTCGTCAGCCTCCAGTTCACCGACATCCTGGGGGCAATCAAGAGCGTCACGATTCCCGTGGGCCGGCTGGAGGAGGCGCTGGAGCAGGGGATCTGGTTCGACGGCTCATCCATCGAAGGGTTCGCCCGTATCTACGAGAGCGACATGGTGCTCAAGCCTGACCCCGGCACCTACCAGGTGTTGCCCTGGAGCGCGCCGGAACGGCGGCGGGCGCGCCTGATCTGCGACGTCCACGGCCCAGACGGACGGCCCTCGTCGAGTGCGCCGCGCGTGATGCTGAGGCAGATCCTGGCCCAGGCTGTTGAGCAGGGGTACGTGTACAACGTCGGCCCTGAACTAGAGTTCTTTCTGTTCAAGCGCAACAGCGAGCCCAACGGTCAGCAGGCCACGCGGCCCGTGCCCCACGACGTGGGCGGTTATTTCGACTTCTCACCCCGCGACGAGGCCCAGCAGGTGCGCAGCGAGATCATCCTGGCGTTGGAAGCCATGGGGATGCACGTGGAGATGAGCCACCACGAGGGTGCCACCGGCCAGCACGAGATTGATTTCCGGTACGCCGACGCCCTGGCCAGCGCCGACAATGCCGTGACGTTCAAATACACCGTGCGGGCGATCGCGGCCACCCACGGCATTTATGCCAGTTTCATGCCTAAGCCGATCTTTGGCATCAACGGCTCCGGCATGCACACCCACCAGAGCCTGTTCAGCGGTGAGGGGCGCAACCTGTTCTACGACCCGGACGACCCATACCATCTCTCACGGTTGGCCTACAATTTCATCGCCGGGCAGATGGAACATGCGCGCGCGCTGGCCGCCGTGGTCGCGCCGACGGTCAACAGTTATAAGCGGTTGACGCCAGGGTACGAGGCGCCGGTCTACATCTGTTGGGCGCAACTCAACCGTTCGGCGTTGATCCGCGTGCCTGCCCACGCCGCCCGGGGCAAGAATGCCATGCGGGTCGAATTGCGTTGCCCGGACCCCAGCGCGAACCCCTACCTGGCCTTTGCCGCCATGCTCGGGGCGGGTCTCGACGGCATCCAGCGGGACTTGACTCCGCCGCCACCGGTCAACGAAGACGTCTACAACTTCGACGAGAGCGACCTGCGCGAACGGGCGATCGGCACGCTGCCGGGCACACTGGCCGAGGGACTGGACGCCCTGGAAAGGGACGAAGTGGTCCAGGCGGCGTTGGGCCCGGCCATCACCGAGGCCTTCCTGCGGGCCAAGCGGGCGGAATGGGACGAATATCGCATCCAGGTGACCAGTTGGGAACTGGAGCGCTACCTGGAAACGGCATGACCTTCCCGAAGGCTCGTGAACCTTCCCGAAGGCTCGTGAACCTTCCCGAAGGCTCATGAACCTTCCCGAAGGCTCGTAGGTGCATCGCACGTTGGACGCGCTCGCCCAAGCCTTCGGGAAGGTGGGACGGGAGGGTGGACTTGCGCTTTTTCCCAATGAGTGGTATATTGGGATTGACCCTGCTGTGTGCGTGATTGCCGTTTTGTGTTTTGAGCCAACACCTAAAAAATTGGGAGCTGTCTCTTCAGAGAGGAATGCGATAGCCTACGGGCAAGGCAGACCGCTGAGCAGGCTCCCACCTGCGAGAGCAGGTTCAAAACTCGTCGGCACACGGCATAGCAGGGTTCGGCCTGATGGTATCACAAACGCCACCGGTATCCTCGGTGGCGTTTGGTTGCCTGCTGCTGTCCAGACCGCCCAGAGTGAGGTGCGCCGTGATACGAGAACGAGTCTCCGATGACATCTACGTGTTCACCAGTGACCTATACGCACAAGCCACGGCCGGAGCGATCGTCACGCGCAACGGTGTGGTCCTCGTAGATAGCCTCCCCTTTCCGAACGAGGCCCGCCAGGTGGCGACCTTTATTGCGCAGGCCTGCCGCTCCAGCGTGCGGTACGTCATCCTGACCCACTATCACGCCGATCACACCTATGGCGCAGGTCTTTTTCCCCAGGCCGACGTCGTGGCCCACACGCGCTGTCGAGAATTGCTGATCAAGATCGGTGTGCCAGCGCTGAAGGTGGCACAGGCGGAAGCGCCAGAACTGGAAAGCGTAGTACTGCGCCTGCCCGACATCACGTTCGACGGCGAAGAGATGGGGTTCCGCCTGGCCGAGAGACTGATCCGGCTAATCCACGTACCGGGTCACACCCAAGATTCGGTGATCGTGCACGTGGAGGATAGCCGCGTCCTGTTCGCCGGCGATACGATCATGCCTGTCCCTTCCATCGTGGATGGCGAGTTGGATGCATTCAGAGCCTCCTTGCAGAAGGTGGCGGCCTTGCCGATCGAGAACATGGTGCAGGGGCACGGAGAGGTCATCCTGCGGGGTGAAGTGCAGGGCGTGATCCAGGCCAACCTGAGCTATCTGAATGCCATTGAGGCGCTGGTCACCAAGGCGATCAAGAGCGGCAAGAGCAGGGAGGCCCTGCGCCGGGTCAGCATCGAATCCTGCGGGTTGTCGCGTATCCCGCTGAACGGGCTGGTACAGCAGATCCACGTGGCGAACCTGCTGGCCCTGTACGACCGCATGACCGCCCCATGAGCGACGCAGTAGAACGTATCCTCCTGCAACTTGGGGGAAGATGACTTGACAGTCCTGCTCTCCTGTGGCATAATGTGTGCGACTTGAAAGCAATGATGGAGACGAGTAGGCGTGCCGTACCGCTCCAGAGAGCCCGGGGCAGGTGAGAACCGGGCGCGGGAACTGCGTCGAAAATCCCTCCGGAGCCGCTGACCGAACGGTTGGTTCAACCAAGTAGACTCAGCCGGGCTCGTCCTCCGTTACCGGGACGCGGCGATCGTGGGTCGCCGGCAGAGTGGTCCTGCCATTGGGCAGGGCAAGAAGGGTGGTACCGCGGGAGTTTCGGGCTCTCGTCCCTTTGAGGACGAGAGCCTTTTTGTTGTGGAGGGGAAAATGACCGATCTGCTCTATCAGACAGATGGCATGCTGCGCGAGTTTGAGGCTCGCGTGGTCGAGGTGATCGGCGACGCGGTGGTGCTGGACCGGACCGCCTTTTACGCCGGCGGCGGCGGGCAGCCCTGCGACACGGGCTGGCTCGAGGCCGGCGAACAGCGCTGGCAAGTGCACAAGGTGGAACGGAAAGAGGGCCGGGTGGTCCACGTGCTTGACCGCGAGCCCTCGCCTGTCGGCACAACCGTGGCCGGCCTCCTGGATTGGGAGCGGCGCTACGCGCTGATGCGCACCCACACCGCCATGCACGTCCTATGCGGCGTGGTCTGGCGGGACTATGGAGCGCCAGTGACCGGCGGGCAGATGGAGCCGCTGCGGGGACGCATGGACTTTGAGTTCGAGCACATGCGGCAGGAGTTGGTGCGGGAGATCGAGAAAAAGATCAACGCCGAGGTCACCGCGGCCCGGCCGGTGCACGTGCGCATCCTGCCGCGCGAGGAGGCGTTCCAGATTCCCGACCTGATCCGCACCAAGATCAACCTGCTGCCGCCCCACATCACCCAGGTGCGGGTGGTGGAGATCGCAGGGCTGGACATGCAGGCCGACGGCGGGACGCACGTGGCCAACACTGCCGAGGTTGGCCCGCTCAGGATCGTGGACTATATGAGCAAAGGGCGCATTAACAAGCGTTTGGTAGTGGAATTGGAGAGCTAACCCGCGATGGAAAACATGGCCTTACACCTCCACCACCCACCCCCACAGGTCCGGCCGCTCCTGGAGCTGAATCTCATCCAGCGCCTGGCGCAGCATGTGGGCGCGGGGACCGGGCTTCCCGTCGCCGATGGGGTGGTCCACCCCCCGGTAGTTGATGACGGTGATGGGAGAGAGGACGGCGGCCGTGCCGGTGTAAAACGCCTCGACGGCGTCACTCAGCACCTCGTCAATGGACAACCGTCGCTCCACGGCCATCCAGCCAAAGACCTGGCGGGCGATGGTGAGCAGCGAGTCGCGCGTCATGCCGGGCAAGATGGAACCCAATTCCGGGGTGGCCAGTGTGCCGTCGCGCAGAACGACGAAAAAGTTGCTCGCACTCAATTCCTCCACGTAGCGGTCCTCGCGAGCATCCAGGTACAGGGCGTCCACGTATCCCATCTCGCGGGCGGTCTCGTGGGAGCGCAGCGAGGCGGCATAGTTGCCAGCCGCTTTCACCGCCCCCGTGCCATAGGGGGCGGCCCGGTGCACACTGGAGAGCACGATCACCCGGTCGCCGCCCATGTACCGGCCGGCGGGAGAGCCGAAGACGAAGAAACAGTACTCTTGGGCAGGCCTCACACCCAGCACGGGCCCCGAGCCGATGAGCGTGGGGCGGATGTACAGACTGCCTTTGCCATAAGGGGGTACCCAGCGCGCGTTGGTCCGCACCACGGTCTGGACCGCCTCCAGGAAGGTGTCCACCGGCGGGGCGGGCATTGCCAGGCGGGTGGCCGAAGCGCGCAAGCGCCGCGCGTTGTCGGCGGGGCGGAAAAGCACGATCTTTCCCTCCCGCGTGCGACGGGCCTTCATCCCTTCAAAGACCGCCTGGCCGTAGTGCAAGACGTTCGCACCGGGCGCCAGTTCCAGCGTGGCTCCCCGGTGCTCGTAGAGTCGCCCTGGCTCCCACTCGGACGCAGCAGTCCAGCGGGTGAGCCAGAAGGCATCCAGTTCGCGATAGGTGAGACTCAGGTTCTCGTCCCAGCCTGGCTCCTGGGGCGGAAGAGGTAATTCAGGCGCAAAAGGCTTTAACACGGCTGCTCCCTCCTTCGCTTATGGTAGGACAAGTTGCTGACCTGTCTGGCGATGATTGTATGTCAGGGAAGGAAAAAGGTCAACTGCAGCCCGGCGGAAACACGCGCCACCCAACAGCGCCAACGTTGAAGGAGTATGGAAATGTTCAAACCAGTCTCAAGCACAGTGGATTTCGTCGCTCAGGAGCGTGAGGTTCTGAATTTCTGGCGGGAGACGCAAGCCTTCCAGAAACTGGTCGCGCTGCGCGCAAGTAGCCCGCGCTGGTCTTTCATTGATGGCCCCATCACCGCCAACAACCCCATGGGCGCCCATCACGGCTGGGGCCGTACCTACAAGGACCTCTACCATCGCTACTGGGCGATGAAAGGCTATCGTACCCGCTACCAGAACGGTTTCGACTGCCAGGGGTTGTGGGTTGAGGTCAACGTGGAGCGGGAACTCGACTTTCGCTCCAAGCATGACATCGAGGATTATGGCATCGCCCGCTTCGTGCACAAGTGCAAGGAACGGGTGCTGCGCTACGCCGCTGTTCAGACCGAACAATCCATCCGCCTGGGGTACTGGATGGATTGGAACGACGCGGCTCTCTTGCACAGCCTGGCCGCAAAGATGGCGCAGTCGCCAGAGGAGGTCATCACCGTCGAGGGGCCACACGGGCCAGTGACCGGCACGGTCGAGCAGATCGTCGCCCGCCTGGGCCTGCCAGAACTGGGCGGTTCCTACTTTACCTTCTCCAACGAGAACAACTACATGATCTGGTCCTTCCTCAAACGCTGCTGGGAACGGGGCTGGCTGTACAAAGGCCACGACGTGATGCCCTGGTGCCCGCGCTGCGCCACCGGCATCAGCCAGCACGAGATCGTGACCGAGGGCTACCGGGAGATGACCCACCCCGGCGTCACGCTGCGCTTTCCGCTGCGGGGCCGGCCGGGGGAGAACCTGCTGGTGTGGACGACCACGCCGTGGACGCTCACCAGCAACGTCGCCGCGGCCGTGGGGCCAGAACTGACCTACGTCAAGGTCCGCCAGGGGGAACACGTCTTCTACCTTTCGAAGGGTACACTACCCGTGCTGAAGGGCAAGTACGAGGCGCTCGAGGAGCTGCCGGGGACGGCGTTGGAGGGTTGGACCTACGAGGGCCCCTTCGACGAACTCCAGGCCCAAATCGCCGCGGGCAGCCCCCAGGCTCACCGCGTGATCCTGTGGGATGCGGTCGGCGAGGCGGAAGGCACCGGCATCGTCCACATCGCCCCGGGCTGCGGCGCGGAGGACTTTCAGTTGGGCAAGGAGTACAATCTCCCCGCCATCGCCCCGCTGGACGAAGAGGGGCTGTTCGTCGAGGGTTTCGGCCCGCTCACCGGCACCCACGTCTCCGAGAGCGCTGCCCGCGTCTTCGAGAGCCTGCAGGGGAAAGGGCTGCTCTACGAGATCGAGGACTATACCCACCGCTACCCCGTCTGCTGGCGCTGCAACACCGAACTGGTCTTCCGGCTGGTGGACGAGTGGTTCATCTCGATGGACGAACTGCGCCACGATATGATCCACGTCACGGAGCAGATCCGCTGGATCCCCTCGTTCGGGCTGGAGCGCGAACTGGACTGGCTGCGCAACATGCACGACTGGATGATCTCCAAGAAGCGGTACTGGGGGCTGGCGTTGCCCATCTGGGAATGCAAGGCGTGCGGCCACTTTGAGGTGATCGGCGACGAGCACGAACTGGAGGCGCGGGCGGTGGCCGGCTGGGAGGAGTTCGAGGGGCATACCCCTCACCGGCCGTGGGTGGACGCCGTGCGCATCACTTGCCCTCGGTGCGGCACTCAAGCCAGCCGCATCCCTGAAGTGGGCAACCCCTGGCTGGACGCCGGCATCGTCAGTTTCAGCACGCTCCAGTACCGCACCAACCCCGACTACTGGCGGGAGTGGTACCCCGCCGACTGGATCAGCGAATCCTTCCCAGGCCAGTTCCGCAACTGGTTCTACAGCCTGCTGGCGATGGCGACGGTGCTGGAGAACAGGCCGCCCTTCAAGACCTGCTTCAGTTACGCCACGACCCTGGACGAGAGCGGGCGACCGATGCACAAATCCTCGGGGAACATGATCGAGTTCACCGAGGCAGCCGACCGCATGGGCGTGGACGTAATGCGCTGGCTGTACTGCGCCCACAAGCCGGAGAACGACCTGTTGTTCGGCTACGGCCGGGCGGACGAGGTACGCCGCCAATTCCTGATCCCGCTGTGGAACGTGTACGCGTTCTTCGTCACGTATGCCAACATTGACGGGTGGACCCCTGATCACCGATCCCTGATCCCTGCTCCCTCCTACCTCGACCGCTGGATCCTGGCCCGGCTGAACCAGGTGGTGGCGCAGGTGAGCGAGCGGTTGGAGGATTATGACGCTTACAGCACGACGCTGGCGGTGGAGCCCTTCCTGGACGACCTGAGCAACTGGTACGTGCGCCGCAGCCGGCGCCGCTTCTGGAAGAGCGAGCACGATGCCGACAAGAACGCGGCCTACGCCACGCTGTACCACGTGCTGATGGTGCTGTGCCGGCTGCTGGCCCCCTTGACGCCCTTCGTGACCGAGGTGATGTACCAGAACCTGGTCCGTTCGGTAGACCCACGCGCCCCGGAGAGCGTCCACCATTCCACGTGGCCTCAGGCGGACCTGGCCGCCGTGGACGAGGGATTGCTGGCGCGCATGGCGTTGGCCCGCCAGGTGGTCACGCTGGGCCACTCCGCCCGTAACAGCGCCAACGTCAAACTGCGCCAGCCGCTGGCGCGGGCACTCCTGCACCTGGAGCCGGGGGCGGGCGAACTGGACGAGGAACTGTTGCTGCTGGTCCAGGATGAGTTGAACGTCAAGCAGGTCGCCTTCGTGGACGACGCGAGCGACCTGGTGACCTACCGCCTCCTGCCGGACAACAAGGTGCTCGGCCCGCGCTTCGGCCAGCGCTTCCCCGCCGTGCGGGCAGCGCTGGCCGCGCTGGACCCGCTGGCCACCGCCAGGCGGCTGCGGGCGAAACTCCCCCTGCGCCTGGAAGTGGCGGGGGAGGAGGTGGAACTGAGCCCCGACGAGGTCCTGGTGCGGGAGGAGCCGCGCGAAGGGCTGGCGGTAGCCTCGGAGCGCAGCCTGACCGTGGCCGTGGACGTGACCATCACGCCGGAACTGGTGGCCGAGGGGCGGGCCCGCGAGGTGGTGCGGCGGGTGCAGAGCCTGCGCAAGGAGGCCGGCTTGAACCTGGACGACCGCATCGTCACCACGTACCAGGCGGAGGGGCCGTTGGCGGAAGCCATCGCGGCCTGGCAGGCCTTTATCGCGGCGGAGACGCTGAGCGTGGAACTGCGGGCCGGCCTGCCGGAAGAGAGGGCCACGATAGTAGAGGATCGCATAGACGGCCAATTGCTCAAAGTGGGCATCCGCAAAGCGTGAGTGGCACGTTCCGGCCCACCTTGCCAATTCAGGCTGAGTAGAGTAGAATACTTGACTTGGGAGAGTACGTTTAGGAGGCACCCCAATGTCTTTTTCGTACGAAAGCGCCAGACGCCAACTACTGGAAGAACAAAAGAAACTGCAAGAGCAGTTGGTGCGACTCGAGGCCGCTCAGACCGCTCAGTATGAGGACATCGGCTACTCTAACCACATCGCCGACGATGCCACCGACGCTTTCGAGCAGACCGTGGGAGTCGCCCTGCAGCGCAAGGTCGAGGCCACGCTGGACGAAGTGACGCAGGCGTTGTCCAAACTGGACGATGGGACCTTTGGCCTGTGCGAGACCTGCGGTGCCAGGATTGACCGTGCGCGTCTGGAGGCCCTGCCCCACGCCAAGTGCTGCATGGATTGTCAAGCGCGTCAGGAATACGGCGGTATACGGACGGGGTCTCGTTGAAGCGGCCAGGGCGAGATATCTGGATCCTGCCAGTCACGGCGGCGGGCGTCGTGCTCGTTGACCAGTACAGCAAGTATCTCGTGGCAACGCGGCTGAGGGAGGGCCAGTCCTGGGACCTTGCGCCCTGGCTGGCCCCTATCTTTCACGTCACCCACGTGACCAACACAGGGGCCGCCTTCGGGCTGTTCCGTGGGTGGGGTGGTTTCTTCATCGTCGTCGCCATCGTCGTCATCGCCGTCATCCTGATCTATTCCCACCAACTGCCGGCCGGACCGCGCCTGACGCGCGTGGCGCTGGGCCTGCAATTGGGCGGCGCCATCGGCAACAACCTGGTAGACCGCCTGCGCCAGGGATTCGTGGTGGACTTTATTGACTTAAACTTTTGGCCACTGCGGGGATGGCCGGTGTTTAACCTGGCAGATACCTCCATCGTGACGGGTGTCACCGTGCTGGCCCTGCTCATGGTGCGGGAAGAGTGGCTGGCACACAAAAAGAAACAGGCGACTCAGGATGGCTTCTGAACAGGCTGCCCTGGAATCGGTGGTCTCATTCACCGCTGAAAGGGGCGGCGAGCGGCTGGACAGGGCCGTCCTGGCCTGGGTGCCGGCCCTCAGCCGGGCGGTGGTCCAGCGCCTGATCAAGACGGGCGAGGTTACCGTCCATGGACGGTCCAGTAAGCCTAGTTACCGCGTGCAGCCCGGCGACCCCATCGTCGTGCGCGTCCCTGCCAGTACACCGGAACAAGTCCTGCCAGAGGACGTCCCCCTGGACGTCATCTACGAGGACGAGGCCCTGCTGGTGGTGAACAAGCCAGCGGGGATGGTCGTGCATCCGGCGCTCGGGCACGCCAGCGGGACCCTGGTCAACGCGCTGCTGGCCTATTGCCCCCAGGTGGCCCACGTCGGCGGCCTGGAGCGGGCCGGGATCGTCCACCGGCTGGACAAAGACACCTCCGGGCTGCTACTGGTCGCCAAGGACGAGGCGACTCACGCCGCGCTCCAGCGGCAGTTCAAGCACCGGCAGGTCACCAAGACCTACCTGGCGCTGGTCGAGGGCCGGGTGCAGCCCCGCGAGGGCATCATCGAAGCACCCATCGGGCGCGACAAGCGACAACGAAAGCGCATGGCGGTGGTGCGGTCCGGGCGGGCGGCACGCACCATGTATCGGGCCGTCCAGTACCTGGCGGACCACACCCTGCTGGAAGTGCGCCCTCACACCGGGCGCACCCACCAGGTGCGCGTACACCTGGCCTGGCTAGGCTATCCAGTGGTAGGGGACGCGGTGTACGGGTACCGTCACCAGCGGCTGCTCCGAGAGCGTTACTTTCTCCACGCGGCGCGCTTGCGCTTCACCCATCCCGCTACGGGCGAAGAGGTGGAGGTTGAGGCCCCACTGCCGCCCGAACTGGCGGCCGTTCTCAAGCGGCTGGGCCACTAATGTAAGAGGAGGCCCGGCTTCAGCCGGGAAACCCCCGCTGAAGCGGGGCGTCCGTCACACGTTCCACCACGCACGAGCCTGGCAACAAATGGAGGTACCAAGATGGAAGACCCTACAGTCGAGGTCCTGGCCGAAAGTGAGAGCTTTAGCGTGTGGCGCACGCAGGAACCGGACGGCGAGACGACCTACCACCTGGAACTCGGGCTGGTCACTGTGCACTTCTTCACGGAGGAATGGCAAGAGTTCCTCAAGTTGATCGGAGAAGCGCGGGAGCATGCTGCAGCAGGCTAAGCCCACCCCTGGGCTTCAGCAGTGGCTCGACCGGCTGGCCCCGGTGGTCGAGGAGGCGCAGGCCAGATTGGGCCTGGTCAAGCCGGGCAAACTGGCGCTGCGCAGTGGCTGCCAACGAGACGAAGCCGGCCACTTGCATCTCGCACTCTTCTGGCAGGAGTACGTGGTCTCCGGCGACGACTTTACCGTCCGGCGGGCCGCGACCGGCCAGGAGCCCTCTTCCTTCACCAAGAGCCTCATCCTCACCTACCTGGTGACGGCCGACGGCACCACCCCTTCCAGTCGCTGGGTGAGTTTCCGCGAACTCCCGGCCGGCCTGTTTTACGCCCAGGCCTTTCAGGGCTACTCGGGCAACCGTCTGGCGCGCGAACTGGAAGGTGGCATCGAGGCCTTCCGCCGCGCCTGCGAGCGGCTGGGAGGGGAGCCTGTGGGGATCGGGGATGCCGGCTACGCCTTCACCGTACTGCCGCACGTGCACCTGGCCCTCGTCTATTGGCAAGGAGACGAAGAGTTCCCCTCGCAGGCGCAGGCACTGTTCGAAGACACCGCCGCGAACTACATGCCCACCGATGGGCTGGCCGTCCTCGGCAGCCAACTGGTGGATCGAGTGTTGAAAGCAGCACAATAGCGGTTACGGATTACGGATTACGTGTTCCGTGTTCCGTGCTTCATGTTCCGTTGACCCCACCTCCCTCCTCATGACTTTGGTCCTATAGACCGCGGGCATGCTTGTGCGTATAATGATACTGTCAGCAACGCGCAGGTGACGGGAAGGAGGTGGTGTCGTTGCTCCTTGTGCCATGTGAACGTGGACAGGGGCTGGTCGAGTACGCTCTGTTACTTGCTTTGATTGTTTTGGTTGTCCTCGTCATTCTAATGCTGTTTGGCCCTGAAATCGGCAATGTGTTCAGTAACATAGTGGATGCGATCTAGTGCTCGACCATCAGCCCGGCAGGAGCCTTCCTCATCTGGAAGGCTCCTGCTCTTTTGAATGCAGGTTGCGGATTGCACTTGAGCGCGGTACAATCGGCCGCATGGTCGTTTCACCACGGGAAACCCGGCGCAACTTTGCGCTGGGGGTCTTGAACGGTACCACTTTCCAGTTCGCCGAGGCGCTGATTGATCCCCCCTTGGTCCTCACCTGGTTCGTCAGCCAGTTGACCCACTCCAATCTGCTGATCGGACTGGTAGCGCCGATGGGGGATGCGGGCTGGTTTCTACCCCAGATCTTTGTATCCACCCACATCCAACGCCTCCCGCTCAAGATGCCCAATTACGTGCTGAGCACTGTGATCCGCACCGCAGTCTGGCTCTTCCTGGTGGCCACAGTCTGGCTGGTGGACGATCCCCTCCTCCTGCTGGTCGCCTTCTTCGTCCTGTATGCCGTCGCCCGCCTGGCCTCTGGTCTGGCAGGTCTGACCTTCTTCGACATCGTGGCCAAGACGATCCCAACCCGCCGGCGGGGCTATTTCTTTGCCTGGCGGCAACTCTCGGGCGGCCTGCTGGCGCTGGGGAGCGGCTGGATCGTCAAGACGCTCCTCAATCACCCCGCTCTCCCCTTTCCCCGCGACCACGCCGTCCTCTTCCTCCTGTACACCGTCGTGATGGCCGTGGGAATGGGAGCGTTCAGCCTGATCCGGGAACCCCCTGGCACGGCCTTGCCCCCTCCCGTGACGATGAAAGAACAACTGGGGCTGGCCGGACGGCTCCTGCGTACCGACCGGATCTACCGGCGCTACCTGGCGGCGCGGCTAGCCCTGGGGCTGGCGGGCATCGCCCTCCCCTTCTACGGTATCTACGCCAGGCGCGCGCTGGGAGCACCGGATGGAATGGTGGGAATCTACATCGCCACCCGCGTGACGGCCACGCTGCTGTTCAACCTGCCCTGGGGCCGCCTAAGCGACCGGCGAGGGAATCAACTGGTGATGCGGCTGGTGAGCCTGGGCGGTGGAGCGACGGCCGGGCTGGCGCTGGCCCTGGCAGGAGCGGTATGGCTCCTGCGTCCCCAAGGGGCCTGGCTGCCCTACCTGGCCCTGCCGGTCTTTTTTCTGGACGGCACCATGCGGCCTGCCTACGTGCTGGTAGACAGCAACTTTCTGCTGGAACTGGTCCCCGAGACCGAACGGTCGCTCTACCTGGGGCTATCGAACACGCTGATCGGCCTCGTCGTCCTGCTCTGCGGGCTGGGCGGGCTGATCGTAGACGGGGTCGGCTTTGCGGGCCTGTTCGCCATATCGGCGGGACTGTGCCTGGCCGGGTACATCCTGGCGACCGGCCTGCCAGAGCCACGGACGAGAGTCCAGGAATAGGTCAGTCCCCGACCCAAGACATTGACGGACGCCCCGCTTCAGCGGGGATTCCCCGGCTGAAGCTGGGCGTCCGTACCGTACCGTTTCGCATCACAGACCAGGTCAGGCGCTCAAGATCGCCCGCGCTGCAATCAGCCCCGACGCCGAAGCCTGCACCAACCCCCGCGTGATGCCCGCCCCGTCGCCGCAGGCGTACAGCCCCCCCACCTCCGTCTCCAGTTGCGGCGTCAACTTGAGACGGTTGGAGTAGAACTTGACCTCCACGCCGTACAGCAACGTGTGGCGCGAGCACACGCCCGGCATCAACTGGTCCAGGGCGTGCATCATCTCCAGCACGTTGACGATGTGGCGATATGGCAACACCAGCCCCAGGTCCCCCGGCGTGGCACACTTGAGCGTGGGCACGACGATCGAACGGTTCAGCCGCTGGGCGTTGGTGCGGCGGCCCGCCTCCAGGTCGCCCAAGCGCTGCACCAGCACGCCGCCGCTCAGGAGGTTGGCCAGCCGGGCGATGGACTGCCCGTAGGTCACCGGGTCGTCGAACGGCTCGGTGAAATTCTTGCTCACCAGCAAGGCAAAGTTGGTATTGGCTGTCCGGTGGCCGGCGTAGGAGTGGCCGTTGACGGTGGTCACGCCGCCCGCGTATTCGAGCGTCACCTCGCCGTAGGGACACACGCAAAAGGTCCGCACCAGGTCGTCGAAGGCACGTGAGTAGTACAGGAACTTGAACTCGTAGAGCAGCCGGGTGATCGGCTCCGCCACCGTGGCCGGCAGTTCCACCCGCACGCCCAGGTCCACCGGGTTGCAGGTCAGGGCCAGTCCCAACTCGGCGCCGGCGCCCTTGAGCCATTCGGCCCCTTCCCGCCCTGGCGCTACGATCACCCGCGGCGATCTGACTACCTTCCCGCGCTTGGTTTCAACGCCGGCGACAGTCCCGCCGTTGACCATGATCCTCGCCACCGATGTACGCATCTCCACGTGGACCCCTCGTTCCACCAGGTCGGCGTACATGCGCGCCATGATCTCGGCGCTGCGCTCGGTGCCAATGTGGCGGATGGGAACCGAGACGAGGCGCAGGGCCGCCAGCGTGGCCTGTCTTTCCAGGACCTCGAACTCGTCGGTGCGCCCGCCGTAGACGACCGGGTTGGCACCGTAGGCCACGTACACGCGGTCTACCTCGTCAATCAGGACCTGGGCCTGTTCCTCACCCAGCACCTCGCCCAGGTGCCCGCCGGAGGCCGGAGAGAGGGTCAGTTTGCCGTCGCTGAATGCTCCAGCTCCCCCCCAGCCAGTCATGATCGAACAGGGCTGACAATGGGCGCACATCCGCCCCTCCCGCGCGGGGCAACGCCGCTTCTCGATGGGCGGCCCCTTATCAAAGATCGCTACACGAAGGCCCGGGCGGCGGCTCAATTCGAGCGCCGCAAAGATACCTGCCGGCCCTGCCCCCACGATCACCACGTCGTATTCCTGTTCAGGCATCATCACACTCCGGTGCACAGAGATCTGGCCCGTCGCCGGGCCAGTCATGCCGCTTCGCCAGATATGCCGCCACGCTTATGCCGCTGCGCTCATTATGCCACCAGGAAGCCAGTTTGTCCAGCACCGCTCCACCGGCCGGAGTTGACGAACGGGCGACGGTGTGATACATTGGGTAGCCGTGACCCGGAATCCAGGCCTCTACCCTTCCCAGCGCGTGGCACTCTACGTCCACGTGCCCTTCTGCCAGGCGCGGTGTGCCTACTGCGATTTCAACACCTACGCCGGGCTGGAGAGACTCCTACCGGCCTACGTGGTCGCGCTGTGCCGCGAGATCGAGCAGGCCGGCCAGCAATGGGGCTACCTGGCCGTACCGACGATCTACTTCGGGGGCGGCACCCCTTCCCTCCTGCCCTCCGAGTTGTTGTCCATACTGTTTGACACCTTACGGCTCACGTTTCACGTTTCAGATGACGCCGAAATCACGCTCGAGGCCAACCCCGGGACGGTGAGCGCGAAGCGGCTGTACCGGTTGCGGGCGCTGGGGGTGAACCGGCTCAGCCTGGGAGTCCAAGCAGCCCACGGCGACGAACTCCACCTGCTGGGCCGCATCCACACCTGGGCACAGGCGGTGGAGACGGTGGCCGCAGCGCGGGCCGCGGGCTTCGACAACCTGAACCTGGACTTTATCTACGGCCTGCCGGGCCACGCGCTGGCCCGCTGGCAGGAGACGCTGGAGGCAGCCCTGACGCTCGGGCCGGAGCACCTGTCGCTGTACTGCCTGGGCGTCGAGGAAGGCACACCGCTGGAGAAACGGATCGCCACTGGCGAATTGCCACTACCCGACGAGGACCTGGCAGCAGAGATGTACACGTGGGCAGAAGAGAGGCTGGCCGAGGCTGGCTACTTTCACTACGAGATCTCGAACTGGGCGCGGGCAGATCTCAGGGCCGGGCGCTGGTGGCCCAGGTATGCAACCTCCGCCACCAGCGAGGTGGTCAGCCCATTCGTGTGCCGGCACAATCTGACCTACTGGCGCAATGAGCCGTGGCTGGGGCTCGGAGCAGGGGCACACTCATGGCTGAGCGGACGCCGCTGTGCCAACGCGCGCCACCCCCAGGACTACGTCGCAGCCCTGGAACAAGGCCGCACGCCGGTGGCCGAGAGCGAGCCGATTGGTCACCGGCTAGAGATGGGAGAGACCATGATGCTGGGACTGCGGCTGGCAGAGGGCGTGGACAGTGACCGCTTCCACACTCGCTTTGGCATCGCTCTGGAAACAGCCTTCGGAGAGGAACTCGCCCAGTTGCGGGACCTGGGATTACTGAACTGGAATGGCCACGTGGCACAGCTGACGGCACGAGGGCGGCTGCTGGGGAATCAGGTGTTTATGCGGTTTGTGTAGGGAGATTGGAGGTTGAAATAGGAATGATGGGTTACTTGCGTTACATTGAAAAGTGTGATAAAATGGCTGTGATTGAGAGCGGTTCGCCCAAGAGGGGGGGAAAACCACATAGCCTTGGCTATCTGATCAGCAGGACTGGTGAAGATGCCGGACCACGGGGGGCGCACTTCGTCCACGAGACGGGTGCGCCTTTGCCTATCAGGTTACCGAGTGGTTGGCATGCACCGAGAACATGTGAGGGAACCGTTCGGAGGCCGAGGGTTTCAACCCATTCTCAGATTCCTTTGACGCGATATGAACAGAAGCATGTTACGATGGAAGTATCACTCAGCCGAGCAGAGCCGTCGAGATGAGAGCAGCACCACAGCCACGCCACTTGCACTTTGCATGAGGATGGAAACCGGGCTCAAGCAGACGCAACACGCACATCTGGCCAGACGTGGCAGGCGCTTCGCCTTTCCACTCGTATGGATCGCCATACTGGGTTCATTGCTCGTCGCCACCCCAGCCGCCGCTCAGCCCACCGGATACCAGGAATATTACGTCCTGGGCTACGAGGAGCAGGTCTGGCGAACGTTCCTGGGCATCTACGAAGGCCCCGACTCGCACATCCCCGGCCGGATCTGCTCGACCGTCAGTTTGGTGGCCACCGCCGACTACCAGGTCATCTACTACGACCATTGGGAGGACGGCTACGAGGCTGACTTGCTGCATCCCGTCCAGTCCACCACCGAGATCCACGGTGACGGCGACCCGAGCAACGGAGGGACTGGGGACGATATCCTCTTCGCTGGCGACGACATCAACCTGACCAGTGATCAGGACATCACCGGCCGGCAGGCGATCAACGGGTACGTGCCCGTCAACCCCAGGCGAGACCCCGCCTACCTGCGCTACGACGGTGGGGACCACATCATATCCAGCGGTGGCCCGGTGGACCTGACCCACGCCATGTGGCCCCTCTACAGGTCGTGGGTCGGCAGCGCCTGGGAAGTCTACTCCCGCCAGGCTTACGCCGACACCTACTTCTACCGCCTACCCGTTGGCGAGGACCTGTACGATTTCGGCGGCGGCGACACCGGCATCTATGGCGATTTTCGCAACGTTTACCTCCAACTGGGAGCCTTTGAGAACAACACCACCGTCTCCATTGACAACGGTACAGACCTCGTCAACCTGACCCTCGATCGAGGGCAGACCTACTCCAGCATGGGCTACGTCAACTCCACTTCGGCCCCCTCAATCACCATCAATGCGGGCACTACCATTCGCTCCAGCAGACCCACCCAGGTGGGGCTGCTCACCGGCGCGGATAGCAGTGAAGATGACGGGTTCCAGGGACGCTCCATCATGGTGCTGCCAGGTGAGCTATGGGGAGCCGACTACGTCGTGCCCGTACCCAGCGGTGGATCGGGCGACGATACCGAGATCTACCTGTTCAACCCGAACGACTTTCCCATTACGGTCCACGCTTCCGACCGCGAGGCGGAAACGACCTTCGTCATCAGCCCTGCCGGTTCCCTTAGCGCAACGGTGCCCTACTCCCAGCAGAGGGGCGGACATGTACCGGTAGACTCGGCCGTACGCTTCACCTCCTCCGATGGGACGTTCAGCGTCATCGTCTGCGTGGACACCTCGGACGTGACCTATGCTTGGGGCTACTCTGTCATCCCATCCAAATACCTCACCCGAGACTACTACGTCTCCTGGGCTCCTGGATCAGAGAACATCCCTCCCGCGGAAAATGGCTCGCCCGTGTGGGTCGCACCGGTAGCCGATCGCACCACGTTCTACGTGGATTATGGTCCACTGGATGGGGTGGTGGACGAGGCCTTCACCCTCGACATACTGCAACAGAGACGCATCTTTGACCCCGACAATGACAATACCGGTATGCACGTGTGGGCCACAGGGGAATTCGCCATGGTGTGGGGAGAGGATCCGCGCACGGCCGGTCCGTCAGATCCCTACCTGGACATGGGTATCACTACGCTGCCCCTCTTACAGCGTTGGCTCGATCCAGTGCTGACGCTCGACAAGATGGCCGAACCGGCCATCCTGCCACGCGCGGGGGGCACGGTGACCTTCACGTTGGTGGCGCAAGCCTACCACGCTCCCCTGGTCAACGTGGACATCATAGACACCCTACCGCTCCGTTGGACCTACGTGCCAGGCAGCACGCGCGTCACATACTCCGACGGCAGCGTGGAGTACCCGGAGCCGGCGATCCAAACCCGGACCCTGCTGTGGGACCTTTCGGCCAACCTGGGCTTCAATCAGGGCCTGACGCTCACCTTCCAGGCCAGTATCGCCGATACCGACGGCATCACGTCCAGCGTCAACCAGGGCGAGGCGGTTGGCACATACGAGTACGCCGACGTGCTGTTCAACCCTTCCGATGAGGCGACTGTCTACCTCAGTCCCCTGGAGCTGGCTAAATCAGTCAGCAGTGCCCAGGCCAAAATCGGCGAGACGCTGGTCTATACCCTTTCGTACGCCAACCTCAGCCCCCTCACCGTCACCAACGCACGGTTGCACGATGCGGTACCGATCCAACACCTTGCTTTCCAGTCCGCCTCCGGCGGCGGCACCTACAACAGCACCAGCGGTAACATCACCTGGGCATTGGGTACACTCCTGCCAGGAGCCAGTGGTACGGTCACCTTCGCAGTCAAGATCAACAGTTCCGCGGAAGATGACACCGTCATCGAGAACGTGGCCACCATGACCAGTGAGCAGGCGCCGCAGACAGGTAGCAACGTGGTGCGTACCACTGTACTGGCACCTGACATCGAGTTTACCAAATTAGCGCCGACCGTCGCGGGGCAGGGACAGGTGATCACCTATACACTCTCGTACGCCAATGCCGGCCGGGCACCGGCCACCGGAGTCCGCATCGAGGACGTCATACCCATCGCCGCCACGTACAGCCTTGAGAGCCTGGCCATCCACACGGGCAGCGGGTGGGTCGCACTAACCGATGCGGCTGACGGTGACCCGGGTGCCTACATCTCGCCCACGCTGGTCATCACCCCAGGCATCATCCCAGGTACCATCGCTCCAGGAGAGGGGGGGCAGATCCGCTTCAGTGTGCGGCTGGCCAACGACCTGCCGCCCGGCTCGCTGGTCCACAACTGGGCTACGCTCAACCAGGACCTGGCCATACCCCACGAGTCCAACCTGGCGGTCACCCGCATCTCCGACCTGTTGATCAGCAAAGCAGCGCAGCAGGCAGTGGTCCCACCAGGCGGTGTGATCTCATACACCCTTACCTACGAGAACGTGTCACGGACAAGCCCCCAGACACAAGTCTACGTGCGGGAACCGATACCGGCGTATACCAGCCTTGTCCCTGGCACCGTGTACGGTGGCGACCAGGTCGAGTACTCCTGGGACTACGGTGCGACGTGGAGCGCCACGCTGCCCATCACGCCAGTCACCCACATCCGCTGGTATGATGCCCACGTGGCCACCAGCACGCTCGTCACACCGACTACGGTCGGCGTCGGCTTTGCGGTGCAGGTCACCACGACCCTGCCATCCGACGTCACCATCCAGAACATCGCCCACATCAGCAGCACGCAGACTGCCGCAATCTTTCGCGAGTGGGTTCCATCGAACCAGGTTGACGTAGCCACCACTGGCTTGCACGTGGCCACGATCCACGGCGCGGTGTTCCGGGATTCCGATGGTGATGGCCTGAGAGACCCAGGCGAGATGGGCATCCCTCGTGTGCTCATCACGCTGGACGGGGTCATCACGACCACCACCGACCTCGACGGCAACTATACCTTCTACACCAACGTCGCAGGCGTCCACACCGTCATCGAGACCGACCCTGCCGCCTACACTCCTGGTATGTTCGAGCCTGTTCCGCTGGCCAAGGATGTACTCACGGATGTACTCATCCGCCTCATCCGCGCCGACCTGCCCAGTTACTTTTCCACCACGCCCAACGAGGTGCACGTGAACGTAACGTTGGGCAACGACTATCGGGTAGACTTTGGCGACGTGCTCACGAATGTAGGCTTCGCCTCCATCTGCGGCACCGTGTTCCAAGATGCCGACGGTGACGGGAAACGAGACGCGGACGAGTTGGGCATTCCCGATGTGCCGGTCACTCTCGATGGAGTTGCCACCGTCTCACGGATGTACTCATCCGCCACCACCGACCTGTACGGCAACTACACCTTCTCGACTACGATACCAGGTATCCATACCATCTTCGAGACCGATTCCGATGGTTATTTCTCCACCACACCCAACGAGGTACACGTGGAGATGCTGCTTGGCCACGGCTACCGGGTGGAGTTCGGCGATGCACCCACCCACTCCGGCTTTGCCACCATCTATGGCACCGTGTTCGAGGATACCGACGCCGACCGGATCCGGGATGCAAACGAGTTGGGCATCCCTCGTGTGCTCATCACGCTGGACGGGACCGTCACGACCACCACCAACCTGTACGGTCATTACACCTTCTCCACTCCGTCACCAGGCCTCCACATGGTCGTCGAGACCGACCCTGCCGACTACGTGCCCACCACGCCCAACGAGGTGCGCATCACCGTGACGCGGGGCCGCGCTTACCGCCTGGACTTTGGCGACGTATCGCCAGTCGTACACGCCTGTGACCCAGACATCTACGAAGAGGATGACACGACTGCCCGAGCCGCCATCTTTGCCATCGGTACTGCCCAGGCCCACCAATTCTGCGATGACGCCACCGACTGGATCAAGTTCACGGCCAACGCCAACACTGTCTACACGATCACTACCGCCTCTTGGGGGCGAAGGGCCGATACCTTCCTGGCCCTCTTCGACACCGACGGCCGTTCCCTACTGGTGGCCAACGACGATTACGGAGGGGCGACGGACTATTCTTCACGCATCGTCTGGCAGGCCCTCGCCAGTGGGGTCTACTACGTGCGGACCACCAATCGAGGGGGGCTGATCGGTTATCACACCGACTACGATCTGACGATCCTGGATGGGAAAACGATCACCATCTACCTGCCCGCCGTGGCACGAACCTATGGAGGCGCCGCAAGCGGATATCGCGCGGCGCTTCACCCCTCGGGAATCATCAGTCATACCTGTCGCGACGATTACGAAACCGACGACACCTGGCAGCAAGCGCGTGCGATCACTCCTGAGGCTGCGCAGATCCATTCGTTCGACAGCGACCCGGCGCAATATACAGCCGACAAGGACTTTGTTTGGTTCGAGGCTTCGGCCGGCAGGGCCGTGGTCTTTGCGATCACGCCAGTCTCTGGCACTCAGACGTTGATGGAGATAACTGACGAGCGCGGGGCCGTCTTGCCCCCAACAGGCACAACCCTTCTGGTCTGGATGCCTCCCACCAGCGGTCGTTACTACCTCAGCGTGAGCCCGCAGGCAGGCAGTACCTCCTTCGGCTGCGCCGACACGGTGGGCTATAGCCTGGTGATGAACATCGCGGAGATGAACACCCTTTATCTGCCCGTGGTGACATGCCAGGCCCAGTGATGCACCACTTATGCGCGCACCACTTTTGAGATAGGACCACTTCTCAGATGCCCACCCTCACCATCGGCCTGCTTTCCGATACCCACATCCCCCACCGCCTGAAGCGCATGCCCGACGCAGTGCTCGACGCGCTGGCCGGAGCGGACCTGATCCTGCACGCCGGGGACGTGGACGCTCCAACAGCGCTGGAACCGCTGCGGGCCATCGCCCCGGTACACGCCGTGCGAGGCAACTTTCACATCCAAGACCTGTCCGACGGCGGCGCTGCGCTGCCGGCCGTGGTCAAACTACAGGTGGCGGGACGCCAGGTCGTGCTCACCCACGGCCACCGGCCCGGCTGGCTGGGTTTCTCCCTCAAATGCCTGCACGTGCTCGGCCAGTGGCTCAAACTGGCCGACAACAGCAAAGCCAACCGGCGCACCGCCCGCCGCCTGGCGCGGCTCTACCCTGAAGCGCACGTGATCGTGTTCGGCCATTCGCACCGGGCCCACGTCGAGCAAGTCGGCTCGGCGCTGCTCGTCAACCCCGGTGCCGTTTGCCCTTCACCAGGGGAACGGCCGACGGTGGCGCGCATGCAACTGGGAGAAGACCACCTGGAAGTGGAGATCGTCCCGCTGGTAGCGGGTAGGGATGTACTCATCCCCGTACACCCGTAGCGGGCTACAATATGGAGGTGAACGATGACAGACGAACAGATCCCGGCAGATGCCCAACGAGAAGTCGCTCAGATCATCAAGACCGCCAAGACGCTGGGAGTGGAGGTGGACGAGACCGACGTCGTCCACTGGCTGACGGCGATGGCAGCGTCCGGCACGATGGCGTGGGAGGTGGACGAAGAGGCCGGCATCTACGGCCACGAAATCACGCTGCTCGACTTTGACAAGGCGACCCTCGATCGCTATCGCCGCATCGCCGACATCGTCCAACTGCCAGACCTGCCCGGCGTCGAAACTGCCATCAGCCTGTCGGGCAGCGCGGCCCAGGGGATCATCCAGCGGTACCCCGGCGACTGCGACTACTTTGAGCGCGTCAACATCAAGGCGAAGACGCGGGAGGAAGCGTGCCACATCCTGGCGAACCTGTTGCGCGACAAGGCGCTGGACAAGTTCGAGGGGCCTGACTACCAACTGATCGAGGTCAAATTCGGGACCTGGAAAACCGACGTGGTCAGAAACGGTGAGCACATCAAGGCCGGCTGCCCAATCTCCTGGGGTCCCGACGAAGTCAAGGCCGGACAGATGCAGGTCTTTCGTGTCACGGGCGAGCCGTGGGAAGTGGAATGGCAATACGGCTGCCAGGACCCGGGCTGGTGCAAGATGGACTGGATCGTCGCCGAACCGGAGAAGGGGCGCGTCGTCAACGCCAGCAACATGCTCGACGTGACCTGGGAGGCGCTCGACGGCACGATCACGCCACTGGACGGCTTCATTGACCCGTACTTCCAGGAGGTGTACCTGGAGGCGGATTCGGTGCCCCTGTTCTCCAAACTGGCTCAGCACGTCTCCCCGCGGGCACTGGAGGATTACGTCCAGCAACTGACCGGCGAGGTCTTCAAGTATACCCACAAATCCGTCAACTACGGCAAGGTGGCCAAGCGCATGTACAACATCTTCCGGCTGACCGGCCGCCACCAGGCCGCCGCCCTGGTCCGCGAACTGTTCGACGAGCCGGCGGCACTCCTGTACCAGGTCTGGTCATTGCTCGATACGATTGACGACGCGGGCAGGCCCGATTCGACGATTGACCGCGAGACCCTGGTGCAGCAGATGGATGAGATGATCCGCAACGTGGTCGCAACCTGCGAAGGCCCGCAGGAGACAGAAATCGTGATGGCACTGCTGAGGCTGCGCGACGACGTCACCGGGCGGGTGCAACACCTGGACCAGGAGTGGAGCACCCTGATCGCAGACTCCAGGGCCAGGGCGGAGCAGATGGTCAACGAGTTCTTCAAGGACAGGCTGTTCAAGATCCCGGAGGTGCGAGAGTTCATGGATTCTCTGGAGGAACGAGCATAGCAGTGACCATGCAGAGGATATGGGCTGGTCACGCTGTCGCGCGTACCTTTCCCGTTACCCGGTACCACATCATCAGTCCAATACCCCGCATCAGTCGCCGCCCGCTCAGCAGCGCGTAGGTCTTGCCTGTCACCTTCCCTGGTTCTTGCGCCGCAAGCCGGGCAAAGGAACGCCCGACGACTTCGAGGGGTACGCCAAAGGCCTCCAAAGCATAGGGCACGCTTTGAGCGTCGGCGGCCAACTTGGGGCTGGTTTTCACGTCTTTGTAAAAATCCGTCGCTACCATACCTGGTATCACCGAGTGGATGGAGATCGGGTGGGCTTTGTTCTCCTGCGCCAGGCTCTTGGTCAGACTGCTAACAGCGGCTTTGGTCGCAGCATAAGTAGCCAGGAAAGGCGCCGCCTCACCCCGGCCACCCCTGCCACTCAGGTTGAGCAGGACTCCCCCTCCCCGCTGGACGAAATAGGGGATGATGATGCGGCATGCCTTGAGCGTGCCCGTGAGATTCACCTCCACGATACGCGCGATCTCTTCGTGGTCCAACTCCTCGAGTGGCCGTAGCCCGGCCGACAATCCGGCATTGTTGATCCAAACGTCCACCTTCCCCCAGGTCTCAATCGCATGCTGAAGCAACCTCTCGAGGTCGCCCTGGACAGAGACGTCAACCGTAACACCTGACACGTTGAAACCTTGTCGCCTGAGTGTCTCACACGTCTCTTTGACCGCCGATCCCTGGCGCGAGCATATCACCACGCTGGCACCCTCTTGAGCACACGCCTCAGCAATAGCACGGCCTATGCCGCGTGTTGATCCGGTAATGACAATGACCTTGCCCTTTAGCTTCATCTATCACCTCCCAAAGCAACGATTGTAACATAACCAGGTCACAAGGGGAAATCCCCGGCTCGATTGCTGACAAAAACGCAAAAGTGTGTTAAGATAGATTAGATTGTTTGAAAGCCCGGTTTCTAAGAAAAGGAGGCCACGATGGATTGGATCAAGGTGCTCGCCCAGGACGAACTTCCCGCAGGCACACGCCAAGTCGTGAAAGTCGCCGAGCGCGACGTCCTGCTCGTCAACCTCAAAGGGCAGGTCTACGCCGTGGACAACCGCTGTCCGCACATGGGGGCTTCCCTGGCACAAGGTCAAGTGACAGAGGAGGGCACGATCATCTGCCGCCGGCACCACAGCGCCTTCGACCTGCGCACCGGCGACGTGAAGGACTGGGCTCCGTGGCCGCCCGCCGTGGGGCGCGTGCTGGGGGCCATCTCGCGCGAAAAACCGCTGCCCGTCTTCCAGACCAAGGTGGAAGATGGGAGCATCTGGGTGGGCCTCGAGGAACCCCAGTAGTCTGTACAGGAGCGGTGAATGGCGATTGCCCTGTGGTGGGTGCGCCGCGATATGCGCCTGGCGGACAACCGCGCCCTGACCGCCGCGCTGTCCCATGCCGGCCAGGTCATCCCCGTGTTCGTCCTCGACCCGCTGCTCCTGGCCGCGCCCGACGCTGGCCCACAGCGCGTGGCCTTTCTGCTCGGGGGACTGCGGGCGCTGGATGGGGCCTTGCGCGCCCGGGGCAGCCGCCTCATCGTCCGCCGAGGCGATCCGTCCCGTGAACTGGCCCGCCTGCTATCCGAAACCGGCGCCGATGCTATCTACGCCGAGGGAGATACCTGGCCCTACGCCCGAAGCCGCGACGCGCGAGTCAGCCGGACCTTGCCGCTACACCTGGTCGGCGGGCTCACGCTATTCCCGCCTGAGGCCACCCTGAAGGCCGACGGCACTCCCTACACCGTCTTCACCCCGTTCAGCCGCAAGTGGCGCAGCCTCCCGCCGCCACAGGCCGGCGAGGTTCTCCCGCCCCCTGGGCAGATCCCCACCCTCGCCGAGGTAGACAGCCTGCCCATCCCGGACGAACCACCACTCTCGCCCGCCGTGCCGTTTTCACCGGGCGAAGCCGAGGCCCAAAGCCGCCTGAGCGCCTTCGTGGACAGGGAGAATAGGCCCATCTACCGGTACGAGGAGGGGCGCGACCGGCTGGACCTGGATGGGACGTCCCGCCTGTCTCCCTACCTCCGCTTCGGCATGCTCTCCACACGCCAGGCGGCGGTCGCTGCGCGGAGCGCGATCGAGGCCGCCCCCGACGCACAGGCCCGCACAGGCGCTCAGACCTGGCTCAACGAATTGATCTGGCGCGAGTTCTACCAGACCATCCTGCACCACTTCCCGCACGTCATGGAACAGTCCTTCCGCCCCGACCTGCAATCAATCGCCTGGGAGAACGACGCAGCGCCCTTCACTGCCTGGCGTGAAGGGCGCACCGGCTACCCGGTGGTAGACGCCGGGATGCGCCAACTGGCCCGCACCGGCTGGATGCACAACCGGGCGCGCATGATCGTGGCCTCGTTCCTGGTCAAGGACCTGCTGGTGGACTGGCGCTGGGGGGAGCGCCATTTCATGCTTCACCTGGTGGATGGGGACCCGGCGGCCAACAACGGCGGTTGGCAATGGGTCGCCGGCACCGGCACCGATGCCGCACCCTACTTCCGCGTCTTCAATCCGGTACTGCAGGGCCAGAAGTACGACCCGCACGGAACCTACGTGCGCCGGTGGGTACCGGAACTGACCGGGGTACCCGACAGGTTCATCCACCAACCGTGGAAGATGCCTCCCGATATGCAGCGGGCGGCGGGCGGCGTCGTCGGCCGGGACTACCCGGCCCCCATCGTGGAGCACGCCTGGGCCCGGGAGCGAGCCCTGGCCGCGTACAGGACGAAGAAACCCGGTTTCTTGCCTACCCCAGGAGATCGCCCATGACCATACCTTCGAATATCCGCCACGGCACCCGGGTCCGGCTGGCCGCCCTGGCCCCCGCCGACTTGCCCACCATCGCCCGCTGGTACGAGGACGCCGAATTCCTGCGCCTGTACGATGCCTGCCCGGCCCTGCCCAAGTCGGAGGCACAGTTGGCCGGCTGGCTGGAAGAACGGCAAAAAGCGACGGACACTTTCACCTTCGCTGTCCGTCCTATGGATGGGAATCTGTTGCTCGGCCTCGTCGAACTGGACGAGATCTTGTGGCCGCACGGCGTATGTGGGATGAGCATCGCCATCGGAGAACGGGCCAACTGGGACCAGGGATATGGCACCGAGGCCGCGCAATTGGCACTCGCCTTCGCCTTCCACGAACTCAACCTGCACCGCATCACCGCGACGGTCTTTAGCTACAACGAGCGTTCGATCGCCCTGTTCGAGAAACTGGGCTTTCAGCACGAGGGCGTATTCAGGGAGTTCCTGCGCCGCGACGGCCGGCGCTACGACATGCTCCTGTACGGGCTGCTGGCCCACGAGTGGGAAGCCCGCCGCTGAAAATTTGGACGGGATCGGAGGAGGTAAATCCTATGAAAATCGCTAAAGTCGTGGCCCTGTTGGGCCTGCTCGCCATGACAGGCATCCTGATCTATGCCTTCACCACAGGCAACTTCACACAAGAGGGCAGCGCCCTGCTTTCAATGCCGTGGGGCATCGTATCGCTGGTGGACCTGTACGTCGGGTTCATCCTCTTTTCCGGCTGGATCGTCTACCGCGAAAAGTCGCTCGCGCGCTCCGTCGTGTGGGTCGTGCTCATGATGGTCCTGGGCTTCTTCACCGCCAGCCTGTACACGCTGATTGCCCTGCAAACCAGCGGCGGCGACTGGAAGCGGTTCTGGATGGGCAGGCGATGGGAGAGTAGCTGAAAGGCCAGTTCAGGAGACCATCTATGTCAAATGACGAACCACAATGCACGATCCGCCTGGGCGTGAGCAGGTGCCTGCTGGGCGAAAAGGTGCGCTACGACGGCGGGCACAAACTGGACCCGTTCCTGGTCAACACGCTCGGCCGCTACGTCGAGTGGGTGCCGGTCTGTCCGGAAGTGGAGATCGGCCTGCCCATCCCCCGCCAGTCGCTGCGGCTGGTGGGAGACCCACAGGCTCCTCGCCTGGTGGCCGAGAAGTCGGGCGAAGACTACACCGAACGTATGCAGGTATGGGCCCGCGAGCGCCTGGAGCAACTGGCCGCCGTCAAGTTGGATGGTTTCGTGTTCAAAAAGAACTCCCCCTCTTCGGGCCTGTTTCGCGTGCGCGTCTACGACCAGCACGGCATGCCTGCGCGCGTCGGCACAGGGATATTCCCGCGCCTTGTGATGAACCGCTTCCCGCTTTTGCCGCTGGAGGAAGAGGGCCGCCTGCACGACGTGCGCCTGCGGGAGAACTTTATCGAGCGATTCTTCGTCTATCACCGCTGGCGGTGCCTGCTGGAAGAGAACCCGACACCCGGCGGCCTGGTCCATTTCCACACGGCGCACAAACTGACCATGCTGGCGCACAGCCCATCCCACTACGAGCAAATGGGCCGCCTGGTGGCCCAGGCCGGATCGCTTCCCTGGGCAGAGGTAGCGGACACGTATGGCCACCTGCTGATGGAGGGTCTGCAGCGCTTGGGTACGCCCGGCAAGCACGCCAACGTCATCCAACACTTGATGGGCTTTCTCAAGGACAGCCTGGCGAGCGAGGACAAGGCGGAACTGTTGGGCCTGATCGAGGATTATCGCCAGGAACTGGTGCCGCTGATCGTGCCGCTGACGCTCCTGCAGCACCACCTGCACCGCCACGCCGTCCCCGGCTGGGTGCACCAGCAGGTCTACCTGCATCCGTATCCGAGCGAACTGATGCTGCGCAACCACGTGTAGAATGCCGTTGTTCTGTGATTGGGAAGTTGAAAGATAGGAGGAACGATGATCCCCAACCAATGGTACGTTCTGCTGGATTCTCAGCAGGTCAAAGATGAGCCTGTGGGCGTCACACGCATGGGTGAAAAGATGGTCTTTTGGCGAGACGACACAGGTAAGGTAGGCTGCCTGCGCGACAAGTGCGTGCATCGTGGCGTTCAGATGAGTAAGGGCAAAGTGCTGGACAATGGACATCTCCAATGCCCATTTCATGGCTTTCAGTACAATTCATCTGGCGCGGTCCAGGTCATCCCCGCCAACGGCAAGCACACACCTGTCCCCGAGCACTTCCGAGTCCATGCCTACCCGACCTACGAGGCCCACGGCTTCCTATGGGTCTGGTGGGGCGAGAAGCCACCCGCAGACCTCAAACCGCCGCGCTTCTTCGACAACATCGGCGCAGGCTTCTCCTATGGCCGGGTCTACGACCCGTGGGACGCCCATTATTCCCGCGTCGTCGAGAACCAACTCGACGTGGTGCATCTGCCGTTCGTCCACTACAACACCATCGGGCGTGGCGGGCGTACCCTGGTGGACGGCCCGGTGGTCAAGTGGGACGGCGACGACAAGTTCTACGTCTACGTCTTCAACCGGGTGGACGACGGCACCCCTCCGCGCAAGCCAGAGGAAATCCCCAATCCAGAGCGGGGCTTCCGCCTGGAGTTCATCTTCCCCAACCTGTGGCAGAACTATATCGCAGACCAGACGCGGGTCGTGGCCGCCTTCGTCCCGGTAGACGAGGCGCACACAATCCTCTACCTGCGCTTTTACCAGAACGTGATGCGGCTTCCCCTGCTACGCGAACTTTTCAACAGGCTGGCGATGCCCTTCAACCAGTACATCGCCCACCAGGACCGGCGCGTGGTGACCACCCAGCAGCCCAAGCCCTCCGCACTCCGCATCGGCGAGCAACTCATCCAGGGCGACCGCCCCATCGTCGAATATCGCCGGCGGCGCCAGGCGCTGCAGGAGGAAGCGGCCCGCCAAAAGCAGGCCGAGACGTAAGGAGTGGCATGGCGAACCTGCTGGAGGCCACGCTTCATCCGGCCTGGTACCACGGCCAGCTGGAGGTCCACGCCCGCCGCACCCAGGCGAGCCTCCTGCGCGGGCCGAGCGTGGCCGACACGGGCGTACGGGTCCCGGAGACGCTGCAGGCCACCGTGCAGGTGCGCCTGTCCGCCCTGGCCGGCCGGCAGGAGCGCCCGACTTTCGAAGGCACCGGCCACAGCGCCGGGCTGGAAGTGGCCGGGGACATACCGAGGCTTCTCTCATGACAATCGGGAATCTGTCTACCTTCACATCGCTGCTCGCCTTTCAAGGCCCCGAGCACCTGCCCTTCCTGTGGCCGGGCGGTGCTCCGGCCGCGCTGCTCGTTCACGGTTTCCCCGGCACCCCGGCCGAGATGCGCCCGTTGGGAGAAGCGCTGCACAAGGCCGGTTGGTCCGTCCAGGGGCTGCTGCTGCCTGGGTTCGGCCCGCAAATCGCCACGTTGGACGAACGACGCGCCGGGGACTGGGCCGCCGCCGTCGAAGAAGCGCTCTGTGCGCTGAAGCGCGACCACTCCCCTATATTGCTGGTGGGCTACTCCATGGGTGCCGCACTGGCCATCGGTGCGGCGGCACGCGCCACGCCCGACGGCCTGGTCCTGCTAGCCCCCTTCTGGTGGACCGGTTCCCCCCTGCAGCGAGCGCTCGGGGCGCTCCTGCGCCCTTTGCTGCCACGCTCCTTCCGCCCCTTGCGGCGGGCCGACTTTGCCAACCCCCAACTACGCCGGTTCGTGGCCAACTTCTTCCCGCAAGCCGACCTGGACAATCCACAGACCCAGGAGGACCTTCGCCAGATTGACGTCCCGCTCTCTATCGTGGATCAAGTGCGCATCACCGGCCGGACAGCCTACGACCAGGCCCCTGGCGTGGAAACGCCGCTGCTCATTGTGCAGGGCAAGCACGATGAGATCGTGAGGCTACGATTCACGCGCCGCCTGATGAAACGCTTTCCCCATTCACCGCGCTACCTGGAGGTAGATGCCGATCACGACCTGGTCAGGCCGGCCCACACAGATTGGCCCGCTATCGAACAGGCGGTGCTCGACTTCGCCGCTTCGTTGCCGCACGCCGCCGGAATAGAACCGAATCCCGGGGAGGATTCCCATGCGACGTGATCCGGTACACTATGGGTTCGTAGTGGCGACTTTAGGTTCCAGCCCATCTAGCAGCCCGTTGGCCGTGCTCCTGTGGACAGCGCTCGGCTTCCTGCTCGGCGCTATGCCCTTCTCGTTCTGGCTAGGCCGGCTGTTCCTGCGCACCGACGTCCGCCGCTATGGAGATGGCAACCCGGGCGCGACCAACGCCTGGCGCGCGGGCGGCTGGCGCGTGGGCCTGGCGGCCCTGCTCCTGGATTACTTGAAAGGCGTGGTGCCCGTCGGCCTGGCCCACTTTGCCTTCGGCATCTCAGGATGGGCGCTCGTCCCCGTCGCGTTAGCCCCCGTGCTGGGACACGCTTGCTCGCCGTTCCTGCGCTTCCGGGGCGGCAAGGCCATCGCCGCCACCTTCGGCATCTGGACTGGCCTGACGCTTGGCGAAATCCCGACCCTGCTCGGCCTCTCGCTCGTCTCCTTCCTGGCCGTGCAGACCGCCGACGCCTGGTCAGTCATCCTGGGGATGGCCGTGACGCTCATCCACCTTCTCCTGCGCCGCTCCCCTCCCTTCATGCTGGCCATCTGGGCCGGGAACGTGCTGATCCTGGGGTGGAAGCACCGCCACAGCCTGCGCGAGCCCATCCGGCCCCGGCCCTGGATTCTGAACCTGCTGAGGCACAAGCGGTGAGCGGCTTTTGGACCCAGCACCAGATCGGCATCCTCGGCTTCCTGACCGTGGTCCTGTTGATCGCCCTGAGCAACCTGTGGGCGCTCCGGCGGCTGGGCACGTATCCGCCCCCCTCCCACTGTCCGCGCGTCGCAGTCCTGGTGCCGGTACGCGACGAGGAAGACAACGTCGGCCCGTGCGTGCGCTCGCTGCTGGCCCAGGACTATCCGGATTTCGAGGTGCTGGTACTGGACGATGGCTCCACCGACGGGACCAGGGCGGTGCTGGCCGCCCTGGCCGCGGAGGACACCCGGCTCCGCGTCCTCGAGGGGGAGCCGCTGCCCGATGGCTGGTTCGGCAAACACTGGGCCTGCCACCAACTGGCCCGACACGCGCACGGGGAACTGCTCCTCTTCACCGACGCCGATACCCGCCACTGCCCTCACACACTGCGCGACGGGGTGGCCGCACTGGTGGCCGAGCAGGCCGACCTGCTCACCGCCCTCCCCCGCGAGGAGGTCGTGACGTGGGCCGAACGGCTGGCCGTCCCCATCTTCCAGTGGAGTTTCTCCTCGCTGCTGCCCATCGCCCTCGCCCACCGGCTCCCCACCCCCGCGCTCTCGGCGGCAGTCGGCCAATTTCTGCTCTTCCGCCGCCCCGCCTACGACGCCATCGGCGGCCACGCGGCGGTGCGGCAGGACCCGGTGGACGACGTGGCACTGGCCCGGCGCATCAAGGCCCACGGCCTGCGCTGGCGCCTGTTGGATGGCACCAGCCACGTCTACTGCCGCATGTACCACGGCTTCGCTGAAGTCTGGGAGGGATTCAGCAAGAACCTGTTCGCCGTTTTCCAGTTCCGGATCCTGTTTTTCCTCTTCGTGTGGCTGTGGACGGGGCTGGTCTTTTGGGAGCCGCTGGTCGTGCTGGGGCTGAAGATAATGGGTCTCCCATTGCGCCCGTTTTCCCCCACCCTGGCCGCCGTCGCGGTGGCAGAATCGTTGCTCCTGTGGGGGATCACGTACTGGCGCTTCCGTTTGCCACGATATCTGGTGTTCTTCTACCCGCTCAGCGTGCTCCTATTCGTGACCATCGCCATGCGCTCAATGGTCCTCACGCTGACCGGACGAGCCACCTGGAAAGGCCGTTCGCTGGCCAGGCAGCGCGTACGTTGGATATGATGAAGGAGAATGAGGCTATGCGCAGAAACCTCGTGTTGATCCTCTTATTCGTCTTCGTTGACGTGCTCGGCTTCAGCCTGATCCTGCCGCTGCTGCCGTACTATGCACAGACCTTCGGTGCGACGCCCACGACCGTCGGCCTCCTGTTGGGCGCCAATGCCCTGACCCAGATGGTCGGCACGCCGGTCATCGGCCGCCTCTCTGACCGTCACGGCCGGCGGCCACTCCTGATCCTGTGCATCGCCGGTACGGTCGCCGGCTTCCTGATGCTGGGCTTGGCAGGGTCGCTGGCGATGCTGTTCGCCAGCCGCATCGTGGATGGCTTCCTGGGTGGCAACGTCTCGCTGGCCCAGGCCTACATCACCGACGTGACCGACACCAAGGAACGGGCCAGGGGCTTGGGCCTCATCGGGGCCGCCTTCGGGCTGGGCTTCATCTTCGGCCCGGCCTTGGGCGGCACGCTCAGCGCTGGCGGGGACTATGCGCTGCCCGCGTTCGTCGCCGCGGCCCTGGCGGCCCTCAACCTGGTGGGGGTTCTGATCTGGCTGCCGGAATCCTTGCCGCCGGAAAGGCGCGCCGAAATAGCCAGGAGTCCCCGCACGGCGTTCACCTTGCGCGCGCTGTGGGAAGCGCTGAACCGCCCCTGCGTGGGGCCGTTACTGCACACGCGGCTGTTCTTCGGCCTGGCCTTCACCATGTTCGAGACGATCTTTGCGCTCTTCGCCAGCCAGCGCCTGGGGTTGAGCGCCCGCAGCACCAGTTACGTGCTCACCTACGTCGGGCTGCTGGTCGTGGCCATCCAGGGCGGGGGCATCGGCTACCTGGCCAGGCGCTTTAGCGATAAGCAACTCACCTTTGGCGGAGCGGTTCTGCTGAGCGTCTCGCTCCTGGGGTGGTCGCTGGTGCCGAACGTACCGTTGCTGCTGGTAGTATTGGCTCCGCTGGCGCTGGCGTCCGGGCTGCTGCGCGTCTCCATCACCAGCGCGTTGACCAAGTCGGTGTATCCGGAGGAGGTGGGGGGCACGCTGGGGCTGGCCGGCGCATTGGACAGCCTGACGCGGATCGTCTCGCCTGTGGTGGGTGGGTTCCTGCTGGGCAACGTCAGCACTGCCGCCCCTGGTATCCTGGGAGCACTACTAATGGCGTGGCTCATCTCCTACACCTGGCGGCGAATCCTGTTCGTGCCGGACCTGGAATGCCCGCCGCCGAGGTTGTAGTGCGTGTCCCCAACATCTACGCCTGGGTTTGTCCAGAAAACGGCGAGGCTTCCTTCACACCAGATACGTCTGATGAACTCATCACCACGGTGCGCGAGTTGATCGAGATTGCCAGGCGCGCCCGAGCGCGACGCCCGGTGCTGACGGAATATATCGTGTCAGTCGGAGCATAACCTCCCTGCACAGATTAGAAGCAGGTTTCGCGCGTGTGAAAGGGGCATTGCGGACTAGGAGATCAAGGTCCGGCTCTACATCGCCCGCGAGGATAACCGGCCCGGCCATCACCAGACCCAGGCTCATTTCACCATCGTTAGCCGCTGCCCCTGACGAAAGTTGACCAAAGGGGGCAACCGTCTTATAATCATCCTCGAGTGCGAGCCTTAAGGCCTTGCAACTCTAGGAGTGTTTGCCATGCTCACATCCATTCAAGGTGTGTATCGAGGTGGGAAGATCGAGGTACGAGTGCCCAGCAGCGTGCAGGATGAGACACTTGTCATAGTGACATTCCTGGAACCTGATACCATAGACCTGCGAACACGCGGCATCAATGCAACGCACGCAGCGGATCTACGGGCACGCCTGGCGACATTTGCTGAAGAATGGGAAAGCCCTGAGATGGACATCTATGACCACTACGATGCAGCCAAAGCCAACCTGTAGACGTGGCGACGTTGTCCTCGTGCTCTTTCCTCATTCTGACCTGCGGACAGCCAAGACTCGCCCGGCACTGGTCGTCCAGGCTGACAGCCTCGAGACTGGATTACCACAAGTCATCGTCGCGATGATCACCAGCAGGCTGTTTCGTGCCAGTCACCCCAGCCGTGTCACCGTACTACTTTCCGCACCCGAAGCACGGCAATCCGGTCTGCTCACCGATTCGGTTGTGATGACCGATAACCTTGCCACAATCGCCGTGTCGGCGATTGATGGGGTGATCGGCTCGCTTCCAATGGGCAGAGTGAATGTGGCTCTAAGGCACACACTGGGCCTATGATTGCAGGCGCCGAAGCCCATCTGTACCGGAATACCTCACGCCCCGATCGGTTCCTATCTCACCCCATGATAGAGGAACGCGATGCCACATGCTACCTTCCGATTCCCATTTGAGTCCAAGATGCTCTCCTGGGCACACCATCTCAGCCACGTGATGACAGGCGAAAACCGGTGCTTCCTGCTCATCCTGGATGCAGAGGGCACCGCCCGCCAGTTGCTCTTTGGCGAAGACGAGTACAATTACGACTCAGAGGCGTGGAAGGCGGCCATGCAATCGAACCCGTGCTGGCTGTTCTACCACCCGTTCGACGGCCCCGTACACACGTACATGCAGTGGCAGAACGTCCAGCGCACCACGCTCGAACGCCTGATGGGCAAACCGTTCGAGGACGCCGGCTTTTTCGAGACGGTTCTTCCCCAGTCCCCTCAGACCGCGGGCGAGCGCGTCGAGTTCCCGGTCTCCTGGAACGTGATGTTCTGAGGTATTGTCAATGTGCAAGGCCGTCAAACTCACCAACAAAGCCCGCATCCTGGCCTACCTGGAGACCGACCGCCTCTACGCCGCGTATGCCATCGGCGACCTGGAGCCGGGCATGTTTGAGCAGACTATGTGGGCCGGAGCGGAAGCAGGCGGCCACTTGCAGGCCCTGGCGCTGTGCTTTCGTGGCCTGAGCCTGCCGGTCCTGTTCCTGATGGGTGACGCCGATGGCTTGCGGGTCATTCTGGAGAATGTGCTGCGTCCTGAGAGGACCTATATCAACTGCCGCCCGCAACACCTGGCAATCACCCAGGATTTCTGCGTATGGGATGAGATCATCCCGATGTGGCGCATGGTGCTCGAGCCTGCGCGCTTCCGCCCAGTACAGAGCGACTGCCTGCGGCTGGAGCCCGCTCACGCCAACCTGCTTACGGAGTTGTACGCCTTCGGTGGGGGCGGCGCCTTTAGCCCCGCACAGGTACAAAAAGGGGTCTTTTACGGCGCTCTCGTGGACGGCAGCCTGGTGGCGGCGGCAGGCACTCACCTGGTCAGCCCGACCTACGGCGTGGCAGCGGTAGGCAACGTCTTCACCCGCCCGGACTACCGGGGGCGGGGTTACGGCACGGCGGTCACCAGCGCCGTCACAGCCGAACTGTTGCGCACAGGGTTCCGCGACGTCGTCCTCAACGTCAGCCAGGACAACACCACCGCCGTCCACATCTATGAACGGCTCAGTTTCCAATGCTATTGTGATTTCCTCGAAGGTCCCGCTTTGGCTAAGGAGCGAACATGAACGTACCCACACTCACGACCGCTCGCCTGGTTCTCCGGGGGTTCACTGAAGACGATGTGGACCCCTTGTATCACATTCTCAGTGCCGCGGATGTGCTGCGCTATTTCCCAGACCCCAAGCCGCCTCCCCGCGAGCGGGTGCAAAAGATAATCTCCAGGCAACTCCAGCATTGGGAGGAGCACAGATACGGCTGGTGGGCGCTCGAACCACGCTCCAACAAAGGGTTGATCGGCTGGAGCGGCCTGCAGTTCATATCAGAGACGGCCGAAGTCGAAGTCGGCTACCTGTTGGGCCAGCCTTTCTGGGGGCAGGGGCTGGCCACCGAGGCGGCCCAGGCCTGTGTGCAATACGGCTTCGAGCAGTTGGGCCTGCAGACCATCGTGGGCATCGTGCACCCGGAAAACGTCGCCTCCCAGCGGGTCATCGAAAAGTTGGGGCTATCGTTCGTAGATCGAACCCGCTACTTTGGCATGGATTGCTACCATTACAGGGTGGAGCGCCCACCCGGACTGAGGAGGGCCTGATGCAGAAACGGCTCATGTGGTGGATCAACCTGCTCGGCGGCGCCGCCATCCTCGCCAGTTACGTATATGGCCTGCGTACGCACCCAGGGAGCAGTACGGGCCTGTGGGGCAATGTGCCACAACCCATTTTGCCGCTCTATGGTATTTCCATGTTACTCGCAGCGGCCGGCTATTTTGCCTACACGTACTTCCTGCTGTTGCGCCTCAACCCCGACGAGGCACGAGTTGCCCGCCGTTTCAGGTTCGGCCTGTTCAACGTACTCTACGCCCTCATCCTCGTGCCGTCTGCCCTGTGGATGCCGCTCACCCTTCGGATGCTTGAGCGGCCTGGCGCCGGCCTGTGGTTGGGCATCCGCCTGGTGCTGGCAGCAGTGGCGCTGGGCTCGCTGGGCCTGTTGGGCGCGCTGCTCAGCCTGCGGCCACGGGAGCCCCGCTGGGCGTACTGGCTGGCGGTGGGGGGCAGCGTCACGTTCTCCATCCAGACGGCCCTGCTTGACGCGGTCATCTGGACCGCCTTCTTTCCGGCCTAGAGTTCAGGAGCAGGCCGTATACAAACACAGTCAGGAGCATTTGATGATCCTATTACCTGAAGATCTCGTCAAGATCCTCGTGGCCGTCCTGATCGGAGGCCTCATCGGCGCAGAACGCGAATATCGAGACAAGGTGGCCGGGTTTCGTACGCTCATCTTCATCTGTGTCGGAGCAACCCTGTTTACGATCTTTTCTCTCAAACTGGGCGGGGACAGAGACCCGGTGCGAATCGCCTCCAACATCGTCAGCGGTGTCGGCTTCCTCGGAGCAGGCGCTATTCTGCAAAAGACAGGGCGTATCACGGGTCTAACGACTGCATCCATGATCTGGGTGGCCGCTGCATTGGGACTGGGAATCGGTGGCGGCCACTTCCTGCTGTGCGGCGTCGCGGGTGGCGTGGTGCTGATCGTCCTGCTCGCCTTTCCGAAAATCGAAAGGTGGATTGACAACGCCCATCGCACTCGCACGTACGAGGTGATCACCCCCCTCAGTGCCGAACTGTTCGAGGAAATCGAAGGCATGATCGTTGACTGCGGCCTGCGCGTCGGAAAGCGCAAGCGGATCAAAGCGGACGATGAAATGATCAGCACCTGGATCGTATACGGCTCACCTCATGGGCATGAAGTGTTAGTCGAAAAACTGTTTGCCCACACTCGAGTCAGGCGATTCCAGGCATGATTGGAGGGATAGGGCATAGATCGGAGGCCACGTATGCGTAGATTGAGAATATGGTTGGGGTTGCTGGGTTTGTTGCTGGTCCTGGGACTGGCCGGCTTCGTCGCCTGGGCCAGCATGCCCTCCTCCCCGATGCCCGAAGCGCTGGCGGCCCTACAATCCGACGCGCAGGTGCAGGCAGAGACGGAGCCGTGGCTCATCTTTCGTCCTACCGGCAGGGAGCCATCCGTCGGCCTGATCCTCTACCCTGGCGGGCGGGTGGACCCCCGCGCCTATGCCCCTGCCGCACATGCCATCGCCGCGCAAGGGTACCTGGTGGTCGTCGTGCCCATGCCACTCCACCTGGCCGTCTTCGGAGCGGAGCGGGCCTCCCAGGTACAGGCCGCCTTCCCGCAAGTCCGGCACTGGGCCATCGGCGGCCATTCCCTGGGCGGGGCCATGGCGGCCCGTTTCGCCTACCGTCACCCGGGGACGGTGGAGGGCCTGGTCCTGTGGGCTGCCTATCCGGCCACCAGCGATGACCTGTCGTCGCAGGACCTGGCGGTGACCTCCATCTACGGCACGCAGGACGGGCTGGCGACGGGAGAGAAGGTCGCCGCTTCGCGCCCGCTGTTGCCCGCCGACACGCGCTGGGTGGCTATTGAGGGGGGCAACCACGCCCAGTTCGGCTGGTATGGCCCCCAGCAGGGCGACAACCCGGCCACTATCAGCCAGGAAGTGCAACAGCAGCAGGTGGTCGCCGCTACGGCGGACCTGCTGGCACAGCTGGAGAAATGAGACCCATGAAACGCTGGCAGCGAATCGTACTCATCGTAGTGGGTGTACTCCTGCTCGTCGTACTGGTCAGCCCATTCCTGATCCCTGTTCCTCCGCTCGAGGATACCGTGCCGCCGGAGCAATTGGCGGACCCTGACAGCCGGTTCATCGAGATCAACGGCTTGCGCGTCCACTACAAAATGGTGGGGGAGGGAGAACCGGTGCTGGTGCTGCTACACGGCTTCGCCGCCAGCCTGTTCTCCTGGCGCGAAGTGATGGAGCCCTTGTCCGGAGTGGGCACCGTGATCGCCTTTGACCGGCCCGCCTTCGGCCTGACCGGGCGCCCGATGCCTGGCGCACGGATGTACTCATCCGCGACGGGCCAGAACCCCTACACCTCCGCAGCCCAGGTAGAATTGACCGTCGGGCTGCTCGATGCGCTGGGGGTGCAACGAGCGATCCTGGTCGGCAACTCCGCCGGAGGTACCACTGCCATGCTCACCGCCCTGGCCCATCCGGAGCGGGTGCAGGGGTTGGTATTGGTGGATGCCGCGATCTACGTCAGCGCCAGTACACCGGGCATGCTCCGCCCACTCCTCAACACGCCACAGATGAGGCGGATCGGGCCGCTGCTGGCGCGCCGCATCAGTACGTGGGGCGAGGATTTTGGCCGCATGGCCTGGCACGATCCTTCGAAGATCACGCCCGAGGTGTGGGAGGGGTACTTGAAACCGCTGCGGGCAGAGAACTGGGACCGTGCGCTGTGGGAATTCACGCGGGCCAGCCGCGCCCCCAACCTGGCCGCACGGCTGTCAGAGGTCCAGGTGGATTGCCTGGTCATCACCGGTGACGACGACCGCATCGTGCCGACCGCACAGAGCGTCCGCCTGAGCCAGGAACTGCCCCGCGCGACGCTCGTGGTCATCCCCGCCTGCGGACACGTGCCCCAGGAAGAATGTCCCGCGCCATTCCTTCAGGCAGTGACGGATTTCGTAGAAACCCTGGGCGAGTAAGAACCGAGCGCCTGCATCAAGCCCGCTGGAAGCGGGCTAAGATCGCTCCCGCTGGCTGTTTCCAGGGCGCTTGAGTGCCCTTTGCTCTTTCAGGCCGGACGTTCACGTCCGGGCATTCGGCAACCGCGTTTGCCAGGTCAAGGCGAGGAGGCCCCATACCAGGAGCAACGCGAAGCCGGCTGCACAGGCGATTAGCCCCCAACCCAGGCCCAGCGGCCTGGCGTACAGTGCCGCGATGAGGGGGTGCAGGTGGGCAAACTGCCACAGGGCGGGAACCGCACCCCCGAGCGCCAGCAGCGCGACCAGCCCCCCTTGAGGCCGTGATGACAGCCGGCGGGCCAGAGGAGTCAGCAGAATGAGTGCCGCTCCCGCCACGACGAGCCTCAATTGCCCCACGTACTGAGGGTCGAGGACGACGCTGGAGCGCACGGCGAGCGCCTGGCGCAAGCCGTTGACGATCGAATATGGGAGAAGCGCGACGAGGAGCACGCCGGCCAGGAGCAGCGGCACCGCCAGTCGCACCCAACGAACCGTTGACCGGCCGGCGAACAGGGCCACCAGCACAAAGCCCGTGATGAGGGGAAGGTAAAACAACTCCCGGGCAATGGCGATCCCCCCACCCTGGACCTGCGGAAAGAACTTGGCAAACTCGGCCAATTCCAGCCCGGTCACAGTGAGCGCCGCCGTCTTATGCGGCACCCAGGGGCCAAGGTAGCCCACGACAACCGACATGAGACCCAGGACATAGAGCGCCTTCCCGCAGCGGAAACCACGGAACACACACCACGCATCACGCATCACGCCTTACTCCCCAAAGTATTGAGCACTCCCAACAACTGGCGCGCCGCCTGCTTCCACGTGAAGCGGGCCGCCTGAGCGAGTCCACGCGCGATCATACCTTCGCGCAGGTCGCCGTCCGCCAGCGCCCGCGCTATTGCTGCGGCCAGGCCGTCGGTATCGAGCGGGTCCACCAGGAGCGCGGCGTCGCCCGCCACCTCTGGGAGCGACGAAGCGTTCGAGCAGACGACCGGGACGCCGCAAGCCATCGCTTCCAGTACCGGCAGGCCAAACCCCTCGTACAGCGACGGGAAGGCGAAGAGCGCCGCGTGGCGGTACAGCGCCGGCAGGTCGGCGTCGTCCACGAAGCCCAGGATACGCACCCAGTCGCCGTGCTTTTCCGCTTCGGCCAGGATCTCCTGGTATAGCCAGCCCTGGCCGCCGGCGATCAGGAGTTGGGTTCCGGGTGCCAGCACTGCAGGCTTCAGGCTGGCAAAGGCACGCATGAGGCGCACATAGTTCTTGCGCGGCTGGAGCGTGCCGACGCTGAGGACGTACGGCCGCTCGCCCAGTCCGTAGCGGGCCTGTAAACGTTCCCGCTCCCCCGATTCTACCTCCGGCCGGAAGCGCGGGGAGACCCCGCTGTAGAGCACCTGGACTTTGGAGGAAGGCACGCCCAGGAGCGAGACGATGTCGAAGCGGGCACCGGCCGAGTCGGCCAGCACCAGGTCGGCGCGGGCGATGGAGCGGGGCACGACGCGCTCCAGGTACTGGCGCAGCGCCGGCACGAACGCCTCGGGGTAATGCAGGAACGAGAGATCGTGGACGGTGAGCAGCGTACGCGTGGAGCGGTGGGTGGGCGGCAGCACGAAATCGGGAGAGTAGAAGACATCGAGGGGGCCGGTCACGACCTCGACGGGAACCGGCAGCCGCAAGCGGTGCCACAGCCGGGCCAGCCAGTCGTCAGTTATGGGTAGGGTGCGGATCTGAATGCTGGAGATTGGGGATTGGAGATTGGAGATTGGGGATTGCAGACCGCCGGTGGCAGCGAAAATGACATACCGGTGCGAACTCTCCAGCGCCAGGAGCGCGCTTACCAGTTCACGGGTATAGCGGCCGATGCCCGCCCGCTGGCGAGCCGCCGAAGTATAATCTATGCCAATGCGTGCCATCGTCGCCAACACCCCCCACCAATCTGCCACTCACAATCCGCAACCCCGTGTACTCACGGGCGCAATCCCTATTCGCCATTCCCTGACGGCACCACTCGTACCCGCGTCAAAACCTGGTGGTCAGAGAGCATCCGTCCCCCTTCCGGGATCACCGAAAGATGCACGATTTGCCCATCTTCCAGCACGTACACCGCCACCCGCACGTCGTACACCCCGGGCGGCGCATCTTGGAAAACCACCAACCTGTACGGGTCGGCCAGCACCTGATCGGGCTGCCAGGTGGTCGTCGGCGCCGCCCCGCTCAGCGGCCATCCATCCTGCTGGGCAGCCTTGCGCTGCCCGGCGTCCACCAGCTGGGCCGAGACGGTGTAGTTGGCGTCCATCCGGCGCAGACCCTGCCAGACCAGCGTCAATGTGATCGCATCCCCGGGCCGCACCACCCGCCCGCTCAGGTCGTAGCCCACCAGCGCCATCCTGTCTCCAAAGTTGACGGAGATCGGGTTGGGAACGTCGCCTGGCAAAGGGCCGACCTCCACACACCCGAAGCGCACGTTGTCCCCAAGGGACTGCCCGTCGGGCGCGGTCGCCTGTAGCCGCGCATCGCTCGTGGCCGCATCGCTCGTGGCGTCGTACAACCCAATCTCGATCTGGGCCGTGTCTGGCGTATAGGCAGTCTCTGGCACCTGCAGCACGTACCGGTCGGCCCAGCGGGATCCTGGCTCCAGCCACGTCGTCGAAAGCCGCCCCAGGCCGGGGAAAGTATCTCGCCAGGCTACCAACAACTCCCCTTCTCCCAGGAGGTGCACGAAGACGGTATAGTCCCGCTCAGCAGGGGCCAGCCCTTCCCAGTAGAGCGTCACGGCCACCTGGCCACCTGGCTTGGTCGTTTCCATCTCCAGATCGTACCCTCGCAGCCGCATGATCCCGCCGAAATCGGCTTCCAACCGGTGGGGGATCGCGGCGACCCGGGCATCGGTCAGCCGTTCCGGCAGCGCGTAGGCGGGCGCAATCCAGGCCCAGGGCGCCGCCACCGCCAGTCCCAGCAGGAAGAGGGCCAGGGCCACCACCGCCCGCCGCCCCCACCGCCGGGGCAGCCATCCGGACAGCCCCAGAGCCAGCAGCAACGACCAGACCGGCAGCGCGGTAAAGATCAGCCGGCCCTGGGAAGACCAGGTGATGCGCGCCCACCACAGCCAGGGGACGAACACACCCAGACCCCAGAGGAGGCAAAGGGCAAAGGGCAAGGGGAGAATGGAGAATGGAGATTGCGGATTGCGGATTGCGGATTGCTGATTTGCTGATTTGCCGATTTGCGCTTTGCGCTTTGCGATTTGGAACCTGACGAAACCCACGATCAACCCAAGCCCTGCCGCCACGAGAACCCCATTGAGCGTTGTGTACACCCAGGCCGGCATGGGGACGTTGAGGCCGCCAAAGTTGCCCCAGTAACCGGCCAGGAAACTGTACCGCTCCCGCCACAGTTGAGCCAGGCCGGCCGGCACGTCCCGCGTGCCCAGGATGACGAAAAAAGCGTTAAAGCCGGTCAGGTCACCGTACAGCCGAAAGTTGCGCAGATGCCACCAACCCGCCACTGCCAGCAACGGCCCGAGTGTGGCCAGCCCGCCGACGAAGAACTCAGCCCACGAGCGGCGGCGCACCGCCCGCACCACCACCACCACGGCCGTCAACACCGTCAGCGCCAGCGAACTGGTCTTCGTCAACGCCGCCAGGCCCAGCACAAAACCTAGTGCCAGGTAATTGGGGATTGGGGATTGCGGATTGCGGATTGCCGGACCTTCCCGAAGGCTCCCAGCTTTCGGGAAGGTGGTAGGCGATTTGCGATGCGCGACTTGCGCTTCGCGATCTGCGAGCCTTAGCAGCATCAGCAGCGCCAGGCTGGACAGCGGCACGACCAGGTTGTCGTTGTTGACGGCGCCGGAGATGAAGACAAACATCGGCGTGAAAGCGTGGATGGCCGCAGCACCGAGCGCCAGCGCCGGCTCATCGGGCAAGATTTCGCGGACGATGAGGTAGGTCAGATAGACCGCCGCGGTCCCCATCAAGACGGACAGCAGGCGCGCCAGGTGAACCGCCAGGACCGTCCCCCGCCATGGGAAGGCTGCCCGCGTTGGGTGATGGACCACCAGGTTGATGTTGCCGTCGGGCGTGGCGCCGTTGTCCATGTGGGGGTTGAGGTGGCGGACCGTATCCATATCCGACGTGTCAATCCAGAAGGTAGCGGCGGCCGCCAGCGCATAGTAGAGGGGGGGTTGGCTTCCCTCCTGCCGCCATGGGCCCACGTTCGCCGGGTCCTGCACAGGCAAAGCCCAATGGTCCGCGATGTACTGGACCATCGGATAGTGCCACAGTTCGTCCGAGGCCTCGAAAGGGGGCACGACGACACTGTAGATTGCGCCCAAGCCAGTGAAAAGGATCAGGATCAGCAGCAGGACGACGCGACCTTCCCGAAAGTTCCCAACTTTCGGGAAGGTAACACCCGGCTCAACACGAGGTCCCAACCTATAGCCTCCTGGCGAACGCCGCCGTCTGGCGGGCGATCCGCTCCCAGGTAAATTCCGCCGTCAGCGCCGCCGCCCCTGCCTCCAGCCGCGCCCGCAGTGCAGGGTCGGCCGCCAGCCGCATCACCGCACCTGCCAATCCCTCGGGGTCCCGCGGCTCCACCAACAACATGTTCTCCCCATCTCGCACCTCCGGCAGCGCCACCGCCGGACGGGTCGTCACCAGCGCCCGCTCGTGGGCCAGGCAGGCATGCAGTGTCCCCCGCCGGAAAGAGATCCCATCCCGATACGGCAACACGCACACGTCAGTCGCCAGGAGCCCGGCCGAGACGTCCTCAGGGCGGGTGTAGCCGGTCCAGTGGACGCGCTCTTCCACGCTCAGCCCGGCAATCAGGTCCTCCACCCGCCCGGCGTAGGCGCGGTTGGTGGGGTCGGAACTGCCGAACTGCCCACCGACCATCAGGAGGTGCGCCGGCACCCCGCCCTCCACCAGGAGCGCCAGCGCCTGGACCAATTCCTCGCCGCCCTTGCTCTCGTTCAGGAAGCCAAAGTAACCCAGCAGGAGGTCGCCCGGACCTACACCCCAGCGCGCCCGCTCCGCGTCACGGTCGTAGCCAGCCGGTGGAGCGAGTGGGATATTGCTGCCGATGGGGATCAGACTCAGCCGCGCAGGAGGAACCTCCCCTGCCAGTCTCAGGTAATCTTCCCGGTTGGTGACGACGGACCCGTCCGCCCGCCGGGCCAGCATACGCACCACCTGCCAGCGCAGCGGCCCGGCCTTGGGGAACAGGTAAGGCACCTTCAGGTCGTGGAACGTCACCACCACCAGGGGGTGACCCCGGCGCCGTGGCACAAAGTTGATCGCCGGGTGCATCCCATAGGCCGCGGCCTGGTACTGCACGTCCAACATCTCCAGTCCCAACTCCGATGCCAAGGCGATCACCTGCTTCCAGCACCCCCACCTCCACCCTTCGACGACCCGATGCACGGCCACCTCTCGCGATTCGTGATCCCGTGTACTCACGGGCGTAATCCGTAATTCGTAATCCGTGATTCGTGACTCGTGATCCCGTGTACTCACGGGCGTAATCCGTGATTCATAGTCCGCCACTTGCGATTTGCCATTTGCGATTTGCGATCTGCCCGTGATGACGTGCACTTCGTGCCCCAATTCCACCAACGCCCGTCCCAATTCACGGGTAAAGTCCCCCACCCCTCCCTGCGCCGGGGGGTACTCGCCGGTAATCAGTCCAATACGCACCGCTCTACTCCGTCACTTCAAGCACTGCCAATGGCACCCGCCCCTCGCGCTGACGGACGCCATTTCGGTAGGCCGGCAGCCGCCCGGCCCCGTCGGGGTTGTACAAACCCACCTCCAACGAGTACAAGCCCGCTGGCTGCTCCACCGGTAGCGCAAGGGATCGCGGGTCGGCCACGACCTCACCCGGCCACCACGTGCAGGGGGGACGGGTGTCATAGTAGGCCCAGCCGTCCGCCTGAACGACCAGATTGCCGCCAGCATCGTACAAGTGGAGGAAAACCCTGGCCTGGTTCCGAGTCGGCCCTGCGGCCTGCCAATAGAGCGTCACCGGCACCACGTCACCAGGACGCCAGACCTGCTCCGGCAGGTCAAAGCCCAACAAGGAGAAGCCATCATCAAAGGTAGCCTCTACCAGGTGGCCGATCTCCACTGAAGTCCCCTCCGACTCACCCTGCAGGAACCAGAAATAGTAAGGAGCGTAATGCCGAAATTCTGGGTTGCCAGTATCCACCTGGAGTACAACGTGTGCCTGGCGGCCCGCGATTGCCTCCGCCGGCGCCCGAAAGACCGTCTCCAACCACTGGCCGGGCATGGCCGGGTAAGCCCACCACCCCACGTCACGTCCATCCACTTCCACTCGCACTGCCCCCGCCTCCTGGGCATGCAACCGTGCGACGATCCACAGCGGTTCACCAGGTGTGGTTGCCACGTCGAAGGCAACACCACCAGTCAACAGCCGTCCGCCATCCAACACTTCTCGCTCAGGAAGAGCACGATAGGCCAGTTGCCACACCTCGGTCGGAAAACCGGGGCGACGGACATCCTGCCACCACTCTACGTGATGGGCCGCCTCATCTTCCAGGTCGGCCACGTCCAACGTATCCACCAGGCTCAGGCCAGACGTGCGAGCCAGGACGTCCGGCTGGTAGAACTGCTCCCCACTGCCGGCCAGGCGCCAGTTGGATCGCCACACACCCTGAACCGGTCCTGCACTGGCGACGGCGTAGTCGGGCACATCCACCCCGAACAACTCCTCATCAAACAGATCAGTCGCCACCAGATAGGGGATGGAGAAAACGTCTGGGTAGATGGCGAAATAGTCGGGGCGCATCGGCGAACGCTCCATTTTCTCGAACACGCTCCCCGCGCCGTGTCGCCAGGGAAGCGCAGCGCCCGCCGTCGTCAGGCCAACCAGATCGTAGGTGGGCCGCTCGCCGACGTAACGCAGGCTGCCGGTATCGTGGACGCCCACGCGTACACCAGCCGGCAGGTTCTCGCGCAGCCAGTCGGCGAGGACCAGTTGCTGGCGGGACACCGTACTGACTGCATCGTGGTAGGAGCGCACAAAGCGCGCCGTGGAATAAGCACAAGAAACCAACAGGAAGAGTACCACCAGGCCCAACAGCGCACGCTGCCACCATAGCGCCGCCCGTCTCCACAGAAACACCAGCCCACAAACTGCCAGAACGACCATCACCGGCATAAACGGAGCCTGATAGCGGCCCGCATGCCAGGTTGCTGTGATCAGCGTGGCGGTAGATAGCGTCCCTACCAGAAACCACGAACTCGTCAGAATCAGTGCCCACCAACGGCGACGGATGCCCAGCACAGCCCATCCCCCCACGGCAAACAAGAGTAGTCCGGGCGGCGCGAACCAGCGCCAGGCGGGCTCCCATCCGAGGAAGACCCCCAGGACAATGCGGCGGTAGAAAAGCAGAATCGAACCGACGATCTCCGCCGGGTAGCGAGGAACGTTGAACCACCAAGACTTGGCCAACAAGCCCGCCGAAGTGATCGTGCCGGTGAGCACCCAATTGATGAGAAAAGGCACAGTGCCCGTCAGAACAGCCAATGAGAGAAAAAGCAATCGTCTCCAGTGAACCGCATGGGTGCTCACAAGCCCTTCGACAAGCGTCACCATCCAGACCAATGCCGCCAGGATAAGACCTTCCGGCCGGGTAAGCCCTGCCAGTCCCAGCCACAACGCACACAGGCCCGCTCGCCCGCTCAGGAAAGCCTCCAGGGCTGCCAGCGTCAGCACGATAAAAAGGCCCGTCTCCATGCCATTAAAGCATCCCCACTGCACCGGACCGCTGAGCATGACGAGGGCCGCTGCAATCAACAGCCAACCCCGGCCAACACTCTCTTCGTTCATCAGGTGAGAAGCCAAACGATACGTCAACCAGGCACTTCCCCCGAGCCAGGCCACACCTATCCCCACCGCAAACGTGACGAGGCGCTCGCCCATGCCGCCCAGGAGGTATGCACCGGCCAGCACGAAACCGAACAACGGGCTGGTCATCCCTGTCGTCGGTAGGTCTCCATCGTTGTATAGGTAAGGGTGACCCCGTGCAATTTGGCGAGCATATTGGAACGTGATGTACGCATCGTCCAGGGGGGCTACAGCGCGCCCCTGTGCGGCAGCAAAAGCCGCGACCAGATACAGCGCACCAACACTGCAACCCAACGCCACCAGAAGGGCGGTAGCCCACCAGCGTGAGGTCCTTATCACGGTACTCTCCGAGGTCGCAGGCCACTGCGCAGCACCTGCCAGTACGCGGCAACCCGCTCAGCCCGCATGGGCCGTTTGCTACCCACCAACCACTTGGCTCCCTCCAGCCCCAATTGCCAGACGTAGTGGCCCAGGAGGAACAGGCGCAACCCTTCCGCCGCGACGGCTCCATGGTACTTGCGGAAATACCGCACCTTGCTGGTCTGGAAATGGATGTGGCGGGCGGCCACCACCTGCTCGCTGCTCTTGCCCTCGTGATGGACGACCTGGGCAGTAGGCAGGTAGACGACCCGCCAGCCAGCCTCCCGGAACCTCCGGCACCAGTCCAGTTCCTCTGAGTACATGAAAAACTCCTCATCCATCGGCCCCACTCGATCGAGCGCCTCCCGCCGCGCCATCAGCGCCGCTCCCTTGACCCAGTCCACGTCCTGCACCGCGCCGTCGGGCCGGTCGAAGACATAGTACCGTTCCAGCAGGCGACGAGGGGCACAGGGCTGGAGCCAGGTGGATTCGAAGAAGGCAGTGGCCAGGGTCGGGAAGCGCCGCCGCGAAGATTGGACGGAGCGGTCAGGGTTGAGCAACTGCGGCCCCACCACACCTACGTCTGGCTGGTCGTCGGCAAAGGCGACCATCGTCGCCAGCGCATCCCCCACCACCTCCGTGTCCGGATTCAGGAGCAAGACGTACCGTCCTCGGGCCACGGCCAGCCCCTGGTTGTTGGCGGCCGGAAAACCCGGGTTGTGGGTATTGGCAATCAGGCGAACGGTGGGGAACTCGCCCCGCATCATCTCAATGCTGCCGTCGGTAGAACCGTTGTCCACCACGATGGTCTCAGTGGTCAGGAAACAAGAACCAATCCCTGTTTCCTGATCACTGATCACCGACAACAAGCATCGCCGGAGAAGATCGCGGACATTCCAACTGACGATTACGATAGAAAGGTCCACCATCCGGTCACCGAATACCAAACAGACGGCGAGCGTTGTCTGTCGTCGCCCGCGCCAATGCTTCCTCCGCTATCCCCCGGGCTTGGGCCACGGCTTCGGCGACGTATTGCACGTAGGCCGGCTCGTTACGCCGGCCCCGGTACGGCACCGGAGTCAGGTACGGGCAGTCGGTCTCCACAAGCAGCCGCTCCAGCGGCACCGCCGCCGCCACGCTCCGCAGGCGATGCGCCCGCCGGAACGTCACCGGTCCAGAGATGCCGATGGAGAAACCCAATCCCAGGACCTCTTCCAGTCGCTCAAGTCCGGCCGAGTAGGAATGGATGACACCGGTCCCCTGCCAGCCCCGCAGCGTCGCCAGCACGTCATCGTGCGCCTCCCGGTCGTGGATGACGACCGGCAGCGCCAACTCCGCCGCCAGTGCCAGTTGGTCGGCGAAGACTTGCCGCTGTACCGGGCGCGGCGAAAGGTCCCGGTAATAGTCCAGCCCAATCTCGCCGACGGCGACCACCTGCGGGTGACGGGCCAGCACGCACAATTCGTCCAGCACCGCCGGAGTGACCGTTTTGGCATCGTGTGGGTGGACTCCCACCGCAGCGTAGATAAAGTCGTACCGCTCCGCCAGTGCCACTGCCGCCCGGCTGGAAGGCAGGTCGGCCCCCACGTTCAAAATAGCCGCCAGCCCCGCCTCCCGCGCCCGCTCAACGACAGCCTCCCGGTCATCGTCAAACTGAGGAAAGTCCAGGTGTGCGTGAGAGTCAATCATGCACTTACGCCAGCCCCGCCAGCCTTAGCCCCTCATCCAGCAACGGCTTGACTTTGCCCTCGTCCGTCGTCTCGCAGTACACCCGGATGATGGGCTCGGTGCCGGAGAAACGGATCAACAGCCACCCGCCATCTACTGATGGCGCACCATCTACTGATGGCGCACCATCCTCCAACACGTACTTGTAGCCATCCATAGTGTTGATCTCGGCGACCCGCAGGCCAGCCAACGTCTCTGGATTGGCCGCGTCCAGGCGGGCCTTCACTTCCGGCCGTCGCTCCGAAGGGAAGCGGGTGTCTATCCGGTCGTAGTAGTAGGAAGCCCCCAGTTTCTCGTACAGGTGGGCCAGCAGTTGCGAGGGGCTCTTGCCCGTCTTCACCATCAGGTCCAGGAAGTAGAGGTTACCCAGGATGCCATCCCGCTCCGGGACGCTGCCGCGAAAGGCGTAGCCACCGCTCTCCTCTCCACCGATGATGGCGTTCGTCTCCAGCACCTTGGGCCCCACGTACTTGAACCCCACCCCGGTCTGATAAACCGGCACCCCGTACATCTGGCCCAGTTTCTCCAGCATCGAGGTGGTCGAGAGGGTCTTGACGATCGCCCCGCGCTGGCCTCGTATCTCCAGCAGGTAATAGGCCAGCAGCGCAAAGACCTGCAACTGGTTGATGAACGTGCCGTGTTCGTCGCCGATGCCCATGCGGTCGGCGTCGCCGTCCATGATCAGGCACACGTCGGCCCCCAGTTCGACCGTCCTGCGCAGCGCCACGTCCACGTTGGGGGGGATTGGCTCAGGGCGCGTCATCTCCGGGAAGATCGGATTACGCACGTTGTGGATCTCGGTCATGTTGGTCCTGCCGCCGCCCAGGATACGCGGGAACCAGCCAATGCCGTTGCCCCACATGGGCTCGACCAGGATGTTCAGCCCTGCCTGCTTGATCGGCTCAGTGTCCACCAACTTGCCGATGTGGGCCAGGTAGTCCGGGGCCGGGTCCCAGACGACGATCCGTCCCTGCGCCCGGGCTTCTTCCCAGGATGCCCGCTTGACTCCCTCAATGGAGGGGATGAGCACTTCGATCTCCTTGAGACCATCCGGCGCAACGGCTGCGCCGTGCTCATCGCGCACCTTGAAGCCGCAATCGGAGGGGGGATTGTGGCTGGCCGTGACGTTGATGGCGGCGGCCGCCCCGCGTTTCACAATCGAATAGGAGATGACGGGGGTAGGGGTCGCCGTGTCGGCCACCCACACGCGAAAGCCGTTGCCGGCCATCACCTCAGCCGCTGCCGCCCCAAAGTCTTCGGCAGCAAAGCGCTTGTCGTAGCCCACCACCACGTCCGCGCCCTGCTTACCCTGGGCCACCAGGTAACTGGCAAAGCCCTGGGCACACCGGCGGACGTTGTCAAAGGTATAGTCCTCGGCAATGCGTCCCCTCCAGCCATCAGTACCGAAATGGATCGTCGCTTCCACCCCTTCTTCCTCCTGGCCTTTCTAAAGTCCGTGCTCTTCCTTCAGCAATTTCAGATCGGCGTCTACCATCATCTCCACCAAGGCTTTGAAGGAGACCTGGGGCTGCCACCCCAGTGCCTGGCGGACCTTGCGGGGATCAGACACCAGCAAGTCCACCTCGGCCGGGCGCATGAAGCGGGGGTCCTGCACCACATAATCCTGCCAGTCCAACCCCACGTGGCCAAAGGCAACCTCGCACAGTTCCCGCACCGCGTGCGTCTCGCCAGTGCCCACGACGTAGTCGTCAGGCTTGTCCTGTTGGAGCATCAGCCACATCGCTTGCACGTAGTCACCGGCGTAGCCCCAGTCCCTGCGAGACTCCAGGTTGCCCAGGCGGAGTTCGCTGGCCAGCCCCAGTTTGATCTTTGCCACGCCGTAGGTGACCTTGCGGGTGACGAACTCCAATCCTCGCCGGGGGCTCTCGTGGTTGAACAGGATGCCCGAAACGGCAAACAGATCAAAAGACTCCCGGTAGTTGACCGTGATCCAATGGCCATACGCCTTGGCCACCCCGTAGGGAGAACGCGGGTAGAACGGCGTGTTCTCGTTCTGAGGCACCTCCCGCACCTTGCCGAACATCTCGCTCGAGGAAGCCTGATAGAAGCGAAGGCCGGGGTTCACCGTGCGGATCGCCTCCAGCATGCGGGTCACGCCCAGCGCGGTCACCTCTCCGGTGAAGACCGGCTGCTGCCAGGAGACGGGGACGAAGGACTGGGCCGCCAGATTGTACACCTCACTGGGCCGATATTCTCGGAGCACGCCGATCAGGGAGCCCTGATCCAGCAGATCGCCGGAGACCAGGGTGACCTGATCCTGGATGTGGTGGATACGAGTAAAGGTCACCGTAGTGGTGCGCCGCACCATGCCGACGACCTCGTACCCCTTTTCCAGCAGGAACTCGGCCAGGTAGGACCCGTCCTGCCCCGTGATGCCGGTGATCAAGGCAACTCGTTTGTTCGTCATTGTGATCTATTTACCCTTTCACGCCAATAATCTAGTAGATCGCGCATCGTCTGTTCGAACGGAATGTGCGGCTCCCACCCGGTTTGTGCCCGGAACTTGCTATCGTCAGCCCACAAAACAGGCACATCGGAAGGGCGTAACCGGGCCGGGTCCTAGCGTACCTCAATGGCCACCGGGGTGAGCGACAGGAGCATATCGAGCATAGATTGGACAGTGCGCGTGGTCCCACTGCCGATGTTGTATACCTCACCAGCCACTCCTTTTTCCAGTGCCAGCCAGTAGGCACGCGCCACGTCACGCACATCCACCCAGTCCCGCTTGGTCATCAAATCGCCGACGTAGAGCACCGGTGGCGAGAACTCCGCCTCGATCTCGGCGATCTGGCGGGCAAAACTGGAGCAAGAAAGCACCGGCCCGTGGCGTGGCCCGGTATGGTTAAAGCCCCGGGTAACAATCACCCTGAGCCCATAGCTCCGATAATACTGGTACCCCAGGAACTCTTGCGCGATCTTGCTCACTGCGTAGGGCGAGAGCGGACGGAACGGATTGCTTTCTTTGATGGGCACTTCGTCGGGGTGGACAAGACCATACTCCTCGCTAGAGCCGGCTATCTGGATCAAGGGATCCAGGCTGGACGCGCGTACAGCCTCAAACAGGTGGATCTGCCCGATGGTATTGATGCTGAACGTCTCGGCCGGCGCACTCCACGAAGTAGGCACAAAGCTCTGAGCCGCCAGGTGAAAGATACGGTCTGGTTTCACGACTTCAACCAGTGTCTTCATCTGGTATGGGTCGGCCATGTCCCCTTGCAGTAGGTTAACGGCGTGGGGCTCGGCAATCGCGCGTAGTTCCGCTTCACTGCCGACGACCGCATCTACCCCGCGCAGGTTGAGGCGGCCCTGGCGCCTCAGGTCGGACAGGTTGTCCAACCGGCTGCGCCAGCGGCAGGCCCCGTAGACTTCGGCGTCACCCCGCGCCAGGAGATACTCGGCCAGGTGACTGCCGGCAAAGCCAGTGATTCCAGTAATCAGAACTTTGAGCACGTCTATGACCTCCCGCCCACCTGAGTGAAAAACCCTAAAGGTTTTCCGAAACCTTTAGGGTCTGAAAGGAACCACCCACCTGCTCCCTCCAATACTCCAACACGTCCCACAACGTTTTCTCGAAGGGGATCTCGGGTTTCCAAGCGGTGAGGCGATGGAACTTGTCCGCATTGCCGTAGGCCACGGGCGCATCTACCGGCCGGTAGAGGGCTGGATCCTGCTCGATGCGGATTTCCACCTTGGAGTAGCTCAACAGCGTTTCCAGCAACCCCCGCACCGACTGGGGCCGCCCCGAGGCCAGGTTGTACACCTCTCCCGGCTCACCCTGGGTCACCGCCAGGTAGTACGCACGCACAATGTCCCGCACGTCGGTAAAGTCGCGGGCCGCGTCCAGGTTGCCCACCTTAAGCAACGGCTCCTGCAGGCCGGCCTCGATGCGCGCGATCTGGCTGGCGAAGGAGGGGACGACGAAACGAGGGGGCTGGCCCGGACCGGTGTGGTTGAACGGGCGCACCCGGACAATGGGCATCCCGTAAGCCAGGAAATACTGGAACCCCAGAAAATCCTGGGCCACCTTGCTCACCGCGTAGGGATTGCTGGGCCGGAGCGGGCTTCCCTCCGTCTGAGGCAACTCGCCCGGCTGCGGTGTGCCATACTCTTCGTTCGAGCCGACCACCAGCACCCGCACCTGGCGCTCCGACCGCCGCACCGCCTCCAACAGGTTCAACTGCCCGCGGATGTTATTCTCCAGCGTGTCCCACGGGTCTGCGAATGACGTGGGCACGAACGATTGCGCGGCCAGGTGGAAGATGGTGTCGGGCTGCACTTCGCCCAGGAGGGTCTGCACGCTCTCTGGATCTCGCAGGTCAACGTGCCTGAGCACCAGGCGGGGGTCACGCGGCCGGGCCTCGACCGGCTGGGGATACACTGTACCGGCCAACTCCCAGTCCGTATGCGCCAGAAGATAGGCGCATAGATGCTCGCCGACGAACCCGCTCGCGCCGGTGATGAGGGCTCGCTTATGTGCTCGTGCCTGCAATGGCCGCCTCCCCAATGGGCGGATTATACCGCACTTTCCCATCCATGCCAGTTGGTGCTTGCCAGCATACGCCGGTAACTGCGGTGCCTCTTGTACCACTGCACGCCGACGTCTTCCATGGCCGCGCGGCTCGGATAGTTGTCCTCGTTGACCTGCGCGACGTCCAGGTGCTCAAAATCGCTGGCGATCATGGTCTGGGCAATTTCAGCGTACAGCAGGATACTGGCACCCACGCCCTGGTACTCGGGCAGCACCCCCACCCCATTGCCGTTGGCCCACCGGGTGCGCTTTCGTTCCCGCAGGATATAGTACCAGCCGAGCGGCCACAACCGCCCCCTGGCCTTCTGCAGCCCCGCCGAGATGTCGTGATAGGTCAACAGGAAGCCGACCACCTCCTCGCCCTTCATCACCAACTTGATCAGCCGGGGATCGGCCACGCTGATGATCGTCTCCGCCATGATCTCCATCTCCGCGTTGCTGAGCGGGTAGTACGTATGTGCCTCGACGAACGCCTCCCGGTAAATCTTGCCGACGCGCGGGATCCACTGGCGCATCTCGCGCTTCGAGCGGAAGGTCTTGATCCAGAACCCGCCCCGGGCCTTGACCTTCTCGGCGACCCTCCACAAGCGCTCGGGTACCTGGTGGCCGCGCTGGAAGTGACCGGAGAGGAAATCGGCGGCCTTTTCGAACCCCGCAGCCTCGATGAAACCACCATAGTACGGGAAGTTGTAGGGAATGCCCAGCGCCGCCCTGTGCTCGAAACCGTCCACCAACACACCACCCACCTCGGAACTGACTAGCCCGCGGGGGCCGAGCATCACGTTGAGCCCGCGCCCGCGCGCCCACTCAAAGGCCGCCGCGAACAGCGCCCGAGCCACCTCGACGTCCTCCACCACGTCAAAGTAGCCAAAGAGGGCAGCCTCGACCTGGCGATATTCGTTGTAGCGGCGGTTGTGCATGACCGCGATGCGGCCCAACGTCTGCCCCTCGCTTTCGGCGACGAAGAAATCGGCCGTCGAATGCTGGTAGAACGGGTGCCGACGGCGGTTCAGCACGTTCTTGGCCGCAGAGACCAGCGGTGGCACCCACTGGGCGCAATCCTGGTAGAGTTCAAAGGGGAAACTGACGAACTGCTGGACGTCCCGTCGCTTTTCGGTGTCGAGCATGCGGACCTGCATGGGCCCTCCTGAAGGCTCTTTCGACGTCAGATCCAGTTCAGGATCGCGCCGAACACCACCAGGCAGACCAGGTCAAAGCCAAGGATGGAGCCGACCGTGATCACCTTCTGCTTAACACTCTCCATGTCAAACACCCAAAAGGCCACCAGGAAGAAGGGCAGGTAGCCGATCAGGAAGATCAGCCAGGGCACGCCGGCCCTCCACCACGCATAGTCCCACGTGAGGGCACCCACCGCGTTGAGCAAGACCTCCACAAACACGCAGAAGATCGAGCCGGTGATGGCAAAGAACAGCCGGTTGGGCAGGCCCAAGACCTTCGCCTTCTTGTCCCGGGGCAGCATCTTGGAGAACGTCACGCCCGCGATAGCGAACATGAAGCAGATCTCGATGTTCAGCCCGATCAAGATCAGGTAGGCCGTCTTGCCGGGTGCCCCCCACACAGGAGCGTACTGGGTAAAGTGGAACACGAGGCCGTTCCAGATCTCGTTGAACCAATCCATGCCCCAATAGGCCAGGCCGGCGAACACCAGGCTCCAGTTCCCCCGCTCGATCTCCACGGTGTAGACGTACACCACCAGGGCGAAGAGCGGAATCACGTACCACTGGAACTGGCTTCCATCACGCAGAATGCGCAACGCTTGCGAGGCTGATTCGGTAGGCATACAGGTCCCCCTTTCAGTGAAGCATTCCAGACATGCGAGGCTGGCGTCAACAGGAGAGCGCCTGGAGCCTTTTATATCACGGATTCAGCCTGCGTCAAGTCCCAGCGCGGGGCTAAAGTCCCCGCGCTGAGAGAGCAAAGCCCCGCTGGGGCTCAAGCGCGGCCCGTGTAGGGACCAGAAACAGCCCGTAGGGCTTCGCTCTTTTAGCCCGACGGCTTCAGCCTCGGGCTTGCGCTCAAGTCCCCGCGCTGAGAGAGCAAAGCCCCGCTGGGGCTCAAACGCGGCCCGTGTAGGGACCAGAAACAGCCCGTAGGGCTTCGCTCTTTTAGCCCGACGGCTTCAGCCTCGGGCTTGCGCTTGCCCTGTCTGCTTATTGCCTCTATAATTCGGCAGTGGAGGTGCTACCATGATCGCAGTCTACACTCTACTTGCCCTGGTTGGCATTGTACTCCTCGTGGTACTCGGGAGAAACGTCAACGGGCGGCTCGTAACCCATTGGAATCTGTCTACGCTGGGGCCGGAAACCCTCATCCTCACCGAAGGTGGCTTCACCTTCCGTGACCTGAACAAGAACGGCCGGCTGGACCCCTACGAAGACAGCCGCTGCCCGCTTGACGAACGGGTCGAGGACCTGCTCTCCCAGATGACGCTGGAAGAGAAAGCAGGCATGATGTTCCACACCATGATCGGGATGAACAAAGACGGCAGCCTGCTGGAGAAAGCCGGCATGTTCAGCCCCGTTCAGACCTCCAACCTGGTTGCCAACCGTTTGATCAACCACTTTAACGTGTACGAGGTCGCGGACCCAAAGCACATGGCGGAATGGCATAACAGGCTGCAAATGTTGGCCGAGCGGACCCGCTTGGGCATCCCGGTCACCATTTCGTCTGACCCGCGCCACGCCTTCACCAAGAATCCGGCCACGAGTATGCTGGCAGGAGGGTTTTCCCAATGGCCTGAGCCGATTGGGTTGGCCGCCACACGAGATCCCGCGCTCGTGGAAGAGTTCGGCGACATCGCCAGGCAAGAGTACCTGGCGGTAGGCATCCGCACCGCCCTGCATCCGATGGCCGACCTGGCCACGGAACCCCGTTGGGCACGCATCAACGGCACCTTTGGCGAGGACGCAGCACTTGCTTCTCTCATGGTCCGTGCCTACATCAAGGGCTTTCAGGGCGACGCGTTGGGCCCGCAGAGCGTCGCCTGCATGACCAAGCATTTCCCCGGGGGCGGGCCCCAGAAGGGAGGGGAGGACCCGCACTTCTCCTATGGGAAAGAGCAGGTCTATCCTGGCGGCAATTTCGACTACCACCTGCTTCCATTCGAGGCCGCCTTCGAGGCCGGCACGGCCCAGATTATGCCCTATTATGGCATGCCGGTCGGGCTCCCCATCGAAGAGGTGGGCTTCGGCTTCAACAGGGACGTCGTCACCGGGCTTCTGCGCCAGAAATACGGCTTCGATGGCGTCGTCTGCACCGACTGGATGCTCCTGACGCCGGTCAAGATGATGGGGCGCGAGTTGATCGAGGCGAAATGCTGGGGGGTAGAAGACCTGAGCGTTGAACAGCGCATCAAGAAGGCGCTCGACGCGGGCGTAGACCAGTTCGGTGGAGAAGCCTGCCCTGACGGTATCGTTGGCCTGGTCAAAAGTGGCCAGATTGACGAGGCCAGGATTGACCAATCTGTCCGCCGCTTGCTCAGGGACAAGTTCCGCCTGGGGCTGTTCGACAATCCGTACGTGGACCCCGAAGCGGCGGACAACATCGTCGGCCACGCCGCATTCCGCGAGGCCGGGGAGCGCGCCCAGCGCAAATCCATCGTCCTGTTAAAGAACGCCGAAACGTCCGCCGGTATGGCCCTGCCCTTACGCGGCAGGCCCAGGGTCTACGTCGAAAACGTAGACCCGCAGGTGGCCGGCCGATACGGGCAGGTCGTCGAGAAGGTCGAGCAGGCCGACGTGGCCATCCTGCGGCTCGACGCCCCCTACGAACCCCGGCCAGGGTTCCTGGAGCGCCACTTTCACGCGGGAGACCTGGATTTCAAGGGGCAGGAGCATGCTCGCCTCCTGGACATCCTGGAGCGGGTGCCCACCATCGTGGACATCTACCTGGATCGTCCCGCGGTCATTCCCGAGATCGCGGCCAAGAGCGCCGGGTTACTGGCCGATTTCGGGGCCAGCGACGCTGCCGTGCTCGACGTCATCTTTGGCCGCTTCACCCCCTCGGGGAAACTGCCGTTCGAGATGCCGTCATCCATGGAGGCGGTCAGGAAACAAAAGGAGGACCTGCCCTACGATTCGGAGAACCCGCTCTTTCCCTTTGGGCATGGCCTCACCTATGGGGAGTGAGTTGTTCGTCTCAATGGACGCTTCTATGTTCCACAGATTGAATGGTGGTATAATAACGGTAAGGTAAGAGCGTCCAATAGGAGGTTAAGATGGGTGTCGTCACACTCCAAGTTCCTGAGTCCCAGGTGATCGAATGGATACGACAACTCTCACCTTCAGGCAAACAGGCTGTGCTCAAGGCGCTCATCCCACAACTGGACAAACTCGAGTCCCTGTTGGACTATGGAAGCCAGCGCATACGTGCGCTGTGCGCCGAGCGCGACATGGAATGGGATAGCCTGAGCGAAGACGAGCGCGAACGGCTGATCGACGAACTGCTCCACGAGGCATGAGTATGCCTGAACGGGTCGTCCTCGATACCAACATCGCCGGCGATCATCATCTCCTTGACCTCGGCAAGTATGAGGGCATTCGCATCCTCTCCGCGGCCGAGTTTGTGGCCCTTTTTGGCTGATCTACTGTCCACGTGAAAGAGTGCGCCTCCCACGCCCGAAACAGAGGAGAGCGCTCCGGGCGCTGCATCGCCAGCCGCACCATCTCGGTCAGATCAACGACGGCGCGGAGTGTCATTGCTCATCTCGTGCCTGGTGCACCAGTGCGACCAGTTCGTCGTCGCTGGGGATATGCAGTCAACACACTACTCATCGTCAGACCTCCTGCTATCCCGCAGCCATCTCCGACGTGCTCATTATAGCATCCCCGGTGCTCCACCGCAAACTAAAGATGCACGCGCGCCCAAGCACTTGCCTGCTATTCCTGGTTATAGTACACTCTTTCCATGGCACCTACCGGGTGGTCCTGGTACGCCTGGAGCCGGAAGATCCAGAAAGAATGAGGAGCAAATGATTGACAGGGAAAGACCCATGGAACGATCCCATGGGGACCAGCGCCAGCCCTGGCAGGCCATGCTCCTAGCCCTCCTTTCCCTCTTGTGCGCGTGCAGCGCCGGCACAGGCCCCAGCCCCACCCAGCCTGGGCCACCAACTGCTGCACGTCCCCCAACTGAAGCCCTGACGACGCTCACCCCTGTAGCAGGACCTGGCCTGGAGACGCCTGCCGGCATCGGTCCGGGGGAACGCTGGATCGAGGTGAGCCTGCCAGAGCAGGTGGTGCGCTTGCACGATGGCGCCGGCGTCGTCGCCGAATATCTCGCCGCCGCCGGCGTGGGCGACCGGCCCGAATACACCACGTACCCAGGGGTCTTTCAAGTGCGCCGCAAGTATGCGGGGCCTGTGGAAACCGCCCCCGGCGTCTACGTTACGGACATCCTCGAGTTCGACCTCGAACACGGGAACGGCATCAGAAGAACCCAACCAAGTCAATCTGAGATAGTCCGTACGCGCAGCCGCCAGCGTTCGAAATCGCCCCCGGTGTCCACGTCATCCTGCTCAGGCAAGTACGTCAGCGCCAGCCCAACGGTCTGCGCCAGTGCTTCGGTCTGCGCCAGCACCCGTTCGCTGCTCCATTCGACCCTGTCGAACAGGGGCGCGCCCGGCGCACGCATGCCGATCAGGTAGTAGCCGCCGTCGCTGGAGGGGCCGATGACCACGGGCCTGCTTTCCAGTGCCTCGAATGCAGCACACACGATCTGGCTGCTCAGGCCCGGCACGTCGCTGCTCGTCACTACGACCGTTTCCGCTCCCTCTGCGAATGCCCGGGCGAACGAAGCGGCCAGCCGCTGTCCCAGGGTGCCTTCGACTTGCGGGCGTACCAGCAGTTCCGGGAAGGCGTCAGCGAAGAAGGACACGTCGGCCGGGGCGGCCACCGAGAGCTCCATGCGCGTCCCCGGTGGAGGTGCGCTGAGCAGGTCCAACAGGTAAGCGTACAGCAGCCGCGCGTAGACCCCGGCGGCCTGCTCCGCGCCAATCGCCGCGCCCAGCCGGGTCTTGGCATAGCCGGGCAGTGGCCGCTTGGCCAATACGACCAGGTGTCGTCTCAAAATACATCCTCCCGGCTCGACCTGTAGACGCGCGCGATTTCCTGGGCTGTGGCCCCCAGAACCAGGTAGCGGACCACAAGCCACACGTCCAGCAGCCACTGGCGCAACGGGCCCCGTTCCAGGAAGCGGCGGCTCGAGGTGGTCACGCGCAGTGGAACCCGCACGAGTCGGCCGGCCCGGTGTAACTTGCGGGACAGCTCCAGGTCCTCCATCAGCGGCACGTCGGGAAAGCCGCCGACTTGCTCGAACACGGCACGCCAGGTGAACTGCGCCTGGTCGCCGAACATGATCCTCCAGTTGGCCCCAAACCGCAACCGGTTGAGGAGGCGCAGGATGCCCCGCGCGGGCACGATCGCCAGTTGAAAACTGCCGCCGCGCACGCCAGGGAGGCTCAGTACCTCCAGCACGGCCTCGCGCCAGCCGGCGGGCAACCGGGAGTCAGCGTGACAAAAGACCAGCACCTCGCCGTGACTGGCGGCCGCGCCGCGGTTCATCTGGGCAGCCCGGCCGCGGGGTGAGGCGCCCTCCGCGCGCATCAGCGTCGCATCGGGCGGAACCAGCTCAGGCGTCCCGTCGCTGCTGCCGCCATCTACGACGATGACCTCCACTTCATCCGGCGTATAGTCCCCTCGCGCGGCCGCGATGGCCTGCTGGATGTGCTCCACCTCGTTCAGCGCCGGAATGATCACCGAGACTCTCATCACACGCAGAAGCGCGGCAGGCACCCGCGTCATCCACCCGGCCGCCGCAGCCACCCCCACACCAGCCCCCTGCGGGGCGACAAGAGCAAGGCGACTAGGAAGAACGTCGTGCACACCAGCACGATCGCCGCGCCTGAGGCCACGCGGACGTAGTACGAGAGATATAGCCCCACGACACCCGAGAGCGCCCCGATCAAGGCCGCCAACCCCATCATCGCCGGAAGGCGGCGGGTCAGCAGATACGCCGTGGCGGCCGGCGTCACCAGCATCGCCACCATCAGCGCCACTCCTACCGTCTGCAACGACACGACGATGGTCAGCGCGATCAACACCAGCAGCAGGTAGTATAACACGGTAGATGGCAGGCGTAACGTCACCGCCAGGACAGGATCGAACGACAGCACCAGGAACTCTTTGTACAGCGCCATGATCGTGAGCAAGATGAGGCCCCCCAGGACACCCGTCAACCACAGGTCCCCGTTGGACACCCCCAACACGTCGCCGAACAGAAAGTGCGCCAGGTCCACCGCGTAACTGCGCATCGTCGAGATCAGCGCGATCCCCAGCGCGAACATGCCAGCAAAGATGATGCCGATGGCGGCGTCTTCCTTGATCTGCACGCTCTTGCCGACTGCGCCAATCCAGATGGCGGTCAGCACCCCCGTGCCCAGCGCCCACCAGAAGACTGGGCCGCGCGCTCCCCCACTGACCAGGTAGCCCACCGCTACACCGGGCAGGATGGCGTGGGCCAGCGCGTCGCCGAAGAAGGCCATGCCCCGCAGAACCACGTACGTGCCCACCGTGGCACACACGATCCCTACCATCACGGACGCCACCAGCCCCCGTACCATGAAGGGATAACCCAGCGGCCCCACGATCACGTCTGAGACGCCCATCACGCCCCCCCGTCACAACACGTATCGCTCAACGCCAGCACCCCTGCGCCGGTCTCCACCAGGCGCAGGTGGCCGCCGTAGGCTTCCTGCAACCGCTCGGCGGTAAAGACCTCTCCAGGGTGCCCAAATCCCAGCAGGCGACCGTTTAGCAGCATCACGCGGTCGAACCGTTCCGCAGCCAGGTTCAGGTCGTGCGTGGCGACCATCACTGTCACTCCACGCTCGCGCAACTCGTCCAGGATGCGAAAAATGTCCTCCTGCGCCGGCACGTCCAGCCCGGTCAACGGCTCGTCCATCAGCATGAGCGCCGCTTCCTGGGCCAGGGCGCGCGCAATGAACATGCGCTGCTGCTGTCCGCCCGATAGTTCCCCGATCTGCCGGCCGGCCAGGTCGGCCATACCGACCACGGCCAGGCACTGGCGGACGTAATCCTGATCTGCACGCCCAGGCCGGCGCAACAGGCCGATCCTGCCGGCGCGCCCCATCATCACCACGTCGGCCACCGTGACCGGGAAGGTCCAGTCCACCTCGCTGCGCTGCGGTACGTAGGCGATGCAGATGTGGCTGCCCGGGCAATGGCCGGCGACTCTCACCTCGCCTGCCGATGGGCTGAGCACGCCGGCGATCACCTTGAACAGCGTGCTCTTGCCAGCCCCGTTCGGCCCCACCACCGCCACCCGCTCGCCGGTCGCCAGGTCAAACGAGACCTCCTCCAGCGCCAGCCGGCCGTTGTACCGCACGCTCAGGCCCACCGCCTCCAGAATAGGCGCCCCCACCTCGTGAACCACATGCCTCCGGACGAGTGCTCTCTTCTCACCTGCCATAAACATCTCTCCCACACACCTCACGCCTCACGCATTACACCTTACGCATTACGGAAACACGGATTTCGGATTACGGATTACGCATTACGGATTACGCATTACGCATTACGTGTTGAGTCTACACACTTTTTGACATTGACATCGCTAGGCTGCCGGTAGGGCCAGGGCACAACGGTCACGGACAGTAGCTGGAGTGATCGTGATTGGCGGGTCACAGGAAGACA
>Ga0307377_10000136_pt1 | contig 100762 bp, 83 predicted proteins | sample TR3MG_FD_202535 | JGI IMG/M metagenome (GOLD analysis project Ga0307377, IMG submission 202535) | Soil microbial communities from Risofladan, Vaasa, Finland - TR-3 | ecosystem: Environmental > Terrestrial > Soil > Coastal area > Acid sulfate soil | place: Finland: Risofladan, Vaasa | collected...
TACGTCGCTCACCACAACATCCAACCCAAGCCTTTCATCTGGACCAAGAGCGCGCGCGACATCCTCCAGAAGGTCATCCGCGCCAACAACCGCTTAAGTTCCAAACAGAATGCAGCACTACACTAGAGCTTGCGACAGGCCGGCCCGACTTTCGTAGGAGCGCGCTTGCGCGCGATGCTCTTTTGCCCGACACAAGAGCATCGCGCGCAAGCGCGCTCCTACACGCATCGGGTTATTCGAGGTGCCCGTCAGTACAGATCGATCGGGTCGACATCCAGCGACCAGCGCACCCGCCGTGCCGACGGGAGTGTCGCCAGCTGCAGCTGCCAGCTGCGCAGGATGCCGTGCAGGCTGTGGCGGCTGGCTGCCTCCAGCAGCAGTTGGCCGCGATGACGGCCCGCGCGCAGCGGCATCGGCGCGGGCATCGGACCGGCGATCTGCAGCGGCTCGTCGTCCGGCAACGCCGCATGCGCGGCGGCGAGAAACGCGTCGACCTGCTCGCGCTGCGGCGCATCGGCGCGCAACAGTACTTGGTGGCTGTACGGCGGCAACTGGATCTGCCGGCGCTCGGCCAGCAGCTCGCGCGCGGCGGCGGCATAGCCGTGCGCCAGCAGTCCGCGGAGCAGCGGATGTTCCGGCTGGTGGGTCTGCAGCAACACCAAGCCGGGTTTGCGCGCGCGCCCGGCGCGCCCGGCAACCTGCACCACCAACTGCGCCAACCGCTCGCCGGCGCGAAAATCCACGCTGTGCAGGCCCTCGTCCACGCCCACGATCGCGACCAGGGTGAGGTTGGGCAGGTCGTGGCCCTTGGCCAGCATCTGGGTGCCGACCAGGATCGCCGGCTGATCGTCTTGCAAGGTGTCCAGCAGTTGCTCGAAGGAGTCGCGGCGGCGCGTGGTTTCGCGGTCCACGCGCAGCACCGGTACCTGCGGGAACAGCGCGATCAGCGCTTCTTCCAGCCGTTCGGTGCCCTGGCCTTGCGGCTTCAGGTCGCCGGCACCGCAGCTGGGGCAGGCAGCCGGCATGCGCTGGCGAAAGTCGCAGTGATGGCAGATCAGCTGGCGGCGGCCGGCATGCAGGGTCAGCGGTCGTTCGCAGCGCGGACACTCGGCATGCCAGCCGCAGCTGTGGCACAGCAGCACCGGCGCATAGCCGCGGCGGTTGCGGAATACCAACACCTGTTCGCCGCGTGCGAGCGTCTGCGCGACCGCCGTCAGCAGCGCCGGCGACAGGCCATGCGCCAGTTGCTGCGCGCGCATGTCGATGATCTGCACCTGCGGCGGCCGGGCCGCGCCGGGGCGGGCGCGCAGATGCAGGGTGCGATAACGGCCAGACTCAGCATTCGCCAGCGATTCCAGCGATGGCGTACCCGATCCCAGCAGCACCGGCACGCCCAGTGCGCGGGCGCGCACCAGTGCCAGGTCGCGGGCGTGATAGCGAAAACCCTCCTGCTGCTTGTAGGCGCTGTCGTGTTCCTCGTCGACGATGATCAAGCCGGCCTGTGGCAACGGCGTGAACACCGCCGAGCGGGTTCCCAGGATCACCCTGGCACTGCCGTTGCGGGCGCGCAGCCAGGCGCGCGCGCGATCGCCCTCGGACAGGCTGGAGTGCAGCACTTCGACCAGCACGCCCAGGCGTTCGCGCAGGCGGCGCACGGTCTGCGGCGCGAGGCCGATTTCCGGTACCAGCAGCAATGCCTGCCGACCTTGCGCCAGCACCCGTTCGATCAGCGCCAGGTAAACCTCGGTCTTGCCGCTGCCGGTGACGCCATCGAGCAGGAACGGCTGGTAAGTGCCCAGGCTGGCGCCGACCGCAGCGACGGCCAGTTGCTGCTCTGCACTGAGTGGTGGCGCCAGCGAGGCGGGCCGGACGCAGTCGACCGGCACGCGTTCGCTGCGTTCGAGCAGCCCGGCAGCGGCCAGCCGCCGCGCCGCCGCGCGCCAGCCGGGCAGGCGCGCGGTCAGCTCCTGCGCACTCAGCGGGCCGTCGGCCAGCAGTGTCAGCAAGGCCATACTGCCGCCGCGCCGGCTGCCGGCATCGCGGGCGCTGTGACCGGCGATGCCGAGCGACCAGTATTCCTCGTCGATCGCCGGCAGCGGCCGTGGTTCACGCAGGGCCAGCGGCAGGGCATTGATGTAGGCCTCGCCCGGCGCGCCCAGCCAGTAGTCGGCGGCCCAGGCCAGCGTGCGCATCAGTTCGGGGTCGAGCAATGGGGTGGTGTCGAGCAAGCGGATGACCTGCTTCAGCCGATGGCTGCCGACTGCCGCCTCGGCGTCCAGCGCCACCACGATGCCCACCAGCTTGCCGCGAGCAAACGGCACCAGCACCCGGCTGCCCACGTGCGTCTCGCCCACGGCAGGCGGCAGGTAATCGAACAGGGTCGGCAGGGGCAGCGGCAGGGCGACGCGAAGGACGGTAGGCATGGTTACCTCGTGACAGGCCAGTGTAACCGTGCCATCTCTGCAGCCGTCGCGTCGACTGCCATGTCATCGGGAAGCGCCGCCGCAAGGGCAGTTGCGCCTATCAGCTCTCCGACAATCGAGGAGCCGTACATAAGTTGCTCACTTCTTGAAGGTTTTTCGCTTATCCACAAGATTTGTGGATAAGTCTGTGGATACCCCGGGGAGGGCGTTCTCCGAGGCGTGCCGTGGCGCCTTTCACGACAACTTGACGAAGTTTTGAACAGCCACCAAAAGCTATGTATATCAATGGGATGTAAATTCCGCTCGGGTGCTGTTTACCAGAGCGTCAAAGTCCCGGCAGGTGTCTTGACAGGCTCGTGACGCTGTGCAAAACGCGCTGCCACCGGCGTTCCGCAAGCTCGGCGGGAGGGCCCGCGCGTCGGCGCGGCAGTTGTAGAATGTGCGGCCCTGGAGCCGGTCTGCCGATGAAGTCGTTACGTCCCGAGCGTGCCCACCTGGCGCGCGAGATGCGTGCCACCGTGCGTCTCGCATTGCCGTTGATGCTGGCCCAGCTGGCCGCGGTCGGCAGCAATGTGATCGATGCGGTACTGGCGGGGCATGTCAGCGCGCACGTGCTGGGTGCGGTGGCGGTGGGTGCCAGCATCTGGTCGCTGGCGATCGTCAGCGGCATCGGCATGATGATGGCGGTGCCGCCGTCGGTGGCACAGCTCGACGGTGCCGGCCGGCGGCACGAGGTGGGTGCCGTGTTTCGTCAGGCGTTATGGCTGGCTTGGGGCATGGGCGTGCTGTTGTGGTTCGCGGTGCGCCACGCGGCACCGCTGATCGATGCGATCGGGGTGACGGCGAGCCTGCGTCACGATGTGCAGCGGTTCCTGCTGGCGATCAGCTGGGGCGCACCGGCGTTGACCAGTTATTTCGCGCTGCGCGGGCTGTCCGAAGGTCTGTCGCTGACCCGGCCGTCGATGGTTTTCGGCTTGGGCGGGCTGGCACTGCTGGTGCCGCTCGGCTACGTGCTGATGTTCGGCAAGCTGGGGATTTCGCCGCAGGGCGCGCATGGCTGCGGCATGGCCACGGCGCTGGTGCTGTGGCTGGAGATGCTGGCGTTCGGCATCTATGTGCTGTGCCATCGCAACTATCGCGGGCTGGGTCTGCTCGATCATTTCGAAGGCCCGAATCTGCGCCGCATCGGCGAACTGGTGCACATCGGTCTGCCGATGGCGGTGACCTTGCTGGCCGAGGCCGGGCTGTTCGTGGCGGCGGCGCTGATCATCGCCACGATGGGCGAAGACACGATCGCCAGCCACCAGGTGGCGATCAACATTGCCTCGCTGTTTTTCATGATACCGCTGGGGCTGGCGATGGCGATCACCGTGCGGGTCGGCAATGCGGTGGGTCGTGGCGACGAGCGCGGCGTGCGCTATGCCGGATTCTGCGGGATCGGTCTCACCCTCGCCACGCAGTTGTTCTCGGCGGTGTTGATGCTGAGCCTGCCGCATTTCATCGCCGCGCTGTACACCCGCGATCCCCGGGTGATCGCCCTGGCGGCGCAGCTGATCATGCTGGCCGGACTGTTCCAGTTTTCCGACGGCATCCAGGTCGCCGCCAACGGCGCGCTGCGCGGCCTGAAGGACACCCGGGTGCCGATGGCGATCACCCTGTTCGCCTACTGGGTCATCGGCATGCCGGTGGGTTGGTGGCTCGCGTTCCACCATGGGATGGGCGCGCGCGGCATGTGGATCGGTCTGATCGCCGGTCTCAGCGTGGCGGCCGTGATGCTGTTTGTGCGGTTCTGGCGCAGCGCCTGGAAGCAGCGCTGGCGTCCGCTCAGCCACCGCATGACCGCGCCGGCCTGACCGGGTAGGCTAGCAGCCTGTCGGACTTTGGTTGGCCGGATTCTCGCCGCGATCATCAAAGTCCGACAGGCGGCTACTCACAACCAGTTCGGAAAAAACACGCATGTCTCCACCTCTGCCACCACGTCGCTCCGGTTTCGGACCTTTTCTGCACACACTCGGACGTGGCATCAACGTGTTCCGGCTGGTGATCGTCAACCTGGTGTTTTTCAGCGTGCTGTTCGTGCTGTTGCTGCTGATCGTCGGCGGGATCGCCGGCAGCCGCATGCAGCGCACGATCCAGAACAACAGCGTGCTGGTGATCAAGCCCGCCGGCGCGCTGGTCGAGCAGTACAGTGCCGATCCGCTGCAGCGTACGATAGACAGCCTGTCCGGCAATGGACCGAAGCAGGTGCAACTGCGTGATCTGGTCGGCGCGATCGATGCGGCGGCAAAGGACAAGCGCATCACCCGCATCCTGCTGCTGCCGGGTGAACTGCAGAGTGGCGGTTTTGCCGCGTTGCGTGAGGTCGGTGCGGCGCTGGACCGTTTCCGCGCGACGGGCAAGCCGGTGCTCGCATGGGCCGCCAACCTCGATCAGGGTCAGTACTACCTGGCCGCGCATGCCGACCGCCTGCTGATCGATCCGCAGGGCGGCGTGATGATCACCGGGCTGGCCAACTACCGCCTGTTCTACAAGGGACTGCTCGACAAGCTTGGCGTCGAGGTGCACTTGTTCCGCGTCGGCCAGTTCAAGAGTGCGGCCGAACCGTACATTCTCGACCATGCCTCGGCCCAGTCGAAGGAAGCCGACAGCTACTGGATGGGTGGTCTGTGGGACAGCTACATCGCCGAGGTCGCCGGACTGCGCAAGCTTGACCCGGCCACCCTGCGCGCCGACATCGACGATCTGCCGCAGAAAATCGCCAGCACCCGGGGCGATCTGGCCCAGCTGGCGTTGAACGAACATCTGGTCGATGGCCTGGCCACCCGCGCCGACCTCGTGGCGATGCTGCGCAAGGCAGGCGTGCCGGCGGACAGGAAGGGATATGGTTTCCGCGCGGTCGATCTGGCCCGTTATGTCGCCAGTGTGCCCGGCAACAGCAACGCGTTCGCGCCAGGCGTGGCGATCGTGGTGGCGGAGGGCGAGATCACCGGTGGCAAGCGGTCACCCGGTTCGATTGGCGGCGAGTCCACGGCGGCCCTGATCCGCACCGCGCGGGAGGATCGCAAGACCAGGGCACTGGTGCTGCGCGTCGACTCGCCCGGCGGCGAAGTCTACGCCGCCGAACAGATCCGCCGCGAAGTGGCGCTGACGCGCGCGGCGGGGATTCCGGTGGTCGTGTCGATGGGCAACGTGGCGGCCAGCGGCGGCTACTGGATCTCGATGAATGCCAACCGCATCGTCGCCGATCCGAACACCATTACCGGCTCGATCGGCATCTTCGGCATGTACTACTCGGTACCCGACACCCTGGCCAAGCTCGGCGTGCAGAGCGACGGCGTGGGCACCGGGCCGATGGCCGGCGCGTTCGACATCACCCGCCCGCTCGATCCGAAGGTCGGTGCGGTGATCCAGGCGATCATCAACAAGGGCTACCGCGATTTCGTCGGCCAGGTTGCCACCGCACGTGGCAAGTCTTTCGACGCGATCGACGCGATCGCCCAGGGTCGGGTATGGACCGGCAAGCAGGCTCTCGATCGGGGGCTGGTCGACCAGCTGGGCGGGTTGCGCGTGGCCATCGCCGATGCCGCCGGCCTGGCGAAGCTGGGCAAAGGTTATCCGGTGCGCTATGTGGAAACCCCGATGGGCGGCTTCGAGCATTTCCTGATCGGTCTCAACCAGAGTGCCAGCGTGCGTCTCCCGCAGTCCTGGGGCATCCACTTGCCGAACTGGGTGGCCGGGCTGTCGGCGCGCATGCCGGAGCTGCAGTTGTTGCGCAACGCCAAGCCCGGCGTACCCAACATCTATGCCGATTGCCTGTGCAGCCCATGATGAGCGGCGCCACCTCTGGTATGTGTGCGTAGGAGCCCGCTGGCGGGCGATGCTTTTGCTTTGATGGTTGGGGATCGGGAGATTCAAAGCAAAAGCATCGCCCGCCAGCGGGCTCCTACGCGCGCGCAGGTGGTGAACGCTAGTGGTCCTGCGCGTCGATCTGCTTGCGCTGTTCGTCGGCCTGTTTGTCGACGGTTTTCTGCACGTCCCTGGCGCGTTGCTCGTCGGCCTTCATGGCATCGAACGGCGTGGCGACGTCGGCGGCTTTGGCCCTGGGCACTGGCGGTTTGCCGGAGCAGGCGGCCAGTGCAAGTACGCAAAACACGATGGGCAGTGGCTTCATGGCGGTCCCCTCGGGTGCTGAGGTATCGAGTGTCCTGCGGTGGGCGGCTACAGGCAAGGATCGGGTTGGCGAATCCATGGCTTGCGCCAGGAGCCGGTCGGAGCGTGGTCGCACGGATTGCTATGCGCAACCGCGGGCGACGTCTTAAGCTGTGCGGATGAACAGCCGCATCGATGCCTGGCAGTTGCAAGGCCATACCGCCCTGATCACCGGCGCCAGCAAGGGCATCGGCTACGCCGCGGCGCGCGAACTGGCCGGTCTGGGCGCCGACCTGCTGCTGGTGGCGCGCGATGAGGATTTTCTCGAACAGATCCGGGTCGAATTGACGGATGATTTCGCCGGGATCGAAGTGATGGCGTTCGGCGCCGACCTGACCGAAGCGGAAGAACGCCTCGCCGTGTTCGACTGGGTCGCCGATCTGGGCGCACCGTTGTCGCTGCTGGTCAACAATGTCGGCGGCAATCAGCCCAAGCCGACCCTCGACTATGCCGAGGACGAGGTCCGCGCGATCCTGGGGCAGAACCTGATTTCCGCCTTCGAGATGTGCCGGCTGGCGCATCCACAACTGGTGCAGCACGCGCACGCGGCAATCGTCAATGTGGGCTCGGTGTCAGGGATCACGCATGTACGCACCGGTTCGCCCTATGGCATGAGCAAGGCCGCGCTGCACCAGCTCACCCGCAACCTGGCGGTCGAATGGGCGGTGGATGGCATCCGCGTCAATGCGGTGGCGCCGTGGTACATCCGCACCCAGCGCTCGGAGCCCGCATTGGCGGATGCCGATTATCTGGATGAAGTACTCGATCACACGCCGCTGCGGCGGATCGGCGAGCCGGAAGAGGTGGCCGCCGCGATTGCGTTCCTGTGCTTGCCCGCGGCCAGCTACATCACCGGCCAGGTGCTGGCGGTGGACGGCGGGTTTCTCAATTTCGGGTTTTGACCCGAATGGCACTTACTTATCGTCGGTCCCTCATGTTTCATCGTCCCCGCGAAGGTGGGGATCCAGTGCCTTTGGCGCTTTGGCTGGGCCGTAAAGTCACTGGATGACCAGACATTCGTCTGTTGAAAACCCCGCTTGAGCAGCCCTTCGGCTGTTGAAAAGCACCTCGCGGGAATGACGAGCTTTGCTTTCGCGGGCGCGACCCGGCTTCAGCAGTTGGTCAACTGTGCACGCAGTTCGTCATTGCGTCGCTGCAGCGGCGGCTGGTCGCTCTTGAAGGCATGCTGCAGCGCGTGGTCGTTCTTTTCGAGTTCGTCGCGCAAGGCATGGCAGATTTCCGGCACGCTCAACGGGCGGCATTGGTCCTGCACCCAGACATAGCTGCCGGCGACCAGCCCGGAGGTGACCCGGCCGCGGTTGGCCTCCGGCGCCGAGATACCGGCCCCGCCGGGTGGTCCATAGGCCTGCGCCAGCGGCATCGCGAATGCGCCCAGCATGCCCAGCGGTGCCTGGAACGGTTGGGGGTGGCCGTTGCGGCTGAGATAGGTCGAGCCATCCACCGCATGCACGCAGCGGTACAGCTGTGGCAGCGGTGTGGTTGGCGCGGGCGGTGCAGGTGGCGGCGTGGCCACGTCGACCGTGCTGGCCGGTTCGTCCGGCGTGACTGGCGCAGTCTTTGCCGGCGCGGGTGCGGCGGCGGTATCCGGCAGGTGCAGGATCTGTTGCCGTTGCGTCCTGGCGCAAGGCGCGTCCTGGTAGATCAGCTGGCCGCCACGACCACTGCACTTGTAGACCGTGCTGGCGTGAGCCGGCAGGCCGGTGCACACCAGCGTAAGCAGCAGCAAGGCAAGCAGTCGAGGCATGCGCGCATTCTATGCCCGCCACCTGACCGGTGCAGCGCCATGGGGACGGACTGCCCAAAGCCATCACGAGCGTCCTGGATCGGGGTCGTGCGCAGATGCCGACCAAAGTCCGACAGGCTGCTAGAACTCGACTTCATGTTCCTCGGCGGCAAAACCCACCACCACCGTCCCTTCGCCCACATTGACCATCGCAGTGATGCTCATCTGCGCCTCCATCAATTCGACCTGGCATTCCTCGCAGGCGGCGCGCAGGCCGGCATAGCCGGGCAGGGTCGGTATCACCTTCAGATCGCCGCCATAGCTGACGCACACGATCGGTACCAGCAGGCCGGCGCGTACCCGTTGCGCGGCATAGCCGAACAGGACTTCCGTGGCATGCTCGAAGCCGCGCACCTTGCCGACCGGTTCGGTATCGCCCCGGTAGCAGCGCAGCAGCGGCTTGATATCCAGTGCCGTGCCGAGCACGGCGCTGAACAGGCTCACGCTGCGGTCGTTTCTTTTTTTGATGGCGCGGGCGCGCAGGTAATGCAGATCGCGCGGCACCAGGTAGCCGTAGCTGTGGTTGGCGATGTAGTTGAGCCGTTCGCGGATCGCCGCCGGCGTTTCGTTGGCTTCGATCAACCGGGTCGCTTCGTAGATGGCAGGTGCCGCACCGGCAAACACGTTGAGGGTGTCGACCACCCGCATCATGAACGGGCCGGGGACGCCCATCTGCTCGCGCACCTGGCGATAGCTCTTGAGGATGCCGAAGCTGGCCCGGTTCACATGTTCGTTGATCGTGCTGCGGGTTGCGGTGATGGTGAGACAGAATACGCAGTCGAATTTCGGCACCAGCTCGTCGAGGAACATCTTCTCCACGTCGCCTACCGGGCATGGTTCGGTTTCCGCCGAATGGCTGCGGCTGCCAAGCTGCTGTTCGATGAAGCGCTGGGTTTCTGCCGGGTCGCGGCTGTCCATGAAGACTTCGCCGTCCACCCGCACGGTGATCGGCATCACGGCGATGTTGTGTTGCTGCAAAAACTCCTGCGACACATCGCAAGCCGCATCGATAGCCAGGCCGATCCGCATCACGTCAACCCTCTCACAAGATGGCAAACCAAACATAGCACGCAGCGTGCGGGGATAGCGTCAGCCGGCTGGTCGGCGGCAGGGAGGGCAGGCTCTGGCGATACGGCAGGCCCGCCGCCTAAGATGGATGGGCTGTCCGGCGTCTCGCCGCTGCGGCATGGTCAGCAACGCGACTCAGGCAAGCGCCCATGAAGAACAAGCAGGAAATCGTCTCCAACTGGCTGCCGCGCTACACCGGTACCGCACTGGAACAGTTCGGCGAATATATCCTGCTGACCAACTTCGGCCATTACGTCGATCTGTTCGCCCAATGGCACGGGGTCGAAGTCCAGGGGCGCGACCGGCCGATGCCCAATGCCACCGCGGACGGCATCACCCTGATCAACTTCGGTATGGGCAGCCCCAACGCGGCCACCGTGATGGATCTGCTCGGCGCGATCGGGCCGAAGGCGGCGTTGTTCCTGGGCAAATGCGGTGGCGTCAAGAAAAAGAACCGGCTGGGCGACATGGTGTTGCCGATCGCGGCGATCCGCGGCGAGGGCACCAGCAACGACTACCTCCTGCCCGAAGTGCCGGCGCTGCCGGCATTCCAGTTGCAGCGCGCGGTATCCACCATGATCCGCGACCTCGGCCATGATTACTGGACCGGCACCATCTACACCACCAATCGTCGCATCTGGGAGCACGACGAGGCATTCAAGGACTATCTGCGGCGCACCCGCTGCATGGCGGTGGACATGGAGACCGCCACCATCTTTGCCGCCGGTTTCGCCAACCGGATCCCGTGCGGTGCGTTGCTGCTGGTGTCCGACCAGCCGATGATTCCGGAAGGGGTGAAGACCGAGGCCAGTGACCGCCAGGTCACCTCGCAGTTCGTCGAGGCGCACATGCGCATCGGCATCGAGGCCCTGAAGCTGGTGCGCCGCAACGGGCGTAGCGTCAAGCATCTGCGCTTCGACGATGACATCGACGCCGAATGACTCCCGCGGTGTCACCTCGATTTCCGGCGGCGTACCAAACGCGCCGTTCGCCTGCGCGTCTCAGGCCGGGAGCCGGATCGCGCATGCCTTGCCACGCCGCTTTTTCGGTTGTATAAAAAACGTTGACAATATGTAAGGAAGGCGTAATAAGGGGCGGGAACGGGTAAAGAACGTGGGTCAAAGCCTTAGTGAGAAACATCGAGGCACCCGCCGGCGGCACAGCTTGTTTGGCCGGGGCGGGCGTAAGTCAGGTGTTCACGTAGTGTTATTTGCCTGTTAGTATCGGCCCGGAGCAAAAGCTCCCGGGCAGCAGTCCGTGGGCCTGGGAGAGTCAGGCCAAGTCGCAGCTTCTGGGCAGAATGTCTTCTGACCCATGGTGATAATTAATCGGAGGGTGTGTTCATGAAACTTGGGGTCAAGAAACTTTCAACGGCAGTCCGCCTGGCGCTTTCGCTGGGTGCCGTCATCGCGGTGGGTGCCTCGAGCACGGCATTCGCGCAGGACACTGGCAATCAGAACGCCACCAATGCGGCTAGCCAGAAAAAGGCACAGACTCTGCAGACTGTGGTGGTGACCGGTTCGAACATTCGCCGCGTGGATCTGGAAACCTCCAACCCGGTGGTGACCATCGATGCAGCGCAGATCAAGGCCACCGGCAAGCTCACCTTGGGTGACTTGCTGCAGCAGCTGCCAGCGGTAACCGGCGGCGCGGTGAACCCGCAGGTCAACAACAGTGGTGGCACCGGCGGCACCAGCATCAGCCTGCGCGGCCTCGGCAGCCAGCGCACCCTGATCCTGATCGACGGCAAGCGCATCATCAACCAGGATCCGAACTCGATCCCGGCCGACATGATCGAGCGCATCGAAGTGCTGACTGACGGCGCCTCGTCCGTCTACGGCTCGGACGCGATCGGCGGCGTGGTCAACTTCATCCTGAAGAAGGATTACCAAGGCGCCCAGGTCTCGGTGAACTACGGTGAGTCCGACCACAGTGATGGTGCCTCAAGGGGTTACACCTTCACGTTCGGCCAGACGTCGGACAAGGGCAGCATCATGGCCGGCCTCGACTACAACAAGACCGATGCCGTGTCGGCGGCCAACCGCAAGTTCTCGCAGAATGCGGTGTCCATCTACGGCAGCACCGGCTCTCCGATCAGCAGCTATATCGGCGGCTCGACCTTCCCGGCCTACCCGCGCGTCCAGTTGCCTGGGACCGTGGCGAATCCTGCCAAGGGGATCGCGGCGAGTGGCCTGGCAGGTCAATATGGCTGCGCCTACGTCGCCGTCAACAAGGGTGCCACCGGCCAGAACGTCAACACCGACTACCACTGCTTCGGCAACAGCGACAAGTACAACTACGCCACGGTCAATCTGATCATGACCCCGCAGGAGCGCACCAGCCTGTTCGTCAACGGCACCTACAACCTGGGTGAGCACGTGACGGCATACTTCGATGCCTACCACAACAAGACCACTTCGGGCTTCCAACTGGCACCGGCCCTGTACGGCCAGCCCTACGGCGCGTCGATCTCGGCCAACAGCTACTATAATCCGTTCGGTCAGCAGTTCTCCGATACCGGAGCGCAGTACCGCGCCCGCCTAGTGTCAGCCGGCAATCGCAGCGCCAACTTCGGCACCACCACCGACCAGTTGATGACTGGTCTCAAGGGCGACTTCACCGTCTTCGGTCAGGACTGGAACTGGAACGCTGGTCTGGACTACGGCCACTTCTCGCAGAACACGATCACCCGCGGCCTGCCCAACGTGAGCATGCTCAATGCGGATCTGGGACCGTCCCACCTCGACGCGGCGACCGGCAAGGTGGTGTGCGATTCCGGCGCGTCCGGCTGCACCCCGTTCAACCCGTTCAACCTGTTCGACCCGAACTCGATCGCTGCTCTGCAGGCAGCGGCCGTGCCAGCGATCAGCAACACGTATTCCATCGAGAAGACCTACTCGGTTGACTTGAATGGCGGTCTGTTCGATCTGCCGGCCGGTACCGTGCAGCTGGCATTTGGCGGTGACTATCGCAAGGAGTACACCCGCACTACGATCGACCCGTTGCTGCTGATCAATCCGGCGACCGGCAACTGCACGCTGGGCAGCCAGTGCAGCTCGCCGCTGCAGGGCGGCTACAACGTCAAGGAAGGCTACGCCGAGCTGTTCGTGCCGGTGCTGAGCGATCTCCCTGGCATCAAAGCGCTGAACGTGACCATCGGTGACCGTTACTCCAAGTTCAGCTCGTTCGGCAGCACCAACAACAAGAAGTTTGCCATTGAATACCGCCCGATCAACGACCTGTTGCTGCGCGGTACCGTGTCGGACGTGTTCCGGGCCCCCACCGTATCCAATGTCTACGGTGCGCCCATCAGTGATGCGCCGAAGCTGAGCAACGACCCCTGCAACGGCGCCACCACCGCGAACCCGGCCTGCGTGGGCGTCCCGCTTAACGGCACCTTCAACAACACCGATGTGGCCTTGGGGCAGCAGATCAAGGGCGTGATTGCAGGCTCCAACTACGCCAATTTCCCGCTGGGCCCGGAGAGTGGCAAGTCGTTTGACTTCGGCGCAGTGTATTCACCCTCCTGGGCGCCGGGCCTGTCGGGCAGTGTTGATCTGTGGCGTGTCTACCTGAACAACACGATCACTGCGATCGGTGCGCAGAACGTCCTGAATCTCTGCTATGCCGGTATCTCCGCGTATTGCCCGCTGATCTCGCGTTTCCCGGCCGGTAGCACCAACGCGGGCCAGATCGCGCAGATCATCGAGCCGACCGGCAACCTAGGTCGTACCGATGCCAGCGGTGTCGACTTCTCGCTGCGTTACAGGCTGCCGCAGTTCTCCTTTGGCAATTTCGTGCTCGGCATGGATGGCACCTACCTGACCCGTTACGATCAGCAGACGGCACCTGGCCAGACCGGCAACGCCATTTACCACGACGCCGGGCACTTCCTTCCGTTTGGCTCGCCCCAGGCGGGTGCCTGCCCGAGCGGTGGCGGCATCTGCCTGTTCCCGCGGTGGCGTGGGTCGGCTTTCGTGAACTGGAACCTGGGCAACTGGGACGCTTCGTGGCGGATGCGCTACATCGGCCGCTTCCAGAACGGCTCGAAGGACCGGACGCAAGACACCTTCCCCTCGCAGGTCACCTACTTCTCGCCTGCAAATCAGCTGTTCGGGGTGGTGTTCAAGTACGGCGCGACGGTGTACAACGACGCGTCGATCGGCTACAACATCGAGCCGTACAACACCCGGGTCGATTTTGGCGTGAACAACGTGTTCAACAAGCAGCCGCCGTTCCTGTATGCCAATAACACCCTGAACGCCAATACGGATCCTACCGACTTCGATCTGATGGGCCGCTACTTCTGGGCTCGTGTGACGGTGAAGTTCTGATTTAGCAACCATTCAAGGAATTACCTTGGCGAGCCGCGCGATTCATCTCGCGCGGCTCATTTTTTTTTGATCACGACGAAAGTTTTTTCCCATGCAAGACATCATGCTGACACTTCAGGAAGGGCGATCCGCGGAAGCCGAGCGGCTGAGTCGCCTCGCTCTCGAGCAACAGCCCGACGATCAGGATCTGCTGCTGTTTCTGGCCATCAGCCTGCATCAGCAGAGGAAAATGACCGAGGCCGTGGAGGTTTATGCCGAATTGACCCGGTTGTGCCCGCAGAGCGGCGTGAACTGGGGCAATTACGCCACGGCCTTGCGCGATGCAGGTGAATTGGAACAGGCGGAGCAGGCTTATGGAACATGCCTCACGCTGGATCCCGGCAATTCCGGGCAGCTGATGAATCTCGGGCTGTTGCTTCTGGACCGCCACGACTACATCCAGGCGCGCGAGAAGCTGCTTGACGCTTTTGACATTGATCCCGCGTCGCCGGTCATCCGTATCCACGCCGCGCGCGCCTGTTCGGCTTGCCGTGATGATCACCGGATCGAGGAGTTGTTGGAGCCCTGGCGGGAATGGACCTCCCTGGAGCCAGAGTTGCAGCTCGAACTGGCGAGGCTTCAGCTGGCCTTGGGAGATGCGAATCTGGTGCGGCGGCTGTTGGAGGAGCTGCTGCGCGATATGCCAACGTACCTGCCGGCAAAGTTACTGCTTGCCAGCGTGTACGAGCGAATAAATCAACTTGACCGCGCAGAGATGTTGCTTGCCGAGATTACCTCGGACCCGCACGACATCGACGAAGCCACGAGCCTCGAAATAAAGCATCAATACGCGACCCTGGCATTTCGCAAAGGCAACCTGTCCGAGGCCCGGGCATTGCTGGAGCAGGCAGGTGCGAGGCATGAGGGGGATTACGCCCACTATTTCCTTCTGGGGAGCATCTGCGACAAGCTCGGTGACTTGCCCGCCGCACTGCAGGCTCTCCAGGTTGCACATCAGCGTCAAGTTCAGGAAATGCAGCTGGTGGTGCCATATCGCGTGGATCCGAATGCTCCGGTTCTGCGCTCGGCCGTGGGGCGTGTGACTGAATCGGACTACCGCAGGTGGCCAACGCTGATCGCTCCGGAGGCCGAGTACTCTCCAGTTTTCATCGTGGGGTTTCCGCGTTCGGGAACCACGCTGCTGGAGCAGATGCTGGATGCCCATCCCCGGCTGCAGTCGATGGACGAGCGACCCTTTTTCAACAATTTCGTCGACAAGCTGGCCCTGAATGGATTCCGATTTCCGCAGGACATGGAAAACCTTGACCAGGCCGATTGCGACGAGTTGCGCAAGGCTTATGTGAGCATGGTCTGCAGCAAGGTGCCACGGAAGTGGGATACCCGGCTGGTGGACAAGAACCCGATGAACATGCTTTGGCTGCCGATGATCCATCGCCTGTTCCCCGACGCAAGCTATATCCTGGCATTGCGTCATCCGTGCGACGTGCTGATCAGCAATTACATGCAGAATTTCCGTTCGACCGTGCTTGCCTCTGCATGTGCGAGCATCGAGCGGCTGGCGGTGGCATATGTCACCGCCATGGAGTGCTGGCTGGATCACGTGCGTGTGCTGCAGCCCAAGGTATTTGTTTCGCGCTACGAAGATCTAGTGGCCGATACGCCTGGCCAGACGCAGCGCATCGCGCAATTCCTGGGGCTTGGGGACGCCACCCCCATGCTTCGCTTCGATCAGCATGCACGTGACAAGGGATATATCGCGACACCGAGCTACACCCAGGTAATCCAGCCGGTGAATCGCAAGGGATTGAACCGCTGGTTGCGTTATCGCGACGCACTGGGACCCGCGCTGCCGATTCTTCGCCCCATGCTTGAGCACTGGGGATACTCCGTGGATCCCGACACGCACATGTCCTGATTGTCAGGCATCGGGCAGATCAAGCAGCTCCGGCACGACGGCGGCATAGTGGCGCCAGCGTCCGATCGAGCCGGTGTGAATGGGTTGCCTGGCTTGCCACAGGCTGGCGGTGCTGATCGCACGCCTGGCCGAATCCGGGGCTGCCAGCAAGTCGGCGGCTGGCAAACCCAACCAGGTTGCAACAGTGTCCAGGCATGCCTCGGGGTCCGACACCAGCTGTTCGTAGCGAACCGTAAGGACAGCTTGCGGATACTGGCTGGCCCAGTGCTGCATCAGGCGACGCGTTCCGCGCACCACCGCGCCTATGTCCGCGAAATCACAGGCGAAATCCTGCGTGCCTGGCTGGAACGACTGCATCCAGATGGACAGCGCGTTGTCGCGTGCGTGGCGATCGCAGTGCAGGATTCTTGCCTGCGGGAACATCGCCAGTATCCGGTCGACATGCATGTAATTGTGTGGCTGCTTGTCGATGAACCAGCGTGCGTCGGAATCATCCTGCCGCAACCGCGAGGCGTAGGCGGCGGCAGCACGGGTAAGTTGCTCCGCATCGTCGTGGTCAAGTTGCTGCATGAGCGTGGGAAGCCATGGCAATTCGCCGCGATTGCAGGCTTGTGCATGCCGACCCAGCAGCTCGCCCAGCAGGGTCGAGCCGGAGCGAGGCAGGCCCACGATGAACACGGGAGTCCAGTCGGGAGATGCAGGCAGTCGGTCTTCGGGTGGCGTGCGCCTCAGGCGCGCCTCGACACTGCGTTTCCACTGCTTTCTGGACCAGCTGACTTGAGTGCCTGCGATCTGGTTGGCTTGCCGCAGGTGGTGTGCTGCCTGCGCGTAATGGCCAATATCGTCGAAGGCTTTACCCATGGCGAACAGCAGACTGGCGCGGGCAGCCGGGCTGAGATTGTCGCGAGGAACCAGGTCATGGAAAAGCGCGAAATCGGCATGGGTATCGTTCTGGTAGCGTTGCAGGCTGGAGAGTCCATGCGGCACGTGCCATTCGCAGGCATAAGAGCTGTGTGCCAGCACGAAATCGTAGCGCTGGCGTGCCAGCGCAAACTCGCCCAGCTGGGCCAGCAGCATGGCGGAATAGACGTGGATACGCGGGTCGCTGGAGCCTGCGGCGATCTGCTGTTCGCATAGCTCGGCGGCCTCGCGTTTGCGGTCGCATTCGCCAAGCAGGTCCAGTGCAGGCAGGATGGTTTCGGGATCCTGCAAGCCGGGGGGAATGACGGACAGCAGTACCGCGGCCGCCCCCTGCGCACGACCCTGGTCACGCAGCAGGCGCGCCAGCGCGAAACCCGCCGGGATATCGCGGGGCTCGCGGGCCAGCGCTTCGCGCAGCAGTTCTTCGCCCCTTTGCCTGTCGCCGGCTTCGATCCACAAACCGGCTTTCGCCACGCGCACATCGTTGGCGCAGGGATGTCGCACGGACGCGGCGTCGAGCAGTGCCAGGGCGATGGACAGTTCACGTCGCAGAACCAGTTGCTGCACCTGTGCCAGCCAGACATCGGGAGGCTGCCCGTCGAGGCGTTGCAGGAAGGCCGCCAGGGAAGCCTGGTCGGGCCGGGGCAGCGATGTGACGGTGGTCATCTGGTGACACTCCCGCAATGTCCGGTGACGCAGTGATGGCAATGGCTCATGAGTCAGTGGCATCCCTCCACAAGGGCATGCTCAGCGCATGCCTGAGCGGGTCAAGCAAGGCGCCGTAGTGCGGCGTGTGCGCGGTGTCCTTGCGCAACGGTTGCCGCACCTGGGTGGCACTGGGCGACCGCACTTCACGCTGGTTCTCATGAAAGCGCAGGCACGCCTCCTCGAACGGAAGGCCGCAGAAATCGAGCAGTTGGCGTATTCGGCCAGCGGGATCCTCCAGCAGCGCTTCGTAGTCATGCTCCAGCACGCGAGTCGGATGCAGTGCGCTCCAATGGCGCAGGCTGCGGTCGAAGTCCCGCCAAAAGCTGGCCAGGTCGTCGAAGTTGCGGGTGTATTCGTTGTTGTCCAGGCGCTGCCGGTAGCACGAGAAGCAGGTTTCCAGCGCGTCACGGCGACAGCCGATGATCCGTGCGGCCGGCAACATGGCACGGATCGCGCCGGTATACACCCAGTTGCTGGGCAGCTTGTCGGTGAATACCGGACGCTTGCGGCGCCAGTGTGCGGTGCGCTCCAGATAACGGCGGCCGAGCCGCTCCCAATCCGCCGGCTGCATGACGTTTACCCATTGCGGAAACGGCAGCCCGCGCCGCCGCGATTCCTCGGCGAGCACCAACGGCAGATCGGGCAGCTCGCCGGCGCCTTCCACGGAGGAATGCGAAGCGAGTATCTGTTCGACTAGGGTCGATCCCGAACGCGGCAGGCCGACGATGAAGATCACTTCCTGGCCGAGTGGTTGCGGGCCGAGCGTTTCCGGGGCGCCGGCAGGCGGCGGCGTGAATACCGCATTGAGTGCGGTGATTGCAGCGGAGTAGCCGACCCGATTCCAACTCTGCCGCCGTCGGGCGATCGCGTTGGCCTGCGCCAGCGCAGCGAGGGAATCGGCATATCGCCCGGCATCGTCGAGCGCCTTGGCCAGGGCAAATCCGATCGCGATCAGATCGTCATCCCCGGCCTCGGGTTGCTGCAACGCACGCTGCATGTGCCCGATGTCCTGTTCGTCGAAGCGCATGGTCTTGAGGTCGGCCAGCCCCCACCAGGCTTGGCCGGCCCACGGCTGCTTGGCGATTACCCGGCGATACTCGGCGGCGGCATCGTCGGTGCTGCCGCGCATGCGCAGCATGTCCGCCAGCAGGGCACGTGCAGGCACATGATCGGGGGCAAGGGCGACGGCACGCTGGAGAGTGGCGAGGGCCTCCTCGTTGCGCACGCAGCGGGTCAGGATCACACCGAGGTTGTACCAGGCGACCGCCTTATCTGGCTGCAGTTCGCAGCTGCGGCGCAGCGATTCGATGGCGGCGTCGAATTGCCCGGCCTGGCCCAGCAGCGTGCCCAGGGTGTTGTGGTACGCCGCATCGGTCGGGCGCTGTGCGAGCGCGCGACGCATGGCATGGACAGCATCCTGGTGCTGCCCGCGCAGGCCGAGGATGCCGGCCATCATGCGCAGTACCTCAGGATGTTCGGGATGCGTCGCGGCCACCCCAGCCAGATGGCGGCTGGCTTCGTCCACCCGGCCCGCATCCAGCGCCTGCGCAGCGGCCGTGACGCCTTGCATGGCGGCTTGGGTTAACCCCTGCAGTCGAGCTGTCATCCAACCTCCGAGTTGCCACCGGCATAACCCGGTATAACAATAATCTGGCAGATCCGACTTTGTGCCTCGCGCTGCGCGAGGTGTGCGGACTCTTCAGCAGGATCCTGCCGCTGGCGATTTACCGTGACCTATTATTATGCCAGCTCGACCACCCCGGGCGTTTACGGCGGGGTATCGGGTTTTCCCGACGATGAAGGCACCCCGATGAACACGCTGCAAGACGAAAACCCTGCTGCATGCCGTGCAATGGCGCTGGAACATATGCGTCGACAGGAACTCGATTCGGCGGAGGAGTGCTTTGCTCGCTTACTGGGTATGCTACCGGACGATGTCCAGGCACTGCGGTTTCTTGCCGCTCGCCATTTCGCTCGACGGGAGCACGGGCGGGCGATTGAACTGCTACAAGCTGCGGACCGCTTGAAGCGGGATGATCCGTCCATCCTGGGCCAGCTGGGTGCGGTGCAGCTGGACGCGGCGGATTTCGGCGCCGCCGCCGCCAGCTTGCGACGAGGACTGGAGCTGGCACCGCAAATGTTCGTCGCCCGCTTGCAACTGGGCATTGCGCTCGAACAATCCGGACAGGCCCACGAAGCCCTGATGGCCTACTTCACCGCCGTTCGCAGTGCCCAGTTGCAGGGCCGCTGGCTGAACGATGAGACCACGGCGCCGGTGCTTCGCGACGCGGTGAAGTATGCGATGCGCTACGCCAACGATGGCCGCCACCAATTGTTTCGCGGTGTGCTCGAGCCGCTACGCGAACGTTACGGAAGTTCCGAGCTGGTGCGGGTCGAACACTGCCTGGCGATCTATTTCGCCGAGCAGCCGGCGAACATTCCCGATTCTCGGCAACTGCCGAAGTTTCTCTATTTTCCCGACGTGCCGAGCCAACCGTACTACCCGCGTGAACGCTTTCCTTGGCTGGATGCGCTGGAGGCCGCCACCGCCACGGTGCGGGATGAATTGCTCGCAGTGCTGGCGCAGGAGCAGGAGCTGGAGGCGTTCCTAGGGCAGCAATCAGCAAGGGATCTGCAGGACTGGTTGCGTGCCTCGGGCAACCGGCAGGCCGCATGGGATGCATATTTCTTCTACCGCCACGGGAATCGCTACGACGAGCATTGCGCGCGCTGTCCGCAGACCACCGCCCTGCTCGATGCGATGCCGCTGGTGCGTATCCGCGATCACGCACCAGAGACGCTGTTTTCGGTATTGCGACCCGGCACGCACATCCTGCCGCATCGGGGGGTGACCAATACCCGGCTGGTTACCCACCTGCCGCTGATCATTCCGGCCGATTGCGCAATACGCGTGGGCGGGGAGGATCACGCATGGCAGGAAGGGCGCTGCGTCACGTTCGATGACACCTTCGAGCACGAGGCCTGGAACGACAGCGACGAGACGCGGGTGGTGCTGATCTTCGACAGCTGGAATCCCGATCTCAGCGAAGCGGAGCGTGCAGCCGTGACCGATCTGGTCGAAGCGATCGGCGACTTCAACCAGGCCTGCGAGTTACCTGCCGTCACGGCCTGATGCCGGCCCTGCAACGGCGGTCAGCGAAAAGTGCCATTGGCGGGCGCTTTTCGCTCCACGATCCAAGTCGGATGCTCAGTAACGCGGCAGGTCCGGATCGATCTCGGTGGCCCAAGCGTCCATGCCGCCTTCGACGTTGTGCACGTTGCTGAAGCCGTGTGCGAGAAAGCGCTCGGCAATGTCGCGGCTGGACATGCCGAAGTGGCAGATGAAGGCCAGCGGGGTGTCCTTCGGCAGCGTGGCAAGGCTTTCGTAGCCTTCGTCTTCGAGCACGCGCGCCTGCGCCAGCGGCGCGGCCAGGGCGCGGCCCTGGGCGGGACGCACGTCGATCAGGGTGATGCTGCCGGCGGCCAGCAGCGATTTCAGTTCGTGCACGCTGAGCGACTTGATCTCCTGCGCGCCGGGAAACTTCAGGCTCAGGCCTTCGCCCTGCACGGTGGATACCCAGTCGATCACGATGCCGCGGGCGCGCTGCGCGCTGGCCGGATCGAAATGCACATCCAGGCCGTTGGCGTGCGTCACGATATCGTGCGCACCGGCCGGCGCGAGCTGGAAGCCGGCGCTGTGATCGGGGCCGATCTCCAGATGCAGCACCACGTCCTGCGCATTGGCCATGCCCTGGGCAATCGCCTCGGCGGCGGCATCGGTGATGGTGATCACCGGCGGCGTGCGGTCCGGCGGGGCGATGCCGAACAGCGTATGCAGCTCGCCGCTGCCGTACATCTGATGGATGATGTCGGAGCCGCCGACCAGCTCGCCTTCGACGTAGAGCTGCGGAATCGTCGGCCAGTCGCCGTAGAGCTTGATGCCTTCGCGGATTTCCGGATCGTCCAGCACGTTCACTGTGTGGTACTCGGGCAGCAGCTCGTTGAGCGTGTTGGTGGCGGCGGCGGAGAAGCCGCACATCGGCTGCTGGCGGTTGCCCTTCATGAACAGCACCACGCGATGCTCGGTGAGCAGGGTCTGGATGCGTTCGCGGGTGGCGGGGTTGAGGGACATGACGGGTTCCATCGATCGGCAGGGAGACTGTGAATGATACCGCGAGCGACCCTGAGCCTGCGTTCGCCGCGCTTGCCGTTGAAAAATGACCGCTAGTCAGTTATAAATGACGAATGGTCAATAAAACGCCACCGCCGCTGGGACCGCGCCGACGCGCGGTCAGTGCCGATCTGAAGGATCGTCGTCGCAGCGAGATTCTCGCGGCGGCACTGCAGCGACTGGAACGGCAACCCTACGAGACGATCACGATGAGTGGCGTCGCCACGGCGGCCGGTGTCGCCAAGGGCACGCTCTATCTGTATTTCCCTACCCGCGAGGCATTGTTCCTGAGTCTGCTCGGTGAACATTACGCCGCCTGGTTCGATGCGCTCGATGCACGGTTGCGCGAACCGCGCCTGACGGCGCCGGGCTGGGCCGACTGGATCACCCGCGAGCTGGCGGCCCGGCCGTTGTTCCTGCGCCTGGTCGCGCTGCTGCATGTCGTGCTGGAACAGAACGTGCCGCTGCCGGAAGTGCTTGCCTTCAAGCGCCAGCTGGCGCAGCGGGTGGAGTACAGCGGCGCCGCGCTGGAGCAGGCATTGCAGCTGCCCGAGGGCACGGGCAGTCGGCTGTTGCTGTGGCTGCAGGCAATCGTGCCCGGGCTGGCACAGATGGCGGCACCGACGGCGTCGCTGCGTGCGGCGGTCGCGGCCGATGCCGAACTGGCGGGTTTGCTGGTCGATTTCGCCACCGAAATGCGCGCCCTGCTGGTGGCGGTGGTACATGGCCTGCAGGGCAAGACGGAGACATCGTGATGAGACCTTCCCTCACGGGCCGCACGGCCCTGGTCACCGGCGCGTCCAGCGGTCTGGGCGTGGCCTTCGCGCGCGATCTGGCACAGCGCGGCTGTGCGCTGGTACTGGTTGCGCGCAGCGAGGCGCCGATGCAGCAACTGGCGACCGAGCTGCGTACGGCCGGGGCGACCGTGCATGTGCGTCCGGCCGATCTGGCCGACCCGACAACGCGTGCGGCGCTGGCGGCGGATTTTGCCGCCGAAGGCATCGCGATCGATGTGCTGGTCAACAACGCGGGCTTCGGCGTGTTCGGCACGTTTGCCGACACCGACTGGTCGCGCCTGGACGCGATGCTCGCGGTCGACGTGGTGGCGCTGACCCACCTGACCCGGCTGTTCGTGCCGGGCATGCGCGCGCGCGGCTTCGGTCGCGTGCTGCAGGTGGCGTCCACCGGCGCGTTCCAGCCCACGCCGATGTATGCCGCCTATGCGGCGGCGAAGAGTTATGTGCTGGAGTTCTCCTATGCGCTGGACGCGGAGCTGCGCGGCAGCGGCGTGCGCTGCACCGTGGTCTCGCCGGGCGTGACCGCCACGCAATTCCTGGAGGTGTCAGGCCAGCGTCTCACCGGGTATCAGCGGTTGACCCGGATGCAGGCTCCCGGCGTGGCCCGGCGCGGCATCGACGCGATGCTGGCGGGGCGCACAGGTATCGTCACCGGCGCGTTCAACGCGCTGATGGCGCACTCGACCCGGCTGATGCCGCGCCGTATTTCGGCATGGGTCGCCGGCTGGCTGATGCGCAACTGACTCAGGCCGCGGGACGCAATTCGGTCAGGTCGCGCCGGCACTGCGCCAGCGGCATCAGCGCCAGCGCGCTGGCAGGCGAGGGCCAGATCAGCTCGCGACTGGCGCGCCCCAGTGCGGTCGGTTGTTCGCTCCAGTGGATCAGTTCCATGGCGCCGGTGTAGTCCTCGACCAGTGCCGTGCAGTGTTCGACCCAGTCGCCGTCGTTGAGGTAGAGCACGCCGTCTGATTCGCGCACGTGACCGAAATGGATATGGCCGCAGATATGGCCGTCGAAGCCCCGTTCGCGGGCATCGTTGGCAACCCGTTGCTCGTAGGCGCGGATGTACGCCAGCGCCATGCGGATCCGCGATTTGACGATGATCGACAGTGGCAGGTACGGCAGTTCCAGGCGTTGCCGCACGGCATGCACGCGGCGATTGCTCCAGCAGATCAGGCGGTGCATCGCTTCGCCCAGATGCTGCATCCAGCCGCGGCCGATCCGTGCCGGATCGAATTCGTCGCCGTGGCTGACCCGGTAGCGGCGGCAGTCGGCGCCGACATGCACGGCTTCCAGTTCGATCCGCACGCCGCCGAAGCGAAGACCGTGCAGGGTGCGCAGCGGCGCGTCGTGATTGCCGGGGATGTAGACGACGTCGACGCCGCGGCGCGCCAGCGCGAAAATTTCGGCGATCACCGCACTGTGCGCGGCGTCCCACCACGCACGCTTGGCCAGTGCCTCCATATCGATGATGTCGCCGACCAGGTAAAGCGTTTCGCAACGGAGCCTGCGCAGGAAGTCGAGCAGGTAAGCCGTCTTGCAGTCGGGGGTGCCCAGATGGACGTCGGAGATGAAGGCGCTGCGGCAGCGGTAGGTCGTCATGGCGCGGATTCCCGGTGGTTGCCGGGGCATCAGTATCCGGGTGCAACGTCACCGGGCGATGGCGAACAGGTTGCAGCAGCGTTGCGGCGGGGAGTTTGTCTAGGAAAAATTCTTAGAGACAGCACTGTCGTTGCAACTTAGGCTAAGCAGTGTGTAGGCCGTTCTGGCCGGCTTCAACCCAAGGAGTGGAGAATGTTAAAAGCCATCTTGTTGTCATCGAGTTTCATTTCATTGCTGGCCCTTGCAACTGTAACGAAGGCAACCGTTACAGCCACAGTTTGTAATGGTTGCGGTCCGGCAGCTTTACGTCAAGAAGCCCTAGATGAAGGCAATGGAGACCACTATCTATACGACTTTGTAAATAGAAAGCTGACTCACTACAGCATTGCTGGGCGAACACCCCAAATGGAGTTTCATGGAGGGCATTCGTCTCAACTGTCGACCTACGTCACAATAGTTCCAATTGATCCGGCAACACAAGCGGTCTTCAACGCTACCCAAAATGTATATGATGTTGATGGTGGCAGCATGTATTTAATCGCTACCAATCAAGCGGGTATTAATATATCAACGCAGTCATCTGCGCGCGTTATGAATCGATCAAGCTCAACTGTATCCGGGATGCGAAGCATGACTGCTTTCGATATGGTGCAGGTTCCGGTCTATAGGCAGATGGCAATTAATGATATAGCCAAGCCTTCTGAGGCTCAAAATTGGCCTGTTGCAGTAAGGGTAAATATCGGTAGCTTGTTAAACGCGCTGAATTTAATACCGCTCGTGAAGGTGCCGTTGGTGATCCAAGTAGTTATTCATTTTCCTGACGGTAGCACTTCAACAGTGGAGTGGGACTATACTTCCGAAAAATTTGTATATGTAAAGGGATCGTCAAAGGACGCTGTCGGAAATCCTATCCCTGAGAATTTGTCGGAAGTTACAAATGGCGGAAGTACAACGTATGTATTCCCTGCATCAATAGCTGGATTGGAGGCTGGTTCGCAACAGATTCTTAATCTACAAAAGATGGGTATAAATATCCCAACCACTGTTTATGGATCAGGCTGGATTATGGCATGTAGTAACATTAATGGTGGGCTTCCGCGCTGTACAGCGCAGCCACTATGATTTCCTCGGGCGAACTTGTTGCTTAATCTACCGACGATCTAATCTGGTTTGTGGTTCCGGTAATCAGTTTTACACTGGGGGCTTTGGCTTTCTGGCGTTGAACGATTGCCGGCTACTCGGTCAACCATCAAATGGTCAGTCCGCAAACTTTGACAGGCACCACTGTTCATGGCAAGCGTGTCGCCATGATTGCGAGAAGTCGACACAAACGGCGGCATCTTACCTGGATATCAAATACATGAATATCGTCAGATCGATTTTATTCCTTGGGTTTTCGTTCATATCGCTCAGATTTTTTCTTTCAACTGATGGAAGGCCCGATTATTTGTATGTCATGGCTAATGGTGGTCTTTTTCTATTGATTGGAATATTGTGCTATTTGATGGCGCGACAGTGCAAAAAATACCCGCAAAAAGCGGGAAATGCATACGCATACAGGTTTTTTGTTGCTGCTATCTTGATAAGTATGGCAAACATAATCATTCCATTTGCCAAATTAATCTAGCATCTATGAAACTTGATGGCGCGCGTTGTTCCCGCACGAGCCTGGTGGACGCAGGGCCGCGCGCACCGCCGGTGCGACGGCGTCCACCCACAACGCGTACTGCGCCGCCGAGGGGTGCAGGCCGTCGGCGGCAACCAGCTCGGGCTGCTTGCGCGAGCTTGCGGTGACATCGACGAAGCGGGCGCCGGCGCGTGTCGTTTCGTCGCGTGCGATCGCGTTGTAGACGTCCAGTTCATCGGCGACGCGGGCAGTGTCGCGACCGAGCTCACGGGCGAAACGGGTGACGCCCCAGTCGGGGATCGACACGACCACCACCCGCGCGGCGTGATGGCCGGCCATGGCGATGGCACGCGCCAGCAGGCTGGCGAACTGCCGGCGATAGTCGCCGGCCGAGCGACCGCGGTACTGGTTGTTCACGCCGATCTGCAGGGTGACCAGGTCGTACGGCGGGGTCAGTGTCGCCGCATCCATGCCTTGCGCCAGCTCGTCGGTGGTCCAGCCGGTAGTCGCGACGATATGCGGCTCGCCGATCGCCGCCCCGGCACGGCGCAGGCGGCGCATCAACTGCGCCGGCCAGCGCTCGTGCGCGGCCACGGCTTCGCCGATGGTGTACGAGTCGCCCAGGGCAAGGTAGTGCAGCGTCGGTGAAGCCGTGAGCGTGGATGGCCCGCCGGGTTGGCGGTGTGGCGTATCGGCGGACAAGAGCATCAGGCCATGGCGACGGATCGCGGGGCTTGCGCCTGTTCCTGTGCCATCCGCGCCAGCACCCGTTCGATCCGCGCGAACACTTCGCGCAGCTGTGGCGGCGGCGGCAGCAGGGTCAATCGCATGTGATGGCTGCCCGGTACGTTGAAGCTGCTGCCGGGCACCACCAGCACCGATTCCTCTTCCAGCAGGCGCAATGCGAACGCGTTGTCGTCGAACATGGCGAAGCGATCGCCGCGCACCTGCGGGAACGCATACAGCGCGCCGGAGGGGGTCACCAGATCCAGGAAATCGCTGGCCGCAACGCCCTCCAGCACGGCGCGACGCGCTTCATGCAGACGGCCGCCGGGGGCAGTCAAGGCACCGATCGTCGGTGCATCCAGCAACGCCGGCAGCACGGCCCATTGCGCGGTCACGTTGGCGCACAGACGCAGCGCGGCAAGCAGCTGCAGCGCGTCGCGATAGGACGCCGAGCGTGCGGGGTCGCCGGAAAGACTCATCCAGCCGACCCGGTAGCCACAGGCCCGGTGCACCTTGCTCAGGCCACCGAAGCTGATGCACGGCAGCTCGCCGGCCACTTCCGCCAGCGGCTGGAACGTCGCGCCGTCGTACAGGATCTCGTCGTAGATCTCGTCGGAAAGCAGCAACAGCCGATGACGCGCCGCAATCGCCACCAGCCGTTCCAGCAGCGCACGCGGATAGACCGCACCCGTCGGGTTGTTGGGATTGATCAGCACCAGTGCACGGGTATGCGGGGTGATCAGTGCCTCGATCTCGTCGGGGTCGGGCAGGTGGCCGTGCCGGGCCAGGCAGCGGTAATAGCGTGGCCGACCGCCGTTCAGGATCGTGGCCGCGCTCCACAACGGGTAGTCCGGGCTCGGCAGCAGCACTTCGTCGCCGGGTTGCAGCAGGGCGCGCAGGGAGATGTCGATCAGCTCGCTGACGCCGTTGCCGATGAAGATGCGCTCGGGATCGATGCCACGAGCGCCGCGGCCACGCTGCTGCGCGGCGATCGTTTCGCGGGCGATCTCCAGGCCCTGCTCGTGACCATAGGCCTCGCTCTCGTGCAGATGGCCGGCGATCGCTTCGCGCAGATGCGTCGGCGCCGCGAAGCCGTAGCGGCCGGGATTGCCGATGTTGAGCTTGATGATGTCGACACCCGCGGCTTCCAGCTCGCGGGCGCGCCGGGTCAGTGCACCGCGGATTTCATAGCGCACGTCCGCCAGGTGCGTACTGGGTATGATCGAAGCCAAGGCAGGCATCCTCACTAGCGTCAAAAGCCGGCGCCACCGCCGATCAGTCGATGCTAGCAGCGTGATGCACTGCAGCGCGAGCGTCCCGTGGGCGAAATCCGTGGCCGATGTCTGGCGATCCCCGGGCAGTCCGCCGGACCGTGGGTGGGGCGGCAAGGCCCGACAGGCTGCCGGCGGTGCATAATCCGCGAACCATGCACGCAGATTGCCCTCATGAGTGATGCCGAAACGATCGAACGCCTCCGACGCATCGGCTGGCGCGGCGATGTCCTGCCAGCGACGGGACTGCGCCTGGCCCGCGTGGTGGCACAGCATCGCGCCGGCTATGAGCTGCACGATGGCGAGACCCTGTTCGGCGCACAGCCGGACGGACGCTTCCTCAAGCGCGGCATCGACCCCGGCGAGCGGCCGGTCGTCGGCGATTTTGTCGAGGTGGCCGGCGGCGCGCCACCGCATATCGTCAGCGTGGCACCGCGGCGCACGGTGCTGTCGCGCGCCGCGGCAGGGGAGCGCTACGAGCGCCAGCTGATCGCCACCAACATCGATTACGTGCTCGTGCTGACCGGACTGGACGGCGACTTCAATCCGGCGCGGATCGAGCGCTACCTGTCGCTGACCGAAGATTCCGGCGCGCAGCCGGTGGTGCTGCTGGGCAAGCTCGATACCCGCGACGATGGGCTCGAACAGATCGAGGCACTGCGCCTGCGCCTGCCCGAAAAGACGCCGATCCATGCGTTGAACAGCAAGGATCCGGCCAGCGTGGCACTGCTCGCGCAGTACCTGCAGCCGGGCGACAGCGCAGTGCTGGTCGGCTCCTCCGGCGCGGGCAAATCCACCTTGACCAACACCTTGCTGGGCACGGCGCGGATGGCCACCGCGGCGGTGCGCAGCCATGACAGTCGCGGCCGCCACACCACCACCCATCGCGCGCTGCTGCAATTGCCCAGCGGCGGCTGCCTGATCGACACGCCGGGGATGCGCGAGCTCAAGCTCACCGGCGAGGAAAACCTCGACCTGTTTGCCGACATCGAAGCCCTCGCCGAGCAGTGCCGGTTCGCCGACTGCAGCCACGGCAGCGAACCGGGTTGCGCCGTGCAGGTGGCGCTGGACAACGGTGAGCTGACACCCGGGCGCTGGCGCAATTACCTCAAGCTGCACGATGAGCGCGAGGAACAGGCGGCCACCCTGGAGGCGCGCCTGCGCCGGCAGCGCGGCGGTCGTCCGAGCGAACGGCCGCATGGCCATCGCGGGCAGCGCGAGCGCGAGTAGGCGCGTACCTTGTGGGAGCGACTTCAGTCGCGATGTTTTTCGGCATGCCTCAAGAGCATCGCGACTGAAGTCGCTCCCACAAAAGCAAAGACATCGCGCACAGGGTGCGCTCCTACGGTGCTGTCACCCACCGGCCCGACAGGCTCCCGGATGGCCGGTTCCTGCCAATTGCACCGGGCCAGGCGTCAGGGATTACCATCGTGGCGAATGCCCACCTGGATTGCATCATGCGCCGGTTGTCCGCGTCTTCCACCGCGTTCTACAAGCGAATTTTTCCTGCTTTCTGGTTCGGCTTTCTGGCCGTTTTCCTGACGGTTGGGGCGTGGGGCTTCGCGCACTCGAATGCGCCGATTGATCCCGGGCGGGCCATCCCGTTTCTCGTCGGCCCGGTGTTCATGGCGGCCTTCGGCTTTTTCCTCTTCAGGCAGTTGGTCTTCGACCTGATGGACGAAGTCTGGCTCGATGGCGACCAGTTGCTGGTGAAAAACCGCCATCAGCAGACACGCGTTGCGCTGGCCGACGTGGTCAATGTCAACGCCACGATCATGACCAATCCGCGGCGCATCACGCTCATGCTGCGCACGGATTCGCGCTTCGGCCGCAACATCACTTTCATGTCGGCCAGTGGGCGCGGATTCCTCGGTGCGTTCAGAATGGATCCGATCGCCACCGAGTTGATCGGACGTATCGATGCAATCCGGCAGGGGCGCCGATGAGCACGCCGGCCGTCAACGTGGCGCCGCAGCTGCAGCGCTACATCGATCTGGACAAGCGCCTGCTCGCGGCGGTGAGCGGTATCCACATCCTGCCCACGGTGGCGTGGCCGGCGTCGCTGGAAAACCGCATGATCGCGGCCTACGGCAGGGGCCAGTTCGCCTTGCCCGAGGTGACCTACACGCGGCCGGATCTGGCCGCGGCGCGTGCCGAGCTGGCAGCCATCGAGGCGGCGGCAGGCGGCAGCGATCCCCGGGATATCGACCCGCTCGGCGACTATGTGCGCCGCACCGCCGAGTCCTGGCGGATCGCCGCCGAGATGCTGGAGGTGGCCGGCAGCGTCGGCGTCACCGCACCGTCGATTGCCCTGTATGGACGTCCGTCCGACATCATTGCCGGCAGTCAGCGCAGCAACCTCGATGCGGCGCACTACTTCGTCGAACTGGCCGACGAACTGGGTGGCGACCTGCTGGCCGACGACAGTTGCGAAACTATGCCGGCCGAGGTGTTGCGCACCGAACTGGCCGGGAAGCTCGATGCGTTTTTCGGTGCCGGCCAGATCAGCGTGGAAGTGGACCCGGAACTCACCGCCAAGGCGGCTGCCGGCGCCACACGCATCCGCCTGCGCGGCGGCACCTGCTTCAGCGACTACGATTGCCACCAGTTGCTCGCGCATGAGGCCTTCGTGCATTCGCTGACCGCGCTGAACGGGCGCCGACAGCCGTTGCTGACCTCGCTGCGGCGTTCCTCGCCAAGGGTCACCGCGACCCAGGAGGGCCTGGCGGTGTTTGCCGAGCTGATGTCCGGCGCGATCGACATCGCCCGGCTCAAGCGCATCAGCCTGCGCATCCTGGCGATCGACATGGCGCTGAACGGCGCCGACTTCATCGAGGTCTATCGCTTCTTCAGCGCCTTCGGGCAAACCGCGGCCGACAGTTTCCACTCGGCCCAGCGGGTGTTCCGCGGGGTGCCGTTGACCGGCGGCGCAGCATTCGCCAAGGACAATGTGTATCTGGCCGGCCTGCTCACCGTGCACACCTACTTCCGCTGGGCGCTGAAGGAGCGCCGGATGGATCTTCTGCGGCATCTGTTTGCCGGCAAGCTGGCGCTGCGCGACGTGATCACCCTGCAGCCGCATTTCGCATCCGGAGTGATCCTGCCGCCGCGCTGGCTGCCGCCATGGATGCAGCATGTGCACGGCTTGGCCGGCAAGCTGGCGTTTTCGGTGTTCGTCAATGGCATCCAGATGGGCCGGGTACAGGGCGACGAATTGGTGCTCGGCGTTTAGCGCTGCGTCGTTGTCACCCGGCAACGGACAGGTTCGTGATGTCCCGGTGCTAACATCGCCGGCAGTCATCCGCCGTGGCGGTGGCTGCCCCTCCCTCAATAAAATCGCCGCCGATGTCACAGCCTGAAGAACTTCGCCTCGCCGCACTCGACTATCACCGCCAGCCGCGTCCGGGCAAGATCAAGGTCACCCCGACCACGGCGCTGCTGACCCAGCGCGATCTGTCGCTGGCCTATACGCCCGGGGTCGCTGCCGTCTGCGACGCGATCGTCGAGGACCCGCGCGCAGCGGCCGAGTACACCGCACGCGCCAACCTGGTCGCGGTGATCAGCAACGGCACCGCCGTGCTGGGCCTGGGCAACATCGGGCCGCTGGCGGCCAAGCCGGTGATGGAAGGCAAGGGTGTGCTGTTCCAGAAATTCGCCGGCATCGACGTGTTCGACATCGAGATCGCCGAGAACGATCCGGACAAGCTGGTCGACATCATCGCCTCGATGGAGCCCACCTTCGGCGGCATCAACCTGGAGGACATCAAGGCGCCGGAGTGCTTCATCGTCGAGCGCAAACTGCGCGAGCGGATGAAGATCCCGGTATTCCACGACGACCAGCACGGCACCGCGATCATCGTCGGTGCGGCAGTGCTGAACGCGCTGGAAGTGGTCGGCAAGCCGATCGGCGAGGTGAAACTCGCCACCGCCGGCGCCGGTGCGGCCGGCATTGCCTGCCTGGACATGCTGGTGGCGCTGGGACTGAAGCCGGAAAACATCCTCGCCTACGACCGCGAGGGCGTGCTGTACACCGGCCGCGACCAGCTGGACCCGGACAAGCGGCGTTACGCGCGCGACACCGCCAAGCGCACCCTGGCGGAAATCGTCGAGGGCGCGGATGTGTTCCTGGGCCTTTCCGCCGGCGGCATCCTCAAGCCGGAGATGGTCGCCACGATGGCGGACAAGCCGGTCATCCTGGCGCTGGCCAACCCCGACTCGGAGATCATGCCCGAGGACGCCAAGCGGGTGCGGCCGGACTGCATCATCGCCACCGGCCGTTCGGACTACCCGAACCAGGTCAACAACGCGCTGTGCTTCCCGTACATCTTCCGCGGCGCGCTGGACGTCGGCGCCACCGTCATCAACGAGGCGATGAAGCTGGCCTGCGTGCGCGCGATCGCCGCGCTGGCGCGGATGGAAGCCACCGACCTGGGCGGCGCCTACGGCGGCGAGGTGCCCACGTTCGGTTCCGAGTACCTGATCCCGCGGCCGTTCGACCCGCGCCTGCTGGTGATGCTGGCGCCGGCGGTGGCGCAGGCGGCGATGGATTCGGGCGTGGCCACGCGCCCGATCGCCGACATGCAGGCCTACCGCGAGAAGCTCGGCCAGTTCATCTACCGCACCGGTCTGCTGATGAAGCCGGTGTACGAACGCGCGCGCGCCGATTGCCAGCGCGTCGTCTACGCCGAGGGCGAGGAAGAGGTCGTGCTGCAATCGGTGCAGACGGTGATCGACGAACGTCTCGCCTACCCGGTGCTGATCGGACGTCCGGATGTCATCCAGACGCGCATCGAGCGGCTGGGCCTGCGCATGCGCGCCGGGGTCGACTTCGAGCTGACCAACATCAACGACGACCCGCGCTACAACGAATACTGGCAGCAATACCACGCAATGACCGAGCGCCGCGGCGTGACCCCGGCGGCCGCGAAGAACCTGATGCGCTCCCGGCCCACCCTGATTGCCGCGCTGATGGTCGAGCGCGGCGAGGCCGATGCGATGATCTGCGGGCTGGTCGGCCGCTATCACAAGAAACTCGGTTATCTGCGCAGCGTGTTCGACCTGGACCCAGGCGTGCAGTGCACTTCGGCGATGACCGGCGTGATCAACGACAAGGGTGCCTGGTTCTTCCTCGACACCCACGTGCAGGTCGATCCCGGCGCCGAGCAGATCGCCGAGGCCACGCTGGAGGCCAGCTATCGGCTCAAGCAGTTTGGTATCGCGCCGAAGGTGGCGCTGCTGTCGCATTCCAACTACGGCAGCCATGACAACCCCAGCGCCGCGAAGATGCGCAAGGTCTGGGAGATCCTGCGCACCCGCGCACCCGAGCTGGAGATGGATGGCGAAATGCAGGCCGACACCGCGTGGGACGATCTGCTGCGCCAGCGCATGTTTCCGCACACGACCCTTTCCGGCCGCGCCAACCTGTTCGTGATGCCGAACCTGGATGCCGCCAACATCGCCTACAACATGGTGCGGGTGATGACCGAGGGCGTGGCGATCGGACCGATCCTGATGGGGCTGGACAAGTCGGCGCATATCCTCACTCCGGCCTCCAGTGTCCGCCGCGTCGTCAACATGACCGCGGTCGCCGCGGTCGATGCGCAGATCCGCACGGCCAACCGCAGGCTGGGTTGACCCGGGAAACGGCATCCGGGTCGTGGCCGCAGGCCCGGTTGATCACGACGAGTTTTGTCCGCCCGGCCATGCGTCGGCGAATGGATGATTGAATTGGCAGGCACGCGGTGCAGCGGCTAGACTTGGACGTTGATTCCGTCGCCATGTCAGGCGGCGGAAACCCACCCCCAAGCTTGCGCCGATCGGCACTGCGGAGACTCCTCATGGATCAGCTCGACGATATCCTCAACCAGGACATCGACCCCACCGAAACCCGGGAGTGGATGGATTCGCTCGATGCGGTGATCCATCACGACGGCACCGGGCGCGCGCATTTCCTGCTCGAGCGCATGGTCGACTCGACCCGTCGTTCGGGCGGCTACCTGCCGTTCGATCCGACCACCGAGTACGTCAACACCATCCCGCCCAGCCAGGAGGCCAAGTGCCCCGGCGATGCAGCGATGGAATGGCGCATCCGCTCGCTGATCCGCTGGAATGCGATGGCGATGGTGGTGCGTGCGAACCGCAAGCCGGGCGAACTGGGCGGGCATATCGCCAGCTTCGCTTCGTCGGCCACGCTGTACGACGTGGGCTTCAACCATTTCTGGCGTGCGCCGAGCGCCGACCATCCCGGGGATCTGGTCTTCCATCAGGGCCATTCCAGCCCCGGCATCTATGCGCGCTCGTTCCTCGAAGGGCGGCTGGGCGAGGATCAGCTCGACCTGTTCCGCATGGAGGTGATCGGCAAGGGCCGTGCATTGTCGTCGTACCCGCATCCGTGGCTGATGCCGGACTACTGGCAGGTGCCCACGGTGTCGATGGGACTGGGCCCGATCCAGGCGATCTACCAGGCGCAGTTCTTCAAATACCTGGAGCACCGTGGCCTGATTCCCAAGAGCGACCGCAAGGTGTGGTGCTTCATGGGCGACGGCGAGTGCGACGAGCCGGAGTCGCTCGGCGCGATCTCGCTGGCCGGTCGCGAGGGCCTGGACAACCTGATCTTCGTGATCAACTGCAATCTGCAGCGGCTGGACGGGCCGGTGCGCGGCAACGGCAAGATCATCCAGGAGCTGGAAGGCGAATTCCGCGGTTCGGGCTGGAACACGATCAAGCTGGTCTGGGGCAGCTACTGGGATCCGCTGCTGGCACGCGATACCAGCGGGCAGCTGCGCAAGCTGATGATGGAAACCGTCGATGGCGAGTACCAGGCCTGCAAAGCGTTCGGCGGCGCGTACACGCGCGAGCATTTCTTCGGCAAATACCCGGAGACTGCGCAGCTGGTCGCCAACCTGTCCGACGACGACATCTGGCGCCTGAACCGCGGCGGCCACGACCCGCACAAGGTCTATGCCGCCTACCACGCGGCCACCGGCACCAAGGGCATGCCCACGGTGATCCTGGCCAAGACGGTCAAGGGCTACGGCATGGGTTCGGCCGGCGAATCGCAGAACCCGACCCACCAGCAGAAGAAGCTGGACTCCGACTCGGTGCGCCACTTCCGCGACCGCTTCAACATCCCGGTGCCGGACGACAAGCTCAAGGACGTGCCGTACTACCACCCAGGCAAGGATTCGCCGGAAGTGCAGTACATGCTCGAGCGCCGCCGTGCGCTCGGCGGCGCGTTGCCGCAGCGCCGGCGCAAGGCCGAGGTGAAACTGAAGACGCCGGAGTTGTCCGCGTTCGAGCAGATCACCAAGGGCACCGGCGAGCGCGAGATCTCCACCACCATGGCACTGGTGCGCGGCATGAACCTGCTGCTGCGCGACAAGCAGCTGGGCGAGCGTGTGGTGCCGATCGTCGCCGACGAGGCGCGCACGTTCGGTATGGAAGGCATGTTCCGGCAGATCGGGATCTACGCCCCGTTCGGCCAGAAATACCGGCCGCAGGATGCCGACCAGTTGCTGTACTACCGCGAGGACCAGAAAGGCCAGGTGCTGCAGCAGGGCATTAGTGAGGCCGGCGGCATGGCGTCGTGGATGGCCGCGGCGAGCAGCTATTCGGTCAGCAACCAGGCGATGCTGCCGTTCTTCATCTACTACTCGATGTTCGGTTTCCAGCGTATCGGCGACCTGTGCTGGGCCGCCGGCGACCTGCGTTCGCGCGGCTTCCTGATCGGCGGCACGGCGGGGCGCACCACGCTCAACGGCGAGGGCCTGCAGCACGAGGACGGCCAGTCGCACCTGATGTCCGGCGTGATCCCGAACGTGAAGTCGTACGACCCGACGTTCTCGTACGAAGTCGCCGTGATCCTGCAGGACGGCACGCGCCGGATGATGCAGGAGCAGGAGGACATCTACTACTACATCACCGTGATGAACGAGAACTACAGCCATCCCGACCTGCCGGCAGGCAGCGAGGAGGGCATCATCAAGGGCATGTATCTGTTCAAGGATGGCGGCAAGCCGAAGAAAGGCGAGCCGCGCGTGCAACTGCTCGGCTCGGGAACGATCCTGCGCGAGGCGATCGCCGCGGCCGAGTTGCTGGAGAAGGATTTCGGCGTGAAGGCCGACATCTGGTCGGTGCCCAGCTTCGTCGAGTTGCGCCGCGACGGTTTCGACGCCGAGCGCTGGAACCGGCTGCATCCGGAAGCCGAACAGCGTGTGCCGTATGTCACCGGCCTGCTCGCCGGGCGCCAGGGGCCGGCGATCGCCGCCACCGATTACGTGCGCGAATATGCCGACCAGATCCGCGCCTTCATGCCCGACGGCATGCGCTATACGGTACTGGGCACCGATGGCTTCGGCCGCTCGGACACGCGTGCGCACCTGCGCGAATTCTTCGAGGTCGATCGCTACTGGATCGCCCATGCCGCGCTGGCCGCCCTAGCGAAAGACGGCAAGGTCAACGCCAAGGACGTCAGCCGGGCGATCAAGGAATACAAGCTCGATCCGGACAAGCCGAACCCGCTGACGGTCTGACGGCGCTGCCGCCTGCCGGCCATGAGCCTCGCGCTGCCTGGCCTGGTAGGAGCGCGCTTGCGCGCGATGCTCTTGCTCCACCCTCTGAGTAAGAGCATCGCGCGCAAGCGCGCTCCTACGCGATGCCTTTGTCGCGCTCGCCCCGACCGGGATGGGGCGCTGGATCGGTGCGGTGGGATCAATCCTCGTCGTCGCTGCGGAAAGCCTGGCGCAACAGCAGGAACGCACCGATCGTGCCGGCGATGATCGCCACGGTGGCGGCCGGGTGGCGATTCACCTGGCGGCGCAACCGGCGATAGCGGTAATTCGCCTCATCGGCGAAATCCTCGGCCGCATTGGCCAATTGCTGGCTGTAGCCATTGCTGCGTTTGCCCAGGCGTGCACCGATGCGTTTGCTTCGCTCGTAAAGGCTTTGGGCACGGTCGGCCGCACCATTGGCGTATTTGCGTGCCTGTTCGCCGGCACGCGTGCCGGCATCGTGGATCTGCTGCTCGATATCACGGTTACGCATGCGGATTCTCCTTGGCATTTGGTTTCGCAGATTGCCAGCAGCGCCGTGATCGAGGCGTAAACAGCGCCGTGCGGTCAGGGCGAAAGCGTGACCGTGCGCGAAAGCCGGGACACGCCGCGTTCGTCGAAGGCTTCGACCGCGACGACATACTTCACGCCCTTGTTCAACGAGCTCAGCGTCAGCCGCGTCGGCTGGTCGGCGAAGCGCTGCCAGGTTTCGTGCAGCCGGTCGGGGGAAAGCCCCCAGCGCACGTTGTAGCCGCCCGCGCCAGGCACCGCTGTCCAGACGATCTCGGCATCGCGGGCGTCGGGCAGGCGCCGTGCGGAAACGAGGGTCGGCGCGGGCGGCGGCGGACCGTCGGCATGGCCGAACACGCGCAGGTCGGCGATCGCCAGCGTGTGCGCACCGACGTGGACATGCACGTAGCGCACGAAGCGGATGCGTGCCGGGCGATCCAGTTCGACATAGGCGTTGGCGCGATCGCGCGTTTCGTGCGAGAGGTCGGCCAGGGTGGTCCAGTGCTGTCCATCGGTCGAGCCTTCGAGGCGGAACTGCGTGACGATGTCCGGCGCATTGCCGTAGCGGCCCGACTGGAAGTCGGCATAGTTGACCTGCACGGCGCGTACGGTACGTTCGCCGCCCAGATCCAGCGTGAGGGTCTGCCCGGGCGCGTTGCGTGCGGCCACCCAGAAGGTGCGCGGATTCTCGTCCGTGGCGGCCGCCGGCGGATGGCCCGGCAGCGACGAGGACGCCTGCGCCGGCTTGCGGTACGACAGCAGCATCCAGCCGGTGAACGTGCTCTCGCCCGCGCGCAGGGGATGGTCGGGCATACGCTGCGGAAAATCGCCGAAGCGCGTGTCGACCCACATCTGGCCATCGGCGTGGAACCCGGCGGGGAACAGATCGATGCGCCGCTCGAACTTCCAGTTCAGGCCGATCCACGCGGTGCCGGTGTTCCAGTAGTTACCCCAGGCATCCCGGAACGTCGAGCCGTGGCCGGCGCCGGTGACGAAGCCCCCTGGCTTGTAGCCGACCGGGTTGTAGGGCGCGTAACGGAACGGTCCGAGCGGGCCGTCGCCGACGTAGACGCCAGTGGCGTAGACGTTGTATTCGGTGCCCGGCGCGGCGTACTGCAGGTAGTAGCGGCCGCCGTGGCGGTTCATCCAGGCACCCTCGACGTAGGGGTCGGTGCGGGTATCGCGGTGGTCACGGCCGAAGCGTTCCCAGCCGTGGTCCGCCGGATCGGGCCTGAGCAGCACCTGCGGCTTGCTGGTGAAGGCCAGCCGCTTGCCTTCGCCTTGCGCCGCTTCGCCGAGCTTCAGGTCGATGCCGGCCGCATAGAGCGGGAACACGTTGGAGGAACCCCAGTAGAGGTACGTCTTGCCGTCGCGGTCCTGGAACAGGGCCGGATCCCACGGGCCCGGCGGCAGGTCGCCCGGTTTCATCGCGCTCTCGTGTCCGGCCGACACCGCGCCGGGTACCGGCGGCAGCAGCCGCGTCCAGAATTGCCAGTGCCCATGCGCCGGGTCGGTCGAGTACAGCAGCGGGCGCGGTCCCATCGCGGCCTGCATCAGGAACAACTTGCCGCCGGCGACAAGGGTGGCCGGTGCCACCGGGCCGTCGAACGGCCAGCGGTCCGGTTTCACGAACTGCCAGTGGACCAGGTCGGTCGATCGCCAGTAACCGTCGGCCAGCGTCAGGAACAGGTAGTAGGCATCGCCGAAGCGCGCGATCGCGGGATCGGCACCCGTTCGATACGAGATGCCGTTGTTCATCTGCTCGTAGTTGTAGCGGTAGTCGATATCGACCGGGTTCGCCCAGGTGCGCCCGCGCGCATGGCCGGACGTCGCCATGACGGGAGCGGCGATGACGCTGGCGACGAGCGCAGCAAGCCCCGCGGCACATGCATGCGTGCGTGACGCCGCAAAAAATGTCGTGCTGCCATGAATCGACCGTGGCATGTGGTGAGCATGCGACAACGATTCCAGGGACGCAACGTTGCGTCCGACCTCTCCTCGCCTGCGGGAGGGGTGGTGTGCGCTCAGTAGATCTCGCCGACGCAGCAACGCAGGCTGCCGCCGGCTTTCTCGATTTCGTCCAGCTCGACGGTACCGATGGCGAAGCCGAGGCCGGCCAGTGCCGCGCGCTGATCGGCGGTCAACGCATCGGCGGCGCCGGAACTCATCCACACGCGCTCCTCGGACAAGGTGATCGCATTGCCGGCGTACGCCTGTTTCTGGGCCGGCGTCAGCCAGATCGCGCGGCCGGCACAAGCCTGGGCGATCGCCCTGGGTACCGCCGGATCGCGGAAACCGTCCGCGGCGATGATCGCGGCCCGGCCGGCCAGCAGGGTCAGCACAACGTTGGTGTGGTATTCGGATGCGGCCAGTTCGAAGCAAAACGTCAGACGCAAGCCGAATGCCTTGTGCATCGCCGCCGCGCCGGCCTCGTCGCAGCGCTCGCTGAGGCCGCAATAACCGATCCCGCGCGCGCGGTCGATGACCAGCGAGCCGGTCAGCTCGGCGACCAGGTCGGTGCGGCCGGACAAATCGATCTCGTCGTAGCCCAGCAGCTCGCCGAAGAACGCGCGGATGTCGCTGCGTTCGGCTTCGCGTTGGCGTACCGGATGGCGCATGCGGCCGACGATCAAACGGCCGGGCGCAGTGCCGAAGACGTTGTTCGGGAAGACCGCATCGGGGGTCGCCGGGTTGCCCGGAAACGTGATCACCGGGCAGTCCGCGCGCAACGCCTGCGCCAGCGTGCCGTGTTGGGCCAGGGCTTTCAGCGGATCGACCGCGACAGCCATGTCCATGTAGCGGTTGTCGCGTGCCGATTCCGCCGCCAGCGAAAACCCGACTGGTGCGATCAGATACGCCGCCCGCGCGGTGGCCATGGCTTCAGGCAACGGTGCCAGCGAGGCGTGGGCATCGAGGAATTCGCTCGGCGAAGTGGTGATCACGATTTGGTCTCAAGTTTCGGCGGATGGGGTAGGAGCGCACCCTGTGCGCGATGCTCTTGCAGGCTCTGTCGCAGGAGCGGCTTTTGTGGGGTGGGAGCGGCTTCAGCCGCGATGCTCTTGGCTTGGCCAGAGAATCGCGGCTGAAGCCGCTCCCACACCGAAGAGCATCGCGCACAGGGTGCGCTCCTACCGATTGCCGAAGAATATCCCCGGTCAGGCCGTCCAGGTCAGTACCTACAGGTGCAGCCGCTGGCGCCGGCGCAGGCCGGGAAACATGGCCATCCACAGCCCGACCACCAGCAACGTGCCGACCCCGCCGGCCAGGGTGGAGCCGACCGCACCCAGCCACGCCGCCAGCATGCCCGATTCGAACTCGCCGAGCTGGTTGGAGGTGTTGATGAAGATCGCATTGACGGCGCTGACCCGGCCGCGCATGTCGTCCGGTGTATCGAGCTGCACCAGCGCGCCGCGAATCACCATGCTGACCATGTCGAACGCGCCCAGCGCAAACAGCGCCAGCAGCGACAGCCACAGCGTGGTCGACACGGCAAAGACCAGGGTGGCCACGCCGAAGCCCGCCACCGAGGCAAACATGATCGCCCCCACACGCCGCTGCAGGCTGTGTCGTGCCAGCCATACCGACATCAGCAGCGCACCCGCCGCCGGCGCGGCGCGCAGCAGGCCCAGCCCCCACGGCCCGGTATGCAGGATGTCCCTGGCAAAGATCGGCAGCAGCGCGGTGGCGCCGCCCAACAGCACCGCAAACAGGTCCAGCGAGATTACCCCGAGCACGTCCTTGCGCGCGTGGATGAAATGCACGCCGGCAAACAGCGTCTTCAGCGTGGCCGGTTCGCGCTTCGGCGGCGCCTGCTCGTAACGTAGCCGGCCCATCAGCAGCACGGAAACCAGATACAGCACGCCGCACAGGGAATACACCACGCCGGGCCCGGCGACATAGAGAAAGCCACCGAACGCCGGACCCATGATCATCGCGGCCTGTCCGGCCGACGCGTTCACCGCCATCGCCCGCGGCAGGATCGACGCCGGCACCAGCGCCGGCAGCATCGACTGCAGCGCCGGAAACTCGAATGCCTTCGCGATGCCGATCACGGACAGCAGCAACAGGATGCCGAGCTCGTGGATGTCGCGGACCAAACTCAAGCCGGCCAGCGCGGCGATCGCGAACCCCTCCACGATCTGGCCGAACAGCACGATGCGGCGCCGCTCGAACTGGTCGGCCGCGTGCCCGGCCGGCAGCGCCAGCAGCAACGAGGGCACGAACTGCACCAGCCCGATCAGGCCCAGGTCGAAGGCGCGGCCGGTGATCGCGTAGATCTGCCAGCCCACCGCCACCGACAGCATCTGGAAACCGAAGCCGGAGGTGATCCGGGCGAACCAGAACGCGACAAACGCGCGGTGTTGCAGCAGCGAGTCGGCTGGCGGCGTGGCGGCTGATGGCATGGACAGTCCTGGCAGGGGCACCATTATCGGGCCGCTGCCGAATCCGGCAAAGGGCATGCAGCCATGTCGACCGAACACGGCCGGGTTGCATCGCGCCGGCCGCTCGTTCCAAGCTACAACCCCTGTTTCCGATCGGTGCGCTGCTGATGAATTCCGCTTTCCATTGTTATCTGGTGATCGCTCTGTGCGCCGGTTCGTTGCTGGTCGGCTGCTCGCAAAACAGCGGCACGCCCGCACCAACCGCCGCGCAGCGGCAGGCGCAAGCGCAGAACGCCGATGCGGCGCGAAACCTCGAGACTTACCGCCAACTGCTGCGCATCCACAACGACCAGATGGCGGTGTCGATCGGCCAGGAAATCGTCAGCCAATTCCCCGGCAGCGATGCGGCGAAGGAGGTGCAGAAAACCCTGCCGGGGATCGAGCAGCGCTACCGGGAAAACAGCGAAAAGGCCCGGCTGGCCGCGCTATGGGTGTATCAAGTGTCGCCGATGGCCGGTGGCACCCAGTCCACCGCCGCCATCTACAACAGTCATCCATCCGGCAATGACCGAGTGCAGCTGGTGCTGCGCCGGCACAGCAGCTGGGGGCAGAGCGTGTTCCTGTACGGCAGCAAGCCCGGGTTCGTCTGCCACCGCATCTGCCGCATCGCCACCACGGTCGACGGCAAACCGGTGCAGATCAAGGCATTCGCGCCACCCAGCGGCGAGCCGGCACTGATGCTGGTCAACGACAAGGCTTTCCTCGCGATGTTGCCCAAGGCGAAGAAGATTGCCATGGACGTGACCCTGGCCGATGGCGAGAAGAAGCTGACCCTGGTCTATGAAGTCGGCGGTTTCGACCCGTCCAAATGGCAGACGCTCCCCAAGCGTGGGAAAAAGAAGTAAACAAAGTAAGGAACGAGGTGCAGGACACGCATCGCATCAGCCGCTGGCTGTGTCGAGCTGTGCATCGTCGCGAACAACGGATGGATCCCCGTGGGCTGCTTGAATGTCGCGAACCTGAACGAGTCGCCGGCATGTGCACGCCGCTGTCACGCCGCACTGCACACGCTTCAACCACACGCAGTGACGTGCCGGCCCTTCGGAAGTCTGTTTCTCCCCGTTGTGCCATCAACTCACTGCATCACGCACCAATACTGAGGAGACGACGATGATCAAGCGTACTTTTGGAATGGCCGCCTTGGTGCTGGCCTGCGCGGGCGCCATGACCGTGTTGCCGGTGAGCAACGCACAGGCGGCCGGAGCCGAAGTGAAATGCGACATGACATACAACTTGTCTGGCTGGTCCCTGATCTACAAGCACGCTGAGGGTACCGGCACGGTCACCTGCAGCAACGGCCAGAGCGCGAAGGTGAAGATTACCGTGGTGGGCGGCGGGATCACCGCCGGCAAGTACCGCATCAACAATGGCAAGGGCGAGATCAGCCACGTGCACAGCATCGATGATGTGTTCGGCAGCTATGCACAGGCGGGCGCCGAGGCCGGCGTGGTCAAGAGTTCGCAAGCCCAGGTGCTGACCAAGGGCACTACCTCGCTGGCGCTGGCCGGTACCGGCGAAGGCGTCAATCTGGGTATCTCGGTGGGCAAGTTCACCATCAGCCGTCGCTGATTCCCGATTTGCGATAAACCAAAGACGAAGGGCGCCGCATGGCGCCCTTCGTCTTTGGGAGCGAAAAGCATCGGGGCTGAAGCCCCTCCCACAGGCGCTGAATCGCTTGTGGGAGATTGCAGGAGCGCACCCTGTGCGCGATGCTTTTGGCCGAAGTGGCAAAGAGCCTATCGCGCACAGGGTGCGCTCCTGCAGCCGCGATGCTTTTTCCGCGTAAACTGCCACGCCTGCACTCCGCCTGCATTTCCCCTGGAGATTTCGCCATGCGCTGCTTTTCCTGTGCGCTTGTGTTGACCTTGCCGACAGCTGCCACGTCTGCCGCATCGAAGGCGGTGTTCTGATGGCATCGACGATACGTGCCGGAACGCCGTCGCCCCGTTTCGCGACGTGGGCGATTGCCCCGTGGATACTGCTGTTGTTCGCGGCGCTGGGCTGCGTGCAATATCTGCAGCACGCCGAGTACGCCTACCTGCTGGCTGCGATGGCGGTCATCGTGGTGAGCGCCGGCTGCATCCTGCGGCAGGCGTGGGCGCGCCCGAGCATGCGCACGCTGGCCCTGCTGCTGGCGCTGTGGGCGCTGGTCACCGGCGTGCTGATGCTGCGGCAGTGGGGCGATTTTGAAACCGCGCGCCAGCAGGCGATGGCGCAGCCGCAGCTCGGTCAGGTGGCACTCTGGCTGATCGCCCGCGCCCGGCGGACCTGGCTGGTCGCGCTGGCGTTGAAGGCGGCCGCCATCCCGCTGTTGCTGTGGCTGGCCTGGGTCCTTGGCACGCCGGCGGCACGTGCGCAGTTCCGGCATCGGCGTTGACCGTTCCTCCCGCAACGCCTGATGCAGTTGCCGCCTGGCCGAGCTAGACTACTTTTCGTCTTGCAGGATCACGGGCGAGGTACACGGATGAAGCGCTTGCTGCTGGGGTTGTTCTGCGTCTTGCTGTCGAGTGCGGTGCTGGCCACCGCCGACGAGGATGTCGCCAAACGGGCGGAGGCCAGCATGCTGGTCACCGGCTCGATCGTGGTGGCGCCCGACGGCAGCGTGCAAAGTTATGCCGTCGATCATCCGGAAAAGCTGCCCTCGGGAGTTGTTGCGGTCATCGACAGGACAGTGCCCACCTGGAAGTTCGGTCCGGTAGTTATCGGTGGCAAGGTGGTGGTGGCCAAGGCCACCATGAGCCTGCGTATCGTGGCCAGGCAGATAGGCAAGGGCAATTTTGCAGTCAGCGTCGGCAGCACATCCTTCGGTAACGATGTCCCGGGTGAAAACCCCAGCTATAGGACGCAGGCGCCGATAAAGTATCCGTCCGCTGCAGTGCGGGATCACGCCGCCGGTACAGTCTACCTGTTGATAAAGATCAACCGGCAGGGCCGGGTCGAAGATGCTGCGGCTGAGCAGGTCAATCTGAGTGTCATAGGCAGCGATGGTGCCATGCAACGGTGGCGGGAAGTACTCGCCAAAGCCGCTCTGACTGGGGCCCGGAAATGGACCTTCAACCTGCCGACCACCGGCAAGCGGGTTGCTGACCCTTACTGGATTGCGCGTATTCCCGTCACTTTCAAATTGAACGAATACGGTCATCCTCGTTCCGAAGGATATGGCCAATGGCAGGGTTACGTACCCGGGCCGCAACAGCTGGTTCCGTGGCTCGACAACAGCCAGCTGGCTGCAGGCAACGTGGACGCGATGCCGGACGGAGGGCTGCTTCTGCTCGACAGCGATGGCTTGCGGCTGAAGAAGCTGTTGGGTGGTACGTAATCTGTCTTGACCGGTGCGTTGTTGTCGCGCCAGGCGCGATTCGTGTCGCGTGGCCGGGCATTCAGCATGGGTTGTCGGGTGGGCGGGTATCGCTTGACGGCATCGTCCTTGGAAATCCTGCCGATGCGTCTGTTCCGTTCGCTTGCCGTGCTGTTTATTCTGTCTGTGGTGCTGCCTTTGCATGCGCAGGATCTGGCGGCTACCTGCCATGCCAGCAGCAGCTATGACGTGACGCTCCATGCCGACAGCGTGATCTTCGACCGCGCTGCGCCGGCACCGCTGCGGGTCGAACTGCAGCAGGGGGTGCTGCATACCGACGGCGCCGCCGTGCGTTTGAATGCGGAGGACAAGGATCGGCTGGCGTTGTTCGAGCGCGACTTGCGCGCGCTGGCGCCGCGGGTGCGAACGGTCGCGCAGAACGGGGTGGACCTGGCGGTGCAGACACTGCGTACCGAGGCGGGCGGCATGGGCCTAGGTGCCGATACCCGTGCCGAGTTCGATCAGCGCCTGGCCGCGGATGCCCGCGAACTCAAGCAGCGCATTGCGACCAGCAACAGCAGCCACGACTGGCAGGGCGATGCCGCCAACCGGTACGCCAACCAGATCGCCGCCGACCTGCTGCCGCTGCTGGCCGGCGACCTTGGCCGGCAGGCCATCGACGCAGCCATGAGCGGCGACTTGCAGGCGGCGGCCGACTTGCGCGATCGCGCCGCAGGCCTCGCCACCAGCCTGCAGCCGCGTCTGCAGCAGCGCATGCAGGCATTGCGTCCGCAGGTCGAGGCGTTGTGCCCGTCGATCCGGCGCCTTGCCGAATTGCAGCAGGGCGTGCGCGGCAGCAACGGACAGCCGTTGAACCTGTTGCAGATCGGCCGGTGAAGCGGCGAGTCGCCAGTGCTCGCCGACCAGCCGGCAGCCGATACGTTCGCAAGGTATAGACTCGGACGTCGATGGTCTGGCCCGCCTCCCAGGCTACCGAGGGGACAGGCATGGTACCTGCAGCACAAGAGATATTGGCATTCTGGTTTGCCGAAGCGAACGCGGTGCGCTGGTTTGCCCGCGACGATGCGTTCGATGCGCAGATCCGTGCCGATTTCGGTGACGTTGCCGAAGCCGCTGCCGGCGGCCTTCTGGATGGCTGGGCGCGGACACCATTGGGCTGGTTGGCGTTGTTGATCGTGCTGGACCAGTTCAGCCGCAATCTGTATCGGGACGACCCGCGTGCATGGGCGCAGGATGCCAAGGCACAGGCGCTGGCACTGGCGGGCATCGACGGCGGCAGCGATCGGCGATTGGCGCCGCTGCAACGGGTATTTGCCTATCTTCCGCTGGAGCATGCCGAGGATCCGGGCCTGCAGCGGCGCTCGGTAGAGCTGTTCGAGGCGCTGTGCGGAGATGCATCGCCCGAGCAGCATGCAAGTTTCGAGGCCTATCTCGAGTTCGCGCGTGCCCATCGCGAGGTGATCGCACGCTTCGATCGGTTCCCGCACCGCAATGCGACGCTTGGCCGGGCCAGCACGCCGGCCGAATTGGCGTATCTGGCTACGCCGGGCGTGGCGTTTCGCTGACAGGTTGCCGGGCGTCGTGCCTTCCCGCATTTGCCGGCGTCCCGCTTGGCGCCCGCCGCTGCGATCGACAGACTGATCGCGTCCGCTCTGGCGGGCAGGAACCATCAAAATCATCCGGACAGGGAGTGCACGATGCGGCGTCAATTTCTGATACTTGGCTTGTTCGGCCTGGTCACCGTTGCCCAGGCCTCCAGCACATTGCGGGTCGGCAGCCATGTACTCACCGCCGGCGACAGTGCGGTGCGGGTGACCGAGTTGCTGGGCAAGCCGTCGTACAAATCGCATCGCAGCGGTTCGCGCAACCGCCGCTCACGCCGCAGCGGGGGACGTGGCCGGCGCACCCGGGTAGTGGCCGACAGCACGCAAGGCGAGCTGTGGCAGTACCGTCGCGGCGACCGCGTGATCGCCGTGACGATCGTCGACGGCAAGGTCGCCGATATCGACGATCGCCGGCGCTGATCGGCGGGAGTCGTTCGGCGCTGCGTGACCGCTGCTTCAACCACATTCATGCTGTAGCTTTGTTAGGCTGACGCGGTTTCCCCGCACGAGCCGATAGCCATGCATGATTTCTTGTCGAACCTGCTGGGGGCGAAACTCTCCGACAGTGTCACCCACGCGGGGTTGAAACTGCTGCTGGCGCTGCTGATCCTGCTGGTCGGCATCTGGCTGGCGGCGCGGCTGGCCAACTTCACGCGGCGGGCCATGCAGCGTGCGGCGGTCGATGTCACGCTGATCGATTTTCTGCGCAACCTCATCTATGGCGTATCGATCGCGGTGCTGGTCGTGATGGCACTGACCACGGCCGGCGTGCCGTCGGCGCCGCTGGTGGCCGCGCTGGGCACGGCCGGGCTGGCGATCGGGCTGGCGCTGCAGGGTTCGCTGAGCAATCTGGCCTGGGGTGTCCTGCTGATCGTGTTCCGGCCGTTCCGGGTCGGCGATTTCGTCAATGCCGGCGGCATCGACGGCACCGTGGAGCAGGTCAACCTGATGCATACCCGGCTGATCCTGCCGGACAATCGCGAGGCGATCCTGCCGAATGCGAAGATCGGCAGCGATGCCATCCTCAACTACAACCGGCGCGGCACCCGCCGCTTCGAGCTGAAGGTCGGGATCGGCTACAAGGACGACATCGGCGCCGCGATGGCCGAGATCCGGCAGCTGTTCGACGCGGACGAACGCATTCTGAAGGACCCGGCACCGGGCGTCTGGACGTCCGCACTGAGTGAGAGCTCAGTCGATCTGACGGTGCGCGCGTGGGCCCGCCCGGCCGACTTGTGGGTCACGCAGACCGATCTGCTGCGCGCGATCAAGGAACACTTCGACACGGCCGGCATTAGCATCCCGTTCCCGCAACGCGAGCTGACCGTGGTGCAGGGCAGCCTGCCGCCGAAGCCGGGTTGAACTTCGCGGCGGGCACCTCGAACAGCTAATCGGTGTAACGCATCTTGTGGGCGGTTTCAGCCGCGATGCTCCAGGCTTGGTCAGAGCAAAAGCATCGCGACTGAAGTCGCTCGCACGGAAACCGCACCCACGACAGCCGAGCGCAGCGGCTAAACTGCGATGGATGAAATCCATGGACAGCGCCAACGCCTCCATCGACCCGCAGGCGCGCGCGGCGGCGGCGCTGATCCTCGATGGTTTTGCCGACTACAACGCGCGCTTCGCCGATATCACCCGGCGCGCCCGGCGCCGTTTCGAACGACGCGACTGGCAGCTGGCGCGGCGCGATGCCGATGCGCGCATCGACCTGTACGACGAGTGCATCGGCGAGACGCTGGGCCGGCTCGACATGCTACTGGACGATCGGGTGCGCTCGCGAGCGCTGTGGGCAACCCTGCGCCAGCTCTACGATGGCTTGCTGGCCACAGTGGCCGATCGCGAACTGTACAAGACCTGGTTCAATTCGCTGTCGCGGCGCCGCTTTCGCACCGAGGGCGTGGCGGCGGACATCGAATTCGTGGCGCTGGATCGCGCGCCCTATACCGAACCCAGCGATGCCGCACCGCATCGGCGCTACGTGCTGGGCGACGACGACCTTGCGTCGGTCTGTGCCCGGCTGCTGCGCGAGCACGCGCACGCATCGGCGTATCGGGATCTGCCCGGTTGCGCGGCACGGCTGGCCGCCGCGCTGCGGCAGCGGCAACGCGATGAAGGCTTGGGCACGATCGAGGAATTGCACGTACTCGATACGGTGTTCTATCGGGAACGTCGTGCCTATCTGGTCGGCCGCTGGCGCGGTGGCGGGCGGCGCTATCCGCTGGTGATTGCGCTGCTGCACGAGGCCGACGGCGTGCGCGCGGATGCGCTGCTGACCGCGCCGGAGCAGATCTCGATCCTGTTCGGCTACGCGCGCAGTTACTTCCACGCCGACATCGGCAATGTGGGGGCGGTGGTGGCGTTCCTGCACGCACTGCTGCCGCACAAGCCGCTGGAGGAGCTGTACACCGTGCTCGGCCGCGCCCGCCAGGGCAAGACCGAGCGCTACCGCCGCGTGTTCGGCCATCTGGCGATCCACCCGCAGGAGCAGCTGGTGCGCGCGGAGGGCAAGCGCGGCATGGTGATGGAGGTGTTCACCCTGCGCGACCTGCCGGTGGTGTTCAAGGTCATTCGCGACCGCTTCGCCTGGCCGAAGGAGACCGGGCGCCGGCAGGTCGAGGAGAAATACCGGCTGGTGTTTCATCACGACCGCGTCGGCCGGTTGGTCGATGCGCAGGAGTTTCGCCAGCTGCGTTTTCCGCTGCGCCAGGTCGACCCCACATTGCGCGGCGAGCTGCTGGAGAGTTGTGCCGACAGCGTGCGCCTGGACGGCGACGAGCTGGTGGTGGCGCACTGCTATGTCGAACACCGGCTGCGCCCGATGGATCTGTACGTGCGCGAGGTCGGCCATGACGAGGCCTGCCAGGCGATGCGCGACTATGGCCAGGCGATCAAGGATCTGGCCGGCAGCAATATCTTTCCCGGCGACCTGCTGCTGAAGAACTTCGGCATCTCGCGCAACGGCCGCGCGGTGTTCTACGACTACGACGAACTGTGCACGCTGGGCGAATGCCATTTCCGCGCGTTGCCGCAAATGCACGAGGACGACGAGACGCGACCGTTGCAAGATGCGGTATATGCCGCGCCGGAGGACGTGTTTCCCGAGCTGTTCGTCCATTTTCTCGGTGTGGCCGCACCGCTGCGCGAGGCCCTGCGCGAGGCGCATGGCGAGATTTTCGATCCGGCCTGGTGGTGCGCGTTGCAGGCGCGCCTGCGCGCCGGCGACTACGTCGATGTGCCGCCGTATCCGGCCGCGTCGCGGCTGCCGCGCTGAGGGCGGAAAGGCGCGAGTCAGGATGGCCCTGAGACAATCCCCGCTTGCCGAAATGGAACATCGCCGATGCGTCTGACCCGTGTGCTTTTCCTGTTGGTGCTGGGTGGCGTTGCGCCGGTGTTCGCGCAATCGACGGCTGCCACGGCGCCGCCGTTGAGATCGAACGCCGCCGACCTGCCTGCGGTCGTGGTCAGTGGCGTGCAGCCGGGGCCCGGCATGTGGAAGGTGTCGCGGGGCGATCACGTGATGTGGGTGCTGGGTACGCTGTCGCCGCTGCCGCGGCGGATGCAGTGGGAGTCGCACGATCTTTCGCAGGTGATCCGCCAGTCGCAGCAGGTGCTGCTGGCGCCGTCGTTGAAGCTGAAGGCCGACATCGGATTTTTCGGCAAGCTCTTCCTGTTGCCGGCTGCCTATAGCGCACGCAAGAACGACCACGGCGAAACGCTGCAGCAAGTGCTACCTGCACCGGAGTACGCGCGCTGGCAGGTGCTCAAGCAGAAGTATCTGGGCCATGACCGCGGCATCGAACGCTGGCGGCCGATCTTTGCCGCGCAGAAACTGTACAAGAAGGCACTCAAGGCCAATGGCCTGAGCAATTCCGGTGGTGTCGGAGAAGCCGTGGATGCACTGGCAAAACAGTTCGGCGTGAAGGAAATCCCGGTCACGTATCAGGCGGTCATCGAGCAGCCGCGTGCGGCGATCAAGGCATTCAAGCGCTCCGGGGTAAACGATACCGAATGCTTCAGCCGCACCATGGACAGCATCGAGCAGAACATGCCGGCGATCATGGCGCGGGCCAACGCCTGGGCCACCGGCGATCTGCAGGCGCTGCGCCAGCTGCCCGACAGCGATCGCCGCAGCGTCTGTGTTTCCGCGCTCGCCGACGCCGGCTTCGCGCACCAGCTCGGTCTCGACGATCTGCCGGCCCGGCTCGAAGCCGCCTGGCTGGCCGCCGCCGATGCCGCACTGCAAGCAAACCGGCAGACTTTCGCGATGCTGCCGATGAAGGAGCTGCTGTTGCCCGGTGGCTACCTGGACAGGCTCAAGGCGCAGGGCTATGCGGTGGAGTCGCCGGAGGACCAGGACGCCGCCCCGGCAGCCGGCAGCAGCATCGGCACGCCGGGCGTTGCCGTGGCGCCGCTGACAGGCCCCCCGTCGTAGGAGCCCGCTCGCGGGCGATGCTCTTGTGCTTTCGGGACGCTGGACTCGGGACTCGGGACGCTGGACTCGGGAAGAGCATCGCCCGCGAGCGGGCTCCTACGAGTGATCTGAAGTGATGCACGCGGGCAAGGTCATCCGTTCGGTAATCCATTGTTCGGCACGGGGGTAAGCAGGGCATCAAGCAGTAATTTGCTGCCCTCTTTCACCAATCCCGGTATCTTGTGGCCATCAGGGACCACTATGCCAGGAGCTTGTCGATGAATCGCAGGATCAGGACCAGCCAGCAGGAAGAAGGCACGGCGAGAGTCCGTCGTTTCGGCAAGGTATGGGCTGCGCTGTTGCTGGCGGCATCGGCCGGATTGACCGCACCATGTTCCGCGCAAATGGCGACGGCTGCTTCAAGCGGGCAGGACCAGCCGACCGGTGAACTGGTGCCGCCGACCAGCGCCAGCGATTTCACTGCCACGCAGCTCGACGGCGTGCTGGCCGGCGACTGGCGCTCGGCAGCCAACCGCGCCCGTGACAGGTATCGCCATCCCAAGGCCACCTTGCAGTTTTTCGGCATCCAGCCGGATCAGACGGTGATCGAGATCACGCCCGGTGGCGGCTGGTACAGCGAGATTCTGGCGCCGTTGCTGCACGACAACGGGCACTACATCGCCGCCGTGCAGGCACCGGCCGGTACCGGCGAGGCGCGCAATGACCACGATGCCCTGCATCGGAAATTCGCCGCCGATCCGGCGCATTATGGACACGCGCAATTCGTCGAGTTCAACCCGGAGGCGCCAGTGTTCGGCCCGCCCGCTTCGGCCGATCTGGTACTGACCTTCCGCAATGTGCACAACTGGGTCATGGCCAATACCGCAGCGGCGATGTTCAAGGCGTTCTATGCCGTACTCAGGCCCGGCGGCGTACTGGGCGTGGTCGATCACCGTGCGGATGACAGCGCGTCGCTGGCAACGGTCGTCAAGAGTGGCTACCTGCCGACCCGCTACGTGGTGAAACTCGCCACCGACGCGGGGTTCACGCTACAGGACAGCAGCGAGATCAATGCCAACCCGAGAGATACGAAAGACTATCCGAAGGGCGTATGGACCTTGCCGCCCACGCTCGCCCTCGGCGAGAAGGACAAGGCGAAATACCTGGCGATCGGCGAATCCGACCGGATGACCCTGCGCTTTATCAAGCCGTTGGCTCCGGCGCCGGCAAGTTCAGTGCGCGGCACAGGGAACGCAAAACATTAAGTGGCGACTTGATGCCCGGCGTCTGCATTCATCCATGCTGATCGCACTGAACAAACCGTACGGCGTGCTGTGCCAGTTCACCGATGCGGATGGCCGTCGCACGCTGGCCGATTACGTCCGACAAAAGGACGTCTATGCGGCCGGACGGCTGGATCAGGACAGCGAGGGCCTGTTGCTGCTGACCGACGATGGGCGGCTGGCACATCGGTTGACCGATCCCCGCCACAAGCAGGCCAAGACCTATCTGGTGCAGGTCGAAGGGGAGCTTGACGATACCGCGTTGCTGGCATTGCGCCGCGGCGTGCGCCTGAGCGACGGCCCGACCCGTCCGGCCGCTGCCGAACTTGCCGCTGCACCGGACTGGCTGTGGCCACGCGATCCGCCGGTGCGCTTTCGCAAGCACATACCCACCAGTTGGCTCAGCCTCACGCTGCATGAAGGACGCAACCGGCAGGTGCGACGGATGACCGCCGCGGTGGGGTTTCCGACCTTGCGGCTGATCCGCGTACGGATCGGCGAGCATGCGCTGGATGGCTTGGCGCCGGGGCAGACCCGGATACTTCTGCCGTAGGAGCGCACCCTGTGCGCGAATGCTCTTTGCCGAGACCTGGGGTAGAGCCATCGCGCACAGGGTGCGCTCCTACGGTTGCGCGGAGTCCACGGCGTGCGGCAGGCCGAAAAACGCCTCCGCCGTCGCCGTGCTGTTCGCCGCCGTGACCTCGGCCGGTTCGCCGCGGTCGCGGGCGATTTCCTCGCAGATGTGGCGCAGATACATCGGTTCGTTGCGCCGATGGGCAGGCATCGGCCGTACCGTGCGCGGCAGCAGGTAGGGGGCGTCGGTCTCGATCATCAGCCGGTCGGCCGGAATTTCGCGCACCAGTTCGCGCAGATGGGTGCCGCGGCGCTCGTCGCAGATCCAGCCGGTGATGCCGATGTGGCAGTCCAGCGCCAGATACTCGCGCAACGCCTCGCCGCTGTCGGTGAAGCAGTGCACCACCGCACCGGGCAACTTGTCGCGGTAGCGTCGCAGCAACGCGATGAAATCGCCATGTGCATCGCGCTGGTGCAGGAACGCCGGTTTGTTCGCATCCACGGCGATCTGCAGTTGGCGTTCGAACGCCGTCAGCTGCGCTTCGCGCGGCGAATAGTTGCGGTTGTAGTCCAGCCCCGTCTCGCCGATCGCGCGCACCGCGGTATCGAGCGCCAGCTCACGCAATCGCGCGTCGGTGGCATCGTCGTAGTCGACCGCGTGATGGGGATGCACCCCGGCCGTGGCAAACAGCGTGTCCGGGTACCGGTGGGCCAGGGTCCGTGCGAGCTCGCTGCCGTGGCGCGATGCACCGGTCACGATCATCCTCGTCACTCCATGCGCACGCGCGCGCTGCAGCACCGTGTCCAGATCGGACCGGAACGATTCGTGGCTGAGATTGGCACCGATATCGAGCAGTTGCATGGTTGGGCCGGGCATCGAAAGCGACGATTGTCCCAGACGCCGGGCAACGTGCAAGGGAGAGCTCCCTCGACGCTGCACGCAGAATCGCCTGCTCCAGTCAAAGCCATGACGGCAAAGTCGCTACAGAATGCGAGCAAGCTGCCGATACAGCAGCCAAGGCTACGCGGAATCCACGGTGACATCCCCCGCGTGCATGGCATCTTGATAGTGTTTATGATAGTTCTTAGGTAAATTCTATGGCTGTGGGAATGGTTCCTTTCCGCAGCTTGGCAATCCCCGCGGGCATCCATGAAACACGACCACACGCTGTTGGAAGCTGCACAGCAGGGCGATGTCGCCGCCATCGAGCGGCTGTTGACCGAGTGCCGTCCGGCCTTGTATCGCATCGCCCAATCGCAGTGCGACAGCAGTGTCGACGCCGATGACGCCGTGCAGGAGTCTCTGCTGTCGATCTTCAGGCGCATTGGTGCTCTGCGCACGATCGCCTCGTTCCCCGCGTGGGCGTTTTCCATCGTACGCAGGGAATGCCACAGGTTGCTGAGGGGGATGCGGGGGCACGTGGAATTGCCGCAAGCTGACCATCCTGTCTACGCCTATACCGATCACGTTGATTTGCGCTGCGATCTTGCGGCGGCGATCCAGTCGCTGCCGAAGAAATATCGCGAAGCGATCATCTTGCGCGACTTCGAGGAATATTCGATCAACGAAATCACCGACCAGCTATTGCTGACGCGCATGGCGGTGAAAAGCCGGGTCCATCGTGGCCGGTTGATGATGCAGGAGTACATGAAGGACTGATCGGATGATCCGTGCTTCACAGGCCCTTGGCGCATCCTGCGTCATCAGAATCATCTCGCGAAGCGTGATCGATTCGACAGATGGAGTGTGACTCACTCCACAAATTTTGAATCCTTTTGAGCTTTTGCCGCCTCTATAGGGGTGTGCGATGGAAACGGCGCCGTCGCATGGGTTGCGAATTGCCTGTGCCGCAAAATTTGCCGTGGCGCCCGTTCGATCCATCACGACCGACGGCAGTTGCCCAACAAGGGGGTGAGCAAGGGGGATATGGGGTAGGCAGGCATGGCAGGCGGCTTGTGCAGGCGCCTGCTGGGGGCTTTTCGTCAATAACTTTCAGAGCGCGGATCCCGTCGGGATCCGCGACGGGAGGGTCTGGACCAAAGGTCCGGGGCCTAACCCCGTCGCGGCGAAAAAAAGTGCGAAAAACAAAGGTTTGTCATAGGAGAGCCATAGAAATAGCTATGGTTTCTGCGATGCAATTTGCTGCAATGGATTGTGATTTGTGCTTGGAGGCATGCCCGTCCAACAAGGCTCTGGTCGTATGTCGGCCACGTTGGACGGGCCCGGTTGCTGGGGTTCAAGAGTCAGGGCGCCGCCACTCGGCGGATATCGATACAGGGGAAAAATCATGGTCAGCAGAAGGTTTACGTTGAAACTGGGCGCCGCTGCGGGTGCGGGTCTCGTGACCGGGTCAGCATTCGGGCAGACAGTGCCGCAGAGCGGGTTGGTATTTCCGGACGGCTATCAGCCGACCTGGACACGCGAGCCGAGCCCGCCGTCAACGCCATTCGTTACACCGCTTTTCATCATGCCGATCGCTCAGCCGGTGCCGGAAAGTGCGTTGAATCCGCCACCTGATCCGGCCAGCCATCAGCGCTACAACGATTTCCTGCCGCAGAAGTTCTACATTCAGCGAATGCAGGAAGGCAAATGGGTTTATCACTCGGACCCGCCGTATAACCAGGGGGCGTGGGGTTACACCATGGACGGCATCGTTCCGGGGCCGACCTTCATCACGAAGTACGGCGAGCCCCTGTTCGTGCGCCGCCTCAACGAACTGCCGCCGGTCGGCACCGGCAAGGTCACCTGGGCTCTGCCTTCGTTCTCGATCCATACGCACAATGGCCACCAGGCTTCCGAGAGTGACGGCTTCCCGTCCGATTTCGCGGATCCGGGCGAGTTCTGGGATCACCATTACCCGAGCTTCCCGGCGGGCAATGATCCCCGCGAAATCATGGGCACGCTGTGGTATCACGATCATCGTCTGGACTTCACCGCGACCAATGTGTATGCCGGGTTCTCGGGCTTTTTCCTGGCTTTCGACGATCTGGATTCCAACAACGAGAACGACCCCAATCCGAAGGCCTTCCGGCTGCCCAGCGGCAAATATGACGTGCCGCTGATCATCCACGACGTGCAATTCGACCAGGATGGCCAGGTCGTGTGGGATTTCGTCGGCGCGCATCCGGTCGTCTCGGACGAGAATGGCGGCGGCGGCTATGGCCCGGGCCCGCTGTACACCGTCAACGGCATGATCGGCGACAAGTTCACGGTCAACCGCATCATCCAGCCGTATTTCCAGGTCGAACGCCGCAAGTATCGCCTGCGCCTGCTCAACGGCGGCCCATCGCGCTTCTATTCGGTGGCCTTCACCAAGGACGGCAAGACGCCCGAAACCGTGCACGTGATCTCCAACGAGGGCAATCTGCTGCCTCGCCCGATCGAGACGGATGAGTACTTCGATCTGTGGCCCGCCAACCGCTACGACATCATCATCGATTTCTCGAAGTACGAGGATGGCGACAAGATCTATCTGACCAATCGGCTGGAAGAGCGTCCCGACGGCGCCGGCGCCACCGGCAGGTATCTCGACCCGACCAACCTGATCATGCGTTTCGACGTGACCGGTGGCGAGGTGGAAGATCCGAGCCGGCTTCCCGAGTTCATGCGGCCGCTGCCGAACATCGACCTGCGCGAAGTCAAGCGCGAGCGCGAGTTCGTCTTCGATTACACCAACGGCATGTGGACGGTGAATGGCCGCCTGATGGATCCGAACCGCATCGATGCCGCCATCGAACAGGGCAGCGCCGAAATCTGGACGTTGCGCAACGATGGCGACGCATGGGGCCATCCCATCCATTCCCATTTCGAAGAATTCCAGGTGCTGGAACTCAACGGCGAGCCGATCAAACCCGGCGACGTCGCCAACTGGGGACGCAAGGATGTGGTGCAGCTGGGGCCCGGAGACGAAATCAAGATCTACGGTCGCTGGCGTGATTTCTTCGGCAAGTACGTCATGCATTGCCACAACGTCGTGCACGAAGATCACGCAATGATGATCCGTTGGGACATCGTCGAGCCCGGCAAGGGCTTCTGATCCCGTAGCGCATCCGACAACAGAATACAGGGGATTGAAGATGGATAACCGACGCAAATTTCTGGTGGATCTTTCGTTAGGTGCAACCGGGCTGCTGGCCGCGGGAGCGGCAGCAAGCGCGATCGCGGGTACGACCCAGGACAGCCACAAGCAGGCTCATGGTGTCCAGGTTTTCAAAAGCGAAGACCTGCATGGGCCGGGTCAGCTTCCCGAGGCTATGGTCGAAACCAGCCAAGGCAAGACCGTGCAGCTCTATGCCGACCTGATCAGGAACAAGGTGGTACTGATCAACTACATGGCGATCGACAACGAGAAGGACTTTCCGGTCATCGCCGGGCTGCTGGAAGTCACCAGGCACCTCAAATCGAAACTCGGCACCGATTTCCACATTGTTTCCATCACCAGCGATCCGGTGCGCGACACACCCGCGCGGTTGCGGGCTTTCGCCAAGCGCATGGGCATACCCAAGCATGGATGGCACTTCGTGCGTATTCCCGGGAAAGACAGTGCGATCGTGTCCGCACGGTTGCATCGCCATCCGATGGCGCCCGATCCGCGCAGCCGTGTCGGCGTGGTCCATTACGGCAATGAGCCGCTCGGATTGTGGGGCGTTTTCCCGGTGGGCATTTCGCCCGTGGATGCGGCGATGCGCGTCGCCTCGGTCATGCCGGGCAAGCCCATCAGTGGCGAGATGCGTCGGGCCGGTCCCCGCAAGCGGGACGAAGCCGGCCACGCCTTCAACAATCGCATCGCGTAACGCGCCGATGCCGACTCAATCATCTGTGAGGTTATTGCGATGAATTTGCTCAGCCAACGCATGCTGGTTGGACTGTCGTTGACAGTCCTTCTCACTTTAGGTACCGCAGGCGGTGCCATGGCGCAGGTGGCGCCGCCGCCCGCCGACCGGACACCACAACCGATGCCGCCACCGTCCGCATGGACGCGTACCGATTCGGCAGACGGCATGACGACTTATTACACCACCCCGACCAGCAATTTCCCGGAGTCGGATCCGTGGGTCAATCCCACCAATCTGCTGCCGACGGTCTACGCCGACGTCAATGCCAGCAACGGGGTTCCCATCCCCAATACGCTGCCGTCGACGCCCGAACATCCGTACAACCTGCATGGCGACCCGGTGGTTCAGAACATCAACGGCACTTCGCCGGCCGACGACCTGGCGGCGATCTTCCAGGCTTGGCACGGGTCCAACCACGACCATGGTGACGACGGCCGCTATAGCCGGCGGAATTTCAACCGCGCGGCTCTGCAGCGCGGCATCGACATTCTCGAAGGCAATCCGGTGCCCAATCGTGTCTACAGCGGCATGCCGATGCTGCACTACAACGGACCGAACGAAGTGGCCAAGGTCGTCCCGACCTACGACAGCAACGGCAACCCGACCGGTGGCAATGTCACCGTGCACCAGGTGTGGTTCGGCCAGCACATCGAATCGGACTCGGCGTTCATCGACCCCACGGCGATGCTGCAGCCGGGTTTGCAGAATCTGCCCTGGACCATCACCTACGTGGTTGACACGCTGCATCGCGGCAACGACGACTTTTCACCGATGGAAATGTTCTTCGACGATCCGAACCTCCACAACGGCAGCGCCGTGCCGCTGGTCATGATGGACGCCACGTTCTATCCGATCCACGACGGCACCCGTACCACGTTCGTGATCAAGGAGCCGCCGGCCCGGTTCTTCAACCTCATCTATACGTGGGGCTGGCGCAACCACCCGGGTCGCGTGCAGGTGATGGAGAACGCGCTCAAGACGGCGATGGGCAAGACGCTGGTGCAGTGGGAAGTCGACACGTTCGGTGCCGATCCGCGAGCCAACAACGCCGCCAAGGAAGCAGCCATCGCGATGATCGGCGATCTTTCGCCGGCCAAGCGCATGTGGATGGCGCTGCGCAAGCTGCAGGCTATCGGCTACAACCCGATGGTGATGGCCGAGTACGAGCGGGCCTTCCACCAGTGGCAGCAGCGCAATCAGCTGCCGGACGGTGTGACGCCGGATCCAAATGCCGACTACACGCTGTTCTACGTCAACAACACGATCTACGGCCAGATGCGTGACATGGCCCGTTTCGCGCACCATCCGACGCTGGAGAAATGGCATCTGCGCGGTACGCAGGTGAAGGTGAAGCTGATCAACGGTGATTACTTCCCGCATGCTTACGTGTCCGTCGACTTCGGTGGCCTGCGTGGCTGGGAAAACACCTTCCAGAACACCATTCCGCTCGGTGGTGATGGCGCCTGGTTCACGTTCGGTCGCGACTACTGGGAGCCGAATACACCGACGCCTGCGCTGGTGCCGCCTGCGGTTAAATCGGCCACGGTCATGGCGGCACTCCCGGCGGTAGCGAAGGCGAGGATGGCTGACGAGAGGAGCCGTCCGGTTGAAAACCTCAGCGTGACCGATGACAAGAACCACAGCATCTTCAGGCAGCGCGAGGAAGATCCCGATGCCAAGTCCTGGCCGGCGAGCATGCCTTCGGCGACGTTCCCGACGAGCAGTGGCGACGTACTGGGCGAGCATACCGTGGTGATGACCTTGAACTACGAGCCGTCCAAGCGGCTGCGGATCTACCAGTTCGATCCGCTGCATCACGACGAGGCAATCTGGTCGATCCACTGAGGATCGCCTGACGGTCCGGTTGCGGGGCCAGATCTGTACGGCCCCGCAACCGTTTTGTTCGAGAACAGGGGGATTGCTTCGTGTTGAATCGCAGCAAGAATCATGTGGCCGGCCTGATGGCCGCGGGCATCATCGCTCTCGGCTCGCTGGCGCCGGTCGCAGTGGCAATGGACATACCGCCGCCGTCATCAGTCAGCCGCAGCGAGCACAGCTATACCGTACCGCCGATCACCTTGGTCGATCAGTACGGCCATCGCGTCAGGCTGGACCATGCGCTGGCTGGCGACAAGCCTGCGCTGGTCCAGTTTTTTTTCACCAGCTGCACCACGATCTGCGGCGTGCGTTCGGCGCAGATCGTCGCCGCGGCACCGAAGCTGCGCAAGGCGAATATCGACATCGGGTTCTACACCATCTCGATCGACCCGGATCACGATACGCCCGAGCGGCTGCTAGCCTTTTCGCGGCAATTCGGTGACCCGCCGCCGAGCTGGCACCTGCTGACCGGTACAGAAGCAAAGGTCAGGCAGACCGAGGCCGCCTTCAATGCTTCGGATCCGGCCGCCGACAAGATGATGCACGAACCGCTGACCTTCATTCGCGGCGGCAAAGGGCAGCCTTGGGAAAGGATCCTCGGGCTCACCACCACCGATGAACTGGTGCAGCAGATCAAGCAGGCTGTTGCCGCGGCACCTTGAATCGCCAAGGCTGATGCATGTACCTCCCGTTTGCCGGAACGACCCGTGCGGAACCGGGGCCGATGCCACGCATGCGTGCTGGCAGGCGGTTGCTGCATGGCCACTCGCATTACGTGTTCGACACGGAGTTTGAGAAAGATGCCTTACCGTAAATCGACCGCGCAAATGCGGCTGGCAGGTTTTTCCCTGGCCATATTCATGACCGCAGCCTGCGGCTCCGTGGGCGTCGCTGCCGGCAAGCACGGTGCCGCGCCCGATGTGGCGGCCGGCGAACGAATCTATCGAGAGGGCATCGGCACGAACGGAAAACCGGTGCAGGCGTTTTCGCAGGCCGATGTTCCCTTGTCCGGCCAGCAGGCCGCGTGCGTTAGCTGCCACCGTCCCAGCGGCCTGGGTTCGAGCGAAGGCGGCTACTACGTGCCGCCGATCAGCGGACCGCTGTTGTTCTCGCCGCGCAAGCTCGACCGGCTGAGGCTGTTTCCGCAATTTTACCATCAGATACAACCGAAGACTTTCCAGACCCGCCTGGACCAGCCGCACATGCGCCCAGGCTACACACAGGCCAGCCTGGCGACCACGCTGAGCGAGGGGATCGATGCGGCTGGACAGAAGCTGGCGACGATCATGCCCCGCTATCGCATGACCGGCGCGGACGTCAAGGCGCTGACCGCCTACCTGCACACGCTTTCGGCGCACATCGATCCGGGCGTGGACGATCGCCGAATCAAGCTGGCCGCGGTTTTTTCCGATCGGGTGCCGGCGGCCGAACGCGACGCGATGCTGGGCACGCTGCAGGCTTATGTCAAATGGCGCAACCTGCATCTTCACGAGGATCAGTCGCGCAAGGGTTTCTCGCCTTACAGCCGTTCGGAGTTCGTGCCGATCGAGCGCAGCTGGTCGCTGTCGGTCTGGACCCTGAAAGGCGACGCATCGACGTGGCGCGCACAGCTCGACGCGCATTACCGGGCCGACCCGGTCTTCGCGCTCGTCGGCGGCAAGGTCGACGGCTCGTGGAACGGCCCGTCGCAGTTCTGCGACGAGCACCGCATCCCCTGTCTGTTCCCGGATACCGACTTGCCGGCGTGGCCACCGTCGCATCTGGGCTATACGGTGTATTTTTCCGCCGGTCTGGCGCTGGAGGCGCAGGTCAGCGCCCGTTCCATCGCCGGCCATGAAACGGGAAACCCGGCGCCGGTGGTGCAGATTGCGGCCGCCGATGCCTATGGCCAGCTGCCGGCGAAGGTGTTTCGGCAGGCGCTGCGTGAGCGCGAACCGCATAGGCAGCAGAGCCTGATCACCTACCATGATCGCGCCGAGCTCGATGCCGCCCTGAAGGCGGCCGCCGGGCATCCCGACCGGATTTTGGTGGTCTGGCCCGGGGCCGATGTGACGACCGCCGTGGATGCGCTGGCGGCATTGCAGCCGCACGCGTCGCTCGTATTCCTGCCCAGCCGGGCCATCGATGCGGCCAGGAAAACGGTGACAACGGATCTGGCGGCGCGGTTGCGATTCGCCGACCCCTACGAACTTGCGCCTTCGTCGCACGTCAAGTCGTTCGAGACGCGCGCCTGGCTGCACACCCGCCATCTGGTGATCGATCATCCGCTGCTGCAGTTCAAGGAGTATTACGCGATGAGCATGCTGGATGCCGCGTTGTTCGAGATCAGCAACGACTTCTATCGCGACTACCTGATCGAGCGCATCGAGGATGAGTCGCAGAAGGACATGAATCCGGGAATCTATCCGCGACTGGCGCTCGGTCCGGGCGAGCGCTACGCCGCCAAGGGTGCCGATATCGTGCGTTTCGCCCCGGGCAAGCCCAGTGGGCTGACCCCGGTCGGCAACTGGATCGCGCCATGAAGATGCCCGACCCGGTCCGATCCGGCATCCGGCCAGCGACTCGGCCGGGCTGGTTCACGCCGGGCAGGAGTCGGGCGATGGGGGCAAGCAGGATGCATCGAACGCGAATGTGGCATTCAGGAGCCGGGGCATGAGCAGATCCACAGGCGAGGTGCGACCGATCTTCCCGGCTGGTGCGGTGGTGCGATACCAGAATTCCGCACCCGGGGACATCGCGCTCGATGACCTCGAGTTCTTCCCCAATATCGCCTCGGGAACCGAGTCCACCAGCCAGGATCGCAACATTCTCGACGAACAGCGCTTCGCGCCGCTGGCAAGCTTTCTGCGCGATTGCATCAAGGACTATCTCGACAATGTCTACTGCTATCGGTACGAGCAGTTCGAGATCATTCATTCCTGGGTGAACAGGGCGCCGGAGGGTGGCTACCAGCGGATGCACTATCACGGCAATTCGATCGTTTCCGGTGTCTACTACCTGAAGGCCGACGCGACGCAAAGCGCTCCGCTGATGTTCGACAAGCCGGAACTGAACACCCAGCCCTACATCGCCATCGCCACGCGCGAACAGACCCTGTTCACCGCAAACCGCATCGCCTATCCGTCGGCGACGGGCACGGCGTATCTGTTTCCAAGCCAACTGCGTCACGGATATGAAGTGCCGAACCGGGGCGGGGAACGCATCAGCCTCGCCTTCAATGTCATGCTTTCCGGTATCGGCCTGTTCTACAAGCTGTAATCCCGGCGCGGCGACCGAGCGGGGCAGCCGCGGAAGTGCGCGGACGCAGCGATATCCGAAATATTCCCATGCCGCGGATCCCCCTGTGCGCGTGTGCAGGCGGCACAATGGACGATGCGCCCGGGTCTGGTCCACCAGGCGGGAGCAATGGTGTCGCGTCAGGCGATGTTCGCCCGATGCCGGCCGGATGTGATAACAATGGCGGGTGCCGTCTGCCGCATGGGCGCGGACGGCTTTTCGCCTGGATTGAGCGGGGTGCAGAATGTCGGCAGCCATTGAGCCGGCGGTGGGCGCGACAGGCATGGCCGCGAACGACCGCGAAGCGGAGGTTTGCGCGTTGCTCGTGGCGCGCGGCCGCCTGAAGGACGGTGACCTGGGGCGTGCCCGGCGGCTGCACGAGGAATCCGCCGAAGGCACGCTGACCACCCTGATGGCGCGGCTCGGGCTGGTGTCCGAACGCGATCTGGCCGAGGCGTGGGCGCAGCTGCTGCAGGTGCCGTTGCTGGCTGCACGCGATGCGCCGGAGCTGCCACCGGTCGATCTCGAGGTGTCGCCGCGCTTTCTCAAGCAGCAGCATGTGGTGCCGGTGCACGACGAGACGCACGGGCTGGCGCTGATCGTGTCCGATCCGGCCGATCCGTACCCGCTGCAGGCAATCGCCATGGCAGCGGGGCGGCCGGTGGCGCTGCGGGTCGGCCTGCGTTCGGAAATCGACGGCCTGATCGAGCGCTATTACGGCAGCGGCCGTTCGGCGATGGGCACCATCGTGGAGAATCTCGACGGCAGTGCGGCGGAGGAGGACGACGTCGAGCATCTGCGCGACCTTGCCTCCGAGGCCCCCGTGATCCGGTTGGTCAACCTGATTCTGCAACGCGCGGTCGAGCAGCGTGCGTCGGACGTGCACATCGAACCGTTCGAAAACCGGTTGAAAGTGCGCTACCGCATCGACGGCGTGCTGCATGAAGTGGAGGCACCGCCGTCCAGTTCCACCGCGGCGGTGATCTCGCGCGTGAAGATCATGGCCAAGCTCAACATCGCCGAACGCCGGCTACCGCAGGACGGGCGCATCCAGTTGCGCGTACAGGGCAAGGAGCTGGACCTGCGCGTGTCCACCGTGCCGACCAGTTTCGGCGAGTCGGTGGTGATGCGTATCCTGGATCGCGAATCGGTGGTGTTCGATTTCGCCTCGCTGGGTTTCACCGAGAACTTCCAGCAGCGCTTCATCGACGTATTGCGGCGCCCGCACGGGATCCTGCTGGTCACCGGCCCGACCGGCTCGGGCAAGACCACCACGCTGTACACCGCGCTGTCGCAGATCAATACGCCCGACGTGAAGATCATCACGGTCGAGGATCCGGTCGAATACCAGCTCGAAGGGATCAACCAGATCCAGGTGAAACCCCAGATCGGGCTGGATTTTGCCGGCGCCTTGCGCTCGATCATGCGGCAGGATCCGGATGTGATCATGATCGGCGAGATGCGTGATCTGGAAACCTGCCGCATCTCCATCCAGTCCGCGCTGACCGGCCATCTGGTGCTGTCCACGCTGCACACCAACAGCGCGGCCGGCGGCATCACCCGATTGCTCGACATGGGCGTGGAGGACTACCTGCTCGGTTCCACCATCAACGGCATCCTGGCGCAGCGGCTGGTGCGCCGGCTCGATCCGGAAACCGCCACGTCGTACGAGGCGCTGCCGGAAGTGATCGAGCAGTTCGAGCTGGAAAAATACACCGACGAGCGGCCGATCCGGCTGTGGCGGCCGGGCAGCAGCGCGGCCAACCCCACCGGCTATCGCGGTCGTCGCGCGATCATGGAATTCCTGACCATGAGCGATCCGCTGCGCCGGCTGGTGATGCAGCGTGCGGACGCCAGCGAGATCGAAAAGCAGGCACGCGTCGAAGGCATGCGCACGATGTACGAAGACGGCATCGCCAAGGCGGTAGCCGGCATCACCACGCTGGAGGAGGTGCTGCGTGTCACTCAGGAGGGCTAAGCAGGGACCGGAGACCAGGGGCCGGGGACCGGCCGGTGGATCGCGGTTCGCGTCGCCGCGTGGTGTGCCTCCGACGTGCTGCGGCGTCGATACAAAGCATCGTCCGGCCCAGCTGCCAGGGCATCGTGGCAACGTTTTGCCATTCCGGCCCCCAGTCCTCAGTCCCCCGTCCCCGGCCCCGACGCCATGAGCCTCTTTCGCTATCGTGCCGTCAGCGATGCCGGCGAGGTGCTGCAGGGGCAGATGGAGGCGGCCAGCCTGGAGGAGGTGGTCGCGCGCCTGCAGGATCAGGGCCACACTCCGCTGGAAGCGCAGCCGGCCAACGGCGCCGCAGGTGGCAGCACGCTGGCGGCACTGTTCAGGCGCGGCCCGTTCAGCGGCGACCAGCTGGCCCAGTTCACCCACCAGCTGGCGACCCTGCTCGGTGCCGGCCAGCCGCTGGATCGCGCGCTCGGCATCCTGCTCGAGCTGCCCGAGGGCGAGAGCGCGAAGAAGCTGGTGGAGCGGGTGCGCGATCGCGTGCGCGGCGGCAACTCGCTGTCGGCGGCGCTGGACGAGGAACATGGCGTGTTCCCCAAGCTGTATGTGAGCCTGGTGCGCGCCGGCGAAGCGGGTGGTTCGCTGGAGGAAACCCTGCGTCGGCTGGCCGACTATCTGGAGCGTGCGGATGCGCTGCGCGGCAGCATCGTCAATGCGTTGATCTATCCCGCGTTCCTGCTGGTCGGCGTGCTCGGTTCGCTGGTGCTGCTGCTGGCCTACGTGGTGCCGCAGTTCGTGCCGATCTTCCAGGACATGCAGGTGCCGATTCCGTGGATTACCCAGGCGGTGCTGGTGCTGGGCAACACGTTGCAGACCTGGTGGTGGCTGATCCTGTTGCTGCTGGGCGGTGGCTTGTTCGGCTGGCGCGCGCGATTGCGCGATCCGGCGGTACGGCTGGCCTGGCATACCCGGTTGCTGACGATCCGGCTGGTCGGTCCGCTGCTGCTCAAGGTGGAGACCGCGCGGATCGCCCGCACACTCGGCACGCTGCTGAAAAACGGCGTGCCGCTGCTGGGCGCGCTCGCCATCGCGCGCCAGGTCACCGCCAACCGTGCATTGGACAAGGCACTCAGCGAGACGCACGAACAAGTGAAGGATGGCTCCGGCCTGAGCCTGGCACTCGGACGCTCGAAACTTTTCCCGCGGCTGGCGATGCAGATGGTGCAGGTGGGCGAGGAAGCCGGCCAACTCGACACCATGCTGCTGAAAGTCGCCGACACCTTCGAACTCGAGTCCAAGCGCGCGATCGATCGTCTGCTGGCCGCGCTGGTGCCGGCGTTGACCATCGTGATGACGGTGATGGTGGCGATCATCATGGCGGCAATCCTGCTGCCGTTGCTCAGTTTGACCAGCAATATTCAGTGAGAGAGGAAAAGATAATGAGCGTTGAAATGATGCGTGGCGAGGCGCGACGGGACCGGGGACCGGGAAAAGACGAGTGCGCCACAACCCGCACGACCCGACAGCTGTCCCGGTCCCTGGTCCCCGGTCCCCGGTCCCACCTTGCCCCGCGCGCCAACGGCTTCACCCTGCTGGAAATGCTGGCGGTGATCGTGCTGATCGGCATCATCGGCACCGTGGTGGTGACCCAGGTCGGCAAGAACGTCGACAAGGGCAAATATGGTGCGGGCAAGGCGCAGCTGACCACGCTGAGCGAGAAGATCGAGAACTACGCGCTGGACAACGGCGCGCCACCGCAGCAACTGGAAGACTTGCTGGTCAAGCCGCCGAATGCACCGAACTGGCAGGGGCCGTATGCCAAGGCGTCGGGCTTGAAAGATCCGTGGGGCCACACCTTTGGCTACCAGTATCCGGGCCAGCACGGCAGTTTCGACCTGGTCTTCTACGGCCAGGACGGCAAGCCGGGCGGCGATGGCTACAGCGCGGACGTGGGCAACTGGCAATGAGAGGCGGGGACCGGGGGCCGGGACAGTTGTCGGACCGTGCGGGTAGCGATGCACTCATCTTTTCCCGTTCCCCGTTCCCCGTTCCCCGGTCCCGCCGCGCGCCACGCGCCACCGGCTTCACCCTGCTGGAAATGCTGGCGGTGATCATCCTGATCGGCATCGCGGTCGTCGCGGTGTCGATCTCGGTGACCCAGGGGCTGGCCAGTGCGCGGGTGAACGCGGCCAGCAGCGAGCTGGCCGGTGCGCTGCGGGCGACCCGGACGCAGGCGATCGTGCGCGCCCAGGTGCAGAACTTCGACGTGGATATCCATGCAAACACGTACCGCGATGCAAAACAGCATGTGGTGCACCTGCCCCGGGGGTTGCGATTGAGCATCACCAGTGCGAAGGAAGACCAGCCTGACGCACATACCGGGCGCATCCGCTTCTTCCCGGATGGCAGTTCCACCGGCGGGCGCATCACCCTGCAGAGCGGCCGGCGCCAGTGGCACGTCAACGTGTCGTGGCTGACCGGCGCGGTGAGCGTGGTGACGAAATGAGAGCGGGGAACGGGAAACGGGGACTGGGGACCAGGGACCAGGAAAAGACGTGCGTACCGCAACCCGCACGACCCGAGGGCCGTCCCGGTTCCCTGTCCCCGGTCTCCAGTCCCCGCTCCCACCGTGGCTTCAGCCTGCTCGAGGTGATCGCGGCGATGATGCTGCTGGCGATCATCTTCACCGCGTTGATGCATGTCGCCGGGGGGGCGATCCGGCTTACCCAGAACGCGGCCGCGCACAGCGAAGCTGCGATGTGGGCGCGCAGCCTGCTCGACAGCGCCTATGTGGGCGAGCCGATCAGGCCCGGCAGCAGCGCCGGCCAGTTCAATGCGAAATATCGTTGGCGGCTGAACGTGACACCGTGGAATCAGGCCGGGATCGCTCCGCCCGGCGCATCGCTGCAGCTCTATCGGCTGGATCTGGATGTGCTGTGGGGGCCACCCGGGCATCCACGTTCGGCGCATTTCCGCACGCTGCGGCTGGGCGGCCCGCTGCGTCCGGGTGCCGCATCGGCGGCGCAGGGCGCGCCATGAGACGGCTTGCCAGGCAATGTGTTGCCGGCTTCACGCTGCTGGAGGTACTGGCTGCGCTGGTGCTGCTGGCGCTGCTGCTGGTTGGCGTCTACACGGGCATGCGCACGGCCATCCACAGTGTGCGGTCGGGCAGCGCGGCGATCGAGCGGATCGATCAGATCCGTTCCGCCCAGCAGTTTCTGCGGCGCGAACTGGCACAGAGCATGACCCAGCCGATCGCTCATACTCCTGAGGGCGACGCCATTTTCTTCGAGGGCAGTGCGCATGAAATGACTTATGTCGCGCCACTGCCGGGTTACCTCGGCAAGCTCGGTCCGCAACTGCAACACCTGCAACTGGTCGGGGACGGCAAGGGCAGCTGGCGCTTGGAGCTGAGCCTTGCGTTGCTGCCGCCGGACGGTCAGCCGCCGCAGGCGCTGGGCGATCCGCAGGTGCTGCTCGATCACATTCATGGCGGCAGCTTCAGCTATCGCGGCATCGATGTGCAGGGTCGCACCGTGCCGTGGTCGCCGGCATGGCCGGATGGCCGGATGCTGCCGTTGCTGGTGCGCATCGCGTTGCAACCGCAAGGCAGCGACGACTGGCCGTTGCTGCAGGTGCCACTGCGGGTCAATCCGGCGAACAGCAGCGGACCGTCCGGTCTGCTGCAGCAGGGCGTGCGCGGCAGGAGTCACCCATGAGGCGGCGGCAGCCAACCTTGGCCGTCGGTCAGCGCGGGGTGGCCTTGCTGCTGGTGCTGTGGGCCGGCACGGTGCTGGCGATCCTGCTCGGCGGCTATGTGGTGCTGGCGCGCACTGAAGGCCTGCAGGCCCGTTACCAGTTCGCCCAGACCCAGGCCCACTACGCCGCCGAGGCCGGCATCATGCGCGCCGTTTATCAATTGCAGGATCCGCAGGTCAGGCATCGCTGGATCGGCGACGGGCGGGTCTATGCGTTTTCGTGGGACAACGCCGAAGTGAAGGTGTCGGCGATCAGCGAGGCCGGCAAGGTGGACCTCAACAGCGCCAGCCCCGATGTGCTGCAGGGCTTGTTTCGCGCGACCGGCATGGCTCCGGCAGCAGCACAGGCGCTGACCGCCAATGTGGTGAGCTGGCGCGGTTTACCCGGCAGCAAGAGTCAGGTCGCGGAGCAACGCGCGGTCTATGCAGCGGCGGGGCGCGACTACGGCCCGCGCAACGGTCCGTTCGCCAGCATCGAGGAGTTGCAGATGGTGCTGGGCATGACCCCTTCAATTTACCGGCAGGTCGCTTCCGCCATCACGGTATGGTCGGGCAACACGACACCGGATCCGGACACCGCACCGCCGCTGGCACTGGCCGCGATCCCGGGCATGACGCCGCAAAAGATGCAGGAGATCAAGCTTGCCCGGCAGGCACGGGTCGATGCCCCAGGTCTGGCTCTCTACAACGGAGTGACGCATAGTATCCGGTCGGAAGCCAGCTTGGCTGACGGCACGCGCGCCGTCGTGCGTGCCACGATTCGTTCGCAGCTGGGGTTGACGGGTGCGCAACCCTATGTGGTACTGCGCTGGCGTGAGGGGGATGGGCAATGAGTACGGCAACGCAATGGCTGCGGCCGTGGGTTGATCGTGTACGCCGCGGCTGGCGTGCTTCGCCGCTGCCGGCATTCCTCGGCTGGTGGGGTGGCGAGTTGCGCGCATTGCTGCCGCCACGCTGGCGTGCCTGGTTCGGCGTCGGTGCGGACTGGCATCTGCTGCAACGCGTCGATGCGCAATGGGTGCTGCGCCGTGCCGGCCGGGCCGGCTTGCTGGCGACCTGGGACGACAGCGCCGATGCCTCAACCCAGCAAGCTGCGCTGGCGGCCGCGCTGCAGGGCGTGGATCGCGATGATTTGCGGCTGGCACTGTTGTTGCCGGCGATGGCCGTACTGCGACGCACGCTGGTGCTGCCGGCTGCTGCCGGCGACAACCTGAACCAGGTGATGGCATTCGAGATGGATCGGCAAACGCCGTTCACCGTGGCGCAGGTCTATTATGCCGCGCGGGAATTGGCGCAGCCGGCCAGCAATGGGCGCTTTCACGCGGAACTGGTGGTAGTCACGCGCAGTACGCTCGATCCGCTGCTGGCGCGCCTGCGTACGCTGGGCATTCCAGTCGACGCCGTGGACGTGGCCAACGGCGACGATCGTCTGGGCATCAACCTGTTGCCGCCGGACCACACCCCGTACCGCCCGCGGCCACGTCAGCGTCTGAACCTGGCGCTGGCAGGGGTTTGCGCCGTGCTGCTGGTGCTGGTGTTGTTGCAATGGCTGCACAACCGGCAGGCGACCCTGGAGCAGATGCAGGCCCAGGTCGACAGCATGCGCAGCGAAGCGCAGCAGGTCGCCGCATTGCGCCAGCAATTGCAGGACAATGCCGGCGCCGCCGGTTTTCTGGCCCGGCGCAAGAAAAACAGCGTTTCCATGCTCAGTCTGCTGCTGGATGCCACCGAGCGATTGCCGCAGACGGCATGGCTGGAGCGTTTCAGCGTCGACAGTGCCGGCCAGATCGGACTGCAGGGTCAGAGCAAGCAGGCGGCAAAACTGCTCGACGCGCTGAAGGATTCACCGCTGATCGTCAATGCCGGCTTCCAGGGCAGCATCCAGCCCGACCCGGCCACCGGCAAGGAACGCTTCTACCTCATCGCGCATCGGCGTCATCCCGCAGCAGCCCGGTCGAAACCAGCGGCTTCCGCATCGGTGGCTGGCAAGGGGGCGCCATGAAGATGACCCGACTCAAGCCGCGCGACAGTCGCCTGGCAGCCATCGCCTTGCTGTTGCTGGCGCTGTTGCTGGGCTATGTCGTGCTGTTGCACTGGTGGTTCGTGGCGCCGTTGCAGCAGATCGGCAGCGCGATGGCCGACTTGCGCGACACGCAAGGCCGTTATGCCGCCGCGATTGCCGAAAAGCCGGCACTGCAGCAACGTATCGCTGCGCTCGGTGCGGGACAGGCCGCGAGCAATGCGTTTCTGGCCGACGACGACCCGAATACCGCTGCGGCCGATCTGATGCAGCGGGTGGTCGACGTGGTTGGCACCAGCACCAAGGGCGGCAGTTGCACGGTGAGCCAGAAGATGCAGATGCCGAACCCGCCGGCGACCGCCGGCGAACCCTACCGCAAGGCCGCAGTGAGCATCAGCCTGAATTGCGACATGGAGCCGCTGGCGCAGGTCCTGTACGCGCTGGAGCAGGGTACGCCATATCTGTTCATCGACGATCTCAGTATTTACCGTAACCCGGTGGCGGGGCAACAGAACAACATGGCACCACTGGAAGTGCAGTTCACGCTGTCCGGCTACGTGCGCCCGGTCCACGGTGCCGCGGCGAACGCGCAGGGCGGCGGGTCGGCCACCGATCGCGGAGCGATGCCATGAACGCCGCCCAGCAACGCCGGTTGACACCGGTGCTGGCGCTGCTTGCCGTGCTGCTTGGTGCGCTGCTGCTGATGCTGTTCGCCGGCATCGGCCGCCGTGTGCAGTGGCATGGGCCGCGCCGGCTGGCACCGCTGCCGCCGGTCGCCACTACGGTCGACCTGCCCCGGCCGGTGCCGCTGCAGGAGTTTGCCCAGGTCTGGCAAGATCCCTTGTTCAGCCCCGATCGCAAGCCGATCACCCATGCTGCCAATGGCAGCAGCCTGGGCGACCTCGATCTGACCGGCATCATCATCACCCCGGGATTGCGCATGGCCCTGCTGCACGACAAACATGGCAACCGGGAAATACGATTGCAGGAGGGCCAGTCGTTGCCCGATGGCAGCGTGACACTGGTGGCGATCCGGCCACGGTCGGCGCTGTTCGATTCCCCGGCCGGACGCACCGAGCTGAAACTGCCGGCTGGCGCCGTGATCGACGTGGCAAAACCCGGCGTGGCTCCGGCTGCCGGCGATCGCGATCAACCTGCCGGGACGATGTGGCGCGTCGTGCCGGGGGCGGCGGGCGGGAAGCACGTGCCGGCCAACCAGGGTCGCCATCCCGGCACCATCATGCGGCTGCGACCGTCGGGCAAGCCCGGGCCGGCATCGTCGTCGCAAGGTCGTCCGGCGGCGGCGTTGCTCGACCGGCTCAGAGAAAATATCCAGAGACGTCGTGCCGCGGCGTCTCACCAAGGAGTACGTTGATTCATGGCCCGCAAGTTCACTCAGCAAATCCTGCGAACCGGCACGCTGGCGCTCGCGGTGTGGTTGACCGGTTGCGCCAGCATGCCGCAGCCGCATGACAATGGCGCGCTGCAGCGCGAGGCGATGGCCGGCACGCAGAACCCGCCACCGGCTCCCTTGCCGTTGAACAACGGCGCAAGTTCCGGTCACGAAATCGCAGCAACGCCGGAGATCAGCAACGGCAGCGGCCGTTTCATCCGGCCCGGTGCGTTGCGCGCACCGCTGCCGGCCGCTACCGGCAAAGGTGCGGTGACGTTCAATTTCGAGAATCAACCGGTGCAGGCGGTGGTCAAGGCGATTCTCGGCGATCTGCTCAAGCAGAACTACACGATCGCTCCGGGTGTGCAGGGCAACATCTCGTTCGCCACCTCGTCGCCGGTCGACGGCAGCCAGGCGTTGCCGATCCTGGAGAACCTGTTGTCGTGGACGCACAACGCGCTGGTCAAGCGCAATGGCGGTTACGTGGTGCTGCCGGAGAAGGACGCCGTGGCCGGCAATCTGGTGCCGGGCCTCGGCGCCGCGGCACCGCAGGGCGGCCTGCAGGCACGGTTGTTCCCCCTGCGTTACATCTCCGCTACCGAGATGCAGAAGCTGATCAAGCCGTTCGTGCGGTCGGATGCGATATTGCTGGTGGATCCGCAGCGCAACCTGCTGGTGTTGTCCGGCACACCGCAGGAACTGGCCAATGACCAGAGCATGGTGCACACCTTCGACGTCGACTGGCTGCGCGGCATGTCGGTGGGCGTGTTCAACCTGCAGTACGCGAAAGTCGGCGAGCTGATGCCGAAGCTCGATGGCATGTTCGGCGTGCACGGCGATACCCCGCTGGCCGGCATGCTGCGCTTCATCCCGATCGAGCGCACCAATGCGCTGGTGGTGATCAGCACCCAGCCCGATTACCTGCAGGAGGTCGGCGACTGGATCGCGCGCATCGACCGCGGTGGCGGCAACGAGCCGCAGCTGTTCGTGTATGACGTGCGCAACATCAAGGCCTCCGATCTGGCGAAATATCTGGCGCAGATCTATACCAACGGTGCCGGCAGCGGCGGCGACAGCGGCGGCCAGGTGGGGCCCGGCCTGAGCGCCGGCACGCTGGGCAGTGCCGACAATGCCAATGGCGCGACCAGCATGGGCAGCACCGCCGGCAGCTTCGGCAGTTCGGCCGGTGGCGGTGGGCTGGCCGCCACCGGCAAGAGTTCGGCCTTTGGCGGCGGCATCGCTGGCGGTTCGGACAGCCGCGGTGGCAGCGGGTCGAACGCCGCGGGCCTGGGCATGGGTTCGTCCGGATTCGGCGGCAAGGGTCTGGCTGGCGACAACGGCGGCGGCGCTTCCGGCGATCAGCAGTTCAGCTCCAGCGACGGCAGCGTGCGGATCAGCTCGGTCGACAGCAACAACCAGTTGCTGGTGCGTGCGCGGCCGTCGCAATGGGAGGAGATCAAGGGCGCGATCCACAAGCTCGACGTCGTGCCGCTGCAGGTGCAGATCGAGACGCGCATCCTGGAGGTGAGCCTTACCGGCGAGTTCCAGTTCGGCGTGCAGTGGTATCTGCAGGGGCTGGCAGGCAGCACCACCGACAGCAGCGGCAACATCATCCCCGGCCACCCCAACAACCCCCGGCAGATCGCCTTGGGGCAGGGCGGCAATACCTTCACCGGCCAGCCGTTCTTCTATTCGTTCCTCAACAGCCAGCTGCAGGTGGCGGTGAACGCGATGGAGACCAGCGGCAACACCAAGACGCTGTCGTCGCCTTCGATGGTGGTGATGAACAACCAGACCGCGAGCATCCAGGTCGGCAACCGGATTCCGATCAACCAGACCAGCGTGAACACCGGCCTCAACACGACCAGCTTCAACCAGGTCAGCTACCTCGATACCGGTGTGATCCTCAACGTGCAGCCGCGGATCAATCCCGGCGGCCTGGTCTACATGAACATCAGCCAGCAGGTCAGCCAGGTCGACAAATCGGTGCCGCTGGTCAACGGCAATGCCACGATTTCGCAGCGCGCGCTGGCGACCCAGGTCGCCGTGCAGAGCGGGCAGACCGTATTGCTGGGTGGCCTGATCGAACAGGCCGAAGGCACCACCGACACCGGCATCCCAGGGCTGAACCGGATCCCGGTGCTCGGCCGCCTGTTCGGCGGCACCTCGCGCAGCCGCAACCGCACCGAGCTGATCGTGCTGATCACGCCGCGGGTGATCCGTGGCGGCGACGATGCGCGCCAGGTCACCGAGGATTACCAGAGCAAGTTCGAATCGCTGGCGCCGCTGCGAGCGGCAGCCAAGGACGCCGCGCCGAAGCCGTAGGGAATTGCGAATACTTGGTTCTTGGCATCTGTAGCGCACTCTGCGGGCGCGGCTTTTGTGGGAGCGGCTTCAGCCGCGATGCTCTTCTTGTGTAGAACGGGAAAGCATCGCGGCTGAAGCCGCTCCCACAAAAGCCGCTTGTATGTTTGATCCCGGTGCGGAAAGGACCTGCCGTTATCATGCGCGGATGAGCGCATCGCCGGCCGCCTTTCCGATTACCCCGCTGCTGCCGCAGATCGTGGCGTCGCTCGCGGCGCATCCCCGGCTGGTGCTGGAGGCGCCGCCGGGCGCCGGCAAGACCACCCAGCTGCCGCTGGCGCTGCTCGACGCGGCATGGCTGGCCGGTGCAAAGATCGTGATGCTGGAGCCGCGCCGTATCGCCGCGCGCGCCGCTGCGCAGTTCATGGCGCAACAGCTCGGCGAGGAAGTGGGCCGGACGGTCGGCTATCGCATCCGCTTCGAGTCCAGGGTGAGTGCGGCGACGCGGATCGAGGTGGTCACCGAGGGTATCCTGACCCGGTTGATCCAGCGTGATCCGGAACTGGCCGGCATCGGCGCGATCGTGTTCGACGAATTCCACGAACGTCACCTCGCCGGCGATCTTGGCGCCGCGCTGGCGCTGGAGATGCAGGCCACGCTGCGGCCTGAGCTGCGCCTGCTGGTGATGTCTGCCACGCTCGACGGCGAGCGCATCGCGCAGTGGCTGGACGCGCCGCGCATCTCCAGTCCCGGACGCAGCTTTCCGGTGCGCATCGAACATCCGCCGGCACGCGCGCAGGAGGGCATGGAGCACCATCTTGCACGCATCGTGCAGCAGGCGCTGGCGGAAAACGACGGCGACGTGCTGGCGTTTCTGCCCGGGCGGCGCGAGATCGCGCGAGTGCAGGCGACGCTTGAAAAAACGTTGTCCCAGCGGGAGAGGGGCGAAATCGAAGTCCTCCCCCTGCACGGCGAGCTGTCGCTGGCCGGGCAGCAGGCCGCGCTGGCGCCGGCTGCGCCGGGCGTGCGACGGATCGTGCTGGCGACCAACGTGGCCGAATCCAGCCTCACCCTGCCGGGCATTCGCGTGGTGATCGACACGGGGCTGGCGCGCGAACCGCGTTTCGATCCGAACTCCGGCTTCAGCCGATTGGAAACGGTGGCCATTGCGCAGGCCTCGGCCGATCAGCGCGCCGGCCGCGCCGGCCGTGTCGCGCCCGGTACGGCCTATCGGCTGTGGCCGCAGAGCAAACGGCTGGAGGCCGCGCGCAGTGCGGAAATCGGCCAGGCCGAATTGTCCGGACTGGCGCTGGAACTGGCGGCCTGGGGCGTGCGTGCGGACGGAGCGGACACGATGCGCTGGCTGGATCCGCCGCCGGCCGGCGCGCTGGCTCAGGCGCGCGAGTTGCTGACCGGTCTTGCTGCCCTGGGCACGGATGGCCGTATCACCGCCCTGGGCCGCGACATGCTCGAACTCGGCGCCGCACCGCGTCTGGCTGCCGCGGCGTTGCGTGCGCCGGCGGGATTGCGCGCGCTGATCGCCGACCTGCTGGCGCTGATGGAAGCACGTTCGCCGTTGCGCGGCGAGCAGGCGCGCAGCGACGACTTCCGCGTGCGGGTCGCCGCGCTGCACGCGTGGCGCGATCGCCGCGGCACGCTCGTGCGCGGCGATGCCGACAGCGGCGCGCTGGCCGCGATCGAGCAGGCCAGCAAAGGCTGGCGCAGACGTCTGGACGTCCGTACGGCTGCCAGCGGCATGCCCGACAGCCACAGCGTGGGCGATCTGCTGCTGCATGCGTTTCCCGACCGCGTGGCGCGCCGCGACGATGCCCATCCGTTGCGCTATACGCTGAGCAACGGCCGCGGTGCGCGCCTGCACGAGAACACCGCCTTGCACGGCGAGCCCTGGCTGGTCGTGCTGGACTTGCGCCATGAAGCGCGCGACAGCCTGATACTGGCCGCCGCACCGCTCGATCCGCAGGTGCTGGAGCGCGATTTCCCGGCGCAGTTCACCCGCGAGCGCACGCTGCGCTGGAACGCTGAGCGCGCTGCCGTGGAGGCTTTCGAGGAACGGCGCTTCGGCGCGATCGTGCTGGAACGCCGCAGCGTGCCGGTGCGGCCGCAAGATGCGTTGCCGGCCTTGCTCGCCGCCGTGCGCAGCCGCGGCATCGACGCGTTGCCGTGGAACGACCAGACACGGCGGCTGCGCGCGCGCATGCAGGCGCTGCGTCAATGGATGCCGGAACTGGGCCTGCCCGATGTCGCCGATGCGGCGCTGCTGGCCACGCTCGACGAGTGGCTGGCGCCGTATCTCGACGGCAAGCGGAAACTCGACGCGCTGAACGCGCAGGAGTTGTCGCAGGCATTGGGTGCGCTGTTCGGCCATGAACAGCGCCGGTTGCTCGACAGCCAGGCGCCAGACAGCCTGGTCGTGCCGAGCGGTCAGGTGCGGCGGCTGGAATACGTGCCGGACCAGCCACCGGTGCTGGCGGTGAAACTGCAGGAACTGTTCGGCCTGGCCGATACGCCGCGGGTGGGCGGCGGGCGCATTCCCGTGACGCTGCACCTGCTGTCGCCGGCCGGCCGGCCGATCCAGGTCACCCAGGATCTGAAGGGTTTCTGGGAACGTACCTACCCCGATGTGAAGAAGGAACTGAAGGGTCGTTATCCGCGTCACCCGTGGCCGGACGACCCATGGAGCGCCACCCCCACCCATCGCGCCAAACCGCGCGGGTAGGCGCCCGCGAGCGGGCGATGCCTTTCGTTTGGGACCTGCAAGAGCATCACCCGCGAGCGCGAAGAGCATCGCCCGCGAGCGGGCTCCTACCCCAACTTGGGCACAGGTGCGTCCGGGTTGCCGGTGTACTATCGTGCGACCGGAATCACGCAGGTCTCCCTGTGCGGGCAATGAGGGATTTCAGCGGCAACACGTTGCCTTCAGCGATCGATGATGGGACACGCAGGCCATCACCGGCCGGCCACCTGCATGGCCTGCTCTGGGCCCTGCTGGCGCTGTTGTGCGGGCTTGCGCTGACGCTGGGTTTCCGTCGCCTGCAGCAGCAGCGGCAGATCAGCGATCAGCACGGCGTTCTGCAACTGCAGGCCGACGAAATCTATGACGCGCTGGACGAGAGCATGCAGCGGCCGCTGCGGCTGCTGCGGTTCGTGCAGACGCTGTACCTCGCTTCGGATCAAGTCTCCGCGGCCGAGTTTGCCCACATGTACGAAAACCTGGCACCGCGCAAGCAGATGCCCGAGCTGATCGCGCTCTCCTATGCACGACGCGTGGTACGCCCGGACGGCGTGCACTTCGTTACCGAACAGTTCGCGCCAATGGCGGGCAACGAAGCCTTGGCCGGCCTGGTGGTGGACACCCAGCCGGCGAACCTTGCCGTGCTGCGGGCCTCGCGCGACACGGGCCAGCCGACTCTATCGGCACCGTTCCGGCTGGTGCAGCGCAATGCTGCCGGCATTCCGATCAATGGTGTGGTGATGCGGCTGCCGATTTATGGTCACGGCGACCCACCGCGCACGCAGGACGAACGCCGTGAGCGCATGATCGGCTCGGCCGGGGTGTCGTTGCAGATGGAGGGCCTGATTGCGCCCGCCCTGTCGGCCGACCCGCAGAAAATGCTGCAGATGCAAGTCAGCGATGTCACCGATGGTCATGTCCGAAAGCTGTTCGAATCATCGCCGGCTGCGTCGCCGCCGCTTACGGCGAATCCGGCGGCCCGCTTCGAACGCGACCTGGTGTTAGGCGGGCGCGTATGGAAGGTGACGCTGCAGGCGAACGAACCACCGCCCGTCTTTCTGGACTGGCGTACCCCCGTGCTGACGGCGGGAGTGCTGAGCAGCATGTTGCTGGCGTTGCTGGTCTGGTCGTTGTTCGATACCCGGCGACGTGCACTGGAGCTGGGCTGGCGCATGAGTCGCAGCTATCGTCAAAGCGAGGAGCGCTTCCGTGCGCTCAACGAACAGTTGCCGGCGCTGGTGCTGCTGGCCGCTGCCGAGGACGGGCGCATCATCTATGCGAATCGAGCCGCGCGCGATCGGTTCGGCAAGGCGCTCGACGGCAGCACATTGCCCGCGTTGTTCGAGGACCAGGACGACTACGGCCGGCAGACGCTGTTGAATACGGCCGGCATCGCCGATACCGAGGCCGTGCTGCACGACGGCGGCGACGTGCGTTTCTGGGCCAGCCTGTCGATCTCCCGGGTGCACCTGGACGACCGCAGCCAGCTGTTGATGGTGGCATCGGACATCACCGAGCAGCGCGCTTTGCACGAGCGGCTCCTTTACCAGGCCACCCATGACGAACTGACTGGGCTGTGCAACCGCAGTGCGTTCGAGTCACGCCTGAAGGGCCTGCTGGCCGGGATCGATGCGCAGGCACCGGTCAGTGCGCTGCTGTACATCGACCTGGACCAGTTCAAGTTGATCAATGACACCAACGGCCACGCGGCCGGCGACCAGATGCTGATCAAGCTGGCCGCGGTGATGCGCGCGCAACTGTCCGGCGACGACGTGCTGGCCCGGTTGGGCGGCGACGAGTTCGGCGTGCTTGCCGTGCGCCGAGGTGACGTCGCGGCGGTAAGGCAGCTGGCCGAACGCCTGCGCCGCTGCATCGAGAATTATGTGTTTCCGTGGGAACGGCACAAGCACGGGATCAGCGCCAGCATCGGCGTGGCACTGATCGATCAGCCGGACTGTACGATGCAGGCTCTGCTGGCGCACGCCGACACCGCCTGTTCCATGGCCAAGGAGCAGGGTCGCAACCGCGTGCATGTCTACGCCGGACAACATGCGGAAACCGTGCACCGGCGTCGCGAGATGGAATGGGCCAACCGGCTGCGCCGGGCCATCGACGGACACCGGCTGGTGCTGGCCTACCAGGAGGTTTGGCCCTTGCTGCCGTCCGTCATGGCCGGGGCACGCATCGAGTTGCTGCTGCGCTATCGGGACAAGACCGGACAGCTGGTGCTGCCGGGCGAGTTCCTGTCGGCTGCCGAACGCTATGGCCTGATGCCGATGATCGACCGCTGGGTGATCGAGACCGCACTGGCCAATTTCGCACAGCTGCATCCGGCCGGCAGAGCGCTGCAACTGGTGACGATCAACCTGTCAGGCGCCAGCATCGAGGACGATGCGCTGGCCGAACGGATCATCGAGCTGCTGCAGCACTATCGGGTGCCGCCGGAGCGAGTGTGTTTCGAGATCACCGAGACCATCGCGGTGGGCCAGCTGACGCAGGTGGCACGTTTCATGGCGCGCTTGCGCAAGATCGGCTGCAAGGTCGCTCTGGACGACTTCGGCACCGGCATGTCCTCGTTCGCGTATCTGAAGAACCTGCCGGTGGACATCATCAAGATCGACGGCAGCTTCATCCAGGACATGGATACCGATCCGATCAGTCATGCGATGGTACGCGCGGTCGCCGATATCGGTGACCGGCTCGGCCTGATGGTGGTGGCCGAGTGGGTCAACGACGAGGCGACCGAGCAGGCGCTGGCCGAACTCGGCATCGGCCTGGCGCAGGGCCACCGCCGGCACATGCCCGAGCTGGTGCTGTGCCACCGGACGTGAGGGAATCTCGAATAACCGGGTTCCCGGCACTTGCCGCGCACTTGTGGGGCTGAAGTCGCCCCCACAAAGAGCTTTTGCGCGCCAATGCGCCGATGCGATCACCCTGGCGGGGTGTCGAACAGATCGCTCTGCGCCTGGTAGCTGTCGCGGTCGACGAAGCCGGACAGGCCCACGCCGACCAGCCGGTAGCGATCATCGTCGGCGCGCTCCACGCGCTCGCGCAGGGCGCAGGCGATGTCGGCCACTTCGCGGGCCGACATCGGCCGCAGTGCCGGGGTCAGGCTGCGGGTGAGGGTGTGGAAGTCGGAGGTCTTCAGCTTCAGCACCACGGTGCGGGCGACGCGGTGGCTTTCCTTGAGATAACCGGCCCAGGTCTTTTCGGCGAGGCGGCGGATGTGCGGTTCGAGTTCGTCCAGCCGCAGATCGTGCTCGAAGGTATCCTCGGCGGAGATCTGCAACGTCGGGCGTTCCGGTTGCACGGGGTGCTCGTCGATGCCGTGTGCCAGCTCGTGCAAGCGCCGGCCCCAGCGGCCGAAGCGCTGCTCCAGATCCGCCAGCGCATGCTGGCGCAGCTCGCCCACGCGGGCGATGCCGAGCACGGCGAGTTTCGCCTCCATCACCTTGCCCACGCCGGGCAGGCGGCCGACCGGCAGCGGCGTCAGGAACGCCTCGATCTGCCGCGGGCGGATCACGAACAGCCCATCGGGCTTGCGCCAGTCCGAGGCGATCTTGGCCAGGAATTTGTTCGGCGCCACGCCGGCCGATGCGGTCAGTGCGGTCTCCGCGCGGATCGCCGCGCGGATCGCCTCGGCGGTGGCGGTGGCCGAAGGCAGCCCGGACTGCATTTCGGTGACGTCGAGATAGGCCTCGTCCAGCGACAGCGGCTCGATCAGTTCGGTATGCCGCGCGAAGATCTCGCGGATCTGTCGCGACACCGCCTTGTAGCGCGCGAAATCCGGCGGCACGAATACCAGCTGCGGACACAGCCGTTCGGCGCGCACCGCCGGCATCGCCGAACGCACTCCGAATACGCGCGCCTCGTAGCTGGCCGCACACACCACCGAACGCGCGCCGCGCCACGCCACCGCCACCGGTTTGCCGCGCAGCGAGGGATCGTCGCGCTGCTCCACCGACGCGTAGAACGCGTCCATGTCGATGTGGATGATCTTGCGGGGTGCTGCGGCCTGCATGCAGGAATTCTAGGGCGTTGCAGCCGGGATCGCCGCTGCGTCGGCGCCGCGCGGCGACGCAGCGCGCTGCCCAAGTCGTTGCGCCAGATGTCGCGCGAGACGTTCGGCAGCGGCCGGGTGTGCGTCCAGATGCAGGAACGGCTCGATCATCTCCAGCTCCATGATCAGGAAGCGGCCGCCGCTGATCACCCCGTCGACGCGCACGTAGGCGTGATCGCCGTGTCCGATCGCGGCGACGGCGGCCAGCGCGCGTTCCGCCGCGGCCAGCGTCGCGGCACCGGGCAACACCGGTTCGGCACTGCCGCCGAACTCGCCCTGCACGCGATAGTCGCCGGTGGCCGGGCGCTTGATCACGGCATGGCTGAACTCGCCGGCAAAATACAGCAGCGACCATTCGCCGTCGCTGACGATCTGTGGCACGAACGGCTGCACCAGGTAATCGCGCGCAGCGGGCAGCTGCATCACCGCCTGGTCGAACGCGGCGTCGCCGACGCTGCCTTGCAGCGTATGCCACGCGCCACCGCTGACGGTCGGCTTGATCACCACATGCTGTGCCGGCATCGCGGCCAGCATGGCGGGCAGGTCGCGTGCGCCGGTGACCTGGGTGGGAATGATGCCCACGCCGTGCTGTGCCAGTTCGAGCAGGTAGTGCTTGTCGCTGTTCCAGCGCAGCAGCCGGCTGTCGTTGATGGTGGCGACGCCCTGCAGGTCGAGCCGATCCAGCCAGTCGAGGAACGCCTCGTAGTGCTTGAAATAATCCCAGATGGTGCGCATCAGCACCGCATCGAAGCGTGTCCAGTCGACGGCCGGATCGTTCCACACACAGACCGTCGGCTGGATGCCGTGGCGTCCCAGCGCAGCGAGCAGCGCGGCGTCGTCCTCGCCCAGCGCCGGGTAAGCCGTGGCGGTGGCGATGGCGAGGCGGCGGGCGGAAACAGACATGGCAACACCTGCGAAAGACGGGAGGTCGCCCTTGTCGGCAAGCGGCGTGACCGGTCGTCAGTGTTCAGGCGCGGCCGATGCTTGTCAATTTCCGCGCGGCAGTGGCGCCGGTACCATCGGAGAAACCCGTGCATGTCATGCGGTACTGGCTGAAACCCCGTCCACAATGTCATCGTAGGGCCATGACGACCGAACCCGCCAATACCTATGTCCGCCGCCTGAGTACCTGGGACGCGGCGATGATCGTGATCGGCGGGGTGATCGGGGCGGGCATTTTCCGCACGCCGGCCACCGTCGCCGAACGCACCGGATCGGGCGCCCAGGTGCTGGTGCTGTGGGCGATCGGCGGTCTGCTGACGCTGGCCGGGGTGCTGTGCTACGCCGAGCTGGGCGCGCGCCGGCCGCAGGCGGGCGGCACTTACGTGTATCTGCGCGAGGCGTTCGGGCAGCTGCCGGCGTTCCTGTTCGGCTGGACCATGGCGCTGATCAATTACCCCGGCAGCGTGGCGGCGGTGGCGACCACGTTCGCCGATTATTTCTGCACGGTGGTCGGTTTGCCGCTGCCGTACGTGAAGCCGGTGGCGGTCGGCGCGATCGCGTTCATCGTGGGCGTCAACCTGTTCGGCATCCGTGCCGGCGCGATGGTGCAGAACATCTTCACCGTGCTGAAGCTGGCGGCGATCGCCTTGCTGGTGGTGGTCGGACTGGTGCTGGCGCGCGGTCATCTGGGCATGGTGCTGGCGCCGGATGTCGCGCATCCAGTGTCCTCGTGGGCGTTCGTCGGTGCGCTGCTGCCGGTGCTGTTTGCCTATGGCGGCTTCCATTATCTCAACGACCTGGCCGGCGAAGTGCGCAACCCGCAGCGCACCCTGCCGCGCGCGCTGGGCATGGGCATGGCTGGCGTGGTGACCTGCTACGTGCTGGTCAACTTCGCCTACCTGGCCGGGCTGAGTCATGCCGGTCTGGCCGCCAGCCAGGCGCCGGCGGCGGATCTGATGCGGCGCCTGTTCGGCGAACACGGCGCCACGGTGATCGCGGTCGGCATCGCCTGTTCCACCTTCGGCTACTGCAACATCGCGATTGCCGGCGGCGCGCGCGTGCTGCAGACGATGGGCGCGGACGGGATGTTTTTTCGCGCCGCGGGCCGCATCGAGCCGCGCACCCGCGCGCCGCAGATCGCGTTGGCGGCGCTGGGCCTGTGGGCGATCGTGCTGACCCTGTCCGGCAGTTTCGGCCAGCTGCTGGACTACACCACGGTGGGCGAGTGGCTGGCGCATGTGTTCGGCATCGCCACGCTGTTCTGGTATCGCCGGTATTTCTTCGATCAGCCCTTACCGTACCGCGTGCCGTTCTATCCGCTGCTGCCGCTGCTGTTCGTGGTCACCGTGGTCAGCGTGATCGTGGCCACCGCGATCCACACGCCGGGCGATGCCGGCATGAGCCTGGTGATCATCGCGCTGGGCGTGCCGGTGTATTACGGCTGGCGGCGCTGGTCGCGCATCCGCGCGGCGTAGCATCGTTGGACCGCGTAGGAGCGCGCTTGCGCGCGATGCTCTTTCGCGATGCTCTTGCTGCAGGGTGAAGAGCATCGCGCGCAAGCGCGCTCCTACCGTAGTCGCGCGGAGGTGCTGTCGATGAAACGTCATGCATGGATCGGGTTGCTGTGCCTGTGCGCACTGAGCGTGTGCCAGGCTGGGGCTGTGCCGGCCGTGGCCGATATGGCCAACCCAGGGACTGCGGCGCGTTTCACCCTCGATCATGTGCGGCAGGTCGGCGCGATCGAGCGTGCCGCCGACGGCGTGGCGCAGCGGTGCTACGCATTCCAGCCGGCGGCGCAGCCGCAGATCCGCATCGCGCCGGCCGGCAAGGTGTGGGACTGGTCGGGCCAGGGCGAACTGCGGGTGCGGGTGCAGAACGCAATGCCGTGGGCGGTGACGCTCAGCGTCGATATCGATGGTGCTGGCAGCGGGCGGCACCTGCATGCGATGGTCGCCCTGCCGGCGGGACCTGCGCAGACGCTGGTCGTGCCATTGCACGCCGTGTCGCCGCGCGCATTGGGCATGCAGGCCGGGCCGCCGATGCCGTTCGACGAGAACGGCCGGCGCACCCTGCTGGCCACCACGGTCGAGGGTGCGCTGGATCTGCGTCGGGTCAGCGCGATCCGGCTCGGCATGCCGGCGCCGCAGGCGGTGCAGACGGTGTTGTTCGGGCGCGTCGATACCGCAGCGGGCGAACCCACGCTGCACGATGCGTATGCCGGCATCGTCGACCGCTACGGGCAATTCACGCGCGGCCACTGGCCGGAGAAGATCGATTCCGATGCCGCGCTGCGTGCCGCGCAGGCGCGCCAGCAAGCCAGGCTGGACAAGTTGCCGCCGCCGGCGGGCGTGGACAAATACGGCGGCCGTCTGGACGTCCATGGCCTTCGCAAGACCGGCTGGTTCCACACGCAGCAACGCGACGGCCGCTGGCAGCTGGTCACGCCCGATGGCCATGCGTTCTTTTCGCTGGGCGTGAATGCCGTGGTGGCCGATGGCGGCCGCAGTTATGTGGAAGGGCGCACGTTCATGTTTGCCGATCTGCCGCCGGATCGTGGCGCGTGGGCGGCCTTTTACGGCACTGGCGACAGCCGCCGTGCCGAGCAGGGCGCCAGCCGGGGCATCGGCTACGACCATGGCCGCTGGTTCGACTTTTACGCGGCGAATCTGTATCGGGTGGACGGTACGTCCTGGCTGGCAGCGTGGCGTTCGCGCACGCTGCAGCGACTGCGCGACTGGGGCTTCAACACCATCGGCAACTGGAGCGATCCGGCACTGGGCCAAGCGCATCGGCTGCCCTACACGCGCTCGATCAATATCGCGGGCGACTATGCCAATGTCGCCACCGGTTTCGACTACTGGGGCCGCATGCCCGATCCGTTCGATCCGCGTTTCGTGCGGGCGACCGAGCGCGCAGTGGCGAAGGCCAGCGCCGGCGTGCGTGACGATCCGTACCTGCTCGGCTACTTCGCCGACAACGAACTGGCCTGGGCCGGCAGAGGTCCGCAAGGCCGCTGGGGGTTGGCACTGGGCACGTTGCACGGCGACGCACGGAGTCCGGCCAAACAGGCCTTCATCGCGATGCTGCGCAAGCAGTACGTGGCGCCTGGAACGCTGGCCTCCGCATGGGGCATCGCGCTGACGTCATGGGGCGCGCTGAACGCCACCGGCTTCGCCGCTCCCGTGCCGGACGCGGCGCACCCGGCAATCGCGCGCGACTACAGCGCGTGGCTGCGCGCGTATGCCGACGCCTACTTCCGTACCGTGGCGCAGGCGATCCACCGTGCCGACCCGCATCATCTTTTTCTCGGCGGCCGCTTCGCAGTGAACACGCCCGAAGCGGTAGCCGCCTGTGCGCGGTACTGCGACGTGGTCAGCTTCAATGTCTACGCCGACCTGCCGCAGCACGGCTTCGATGCGGTCGCGATGCACGCGCTGAACAAGCCGGTGCTGATCAGCGAATTCCACTTCGGTTCCGACGATCGCGGTCCGTTCGGCAAGGGCGTGGTGTCGGTGTGGAACGAGCAGCAGCGCGGCGCGGCCTACGCGAAATTCATCGCTGCCGCCGCCCATGATCCGCAGATCGTGGGCGCACACTGGTTCCAGTACACCGACCAGCCGGTGACCGGCCGCCTGCTGGACGGCGAGAACAGCCATATCGGGCTGGTGGGGATCACCGATATCCCGTTCGGCGGGTTCGTGGCTGCGGTGCGCGCGGCGAACAGGGTCGGAAAATGAGGCTGTGCGGCGCAATGGTGGGTGCGCCGTGCCGCGCAAGGGCGTGGCGGCCGATCCGTCTGCGCGCAGTTCGCCGTCGCCTCGACCATCCGTACCCTGCGGATTCCTAGGCGTTGATCGCCTCGCGCAACGGCTGCAGCTGTTTTTCATAATGCCGCCACTCCTCGAAAAACCGCTGGTGGATCGGCTCCCGCACTTGCGCCACGCTGAGAGTGGCAACCGCTGCCCGGTTGCGGGTTATGTCAATGCAGCCCGGCTCCCATTCCAGGCCGCAATGGGCAAGCACCTTGCGTGTCGTGGTTTCCGGATCGCGCACTAGTTCAGCGTAGGGCACATCGAGAATCTGCCCGGGCATCGCCGCGTGCCAATGGGCCATCACGCGCCTGTATTGCAGGTAGTGCGCGGCGAGCGCTTCGAGGTTGTAACTCCACGGGAACGATTCGCCCATGACCCACGTACGGTAATTGGAAAAGCACACATCCATCGGATCGCGGACCAGATTGAGGATGGGTGCCTGCGGCAGTGTGCGGCGAATCATGCCGGCAGCCATCCAGTTGCGTGGCAGCTTGTCGACGAAGAATCGCCTACCCTTGGCGCGCCATTGGGTCCGCTCCAGATAACGGCGTCCGATTTGCGCATAGTCCAGATCGGGCAATCGTTGCACGATGTGTTCGTCCAGGGTCTTGCCGTGATCGGCGGCCCAGCGCAGCTGCAAGGCAAAATCATTGAGCTCGCCGGCCGAGCTCACTTGCGAATGATTGCTCAGGATGCGCTCGAGCAGGGTTGTTCCGGAACGCGGCATGCCGATGATGAAAATCGGCTGTGGCCCCCCATGCACGACATCCACCGGCTGCAGGAATTGCGGTGTGCAACGCTCGATCAGGCTGTTGAACAGACGCCATGCGTATTGTGGATCATGCTGCTGGCGCGCGTACATGACGGCGTTGGCACGTGTCAGAGCCTCCCATGCTTCGTCGTAGCGGCCGAGGTCTTCCAGTTCCTTGTGCAGCGCGAATTCAAGTGCCGCATGATCCTCGCTGCCCTGCTTCACACACTGCAATTGCAGCCTCAGGTCGTACAGGTGATTGTTCTGCGGCGTCTGCTTGCGCAGTCGCGCCAAGGCCAGCGCTGTCAGTCCGTGGGATGGCCTCAAGGCGAGACTCTTGCCGAATTCGATTTCGCCTTCCTGCAAATGCCCGTTGAATATCAGCTCCTGACCAAGATCGAACCTGAATTCCGGGGTGTTCAGGCCTTTTGCGTCGGCACGATTCAGCAGCGTCAGTGCCTGTGCATGGTCGCCTACGACCTGTTGCAATTTCGCCAATCGCGCCAGCACGGTGGCATCGCCGGCATCCGTCAGTGCAGAGTGATCCATGCAGGTTCGTGCCACTACCGGCTCGCCAACTTGCAGCAACGCATCGGCGACGTCAGTGATCAACACAGGATCGTCCGGCAGATGCTGCGCGGCAGCCAGCGCAAGCGTCGTGGCAGTGCGCATACGATCTTCCGCCAGCGCGACGACCATCAGGGTAAGCAGCGACGGGATATGTGTCGGATTGCGTTGCAGCAGGGACTCGAGGGCAATGCGCGCCGCTGTTGTCTGGCCGCTGGCCAGATAACGTTGAGCGCGATCCCAGTACCTAGTTGTGGAATCAGCCATTGTCGAATGCACCGAAGCATGTTGCCGCCATCATTGTTTTATGGCGGCGGTGAATCAATCCCGTTGCTCGAACAATGAGCATCATGGCGCATCGAGCGGATGCCATGCTCTCAAATTAAGCCGCGGCACGCCAGCTAGCGGACAGTGCCGGATCAGGCTTGACTCTAACGCAGCGTGAGGCTGCAGGATATCGCCACCGCATCGGAGGGATCATGAAGCTGCTCACTGTCGGCGAGGTTTCGCGGCGCACCGGACTGACCGTGCGCACCCTGCATCACTACGATGCCTGCGGGCTGTTGCGGCCGGCGGCGCGTAGTGGTGCCGGTTATCGCCTGTACGGCGAGGCGGAACTGCGACGGTTGCAGCACATCGTTTCGTTGAAGGCGCTGGGCTTCACGCTCGACGCCGTCCGTGCCGGCCTCGATGCCGGTGCGCCCACACTGGCCGAGGCGTTGCTGCAGCAAGTGGCACGGTTGCGGGAGACGATCGCCTGCCAGCATGCATTGCTGGCCCGGCTGGAACAGCTTGAGCAGCAGCTGGCTGCCGGCGAGGTGATCGATGGCGACACTCTCCTATCCACCATTGAGGCAAGCACCATCATGGAAAAGTATTTCACTACCGAACAGTTGGAGACCATCAAGCAACGCGGCGAGATGCTCGGTACCGAACGCATCCACGAGGTCGAGCTGGCGTGGCCACAAGTCATCGCCGGCATGACGGCTGCCATGCAGCTGAACAAGGATCCGGCCAGCGAAGAAGTACGATTGCTGGCACAGAAGTGGCATTCGCTGGTGCGTGAATTCACCGGTGGCGATGCGGGCATCCAGCACTCGCTCAACACCATGTTCAAGCAGGAGGCCGGCACGACGCAGCAACAGACCGGCATCGATCCGGCATTGATGGCTTATGCCTGCAGGGCGATTGCCGCGCTGCCTGCGCAAGCGTGAGCGGCCCTGCCCCGCTATGGGTGGCGGGGCCGCGGCATGGGCGTGACAACTTCAGTTATCCTTGCGACTGCGTTCATATCGCCGATGTTCGCTCTCGGCCAGCGCCTTGAAGCGGTTCAGCGACTGCAGCCACAGCGCATCGTGGCTGGCCTCGCTTTCGCTGGGTGCGTCGGGGATGCGGCTGAACGGGATGCGCATCGGTGCGGCGTCGTGTTCCAGCGCGGTCTGCATGCTGCCGAAGTAGACCTTGTTGCAGCCGAACTTGCTGTTGATGCGGTCGATCACCGCATCGACTTTGCGATGGTCCTCGGCCGGGGCGAACAGCGAACCGCTGCTCTGCGTGCGTTCGATCAGCCGCTGCAGCGTCACGCTGACCGACAGCGGCGCGGCATGTGAGGGGTCGGGCAGCAGCTGGCCGCGACGGCGCCCGCTGTCGAGCATGCGGCCGAGCAGGTGCAGCAGTTCGCGGCTGTCGTCGGTGGGGTCGAACGCGAGGTCGGCTTCCCAGCGCAGGTCGTGGCCGACGTAGCGGATGCGCACGGCCATCGCGCCGCTCAGCATGTCGTGCCGGCGCAGCCGCATGGCCGCCTTCACCAGCAGTTTCTTCAGCACCGCCAGCGCACCGGCCGGATGCCGCAACTCCGGCCCCAGCACATGCGAGTGGCCGATCGAGCTGCGGGCGGTGGCGGCCAGCGGCAGCCATGCGCCGCGCAGCAGGCCCCACATGCGCTCGCCCTCGATGCCGCCCCAGGCATGGCGCAGCAGATGCTTCGGCGCGGCGGTGAGCTGCGCCACCGTGGTGATGCCGTGATCGTGCAGGCGCTGCTGCATCGACGGGCCGATGCCGCACAGGTCGCGCAGTGCCAGCGGGTGCAGGATCCGCGGCAGATCGGCTGCCTCGATCACGGTGAGGCCGTCGGGTTTCATCATGTCCGCGGCGGTCTTGGCGAGGAAGTCGTTCGGCGCAATGCCGATCGAGCAGCGGATCGCGCCGCCCGGTGCGGCGTCGGCGATTTCCCGCTTCACCTGTCGCGCCACCTGCTCGGCGATGGCGCGCTGGCGCTGGCGACCGACCAGTTCGCAGGCGACCTCGTCGATCGAGCCGACGCGGCCGATCGGGATCGCCCGCTCGATCGCCGCAAACAGGCGATGGTGCCAGTACACATAACGCTCCGGTCGCGCCAACCGGATCACGATGTCCGGGCACCGCTTGCGCGCATCGCGCACCAGCGTGCCGGTGCCCACGCCACACGCCTTCGCCTCGTAACTGGCGGCGATCAGGCAGGTGGTGTCCGCCGCCACCGGCACCACGCCGACCGGTCGCCCGCGCAGCGCCGGCTCCTCGTGTTGTTCGACCGAGGCGAAGTAGCTGTTGAAATCGACGAACAGGCTGCGCAGGCTCATGAGGCATCTCGCAAGTGAGCCGATGATATAACTTGCGCGTGTCTCGCCGCGGGAGACGGAGCCGTGGCCCGGCGCCCGATTACACCAGGCTGGTGGCGATGCCGAAGCCGATCGCCGTGATCGCCGCCACCGCCATGCAGGCGCTGCCGATGCGGATGCGGCGCGCGTCGATGCGCGGAGTCATCCGCCACAGCAGCATGCTGCCGATCAGCATGTCCAGCACCAGTGCGCCGCGCAGCAGGCCAGAATTGAGCAGCGCCGCGTAGGGCGGATGCAGATGGCCTTCGAACGCGGCCACGCCGACGATCAACAGCATGCCGATCAGGTTCCACACCAGGCAGGCGAGATAGACGCGGTTGAACACCACGTTGCCGCGCTCGGCCCAGCGCAGCACGGCCCATGCGATCAGGGCGAAGAACAGCGCGAAGATCGAGCTGTACAGCACCCACCAGAGCAGGGAGCTGATCAGGGTGAGCAGTGTGGTCATGGAATTTTCCGGAAGCCCATTTTGCGCAGCAGTTTGGCCATCAGCCAGGCCGGGCCGATCAGCAGATACGACAGGTCGGTGAGAAAGCTCGGCCGGCGCCCCTCGAACTTGTGCCCGATGAACTGGCCGATCCACGCCACGATGAACACGCCGATGGCCAGATCGCGCAGCGAGGCCGCACCGAGCAGGCCGTACAGCATGTTGGTGAGCACGCCCAGCAGCGCGAACGCGATCAGCAGCGCGGCGGCCAGGGGGCGCGAATGTTTCCAGTACCAGTAGAACGCCAGCACCATCACCGCCACCGCCCAAGCGCCGGGCCGGGCGAGGGTGAGCGGCACCGGGATCGTCCACAGCAGGGCGATCACGCTCCACACGATCGGCGGCACGCAGATCCAGTGGAGTACCTGATTGACCGGATGGCGATGGTCGGCGCTGTAGCCGTCGAGCCAGCTCTGCATCGTGCGCATGGAACAACCCCGGTTGCGTCGGATCAGTCGAGATGGATACCGGCCAGCCTTTGCAGCGCTTCGGCATATTTGGCGGCGGTGGCGGCGATCACCTGGTCGGGGATCACCGGGCCGGGCGCGGTCTTGTTCCAGGGCTGCGTTTCCAGCCAGTCGCGCACGAACTGCTTGTCGTAGCTGGGCGGGCTGATGCCAACACGGTACTGATCGGCCGGCCAGAAGCGCGAGGAATCCGGCGTCAGCATTTCGTCCATCACGTACAGCTTGCCATGGGCGTCGGTGCCGAACTCGAATTTGGTGTCGGCGATGATGATGCCGCGTTCGGCCGCATAGGCGGCCGCCCACCGGTAGATCGCCAGCGTGGCGTCGCGTACCTTGTCGGCCAGTTCGCGGCCGACCGCAGCCACCACCGCATCGAAGCTCACGTTCTCGTCGTGATCGCCCACGGCCGCCTTGGTCGATGGCGTGAAGATCGGTTCGGGCAGCTTTTCGGCCTGGTGCAGGCCGGGCGGCAGGGCGATGCCGCACAGCGAGCCGGTGGCCTGATAATCCTTCCAGCCCGAGCCGATCAGGTAGCCACGGGCGATCGCCTCGACCGGCACCGGCTTGAGCCGGCGCGCCACCACCGCGCGCTTTTCGTACAGCGCCAGGTCGGTGCCGGCCGGCAACACCTCGGCCAGCGGCACGTCGAGCAGGTGGTTCGGCACCAGGTGCGCGGTCTGCGCGAACCAGAAATTGGAGATCTGCGTGAGCATCTCGCCCTTGCCCGGGATCGGGCTGGGCAACACCACGTCGAACGCCGACAGCCGGTCGGTGGCAACCATCAGCAGGCGATCGTCGGACAGCGCATAGACGTCGCGCACCTTGCCGCGATGGATCAGTTCCAGGCCGGGCAGATCGGATTGCAGCAGGGTGGTGGGCACGAGGCGGTTCCGCGGATAGTCGACAGTCCGTCATTTTAGCAGTCTTCGGGGCCTTGGCTGATCGGGCTGAAGGCGGCCCGGCGGGCACTGCTAGAATTGGCCATTCCCGACCCCATGTGTTGCCGATGCGTACCCTATCGATCGCGGCGCTGTGCCTGACCGCCGCCCTGCCTGCCCTTGCCCAGACCCCACCATCGGCGCCGGTGCAACCCAGCCGGCTGGGCCTGTGCGCCGGTTGCCATGGCGTGACAGGTCATGCCAGCATGCCCGGCGTGCCGAATCTGGCCGGGCAGCCGCTGGATTACCTGCGCAACGCCCTCGGGCAATACCGCGATGGCCGCCGCGCCGTGCCGCTGATGCGTGCTGCCATCGGCCCGCTCAACGAACGCGACCTCGATGCCCTGGCGCGCTGGTACAGCGCGCAATCGCCGAAGTCGCAGGCGCAGCCATGAGTTATTCCTACACGATCTGGTTCGCGTTTTTCGGCCTGATCCTCGGCCGTGGGCCCGGGGCCATCGTTGGCGCCATCATCGGTTTCATTTTCGACAACCTGCGCTACAGCCAGCGCAAGCGCGCCACGCCGGAAGCGGGCGGTTTCGTCGGGCCGCTGTTCACCCTGCTCGGCGCGGTGGCGAAATCCGATGGCCGCGTGTCGGAGGCCGAGATTGCGGTGGCCGAGCGCTTGATGACGCGGATGGGCCTGGGCGCCGAGCAGCGCAAGCAGGCCGCCGCCAGTTTCAATGTCGGCAAGCAGCCCGAATTCGATGTCACGCGCACCATCAACGAGCTGCGCGATTGGGTCGGCGTGCGCCGCGACCACGCGTTTCCGGTGCTGGACGTGGTGATCGAGACCGTCCTGGCCGAAGGCAACCCGGCGCCGGAAAAGATGGCCATTCTTCGCCACCTTGCGTTTGCGCTGCGGGTCAGCGACATGGAACTGATGGCGCTGATGGCGATGAAGGGCTTCGTGTGGAGCGCCGGCACCGGCGGCCAGCGGGGGCATGGTTATGGCCATGCGCGCGACTGGAGCGGCAGCGGCGGTTATGTGCCGCCGCAGCGTGCGGCACAGGGGCCGGACCCCTATGCCGTGCTCGGGATCGACCGTAACGCCGATGAGCGTGCGATCAAGCGTGCCTATCGCAAGCTGATTTCCGAACATCACCCCGATCGCCTGGGTGACCTGCCCGAAGACATGCGCAAGCGCGCCGAAGCACGCGCCAGCGAAATCAACGCCGCCTACGACCGCGTCAAGGAAATGCGCGGGTTCAAGTAATCGTAGACTTCGCGTAGGAGCGCGCTTGCGCGCGATGCTCTTGCTCCACCCCTTGCCAAAGAGCATCGCGCGCAAGCGCGCTCCTACACAGACACAACCCGTACAGCCGGTAGCTACCATGACCAAGCAAAGCCCCATCATCGCCCCATCCATCCTCGCCGCCGATTTCGCACGGCTGGGCGACGACACGGCCGCCGCGCTGACCGCCGGTGCCGATTGGGTGCATTTCGACGTGATGGACAACCATTACGTGCCGAACCTCACGATGGGCCCGATGGTGTTGAAGTCGCTGCGCGACTACGGCATCGCTGCGCCGATCGACGTGCATCTGATGGTCAAGCCGGTCGATCGCATCGTGCCGGACTTCGCCAGGGCCGGCGCCAGCCTGATCAGTTTTCACCCGGAGGCCAGCGAGCACATCGACCGCACGCTCGGGCTGATTCGCGAGTCGGGCTGCCAGGCCGGGCTGGTGTTCAACCCGGCCACGCCGCTGGATTACCTGGACTACGTGCTGGACAAGCTCGACCTGATCCTGATCATGTCGGTCAACCCCGGGTTCGGCGGGCAGAAGTTCATCCCTGGTGCGCTGGAAAAATTGCGCCGGGCGCGCCGGCTGATCGACGACAGCGGCCGGGCGATCCGGCTGGAAGTCGACGGTGGCGTCACCGCGGACAACATCGGCGCGATTGCCGCTGCCGGCGCCGACACCTTCGTCGCCGGTTCGGCGATCTTTCACGCCGGCGATTACCGCGCCGAGATCGAGGCGATGCGCCGGGCCATCGGTTGACGGTCGAGCGCCGCCCGGCCTCCCCTGCGAGCAGGGAGAGGAGCAGAACAGTCTGATCCGACATGTGAATGCCGCCATCCGGCATTCGCCCATAAAAATCCCGGCGCACTGAGTGACTGCGCCGGGACAAACGTCAGTCGTTTGACGTGAGAGAACACCAGTTGATTGGCATTGCCGACACGACCGTCGCTAGGGAGGGTCGGCGGTCGCGCCGACAAGTTCCACGGCAATGGAACTTGCCAATCATAAACATTGACCTGGCGGGACCGGTTTGGTTCCCGGCAGCGGAAAAACCGCCGGCCATCGCGGGTCACCGGAAAAGCATCGCGCACGGGGTGCGCTCCATAGTCTTCGGCAAGCGGTTCACGCCTGTGGAGCGGTTTCGGCCCCGATGCCTGTTCGCACCGAAAAAAATCCCCTCACGCGGAGGGGACAAGGAACCACCATCGTGGACGGATGTGGAACGGGAAGGTGGCGGGCCGGGCTGCGTGGGCGGATTACAGTGGCTGCCAATCCGGGTCGGGATCGACTTGCCCCGCACCCGGCGCGCGTCCCTGCGCACCGGGTGGACGCCTGCCTTCCACGGCATGGGAATGGTTCGGACAGGGTTTGCGCATGGTGTTCACCTCAATGCAGGCCCAGAATCAGGCCGAGCAGCAGGGCGCCCAGCGCCAGGGTGACCCGCAAGGGTTCGAAGCTGCGCAATTCGGCGTTCGGGTCATGGTCGGCGGGTTCGATTTTCGGCATGGTCATGCTCCAGGCGGCGTGCTTGCATCAAACCTCCCGCTGCGGCGCTGGCGCCGGCAGCATCGGGCCGACTTGCCGCTGGCTTGTGGCAAAACGCGGGCAGTCGTCTTGCATGGCTTGCGCGCCGGCGGTTCCCATAGCACGCTGCGGACATCATTGAAGGGAGCAGGCACGCCATGGGCCGCAGCATTGCGATTGTCGAAGACGAACCGCTGATCCGCGCCAACTACGTCGAGGCGCTGAACCGCTTTGGTTACGACGCGCGCGGCTACGGTTCGCGGCAGCAGGCGTCCGCCGCGTTCGCGATGCGCCTGCCGGAACTGGTGATCATCGACATCGGCCTCGGCGACGAGCCGGAAGGCGGCTTCGACCTGTGCCGCGAGCTGCGCGCAAAGTCACCCACGCTGCCGATCATTTTCCTTACCGCGCGCGATTCGGATTTCGACGTGATCTCCGGTCTGCGCCTGGGCGCCGACGACTACCTCAGCAAGGACACCAGCCTGCATCAGCTGGCCGCGCGGATCGCCGCACTGTTCCGCCGCATCGCGTCGCTGACGGCGCCGACATCCAGCGAAACGGTGATCGAGCATGGCCCGCTCAAGCTCGAATCCGAGCGCATGCGGATCAGCTGGAACGACGCGGAAGTACCGCTCACCGTCACCGAATTCTGGATGGTGCACACGCTGATCCGCTTTCCCGGCCATGTGAAAAGTCGCGACCAGTTGATGAGCGAGGCGGAGCTGGTGGTCGACGACGCCACCATCACCTCGCACATCAAGCGCATCCGCAAGAAGTTCATCGTGGTGGCGCCGGAGTTCGACGCGATCGAGACCGTGCACGGCGTCGGCTACCGGTGGAAGCCGTGAGGCGTCGTATCATGCGGATCGCGCTGATGCTGGTGGCGCTGGCCAGCTTTTCGGTGCAGGCAGGCGATGGCTTGGGCAACACGGCAATCATCCATGGCAAGCCTGATGGTCACATCCCCGGCTGGGCGATCGTCACCGGTGCGCCCAAGGGGTGGATCGTGGACTGCTGCACCTACGCCGAGGCGATCGGCGTCAACGCCGTGCTGTATCAGGGCGTGTGGACCGGCAAGCCGCAGCGGGTGATGGTGCTCAACGTGTGGCCGCGCAAGCTGCCCACGCTGGCGGCGGAAGTGCAGGCCGACCGCAAGCAATACCGACAGGCCGATCCGGCCGCGAAGGTGACCGCCATCGTGGTGCACGACCCGGCCATGCGATGTGCGGCCACGCTCTACCAGGGTACCGACCACGTCGACGACGTGGTGGTGTTCTGCGATCCGGGCAGGGCCAGCGGCATCCGCCTGAGCTGGTCAATCAGCTTCGACGATGGCGACCCTGCGCAGCGCGCGCTGCTGGATGACTTCATGCGTGTGGTGGCGGCCTCGCGCTACATGCACTACGTGGCGTCACCGACAGCCGCGCCGTCCGCACGCGGCAAGTAGATGGTCGCCGTGAGCCTGCCGGCCGCCGCCCGATGACCCTGCGCCAGAAACTGCTGCTGGTCGCCCTGTGCACGCTGGCACTGCCGGTCGCCGGTTGGCAATACGTGCGGCAGATGGAAACGCTGCTGCGCGAAGGTCAGGCGCAGGCGCTGCTGGCCTCGGCGCAGGCGGTGGCGCGCAGCCTGGTGGTGACCGGCGCGGTGCGCCCGGACGATGCCAGCGGCTGGTACGTGCAGCAGGCCGCCAACCCGATCACGGTGGATGGCTACGGCGACGACTGGGCGCCGCTGACGCCGTGGAGCCAGTCGCTGGCGACCCCGGCGCAGCAGCACGGCAGGCTGTTGCTGGCGCAGGACAGCAACGGGCTTTACCTGTATGCCACGGTACCGGATACGCGTCGTACGCGCGCCGATGCGGGGGACGCCAACGCACTGGCGGCCGATCATCTGATCCTGGCGCTGGGCAACGCGAACGGGCAGCGGCGTTACCTGCTGGCCAGCGCCGCGCCCGGCCTGTCCATCGCCAAGCCGCTCGATCCACCGGTCACCGGCCTGCCCGACCTGCTGACCGCGCAATGGCAGGAGGATGGCAGCGGTTACCAGGTCGAGCTGCGATTGCCGCACAATCCGCCGCCGCGCACGCTCGGCGTGGGTGCGTACGTCGCGACGGCTGGCGGCGATCCGCTGGCGGTCGATGTGCGGCCATTGCTGAGTTATTCGGACACGCTTTCCGGCGAACTGGCCAGGCTTGCGCCCGACCGTGTGCAGGCACGCGTGCTGGCATCGCAGGGTTGGCTGCTGGCGCGCAGCGGTCGCCTGGACACCGCCCCTGGCGCCGACGGCCAGCCGGGCTGGTTTGCCTCGCTGATCTATCGCTCGCTGCTGGCGACCCGGCTGGAAGATGCCAACCTCTGGTCGCAGGATGTGCCGCGGCTGGATACGCCGGAAATCCGCCAGGCGCGTGCCGGCCAGCCGGTCAGCGTGTGGCGCAACGGGGAGGAGCGCGGCAGTGTGGTGCTGGCTGCGGCGGTGCCGATCGGAGCGGCGGGCAGGGTCGATGGCGTGCTGCTGCTGGAGCAGGCCAGTCGCAGTGTGCCGCTGCTGGCCAACCGCGCGCTGTTCGGGTTGTTGCTGACCAGTTTCGGCGTGCTGCTGGTGGCCGGTGGCATCCTGCTGGCGTTTGCCACCCGGCTCAGCCTGCGGCTCGGTCGCCTGCGCAATGCGGCCGAGCGGGCGCAGCTCAACGAGGGCCGTCTGGACGGCCTGTTCGTACAAGGCCGGTTTCCGATGACCGACGCACCGGACGAGATCGGCGACCTGGCGCGCAGTTTCGAGCGTCTGTTCGTGGTGGTCGACGGCTATACCGATTACCTGCGCACGTTGGCCTCCAAACTGTCGCACGAGCTCAATACGCCGTTGGCGATCGTCAAATCTTCGCTGGACAACCTCGAACATGCCTTGCAAGGGCCGGAGGCGCTGGCGCCCGAAGCGCAGCCCTATCTGGCGCGTGCCCGCGATGGCGTGGCGCGCCTGGGCGCGCTGGTGCGGGCGATGAGCGAGGCCAGCCGGATGGAGCGTTCGATCGGTGCGTCCGAACCCGAAGATGTCGATCTGCGCGACGTGGTGCGCGGCTGTGCCGATGCCTATCGCGCATTGATCGGTACGCGCCGACTCGACTGCGAGCTGCCCGCCGCCCCGCTGCGCATGCACTGCGTGCCCGAGCTGATCGCGCAGGCGCTGGACAAGCTGTTGGACAACGCACTGTCGTTCACCCCGGCGCAGGGCTGGCTGCGGCTGAGCGTGCGCGCCACTGTCGACGGTGCCGAGATCGCGCTGGCCAATCAGGGCCCACCGCTGCCCGAGGCGATGCAGGGCCGGCTGTTCGATTCGCTGGTCAGCCTGCGAGACAAGGCTACCCCCGGCGATGCGCCGCATCTGGGCCTGGGCCTGTACGTGGTGCGCCTGGTGGCCGAGCGCCACGGCGGCACGGCCCTGGCACACAACCTCGACGATGGCAGCGGCGTCGCGTTCAGCCTGCAGTTGCGCGGCATGCCACGGCAGCGGCTGTGAGCGCTTCTGCAGAGTGCGACGATGCTTCGGGCTTGCGCAAGATGACCAGGTCCTGGTGGTTGTTCACACCACCCTCGACATAGCTTTCGATGATGCCGAATTCCGACCATTGCCTGAGCACGTAGTCTCTTGTGTGGAAGGTGGTCTGGTAGAAGTCGGGTAGGCCATCGAGCTTGAGTCTGCCCCGATGACCCACCCGGAACACGATTCCCTCCCTGTCCAACTGCCTCAGCTCTTCCGGAGTGCAAGCGGGGGTACACAGCGCACCATGTGTGGTGGCGACCAGCACGCCACCCGGCTTGAGCATGCGCATCATTTCCCGCAGCCACCGATTCTGCAGTTCCTCGTCCAGGTGTGTAAAAAGGGAAATGCTGTAGATGACGTCGAATTCATCCGCGGCAAAGGTAGCCGGCGGGAGCAGTTCGTTTCTTGAGAAGTCGGCGATGTGGGCGAGGTGTTGCGATGCCCACGAGATCGCTTCCCGGTCGACATCCGAGCCGTACAACTGGATACCGGGAAGCTTTTCTTTGAGCCGGACGATCACGCGGCCGGGGCCACAGGCAAAGTCCAGAACCTTCAGCCCCGTGGTTTGCGGGAAGAGCGCCTTGATGTGGTTGGCCACAAGATCGGAAAGATAGATCCCGTTTCGAGTGTAGCTTGCTTCGTCCAGAGCCCGATGCACCCGGTACCTGAGCATGGGTGGCGGCACAAGACGGTCACCTCTTTTCCAATAATCAGCCTCGGCCTTTCGCAACTGCCTGGAAAATTTTGCGTATTGAAACGCACCTGCCAGCTTGAATGTGCCGGGAATCTTCTTTGCAAGGCGCTTGAGTTGGGCTTTCAGTTCCATGGTCTACCTCGGCTGATCCATCAGGCCCGCGCACCTTGACGTCAGTCGCTGCCTGTCGCGGCGAAGGCAGCCTCCTGTTGGTACGCGGATGGTGGTTGACTCGAACGGTGGCTGTGTATGGGCGCGCTACCGTGACGCAGACGGCATGGTAGTGCCATGACGCGCTGGCGTCTGCCATCCCGGCAAATCCGAGGCAGCGAGGGTGACGTGGTGTGTGAATGCAGCCGCGAGTCCTGCACATTCGCCAGGTTCCCACCGGCTGACGATATCTCCGGCCGCTGGGCACTCCGATCGGTGACCTGCTTGCCGTGGCCGGTCGAGGTGAGCCGATCGTGCCATGTGCGCCACGGTGCGCGAGATGACTGCTATCGTTTGCGATCTGGACATAGGGATGGCTTACGGTGATCACCCAAGACGAATTCGACGCGCTGGCTGCCAGGGGGCATACGCGTATTCCACTGGTGCGCGAGGTGTTCTCCGATCTCGACACGCCGCTGTCGGTGTACCTGAAACTGGCCGACGGCCCGTACACCTTCCTGCTCGAGTCGGTCGAGGGCGGCGCCACCTGGGGTCGTTATTCGATCATCGGCCTGCCGGCGAAGCGGGTGTACCGGCTGCGCGGCCACGAGCTGGAGGTGGAGGATTCGGGCGAGGTCACCGAGCGCCGCCACCTGGACGATCCGCTGGCGGAGATCGAACTGCTGCGCCAGCAGTACGACGTGCCGCGGCTGCCGCAGCTGCCCGCGTTCAGCGGCGGGCTGGTCGGCTACTTCGGGTTCGAGACGATCGGCTACATCGAGCCGCGGCTGGCGCAGTGGGATCGTGCCGACGAGTTGGGTACGCCCGACGTGTTGCTGATGCTGGCCGAGGAAGTGGCGGTGTTCGACAATCTCAAGGGCCGCTTGTACCTGATCGTGCATGCTGACCCCGCGCACCCGCAGGCCTATGCCGTGGCGCAGCGCCGGCTGGAGGCGCTGGTCTACCGGCTGCGCCAGGCCGGTGCATCGTATCCGCAGCTGACCCAGTCGGTGGCACTGGACGAAAGCGATTTCACCTCGTCGTTCACCAGGGACGAGTTCGAGGCGATGGTCGAGCGCGCCAAGGAATACATTCGCGCCGGCGACATCTTCCAGGTGGTGCCGTCGCAGCGGCTCAGCGTGGGCTTCCATGCGCGGCCGGTCGACGTGTACCGGGCGCTGCGCGCGCTCAATCCCTCGCCCTACATGTACTTCTTCGATCTGGGCGATACGCAGATCGTCGGTTCCTCGCCGGAGATCCTGGCGCGCCTGAAGGACGGCAAGGTGGTGGTGCGCCCGCTGGCCGGCACGCGCAAGCGCGGCGCCACCGAGCAGGAGGACCGGGCGCTGGAAGCGGAACTGCTGGCCGATCCGAAAGAGCGCGCCGAGCACGTGATGCTGATCGACCTGGGCCGCAACGACATCGGCCGGATCAGCGAAACCGGCACGGTCGAGGTCAGCGACTCGTTCGCGATCGAGCGCTACTCGCACGTGATGCACATCGTGTCGCAAGTGCAGGGCACGGCCAAGCCGGGCCTCAGCTACATGGACGTGCTCAAGGCCACCTTCCCCGCCGGCACGCTCTCGGGTGCGCCGAAGATCCGCGCACTGGAGATCATCCAGGAGCTGGAACCGTGCAAGCGCAATATCTATGCCGGCGCGATCGGCTGGATCGGCTGGTGGGGCGACGCCGACACCGCGATCGCGATCCGCACCGCGGTGATCCAGAACGGCCGCCTGCACGTGCAGGCGGGCGCCGGCATCGTCTACGACTCCGACCCCGCCGCCGAGTGGGAGGAAACCATGAACAAGGGCCGCGCACTGTTCCGCGCGGTGGCGCAGGCGGCGAAGGGGTTGTGATCGCTTGCCGGGTTTATTCGGGCGGCCGGTTGTGGTCAACTTGGCCGGTACCGATCGGCGTCTGAATCGGGTGCGGGCCGGCCTTCCGGGTTGATTCCCGATGGGTGCGAGCGCCTGCGACAGGGGCCGCGGGCATGTGGCCGGACTTGCCGTCATGACAACCAATGACTCACTCCAGCGCCTGTACCGACGCCCGCCGATGAATCGCGGGGTCGATCCCATGCGCATGAACTGGCTGTGGCGGCTGGTCTGCGAGGTGGCCGACCTGAAGCCGGCCGACGTGATCGAGGCGCTGCATGCCGCGCACGTGCCGGTCGACCTGCAGCGCGTGCACAGCTGGATCGCCATGGAAAAGGACGATTTCTTCTTCCCGCTGACACTTGCCGAACTTGAACGCAATCTGCGTGCGTTGGCACTGTTTCGCCGCACGCGCGAAGCCGTCTCGGCCGCACTGGAGGAGGTGGCAGCCGGCTCGCGCGAAACGCCGAACGGTTGAATCGATGGTCTGGTTGTGGCGTCGCGTTCGTACCGGCAGACGCGCAGGGGGTGGTGCGCTTGGTATGCTTGAATGACGCGCCAGCGGCGCGCGCCGGCAACGACGAAGGCCACCGCATGCTCCTGATGATCGA
>Ga0307377_10000137_pt1 | contig 100318 bp, 90 predicted proteins | sample TR3MG_FD_202535 | JGI IMG/M metagenome (GOLD analysis project Ga0307377, IMG submission 202535) | Soil microbial communities from Risofladan, Vaasa, Finland - TR-3 | ecosystem: Environmental > Terrestrial > Soil > Coastal area > Acid sulfate soil | place: Finland: Risofladan, Vaasa | collected...
GAATGCCAGAAGGCCGACGAAATACCGTCAGACCCATGGGACATGCACCTGGATGCGGTGATTACCGAGCGCAAGATTTATTGGGCGAAGAAAAAAGGGTAAACATGCGTTACTGGCTGATGAAATCCGAACCCGGCGATTGCAGTGTTGACGACCTCGCCGCCATGCCCGGCCAGACCGTGGCATGGTACGGCGTGCGCAACTATCAGGCGCGCAATTTCATGCGCGACCAGATGAAAGTGGGCGACAAGGTTTTTTTCTACCACTCCAATTGTGCCGTGCCGGGCATCGTCGGGCTGGCCGAGGTGAGCCGCCTGGCCTATCCCGACCAGACCCAGTTCGATTCGAAGAGCAAGTATTTCGACCCCAAGGCGACGCCGGAAACGCCGCGCTGGTTCAACGTGGACGTGCGGCTCGTGAAAAAGACCCGGCTGGTCGGCATCAAGGAACTGCGCACCTATCCGCAACTGGCACGGATGCGCGTTCTGCAGACCGGCAACCGGCTGTCGATCACACCGGTGGATCCACGCGAATGGGAATTCATTCTGGGGATTTTGTAATCGAATTATTCACGGACAAGCTTGATAACGGTGCTTCAATAATTTATTAGCATAATGGAATTCTGGCTGCTCTATCTCGCCACCGGTGTCTTCGCCGGATTTCTCGCCGGGCTGCTGGGCGTGGGGGGCGGGCTGCTCATCGTGCCGGTGCTGGCGTTCATCTTCGCGGCGCAGCATTTCCCGGAAGCGCAGATCATGCACCTTGCCCTCGGCACCTCGCTCGCCAGCATCATGTTCACTTCGGTTTCCAGCCTGCGCGCCCATCACCGCCATGGCGCGGTGGAGTGGCGGGTGGTGCGCGGCGTTGTGCCGGGTATCGTCAGCGGCACTCTGGCTGGAACGGTGCTGGCGGCGCAGCTTTCCACTTTTTTCCTCAAGGTGTTTTTTGTCGTATTCCTGTACTACGTCGCTACCCAGATGATCATGAACATCAAGCCCAAACCTTCTCGCGAGTTGCCGGGGGCGGTCGGCATGTTCGCTGCGGGCGGCGTGATCGGCGCGGTGTCCAGCCTGGTGGGGATCGGCGGCGGCACGCTGTCGGTACCCTTCATGACCTGGTGCAACCTCAAGCTGCACCGGTCGATCGGCACGTCCGCCGCGATCGGTTTTCCGATCGCGCTGGCGGGGGCGGTGGGGTACATCGTCAACGGCTGGATGGTTGATGAGGCTTTGCCGGCGCATAGCCTGGGTTTCGTCTACCTGCCGGCACTGGCAGGGCTGGTGGTGGCAAGCGTGCTGACCGCGCCATTTGGAGCAAAGCTGGCTCACCGCCTGCCGGTGGCCCGGCTCAAGAAATTCTTTGCGCTGCTGCTCTATGTGCTGGGCACGCGGATGCTGGTCAGCCTGTGGTAAGCGGCGACATTTTACCGGTTCTTAGCCCTTGGCCTTTTTTCGTTCCGCCTTGTTCCGGTACATCAGGGCATCCGCCTGTGCCAGCATTTCTTCGAGCGAATGGGGGCAATCGGGGGTGCATTCCACCGCGCCGACGCTGACGGACAAGTTGTAGGGCCTGGTTTTTTTCGCGTTGAAGGCGGCGATGTTGTCCTGGAAGCGCTGGGCGATTTGCTCGGCGCTGCTGGCGGTCGGTTCGATGGCGACGATGGCGAATTCGTCGCCGCCCATGCGCGCGATGATGTCCGAGCCGCGGAAGGTTTCCTTGAGCAGGTGGGCGGTCTGTACCAGCGCCTGGTCGCCTTCCTTGTGGCCGTAGGTGTCGTTGATGATCTTCATGCCGTCGAGGTCGGCGAAAATCAGGTAAAAGGCGCTTTGCTTGCGGCGCGACAATTTCATCTGGTGCTCCGCCAGGGTCATGAAGCCGCGCCGGTTGTACAGGCCGGTCAGCTCGTCGATCAGCGACAGGATGCGCAGCGCCGCCTTCATCCGTTGCCGTTCGATGGCATAGCGGATGGAGCGTACCAGCAGATGGCCGGTCACCTCGCCCTTGACCAGGTAATCCTGGGCGCCGGCGCGCACCGCCTGGATGCCGGTATCGACGTCGTCCAGTCCGGTGAGGATGACGATGGGCGTGTCCGGTGCCGCATCCCCGGTTTTTTCCACGGTTTCCAGGCCGCTGCTGTCCGGCAGCGATAAATCCAGCAGGATGAGGCCGTATTCCTGGCTCGCCAGGGTTTCCTGCGCGGCTTTGAGGCAGTCCACGTACTCCAGCTTGATATGCGCATACTGCACCTCGGCCAGCGCTTCGCGGATCAGGCGCTGATCGCCGGGGTTGTCTTCCACCAGCAGGACGCGAATTTCCTCGCTACCGTTCACTGGCTGGGATTTCTCGGCAGCTTGACCACCGTCAGCCAGAAGCCCTCGATCGACTTGACGATCTCCATGAATTCTTCCAGCTCCACCGGTTTGGTGATGTAGCAGTTGGCGTGCATGCCATAGGCTTGCGCGATGTCCTTTTCCGCCGCCGAGGTGGTGAGGATCACCACCGGGATATGCTTGAGCCGGTCGTCGAATTTGATCTGGCGCAGCACTTCGCGGCCGTCCATCTTCGGCATGTTGAGGTCGAGCAGCACCAGGTCGGGCAGCGGCAGGTTGCCGTAAGGCGCTTCCTGGCGCAGCATTTTCATGGCTTCGAGGCCATCGTTGGCGACATTCAGGTTGACCGCAATCCGCGCTTCTTTCATGGCTTCGCGGGTAAGCCGCACGTCGCCGGGATTGTCCTCGACCAGCAGGATATCCACGGCGTGTATGAGTTGATCGTGGCTCATGATATTGGCTGTTGCCCCTCCAATGTTGTTGGTATGGTGAAATAAAACGTCGCTCCCTTGCCGAGTTTCGATTCTACCCAGATGCGGCCGTGATGTCGCTCGACGATGCGTTTGCAGATCGCCAGGCCGATGCCGGTGCCGGGATATTTTTCGCGGCTGTGCAGGCGTTTGAAGATCAGGAAAATCTTGTCGAAATACTCCGGCGCGATGCCGATGCCGTTGTCGCTCACCGAAAATAGCCAGTCATCGCCGTCAGGGCGCGCGCTGATATGGATTTGCGGCGTTCTTTCGTCGTGGAACTTGATGGCGTTGCCGATCAGGTTTTGCAGAAGCTGGCCGAACTGCGAGTAGATGAGCGGAATGCTGGGCAGCACATCCTGGGAAATCTCGACATGGTGTTCCTCGATCAGCGGCTTGAGGTTGGCCAGCACTTCGGCCAGCACCTGATTGCAGTCGGCCATTTCGAACTGGCTGTTGTCGATGCCGACCAGCGCATAGGTGAGCTGGTCGCTGATCAGTCGCTGCATGCGGGTGACGCCTTCCACCGCGTAGCCGATGAAATCGCGCGCATCCTGATCCAGTTTGTCGTGGTAGCGCCGTGCCAGCAACTGGACGAAGCTCGCCACCATGCGCAGCGGTTCCTGCAGGTCGTGCGAGGCGATATAGGCGAACTGCTCCAGGTCGGCGTTGGAACGCGATAATTCATCCATGCTTTCCTGTAGAACTTTTTCGGTGATGTGGTGCAGCTCGATTTCCGCTTGCAGGTCGTAGGTGCGTTCCGCCACCCGCGCTTCCAGTTCGGTATTGGCCCTGTGCAGGGTGTCTTCCTCGAATTCGTGGCGCGCCAGGTCGAAGCGCATTTGCTGCTGGCGCCACAGCAGGATTACGGCGATGGCGGTCAACCCGATCAGCAGGGCGCCGACCGAGGCGACCATGACTGCGCGCTCGCGCAAGGGCGCTTCCACTTCGGCGCGGTCGACCTTGGCGACCAGGAACCAGGGCGAGTCCGGAATTTTGCGCAGCACCGCCAGCACTTCGACGCCGCGGTAATCCTTGCCGGAAACCATGCCTTCCCCACCGAGTACCGCCCTGACGGCGGGCAGGGTGGTGTCGCTCAAGGGACGGCGCAGCGACATGGCGGCGGTTTCCTTGCGGTGGCGCAATTCGTTGAGAAACTGCACACTGTCGCCGTCGCGGCGCACCAGCAGCGTTTCGCCCGTCTGGCTGGGAGTCGGCCAGGCCTGGATAAAGGGGTAAAGAAACCGCGCCGGGTCGATTTCCATCACCAGTATGCCGATTTTTACCGGTGACTTCCCTTTATGGGCGGCGATCAAGGGGATACACAGATCGAGATGGGGAGGGTTCTGCTCATTTTCGGAATGGAAATCCTGCAGAATGATTTTCCGTTCGCGCAATGCTTCCAAGGCATAGGCGCGGGAATTGCTGTCTGACGGTTGGCTGCCCAGCGGAAAGGCAAGCATTGTCTTTCCGTCGGAGTCGAGCAAGAAAATCCGGCTGTAATGGCGCGCATGGCGTGGCGCGGCCATCCATGCCAGAAGTGCGTCGCGCTGCGGGTCGTCGTGCAAGCCGCCGAGCATCCACTGTTCTGCCGCCTTCGGCATGAAGGAGGCGGCAAGGATGGATTTGGCTTCGGCAATCCGTTCTCGCCGCCATTCGGCGATCTGGCCGGCTTTCAGTTTGGCAATCGCATTCAGCGTGTTTTCGTTTTGTCGTTTTGCATGCTCCAGTTGTTGTTGGAAATAGGTATAGCCAGCTGCGCCGATGCCGGCGGCGAGCAGCAGGAACAGCGTAACCAGGCGCCATGGCAGCAGGGCCGGGTTTTGCCGTGGAGGCGCCATCAGCGATTGCTTCCCCGCTTATCCTGCAACAACTGCGGGATTTCGCCGGCGGGGCGGGGGCGGCTGAAATAGTATCCCTGCATTTCGTCGCAGCCGTTTTCGCGTAGCAGCGCCAGTTGCTCCGCGGTTTCCACCCCCTCGGCGATGACCTTGAGATTGAGGCTGTGGCCGAGGGCGATCACCGCGCGGGCGATCGCCAGGTCGTTGGGGTCGCTGGTGATGTCGCGGACGAAGGACTGGTCGATTTTCAGTTTGTCGAGGTTGAAGCGCTTCAGATAGCCGAGTGAGGAAAAGCCGGTGCCGAAATCGTCGATCGACAACTGCACGCCCATGTCTTTGAGGCGAAGCAGGGTGGCGAGGGTTTCCTCGGTATCCTGCATCAGGATGCTTTCGGTGAGTTCCAGCTCCAGCCGGGCGGGGGGCAGGCCGCTGTCGGCGAGAGCTTTTTCCACCGTCTGCACCAGTCCGGGTTGGCGGAACTGGCGCGCCGACAGGTTGACCGCCACGTGCAGGTCGTCGTATCCCAAGTCGTGCCAGGCCTTGGTCTGGATGCAGGCTTGCTGTATCACCCATTCGCCGATTGGCACGATCAGCCCGGTTTCCTCGGCGATGGGGATGAAATTGGCCGGCGGTACCATGCCCAGTTCCGGATGATGCAAGCGGATCAGGGCTTCCATGCCGATGATCGTGCCGCTGGCGATATCCAGTTGGGGCTGGTAATGCAGTTCGAATTGCTGGAGCTTGAGAGCGTGACGCAGGCTGTTTTCCAGCACCAGCGTTTCGAAAGTGCGCACGTTCATGTTCTGGGTATAAAACTGGCAGTTGTTGCGTCCCTGCTCCTTGGCGCGATACATCGCGACATCGGCGTTCTTGAGCAGGGTCTGGGTGTCGTCGCCGTCGTCGGGGTAGACGCTGATGCCGATGCTGCTGGTGATGATGATTTCCTGGCCCTCGACCTGGAAAGGCTGATTCATGGCGGTGAGTATGGCCTTTGCCATCACCGAAATCTCGCCGAGGTTATGCACCTCGCTCATCAGTACCACGAATTCGTCGCCGCCGCTGCGCGCCAGCGTGTCGAGCGCACGGATGCAGCCACCGAGGCGCTCCGCCACCAATTGCAGCAAATGGTCGCCGAAGTCGTGGTTGAGCGATTCGTTGATGTTCTTGAAGCGGTCGAGGTCGATCAGCAGCAGCGCCGCCTTGTGGTGCTGATACTGGCATGCCGCCAGGGTCTGGCCGATACGGTCATTGAGGAGCGTCCGGTTGGGCAGCCCGGTCAGGGCATCGTGGTGGGCGAGGTAGTTGATGCGTTCTTCGGCCGCCTTGCGCTGGGTGATGTCGGAAAACGTGCCGACGAAATGGGTGGTCTCGCCCTGGTCGTTTTTGACGTTGCCGACGCTCATCCATTCCGGGTAGATTTCGCCGTTCTTGCGCTTGTTCCAGATTTCACCCTGCCAGTGGCCGGTTTCCAGCAGGGATTCCCACATCTCGCGGTAGAAGGTGTCGTCGTGGCGTCCGGACTTGAGCAGGCGCGGGGTCGCGCCGCGGATTTCCGCCAGGCGGTAGCCGGTGATCCGGGTGAAGGCGGCGTTGACGTTGAGGATGTGGCCGGCGGTATCGGTGATGACGATTCCCGCGGTGCTGCTCTCGAATACTTTGGCGGCGAGGCGCAGGTTTTCCTCGCTTCGCCGGCGTTCGGTGACGTCGTCGTAGATTGCCACGATTTCGCCGCTGGGCAGCTTGTAGACGTGATTCTCGCGCCAGCCGGCGATGCGGTCGTCCTGGTAGAAAGAGACCGGAAAGTGTTCTGCCGCGCCGCTTTGCCAGACGCGCTTCAAAACGTCGAGAAAGCCGAAATCCCTGACGGCCGGGAAAACCTCCTGTATTTTTTTGCCGATCACCTGATCGCGGTTGATGCGGTCGATCTGTTCCGCCGCCCGGTTGAAGGCGCTGAACACGAAATTTTCGCCGTCCGCCGACGGCTGGAACACCGCCACCCCGCTGCCCATATGTTCGAACAGCGCCGCCAGGCGTGCTTCGTTCTCGTGGAGCGAGCGGCCGATGCGCTGGCGTTCGATGGCGTAGCGCACCACGCGGGTCAGCAAATGGGGGGTGGCATCGCTTTTCACCAGGTAGTCCTGTGCGCCGGAGCGCACCGCCTTGACCGCCAGCGCTTCGTCGTCGAGGCCGGTGAGCACGACCACCGGGATGCCCGGCGCCGCCTCTTCGATACTTTGGACGGTATGCATGCCCTGGCTGTCGGGCAGCGACAGATCCAGCAAGACCACCGCGAATTGTCGTTGTTTCAGTATTTCCAGCGCCTGGCCGAGGTTTTCCGCCCATTCCAGGCGGAAGCGCGGCTCGGTGCTTTCGGCCAAAGCTTCCCGGATCAGGCGCGCATCGCCGGGATTGTCCTCGACCAGCAGGGCGGGAATGACTTCGCCGGTCATTTGCCCAGGCCGTCCGGCAGTTTGACCACCGTCAGCCAGAAGCCTTCGATCGACTGGATGATTTTCATGAATTCTTCGAGCTCCACCGGTTTGGTGATATAGCAGTTGGCGTGCAGGCCGTAAGCCTGGATGATGTCTTTTTCCGCTTCAGAGGTGGTGAGTACCACCACCGGGATATGCTTGAGCCGGTCGTCGGATTTGATCTGGCGCAGGACTTCGCGGCCGTCCATGCGCGGCATGTTGAGGTCGAGCAGGATCAGGTCGGGCTGCGGTTGATCCGCATAGTCGCCCTCCCCGCGCAACATGGCCAGTGCCTCAATGCCGTCGCGGGCGACGCGCATGCTCACCGCCAGTTTGCTTTCCTTGAGCGCCTCCTCGGTGAGGCGCACGTCGCCGGGGTTGTCTTCCACCAGCAGGATGTCGACGATGTTGGCAGAGTACTTCATGGCGTATCTCTCTTTGTTAGAGGCTAGCCTCTAGTCTCTAGGTTCTTGTTCGCCGGCAGGGTAAAGCTGAAGGTCGAGCCTTGTCCCAGTTCCGATTCCACCCAGATACGCCCGCCGTGGCGCTCGACGATGCGCTTGCATACCGCCAGCCCGATGCCGGTGCCGGGATATTGCGCGCGCGAGTGGAGGCGCTGGAATATCACGAAAATGCGCTCGAAAAATTCCGGTGCAATGCCGATGCCGTTGTCGCGCACCGAAAAAATCCATTCCATATCCTGGCGGCGGGCGCCGATGTGGATTTGCGGCGCCTGTCCGCTGTGGAACTTGATGGCGTTGGCGATCAGGTTCTGGAACAGCTGGGTCAATTGCGAAGCGTCCGCCATCAGCGTGGGCAGCGGGTCGCTGATCACGCTGGCGCCGCTTTCCTCGATGGAGAGCTGCAGGTTGTCCAGCACGTCCCTGAGCACGGCATTGCAATCGGTCGGCGCGAACGGTTGGCCGCGCGTGCCAACGCGGGAGAAGGTCAGTAGGTCGTTGATCAGGCGCTGCATGCGGTTGGCGCCGTCCACCGCGAAGGCGATGAATTCGTCGGCATCCTGGTCCAGTTTGCCCTGATAACGCCGCGCCAGCAGCTGGGTGTAGCTTGCCACCATGCGTAGCGGTTCCTGCAGATCGTGCGAGGCGACATAGGCGAATTGCTCCAGTTCGGCGTTGGAGCGCGCCAAATCCTCGGTCTTCCTGGTAAGCACCTGTTGCGCCTGCTTGCGTGCGCTGATGTCGTGGAAGGAGATCACTGCCCCGACGATCGCTTCGCCGCGGTGGATCGGGAAGGAGGCCATGTCGGCCGGGAAACTGGTGCCGTCGGCGCGCCATAGCAACTGGTCTTCGACGAAGAGTCTCTTCCCGTCGCGCAGGGTCGCCAGCAAGCGACAGTTTTCCGTGGGGTTCGGGCTGCCGTCGGCCAGGGTGTGGTGCGCCATCTGGTGGATGTTCTTGCCGAGCAGCGCGGTTTCCGTGGCATAGCCGAGCATTTTCAGGGCGGCGCGGTTGCAGAAGGTGCAGCGTGATTCGCGGTCGACGCCGTAGATGCCTTCGGCGGTGGAATCGAGCAGCATGCGGTTGCGCTCCTCGCTTTCCTGCAGGGCATGGGTATAGGCGCTACGTTCCCTGGCGCGCTTGACGCCGCGCCGCGTCATGAAAGCGATACCCGCCATGCCCAGCAGCCATAAGCCGCCGTGGGTGATGCTGAGGGTGATGTTGCTGGCGCGTTCTTCGGCGAGGAAGGGCTCCATCCGCACGTAAGCGCCCACCCCGCCGCGCACGTCGCCGACCTTGTAGCCCTGGTGGCCGTGGCACTTGAGGCAGCCTTTTTCCGTCATGAAGGCGCGCATGACGCGCAGGTAAGGCACGCCGTTCAGCGTGGTCAGCTCGGTGGCTTCCCGTGCGCCCCGGTCGAACGATTGCAAGACCCGTGTTTCCCACTCGTCCGGGGCATTGTCGGGGTTGAGCGGCTTCAGGCTGGTGATGCGCCCCTTTACGCCGAACAGACCGGAGTAGTTCTGCTGCATCTGGCGCAGCATGTAGGCCGGGTTCATCAAGGTCAGCTGCCGTCCGGATGGCGTCCGGATGTCGCGTTCGGGAACTTTCAAATACGGGTTGGGGGTGGTGTTGGTGGCCGGATTGACCGGCACGTAGACGCCGCCGTGGGAAGTGGCCCACAGGCGGAAGGCGAAATCCTTGTTGATGTTGGCGACGGCCTGGTTCTTCGCCAGGTTGAAGGCTTCCTCGTTCTGCAGGCTGATGTTCCAGGCGAGCGAGCCGGCTACCACGAACGTCCATGCCAGCGCTGCCAGCAACGCGTTGCGGTACAATTGGGCGGCGCTGTTGTGGGGCAGGGAGCGGGCGTTCATGGAAAGATTCCGAATACATGAATTAATCGGAAAAGCCCTCCCATATTAGCAAGTTGGGCGGAAAACACCAGAACTTGTTGGGTACGCTACGCGAAGCGAAGCGGCGTTTTAGTCACCCATGTTGGTGCCGACATGGCGCGCGCTGAGTACCCATGGGTGATCGGGCGGCACGGTCTTGACCTTGCCGGCGACATCCTCCAGCTTTACCGCCTTGGTGTCATCGCCCCTGGCCGCGACCATTACGCCGTAGTGGCCCTGGTTAATCAGGTCGGTGCAGGCCGTTCCCAGGCGGGTGGCGAGCAGGCGGTCCGCCGCAGAGGGAATGCCGCCGCGTTGCAGGTGGCCGAGTATGGTGATGCGGGTTTCCAGCCCGGTCAGCAGTTCGAGCTGTTTGGCGAGGCGCACGGTTTTTTCTGCGTATTGGGTTTCCGGGGTATCCTCGGCTTCCGCTTTCTTGCCTTCTTTGGTCTTGCCGCCGAGCTTCTCTTTTTTCGCTGCCAGCAGCGCTTCATGTTCCTGCTTCGAAATCGCCCCTTCGGCCATGGCGACAATGCTGAAAGTCTTGCCGCGGCGGCTGCGTTCGCGGATCGCCTCGGCCACGCTTTCCACTGCGTAGGGGATTTCCGGAATCAGAATCGCGTCTACGCCGCCGGCGATGCCCGCGCCCAGTGCCAGCCAACCGGCGCGGTGGCCCATGATCTCCACCACGATGATGCGGTGATGGCTGTGCGCCGTGCTGTGCAGGCGGTCGATGGCGTCGGTCGCGATGCCGAGCGCGGTGTCGAAGCCGAAGGTAATGTCGGTCATGGCGACGTCGTTGTCGATGGTTTTTGGCAGGGTGAGGATGTTGAGCCCCTTTTCCTTCAGGCGCAGGGCGTTTTTCTGGGTGCCGCCGCCGCCCAGGCAGACCAGTACATCGAGATGGTTGTCGTGGTAATTTTTCACGATCACATCGGTCATGTCGACCACCTTGCCGTCAATCGGCATGCGATGGGGTTTGTCGCGGCTGGTGCCGAGGATGGTGCCGCCGCGGGTCAGGATGTCCGACAGATCGCTCGAGTCCAGTTGCATCGTGCGGTTTTCCATCAGACCGCGAAAGCCGTCGCGGAAGCCGATGATCTGCATTCCGTAATGGTTCAGGGCCGCCTTGCCGACGCCGCGGATCGCCGCATTCAAGCCGGGACTGTCGCCGCCGGAGGTGAGAATTCCAATGTATTTCGTCATGCGATGTTTGCCCTTTCTGCGAGTTGGAATATCATCGGCGATAAGCGCCTACTGGTCAATCCGTTGACTTTTTCATTTTCAGGTTGAAAGGAAAACCCATGCGTTTTTTTGCGATTGCCCTGCTGCTGTTGTTCGCCCTGTCCGCTTCCGCCGCCGATTATGCGCGGGAAAAGAGATGGGCGGACGAAGTCGTTCCGTCCATCGTGGTGGGCGACCCGGTTTATCTTGGGCCGGTAAACGGGCACAAATTCCTCGCCCTTTACGCCGAAGCCGCCAGGCCGAAGGCGGCGGTGATCGTGGTTCATGGCCTGGGCGTGCACCCTGACTGGAACCTGATCGGCGTACTGCGAAGCGGCTTGGCGGAGCAGGGCTACACCACGCTTTCCGTGCAAATGCCGGTGCTCGCCGCGGATGCCGCCGCAGAGTCCTATCCGGCCACCTTCGACGAGGCTGCCGGGCGGCTCAAGGCAGCGGCAGAGTTTCTCCGGGGCAAAGGTTACCGCTCGATCGCCATCGTCTCCCACAGCATGGGTTCGCGCATGAGTTTGACCTATCTCGAGCAGAATCCCGCTTCGTCAGTCAAGGCCTGGGTGGCTATCGGCATGCCGGGGCGCGAGGGTTATGGCAAGGTCAGGATTCCCGTACTGGATCTGTATGGCGGCAACGATCTGCCGGCAGTGCTTCAGGGCGCCAGGCAGCGCGCGGATTCCTTTCGGGTGAAAGGTTCGGAGCAGATCGCCGTGCCGCAGACCGACCACTTCTTCAATAATCGCGATGCCGAACTGGTGAAGACCGTGAAGGAATACCTGGACAAAGTTCTGAGCAAATAGGCGGCAGTCTGCGAATTGTGGGAAATTGGGGATATATTCCCCAATAAATAAAACAATAAGGAGCTGGCATGACATTTTTAACCGGTATCAGCGAACTCACCGTTTTCCTGGTTGAGCCATCCAGTGTGCAATCCCAGTTTATCGAGGCGCGGCTTGGCGATCTGGATATCCTGTGTCCCCAGGTTTTCCACGACGGCACTACTGCACTTGCGGCGATGCATGAGCGCTTGCCGGATCTCGTTATTAGCGCCATGTACCTCAAGGATATGACGGGTGCCCAGTTGGTGGAAAGGGTGCGGGCCGACGATGCGCTGAAAGGCGTCGCGTTTATCCTGATCTCCAGCGAGACCAAACCTCAATACCTGGATCCCGTGCGCCAGGCCGGCGCCTGCGCCATTTTGCCTAAACCATTTGAAACCGGACAGTTAAGAACCGCCCTTTCCGCTACCCTCGACTACCTCAACCCCGGCAACCTCAAGCTGGATGACGAGGACATCGACATCGAGAGTTTGCGCATATTGGTGGTGGACGACAGTCGCAGCGCCCGCTCTTACTGCCGGCAGGTGCTGGGGAATTTGGGAATTCACCATATCGTCGAGGCGGAAAATGGCCGGCAGGCAGCCGAAATCATCCAGGGGCAATTTTTCGATTTGGTCGTAACCGATTACAACATGCCTGAAATGGATGGCAGGGAGTTGGTGGAGTTCATTCGCGGCAAGAGCTGGCAAAGTTCGGTGCCGGTATTGATGATTTCCAGCGAGAAGGATCAGAACCGGTTGGCCGCCGTGGAGCAGGCGGGTGTTTCGGCAATCTGCGATAAGCCTTTTGAGCCGGCGCTCATTAAGAGTTTGCTCGAAAAAATGCTTGCGCAAGGCGGGTCGTAGGAACTTGTATTCTTGCGGCGAGGGGCGGCGGAGATATTATCCGCCGCTTCCGCGCCTGATTATTTCGTCAGCGCCATGAACAATTCCGGCAGTCGCTCCGGCAGCCGCTGGATGTTGTCGATGACGGTGTAGTGCTTGCCGAAGATGTCGCTGACGTATTCATCGGCTTTGGGGTCGAGGTTGATGCAGTAGGCGTAGATTCCCTGGCCATCCAGTTCCTTGACCGCGCGGCGGGCATCCTCGATCAGGATGCGGCCATCTTTGGTATCCACGTCCGCCGGTTCGCCGTCGGTCAGGATCAGCATCAGTTTTTTGTCGGCCTTCTGGTTTTCGAGATAGTGCGCGGCGTGGCGCATGGCCGCGCCCATGCGGGTCGAATACTGCGCTTCCATCGCGGCCAGCCGGCCTTTCACCTGGTCGTCCCATTTTTCGCTGTAGCCCTTGATGTGCAGGTAGCGCACATCGTGGCGGGTATTGGAGTGGAAGCCGCCGATGGCGAACGGGTCGCCCAGTTTGTCCACCGCCCAAGCCAGCAGGGACACGGCTTCCTGGCTGAGCTCGAGGATGGTCTGCTCGGTTCCCGCCACTTTTTCGTTGAGCGATTCCGACAAGTCCAGCAGCAGCATCACCGCAATGTCGCGACCGCTGGTCTGGTGGCTCATGTTGATGCGCGGGTCGGGCGTGGCGCCGCCCTTGAAGTCGATCAGCGAGCGCAGCGCCACGTCGAGATCGAGCTCGCTGCCTTCTTCCTGATAGCGGATGCGCACCTTGTCCTGCGGCTTGAGCAGGTCGAGCAGGCGCTTCAGGCGCTTTGCCAGGGCGGCGTTCTTGACCAGCAACTGGTCGATGTCAGCACCGTTGCCTTGCGGGTGCAGCGCTTCATAGACGCTCACCCAGTCCGGGCGGTAAGTCTGGCTGGTGTAATCCCATTCCGGGTAATGGCGCGGCGGCAGGCCCTTGAGTTCTTCGGTCAGCTCGACCTTGCGCTGCTGGTCGAATGCCTCCTCTTCGTCGCCTTCCTCGATGAATTTCCACATCTGGCGATTGTCGTCGCGGTAGTCCACCACGGTATCCTGGAAATGGATGTTGGGCAGTTGGTCGCTCTGCAGGCGGGTTTTTGCGCCGAAAGCGACCGCCAGATCGGCCATCTGCTCGGTGTCGGATTCGCCTTGTTCCATCAGGGCATGAAAGCGCCGGGCGAACTCGATGATGTCCGGATTGCGGTAGGGATGATGCGGATCGAGAATGGCGCGGGACAGCATCGTCAGCCGATGGCGCAGGCAGGACGCCGTTTTCGGGTCGCAAGCGTCTTCTTCGGGCATTGGGTGCAGCGCCTGGAAGAGGTGGCGCAGCCCGGGGTATTCGCGCATCGCAAGGCATTCCACGCGCGAGTCTTCGAGCAGTTCGACCGCCATGCGCTGGAACGGGCTCAGGTTGTCGGCGAAGACCGCTGCGGTCCAGCGCTTATGGCCGACGATGTGCGCCAGCACGGCGCGGTAGCGATCCAGGCCGGAGATTCTTATTTCACCCTCTCCCCCCAACCCTCTCCCTAGCCCTCTCCCACTTGTGGGAGAGGGGACGTTCGCCCTCTCTCCCTGAAGGGAGAGAGTTGGAGAGAGGGAATTAGGGGGAGAATTGGAGAGAGGGCGAACCACTAAATCGTCGTAGACATCCGGCAGACGGATGCCGAGCTGGTCGTAATAGGGAACCGGCTTGCGCAGTTCGTCGAAGTGCAGCGAATAGGGCACGAAGTGGTCGCTATCCCGCCACAGCCCGCGCAGGTACAGGTCGAGCTTGCGTTCGTGGTCGACCAGCAGGGTGCCACTGCGCTCGCGCTGGATGACGGCGCGACTGTCGGACGATTGCAGGCGGAAATAATCTTCCTGCCGCTCGGGGTGGTCGCCGTAATTGCGGATGCCGTAATCCACCCAGTTTTTCAGGCCGAGGATGGAAAGCTGGCTCAACAGGAACGGGATCTGTTTGAAGAATTCCGGCAGGCCGGGGCTGGGGAAGGTCTGGTGGATGCCGTGGATCGAACCGGTGGTGCGCTCCATGAAATCCAGCACCAGATTAAGATAGCACTGCATCTGTTCGGCGGAGCGCAGGCGGCGGGCGGCGGCGGCGAGGGATTGCAGAAACGGCACGATGGCTTTGCCGTTGGGCGATTTCCACATCTTGCGGATGGCTTCCATCACCGGCGGCAGCGTAGCTTCGCCGACGGCTTCGGCGACGGCGGGCCACTCTTCGAGGAAGATCAGGATCGGCTCGGCGCCGTGCCCCATTTTGCCGAGAAAGCGCGCATTTTCCACATAGGCCTGCACGCCTTCCTTGGAAAGCGCTGCCAGCGCCTCGGCCATGCATTCCTCGAAGACCTGGCCGACTTGCTCGAAACCGCAGTCGAGCTGTTGCCAGAACGCCTGAATCTGCGGGTGCCGCATGGTTTTAGCTTCGGCCACGTCGGGTCGCCTCAGGCAAAGACGGCGTCGATGGCGTGATCCAGCGTGTCGCGGATGTCCGCGTCGTCGGTGATGGGCCGCACCAGCGCCATGCGGCAGGCATCGCGCGGTGCAACGCCGCCCTTGATCAGGGTGGCGGCATAGACCAGCAGGCGCGTCGAAATGCCTTCATCCAGTCCGTGTCCCTTGAGGTTGCGCGCAGTCGTGCCGATCTTCACCAGCTTGGCTGCCATGCCTTCGTCCATGCCGGTTTCCCTGGCGACGATGCCGGTTTCCAGCGTGGCGTCGGGATAGTCGAACTCGAACGCGGTAAAGCGCTGCTTGGTGGATTGCTTCAAATCCTTCATCAGGTTCTGGTAGCCCGGATTGTAGGAAATCACCAATTGGAAATCGGCGTGCGCCTGGAGCAATTCGCCCTTCTTGTCCAGGGGCAGGGTACGGCGGTGATCGGTCAGCGGGTGGATCACCACCGTGGTGTCCTGGCGCGCCTCGACGATTTCGTCCAGATAGCAGATCGCGCCGATGCGCGCGGCGGTGGTCAGCGGGCCGTCCAGCCAGCGCGTGCCGTTGGCGTCGAGCAAATAGCGGCCGACCAGGTCGGAAGCCGTCATGTCCTCGTTGCAGGCCACGGTAATCAGCGGCTTGTTCAGTTTCCACGCCATGTATTCGATAAAGCGCGATTTGCCGCAGCCGGTCGGGCCTTTCACCATCACCGGCAGGCGCGCCGCGTAAGCTGCCTCGTAAAGCGCCACCTCGTTGCCTTGAACTTGATAGAACGGCTCTGTGTGAACTTTGTACTGGTCTTTATCGGTCATCATTTTCTCCTTATCCGTAAGGCAAGAAAGGTTTCCTGACCCCGGAAAAAAACGCCCCCAGCAAGTGGGGGCGCATTTTGCTGCTTTGCCTTGAAGCTCGTGCTTACTTGTGCACGCCCAGCTTTTCGCGCCAGCCGGGGAAAATCTTGTCGGCATCTTTCGGGAACGACTCGAAGGCGCGGGCGAATTCCTTGTGCTCCTTGGCCCACTGGATCGGGTCGGCACCGGCCTTCCAGCAGTCGTAGGCCTGGCGCAGGGAGATCGCGCCGGCAGCCGGGCTGTCGATGTGGCCGTAGGCGCCGCCGCCGGCGGTGTTGATCACGTTGCCGTGGCCCAGATTCTCGAAGAAGCCTGGCAGGCGCAGCGCGTTCATGCCGCCGGAGATGATCGGGGTGGTGGCCTTGATGCCGTCCCACTTCTGGAAGTAGACCGGGCCCTGGCACTCGTCACGCTCGATCATGTAGGCGATGACCTTGTCGTCGCCTTCGCCTTCCATCTTGCCGTAGCCCATGGTGCCGACGTGGATGCCGGAAGCGCCTTGCAGACGGCTCATCTTGGCCAGCACGAAGGCGGTGTAGCCACGCTTGGCGGATGGCGAAGTCACCATGCCGTGGCCGGCGCGGTGGTAATGCAGGAATTGGGCCGGGTACTGACGACGGCAGGTGGTGACCATGCCGGGGCCGCCGACGAAACCGTCGACCAGGAAGGCCAGCTTGTTGGCATCGGGGCCGAAGGTTTCCAGCGCGAAATCGGCGCGGGCGCACATTTCGTAGTGGTCGTCGGCAGTGATGTTCATGGAGAACAGCTTGGCCTGGCCGGTTTCGTCCATGGCGCGCTTCATCGAGTCATAGACCAGCGGCAGTACCTTCTTGATCGGGGCGAACACCTGGTTGCCCTGTGGCTCGTCGTTCTTGATGAAATCGCCGCCCAGCCAGAACTGGTAGGCCGCCTTGGCGAACGGCTCGGGACGCAGGCCCAGCTTGGGCTTGATGATGGTGCCGGAGATGTAGCCGCCGTCCTTGACCGGGCGGCCGAGGATGCGCCACAGCTCTTCGATGTTCACTGCGGGGCCGTCGAATTGGCGTACGACTTCGGAGGGAACCCAGAAGTCGATCATCTTGGCGTGCTCGATGTCGCCCATGCCCTGGTTGTTGCCGATGGCCAGGGTGAGGAAGGAAACCAGCATGAAGCGACCGTCGATGACGTTGCGGTCGAAGAGTTCGAGCGGATAGGCGATCCGCATGTCTTCCTTGGCTTCGTCGATGTGATAGACCAGCGCGTCCACGCCCTTGGTGAAGTCATCGGTGGTGGAAACTTCGACGTTGGTGCCGGTGGAGGACTCGGCGGCGAAGTGGGCGGCTGCTTCCAGGTAGCCGGTGCCAGCCTTGGGCTTCATCTTGTAGGCGACGAGGATGTGCTTGCCGCCCTTGATCAGGTCTTCTTCTTTCAGACTCAGATCGGCATAACGATTCGATTGATCCATCAGTGTTTCCTCTCAAAAAACTGGTTAATGAATTAGCTTCTGGGTGAACTATACGAATATTTCAGCATAAATAATATTCAATTATTATTATTATTGCTATAAGCTTTTACTTATGATTTGTCATGTGCCGCTTATCCCGCCAGCCGGGTCAGGGCCTCGCGGTATTTTTCCGCAGTTTTTGCGGCCACTTCGGCAGGCAGTTCCGGCGCGGGCGGCTTCTTGTTCCAGCCGATGTTTTCCAGCCAATCGCGCACGTACTGCTTGTCGAAACTGGGCGGATTGGAGCCGGGTGTGTACTGGTCGGCGGGCCAGAAGCGGGAGGAATCCGGCGTCAGTGCCTCGTCGATCAGGTAGAGCTTGCCCTTTGCATCCTGGCCGAACTCGAATTTGGTGTCGGCGATGATGATGCCCTTGGTCAGCGCGTACTCTGCCGCCTCCCGGTAAAGAGCGATGGCGGCGGCGCTCACTTCGGCGGCGAGCGCCTTGCCGAGCAGTTCTTCGGCCCTGGCGAAGCTGATGTTCTCGTCGTGAGCGCCCACTTCCGCCTTGGTGGACGGGGTGAAGATCGGCTGTGGCAGCCGATCCGCCTCTTTCAGTCCGGCGGGCAGGGGAATGCCGCAGACGCTGCCTTGAGCCTTGTATTCCTTCCAGCCGGAGCCGACCAGGTAACCGCGCACGATGGCTTCGATCGGCAGGGGCTTGAGGCGCCGCACCACGGTTGCGCGACCCGCCACCTGCTCGCGCTCATCGGGCGCAACCAGCGATTCCGGCGCGATGCCGGTCAACTGGTTGGGCAGGATGTGGCCGAGCTTGGCGAACCAGAAGTCGGAGATGCTGGTCAGCACCTTGCCCTTGTCCGGGATCGGCGTCGGCAGCACCACGTCGAAGGCCGACAGGCGGTCGGTGGTGACGATCAGCAGGCGCTCGTCGTCCACCGCGTAAATATCGCGCACCTTGCCGCGGTTGAGCAGGGTCAGGCTCTTGATGCTGGAATTGAATAAGGAGGCGGTCATGTTGTTTCCTTTGCTGGGCAAGCCGCAAATTTTACTGGAATTTTGCCCTGTTGTTCCATTTCGGGTTGTCACAGTATAAGATTATTGAAATATTCCGGGAAATTGCATAAGCAATCATTATCGCGCGCCATGCTCCATGTCACCCTGCGCCAGCTCCAAGTCTTCGAGGCGGTCGCCCGCCATCTCAGTTTTTCCCGCGCCGCCGAGGAGCTGCACCTGACCCAACCCGCAGTTTCCATGCAAATCAGGCAGCTCGATGAAAGTGTGGGCTTGCCCTTGTTCGAGCAGATCGGCAAAAAGATTTTCCTGACCGACGCCGGCAAGGAAATTTACCACTACAGCCGCAATATCGCGCAGCAACTGGCCGAAGCCGAAGCGGTGCTGGAGGAGATGAAAGGCCTGAAACGCGGTAAGCTGAATATCTCGGTGGTCAGCACCGCCAATTATTTTGCGCCGCAACTGCTGGCGTTGTTTTGCCAGCGGCACTCCGGCGTGACCCTGAGCCTGAACGTGGTCAACCGCGAAGTGCTGCTCAACCAGCTCGCCAACAACGAGATGGACCTGGGCGTGATGGGGCAGCCGCCGGAGGGCCTGGACATCGTCGCCGAGCCCTTCATGGAGAACCCTCTGGTGGTGATTGCCTCGCCGGGCCATCCGCTGGCGGCGGAGAGGAACATTCTTTTGCCTCGGCTGGCCGAGGAGACCTTCATCGTGCGCGAGCAGGGCTCGGGCACGCGCAGCGCGATGGAGCGATTCTTTTTACAGCACGGCCTGACGCTTTCGACCGGCATGGAGATGAGCACCGACGAGGCGATCAAGCAGGCAGTGCAGGCCGGCATGGGGCTGGGCATCGTTTCCATGCTGACCCTTTCGCTCGAACTGGAAACAAGGCGACTGGCGGTGCTCGATGTGGAATCCTTTCCGATCCGGCGCAACTGGTTCGTGGTGCACCGCAAGGGCAAGCGGCTGTCGGCGGTGGCGCAGGCCTTCAAGGATTTCCTGCTGAAAGAAGCCGAGCAGGTGATCGTGCCGGATTGATCTTAAAAACGGTTTTTGGCCACGGATAAACACAGATTGACACAGATAAACGTGTGGTTGGGATAACGCCACTTCTTTCTCGGATGGTAAGAGATGGACATCATGCAAGCCTCTGATAATCCGTGAACATCTGTGTTAATCCGTGGCTAATTGCTTTTTCAAAAATTAATGCAGGATTTCAGCTACCCTGTAAAACTCCCTGCGACTTGAAAGCAATAGAATATGAAACCGCCTTTCCCTCCCATTGAGGAAACCAGTCCGGAAGCCCGCCATGCCGCGCGCATGCAGCGCAAAAAAGCGTTCATGGATGAAAAAATCGAGGCCGCCGGGCAGGAGCGCGGCGTGCTGGTGGTCAATACCGGCAACGGCAAAGGCAAGAGCAGTTCGGGTTTCGGCATGGTGGCGCGCGCCCTCGGCCATGGCATGAAAGTGGGCGTGGTGCAGTTCATCAAGGGCCATACCGAGACCGGCGAGGAAGCCTTCTTCCGCCGCTTTCCGGACGAAGTGTCGTTCCATGTCATGGGTGAGGGCTTTACCTGGGAGACCCAGGACAAGGAGCGGGACATGGCTGCAGCCGAGGCCGCCTGGCAACAGGCGCGCGCCTTTCTGCGCGACCCAACCATCGGCCTGGTGCTGCTGGACGAACTCAACATCGCCCTGAAGCAGCGCTACCTCGACCTGCATACCGTACTCGCCGACATCGCTGCCCGCCCGCCTCGCCAGCATGTGGTCGTCACCGGCCGCAACGCGCCGCCGGAACTGATTGCGGCGGCGGATACCGTCACCGACATGACCCTGATCAAGCATGCCTTCCAGTCCGGGATAAAAGCCCAGCCCGGCGTCGAATTCTGAGGGCGTCATCCTGAACTGTCCTGCGCTGTTTATCTCCGCCCCGGCCTCCGGTCAGGGGAAAACCACCGTCACCGCCGCCCTGGCGCGCCTGCATGCGCGCCAGGGGCGCCGGGTGCGGGTCTTCAAGAGCGGACCGGACTTTCTCGATCCGCAGATCCTCGCCGTCGCCAGCGGCCATCCGGTTCATAACCTCGACCTCGGCATGTGCGGCGCGGAAGATGCCGCGCGCCGCCTCGCGCAAGCGGCGCGCGAAGCCGACCTGATTCTGGTCGAGGGTGTGATGGGCTTGTATGACGGCGAGCCTTCGGGGGCCGATATTGCCCGCCGATTCGGCATCCCGGTGCTGGCCGTGATCGGCGCGCAGGCGATGGCCCACACTTTCGGCGCAATCGCCCACGGCCTCGCCACTTACCAGCCGGGATTGCCCTTTTCCGGCGTGCTCGCCAATGGCGTCGGCAGCCCGCGCCACGCCCAGATATTGCAGCAGAGCTTGCCGCCGGGCATGAGATGGTACGGCGCTTTGGGGCGCGACGCCGAGATGGCGTTGCCGGAGCGCCACCTCGGCCTGTTGCAGGCGGCGGAGATCGACGACCTGGAAGCGCGGCTCGACCGCCTCGCCGACAAGCTGGCGGAAACCGGCGCTGCGGCCCTGCCTGCGGCAGTGGATTTTCCCGAGCCGGAGTATGCGTTTCCCGCTCCGTTGCTCAAAGACAAAACCATCGCCATCGCCCGCGATGCCGCCTTCGGCTTCATCTACCCGGCCAACCTCGACACCCTGCGCGAACTCGGTGCGGAACCGGTCTTCTTTTCGCCCGTTGCCGGCGATGCGTTGCCGGCCTGTGATGCCGTCTGGCTGCCAGGCGGCTATCCGGAATTGCATGCCGCACAGCTCGCCGCGCGGAGCGAGCTGTGGCAGGCGTTGCAGGCCCACGTGGCAGCGGGCAAGCCGCTGCTGGCGGAATGCGGGGGGATGATGGCGCTGTTCCGGCAGTTAACCGGCAAGGACGGCGTTCACTATCCGATGGCGGGCTTGCTGCCGGGCGAAACCATCATGCAGCAGCGCCTCGCCGCCCTCGGCATGCAGTCGGCGGAATTGCCCGAGGGACGGCTCAACGGGCATACCTTTCATTACTCGAAATGCGACACGCCTCTTGAGCCGCTCATCCGCGCCCAGGACAGCGAAGGGCGCGAGGGCGAGGCGATCTACCGCGTTGGCCGCCTCACGGCTTCATACGTGCATTTCTACTTTCCGTCCAATCCGGAGGCGGTGGCGCGGATTTTTCTTGCTGAGGGATGATGCCGAATCGGGGGGGCTGGTACCGGGCATGAAGCCGGTTGAAACGGGTCGTTAAACCGCAGGTCCCTGGGTCGAGTCCAGGTCGGGGGTGGAATTTTTGCTCGAACATCTGTGTGAGTGACGGTTATTGGCAACGCTGCTGCTGGTCGGCTTGCTTGCCGAACGTCCGTTCATCAAGCAAGTATTCTTTGCCCGGCCTCAATGAACCGTGTGGCCATTCCCGCAACATTGCTTGAATTTCTTGCCGCTGCCACAGGGACACAATTCATTACGGCCAACCTTGGGCTGCCCCCGTTGCATGAGGGCCGGTTTTCGCTTTGATAGCCAAAAGTTGTAAATCGCCACTATTGTCCGGGGAAGTATGTCGGCACAATCTTGCCAGATTTTTTGATCTTCTTCCCCCTGCCCATATTCTTTTCCCTGTCGCTCTGCCTCTTCCTTGAATGCCCCGGACAGGTAAAGAATAGGGAATGTCAGCTTTTTCAGGGGTTCATTGCCGGGTTGCAACCATTCCCGAGTTGAAAGTCCCCAGCCCAGAATATAGCCCTCGCACCAGGTTTGATAATCCAGCCGCTTGTCACCTGGGGTACAGGGTTTCAGGATAAGTTTGGGGGGCTGATTATTTTGTAGGGTGCTGGCTATATCGTTGTAAAAGCCCATCATCAAAGCCATGAATTCTTTCGCTTGCTCCAGGGATTCATATTCAGGCGTTACTCCCAGCGCCTCCGGCATCCATTGGCTGGGAGTCATCATGTCCGGGCCGCTAATCACGGCGTACAGAAAACCTTGAAGTTTGTCTGGCCGCATGGCCGTGCCCTTAAATACAGGGGATTCGAGCCATGTTTCAAGTTGGTTAAGTTCGATTTCAGTCATTGGGAGATATTGCCTGTATCAGTAATTCGTCAATTGTCACAATTGACGACAACAGCCTGAATCTGCGCGCCAAATTAAATAAATCGATAAAACTGCCGATAACAGCATAACAAAGGAGAGCAAAATGGAAACCCGGATGAACTACATCAAGCAAATGTTCCAGTGTGGCGAATGCAGTTGGTTTGTGGCCATGCGCTTACTGGATGCCCTGTGCATTCCCGAATACAAAGCCGAACGGTTCTTGAGGGAGGCATAGCCATTACTTGTTTTCCGAGGGAAACATGACGGATTGCGAGTATTGATATACATCCCAGGGCAATCCCAAGGTTTGTCAGTGTTTCGCTTCCCGGCTAAAAAACAGTCAACCACACCAACCGTTATTCCGCCACCAGCGTTATCGTGGTCTCGGCCGTCGTCTTGTCGATATCCAGCCGCACTTCGCAATACTCGCTCTGCTCTTCGACCGGCGTAGGGTCGTCCGCGCAATTGCAGCCGGCAATAATCCCGCTATAAAAAATACCGGCCTTGGCATGGATGAAATTGTCGCTCTCGGAAACGGAAATAATCATCGCCCTGATTTTGTCGTCCAGTGCATAGCTGCTGGTCGTCAAGCCTTGCTGTAACGGAAGCTGGCTGGCATCCATCTGCGCGATTTCATTCTTCAGGACATCCTCAAAATCAGGCGTCCCCCAGGCGTTTAATGCTTTACTCAGTCGGATCATCGTCGGTATCTGGATAGCGTTGTGACGGGGTATCGGTATTATTCCAGCGGCAGATAGAAAAACACGAAGCGGCCCTCTTCGATATCCACCATCAGCCGAGCGCCGTGATTCAGGCCGTAATCCACATAGCCGGGCACGGCGCTGGCCGAGTGACACTCGCTGGAATGTTGGGGCGATTCGAAATCCCGGTCGCGGTCATACCACGAGAGCAGCATGTAACCTCCCAGCCGGGACGTGGCCTCGGTATCGGCGAGCTTCATCGCTTCCCGGTAATCCTTGAGCGGTGGCAGGGGTGCGAGCTTCGCCACCGTCACTCCGGAATAATCGGGCGCGGTGCGCGGCATGCAGCTTGGGCTTTCATTCATGGCATTCTTTCGTGCAACGATTCGTCCCATGATAAGTAACTGTCCGGGGTTTGAACAGGCACATGTTTTCAGATTTACCGCATTACACGTTAGCCAACTCCGTTCGCCTCATCCTCCAGCACCCCCAAAAACGCATCCCCGTATTTCGCCAGCTTGGCTTGGCCGACGCCGCTGATTTCACCCAGCTCGGTCAGGCTGGCGGGGCGGCGGTTGAGGATTTCCAGCAGGGTGCTGTCGTGGAAGATGACGTAGGGCGGCACGCCCTGCTCCTTGGCGAGTGCCGTGCGCTTGGCCTTGAGGGCGAGCCACAGCGGGTTTTCGTTGGCGCCGGCGAAGGCTTCCCGTGCGCGGGAGGCGCGTTCGGCCTTGCTGATGTTGCTCCTTTTGGCGGGTTCGACGTCGCGGCGCAGCCATACTTCCTGTTCGCCGCGCAGCACCGGGCGGGCGTCGTCGGTGAGACGCAGACCGCCATAGGCTTCCATTTCCACGGTCAACAATCCGGCGGCGACCAACTGGCGGAAAACACCGCTCCACTGCGCCTGGCTGAGCGCCTGGCCGATGCCGAAGGTGGAAAGTCTGTGGTGCTGGAATTTTTCCATTTGCGGGGTGGTTTTGCCCAGCAGCACGTCGATCAGGTGGACGACGCCGAAGCGCTGGCCGGTGCGATAGACGCAGGACAGCGCCATCTGCGCGGCTTGGGTGCCGTCCCAGGTGTCCACCGGTTCGAGGCAGTTGTCGCACTGGCTGCAACTGCCCGGATGTTCTTCGCCGAAGTAGCGCAGGATGGCCTGATGGCGGCAGGTCGTGGTTTCGCAGAAGCCCAGCAGCGCGTCGAGTTTCTGCCGCTCCAGGCGCTTGCGCTCTTCGGGGGCGTCGCCGGAATCCAGCAGGCGGCGCATGGAAACCACGTCGCCCAGGCCGAAAGTCATCCAGGCGTCGGCGGGCAGGCCGTCGCGCCCGGCGCGGCCGGTTTCCTGATAATAGCCTTCCATGCTCTTGGGCAGGTCGAGATGGGCGACGAAGCGCACGTTGGGCTTGTCGATGCCCATGCCGAAAGCCACGGTGGCGACCATGATCACGCCTTCCTCGCGCAGGAAGCGGCGCTGGTTCTTGCTGCGCGTGGCGGCATCGAGCCCGGCATGGTAGGGCAGGGCGTCCCAGCCTTTTTCCTTGAGCCAGGCCGCCGTTTCTTCCACCTTCTTGCGCGACAGGCAATAGACGATGCCGGCGTCGTCGGGGTGTTCGGTTTCGAGGAAGGCCTGCAACTGGTTGCGGGCGTTGGCCTTCTGCGTCACGCGGTAGCGGATGTTGGGGCGGTCAAAGCTGGCGACGAACTGGCGCGCCTGCTCCAGCGCCAGACGTTCGACGATTTCGCGCCGGGTCGGCGCGTCCGCCGTGGCGGTAAGCGCGATGCGCGGCACGGCCGGAAAGCGTTCGTGCAACACCGTCAGTTCGCGGTATTCCGGGCGGAAATCGTGGCCCCACTGCGATACGCAATGGGCCTCGTCAATGGCGAACAGCGCCAGTCCCGGCCCATCCTGCACCTGTTCCAGGGTGGCGAGAAAGCCCAGCGTCAGCAACCGCTCCGGAGCCACGTAGAGAATATCCAGGTCGCCGCGCCGCAAGCGATCCAGCACCTCCCGCGCCGCGTCGGCGGCGAGGCTGGAATTGAGGTAGGCGGCCTTTACGCCGAGCTGCCTGAGGGCGTCCACCTGATCCTGCATCAGTGCGATCAGCGGCGATATCACGATGCCGGTGCCGGGCCGCAGCAGGGCGGGAAGCTGGTAGCACATCGACTTGCCGCCGCCGGTAGGCATCAGCACCAGCGCATCGCCGCCCGCCGCCAGATGTTCGACGACGGCCTGCTGCTCGCCGCGGAAGGTGGCGTAGCCGAAGATGTCGTGGAGGATTTTCTGGGCGGAGGAGGGCATGGGCGGCTGAACGGACAAAAGGCTATTTTACCTGTTCAGCGGCGAACATGGCGCCGCAGGGCCGCAGGTAATCGTAAAAATGGGTTATTTTGAGTCGTGGCTCTCGAGAAGTGGCGCTGCCCCGGCAGCGCGCTCTTCGGCGGCGAGATTCCGCAGGCCATCCAGAGCGCTGACAAGAATATCCTCTTGCCGGGACAGGGGATACACCATGTAGGCGGAAAGCGTAAAAGACGGGCTATTTTTCACGAGCCACAACTGCCCCTGCTCGATCAGTTCACGGGTCATGCGCAGGGGAAAATAGCCCGAACCGCCGCAGTGGAGGATCTGCTGCATCACCAGCCAGCCAATATTGGCCGTGATCGCAGGGGGCTCCATTTCCGGAAAACGGGTGGTGAACTGGGCGTGGAATTCCGGCCCCCAGTCCATGTGGATATAGCCCTTGTCCGGCCATGGCCTGTCCGGTTCCGAAGCCACCAGCACCAGCACTTCCTCGAACAGCCGTTCAATGCCCAGACCCGGGCGGCTCTCCGGCGTGTACATTACGCCGACGTCCACCGTGCCCTGCACCAGACCCTGCATGATGCCTTCCTCGAAGCCGACTTCCAGCCGCAGGGAAATGTCGGCATGGGTCTGCCTCATCCGGGCCACCCATCGGGGCAGGAAGCCGTCCCACAGGGCGATGCGTCCGCTCAGGGTAAGACTGCCGCGAAACCCGGCCGGAAGGCCTACGTCGTGCTTGGCTTGTACCAGGGTCTGCACCAGTGTATTGGCGTGGCGCAGAAAACGGCGTCCCGCCGGGGTAAGCTCCGCCCCGCCCCGGCCACGCCGGAACAAAATAGCCCCGAGCTGGTTTTCCAGCGCCTGAATGCGGGCGCTCACGGTGGACTGGGTAACATGCAGACGCTGGGCCGCGCCGACAAAATTTCCCGCCGCTGCTACGGCAAGAAAGGTGCGCGCAAATTCGATGTCCATAGGCCTCCTTTATATCGGATTATTCGATATAAAGCGCCAAAAAATATCGTTAGTCAAATAATTCGTTTCGCCCTATTCTGCGCCTAACGTCATTACGGGACAGGACAAAACATGCACTTACTCGTTGCCATGCGCCGTTTGCGGGAATTGTTCCGCCACCAGGACCCCCACCCCGCGAGCCATGCCGAGAAGCTGATCTCGACAGCGGGGGGATTCGTGGGAATCCTGCTGGTGCTGCTGGTTAGCAGCCGGGTGCTCGATTTCCATGGCGCTGCCCTGGTGGTGGCTTCCATGGGGGCTTCCGCCGTGCTGCTTTTCGCCACCCCCCATAGCGCTCTGTCCCAACCCTGGGCGCTCCTGGGCGGGCATCTGATCTCCGCCGCTATCGGCGTCACCTGCGCCCAGGTTCTGCCCAACCCGGTCTATGCCGGGGCAGTGGCCGTGGCTCTGTCGATAGGTGCCATGCACTACCTGCGCTGCATCCATCCCCCCGGCGGCGCCACGGCGCTGGTCGCGGTGCTGGGAGGCGAACCGGTGCGCGCCCTGGGCTACGGGTTCCTGGTGACGCCGGTGCTGGCCAACGTGATAATCATCCTGATCGTGGCGGTGGCCGCCAACTACCCCTTCCCCTGGCGCCGTTATCCCCACTGGTTGTCGGAACCGAAGGGCGGCCAGGACGAGAAATGCGTGATCGCCCACAGCGACCTGGTTTATGCCCTGTCGGAAATCGACTCCTTCATCGATGTAAGCGAAGAGGATTTGCTGCGGATATACCACATGGCCGTGCGCCATACCCATATCCCAAGCCAGGCGGACGCCGCCTGACAGGAACAAAAAGGGATCGCCCGGCCCCTTTTTTTGTTCCTTTTCGTTTGTTATTTTGCGAGTATGCCTGGTTTCGAACAGCCTGCCGGAGCCGACAGGGTGCTACAGGTTCGGCAGCTTTGGCGCGCATCCGGGTTGAGCCAGGAACTCCGAATTATCTATCCCATTAACGGTAATCCTTGATTCCCAAGGGGCAACCGTAAAACTGATCGAGCGCTTTCCGTCCTTGACCCCGAAGCTATATGAACTTGACCGTTCCATGCCGTAACGGCCTGCAATCTTTTGCTGAAGCTCTTTGACTTCCTCCGCCGAAAGAAATGGGTCGAATTTCACGGTGATGCTGCTGATGCGAAAATATTTTTCAGGCTTGGCATTCAGGTTGCCTGGGTCGGCAAGCAGGTAGATGGTCCCTTGCGTGCCATTCCTGAATTTCACCTCCCGCAAATACACAGAGGCATCCGAGCTGTTGCAAATGGGAATCTTCTTGTATCGGGCCGCTTTTTTTAATGCATCGCCTATTTTCAACTCAGGATGGTCTGCGTCCGCTTCGCCAAGACAAACATCCCCCAGACAATATTTTTTCGACAAGCCAAAACCAAGCGGCTCGCCAGCCAGAGCGGCGGTTGTCCAGACAAGACCGCAAACAATAATGACGTATTTGATCGGTTTCATATTTTAGAATTTATCGGCATCGGCTGATTTCTACAACTCAGCCCCTATGGCGAAGAGCAAGGCCTTTCAGAAAATTCCTTAGAAGCTGGTCTCCGCATACCCGATAGTTTTTATGGCCCTTCTTTCTGAATAACGCACTCAGCTCAGGTTTGGACACCTGAAAACCAGAAAGCTCCAGAATGCCATGCAAATCATCCTCTTTCAATTCGAAAGCGATCCTTAGTTTTTTCAATATAGTGTTGTTGGTCAATCGTGCAGCCGGTTTCTTGTCCTGCTCCGGCCTGGGCTCGATCTTGCCCCTTCTATAGGAAATCAGCCCGTCCAGAAAAGACTCCAGGACCTCATCGCTACAGTCGACAAAACCTTCCTCATCTTCCTTTTTCAGGAAATTGGCGATATCGGATTGTTCAACCTCATGCTCGGCCAGCTTGATTATGGCAACTATCTTCGCGTCACTCAGGTCCAGAGTGTACCGAATGCTCCGCAACACATCGCTATTGATCACTGCAATTCCAATTCAATTAGTTCAAGGTGAAACCACCAGGGGTGGCGCTGTATCGTGCATTGAAATGCAAAAAAGGCGGCAGCCCTTTTATACTGCGGTATTCTACACCGCCCTAATTCCCCTGCACCCCGGATATCTCGAACATCCCCAAAATGTCTTTCCTGCCCTGTTTCCCTTCTTTGCTATGCGCTTGACTGTGTTTCGGCGACTGGCCGGTGTGCAGCGTATTTCAAGAAATGTATCAGAGCGGCCAATTTTGATCGAATGGGCAAGAGCAAGCATTCTGGCTGCCAAATAACGTCGTTGCCAGTCAACGCTACAAGCTGAAATGCTGAAAAATGCGTATTTTCAGGAAATCCACAACTATCAGGTAGCTCACTACCAGCCCCATCAATCCGGCGACCAAGGCCAGGGGAATGGGGGCCATGAGGATACCTTGGGTAGCAAGGATCCCGACGATGAAAACATCCAGCGCCGAAGCCAGCAAAAGCCAGCGGCTGGGCATGGATTTCCAGAAGTGCCGACGTTCCCGCACCAGGTACACGTTGCCCTGACCGGTGAAAACCAGCATCACGAAAATCAGCGTTTGTAACTGGGCCAAGGGTAGATGAAACCAATCGCGCCCGGCAAAAAATACGGTAAAGGACAGGATCAGCACGAGCCCCGCCAGGATGCCGGCGGTCTGCATCAGCGCGGGGATATGCCAGCGCTCCGGTTTGCGGGAATAGGCGACGCGATCCGTGGCGAGCGCCATGGTTACGAAATCGTTGGTGAACAGCAGCAGGACGATCAGCAGGGGGGTGATGACGAACACGCCCGTCAACATCACGCCGACGCTCAGGAAAATGGCGATTTCCAGCGTCTTGATGATCTTGTTCAGGGTATAGGTGAGCATGCGCTGATAAATGCGTCGGCTGGTTTCCACCGCCGCCTCTATATCGGCCAGACCGGGATTGGTCAGCACCAGGCTGGCGGCGGCCTTGGCGACATCGGTGGCATTGGCCACGGCGATGCCGACCTCCGCCTGCTTGAGCGCCGGGGCGTCGTTGACCCCGTCGCCGCTCATGCCGACTATGTGGCCGGCATGTTGCAACGCCCGCACCAGATGAAACTTGTCCTCCGGCAGCACCCGCGCGAATACATCGTAGTCCAGCACCCGCTTGCCGATCTCCTCGTGCAAGCCCCCCGGGGGACACACACGCTCACCGATATCTACCTGTGCTGCAATGGCGCGGGCCGTGGCCGGGCCGTCGCCTGAAACCATCAGCACCCGTACCCCCAGGTTTCGCAGATTTCGTATCAGCGCGCGGGAATCGTCCCGCGGCGGATCTTGCAGCCCCACCAGCCCGGCAAGGAGCAGCGTGCCATCTGTTTCGACCGCCACCGCCAAGACACGGGAGCCTTCCGCACCCAGGCGCTCTACGTCTGCACGGATGTCAGGTGCTCCCTGAATCAGGGCGGCGATCACCCGCGGCGCACCCTTGAGCACGCGCAGTTGCCGTCCGTCCTGATCGAATACGGCTTCCGAGCGCTTGGTTTCCGGGTCGAACGGGATGAAGCGCAAACGGCGCGGCATTGCGGCAAGCAGACCGCGCGACCGGGCGGCTTCCAGGATGGCGAGGTCGATGGGGTCCTGGGTGGCATCGTCGCAGGCCAGCGCCGCCAGGCGCAGCAGGTCGTCGCCGGTATGCGGCGCGTAAGGATGGCGTGCCGCGAGGGCCAGTCGGTTTTGCGTGATGGTGCCGGTCTTGTCGCTCGCCAGTACATCCATCGCCGCCGCCTCCTCGATAGCCGACAGCCGGGTCACCAGCACGCCGCGCTGGGCCAGTTCCAGCGCGCCCAAGGCGGTGGCGAGCGTGTAGGTGGCGGGCAGGGCGATGGGAACGGAAGCCACCAGCAGGATCAGCGCGAAAGGGATGACCTCGGTGAGAGGAAAGCCGGTTGCCCAGGTGTAGGCCAGCAGGGCTGCGACCAGCAGCACATCCAGTGCCACCAGATATTTGACGATGGTGAAGATGAGGGTTTCGAGGTGGCTTGCCGTCCTGGCGCTTCGCACCAGTTCGGCGGTCTTGCCGAAATAGGTCCGGGGCCCGGTCGCGGTGACTTCGCCCGTCGCCTCGCCCCGTTTGACGATGACGCCGGCATTGGCGGTCGATCCCGCCCCGGCCTCGACGGGCAGTGATTCGCCGGTAAGCGCCGATTGATCGAGTAGCACCTGGCCGTCAAGCAACTTGACATCGGCCGGCGCCAGGTCGCCCATGCGTAGATGCACCACATCCCCCGGCACCAGTTCCTGCGCCGCTACCCGCTGCCAGGCCTGGTCGCGAAAAACGCGCGCCTGAATCGCCAGACGCCCCTTTAACAAAGCCAGCGCATTATTGGCACGGTTTTCCTGCACAAAACTCAGGATGGCATTGAAGACCAGCAGTGCGGCAATGATGGCGGCTTCATCCGCCTTGCCCAAGGCGAGTTGCAAAGCAATCGTGGCTTCCAGCATCCAGGGCACGGGCGCCCAGAACTTGTGCAGAAAGGCGATCCAGGGATGAGCATGCTCTTCCGCCACCGTGTTGGGGCCATACTGCAATAACCGTCGTTGGGCTTCGGCGCTGGTCAGGCCCTGTAAAGTAGCCGCTTCAGGCATCGCGCTCCTTTGCCTCCCGGATAAGGTGAGCCAGGCGTGATTGAAACCACGGCGTTAGACTATTTGCCCCGAATCAGCAAGATCGGCACCGGGCAGATACGAACAAGGCCTTCCGCCACGCTACCCATGAGAAGGTGACCAAGACCGGTGCGCCCGTGGGTTCCCGCTACAAGGAGATCGGCGGGCCAGGTTTTGGCATTCTCAATGATGGCATCGGCAACGCTCACGCGCAGTTTGTCAATTTCGATCAATCGGCTCTCGGCATCATGGACGCCTGCCGCATGGGCCTGATTTTTTGCCTTGTCCAGGATTTCCAGTCCGGATTTTACCCATGTATCCGCAATCTCCGTCGGGTTGACGAATTCGGCGCCTGCGTTGATGTTGACTTCATCAACCGCATAGACGATGCGCAGCATGGCCCGCTGGTCTTTGGCAAGGTTGATGGCTTCCCGGAGCGCACGATCGGAAGTGTCGCTGCCGTCCACCGCTACCAATATATGCTTGTACATTCCATCCCTCCTAGTAGTGTTGTGCCGCGTGTCTCGGCAATATAACAGGTACTGCAATGTAGCATTATGCTCGCTTGCGGATACGCCACAAGATCAACACGCCGAGAACCAGGGAAACACCGAGTGCAACGGGAAAGATACGCTGCGACTCCACCACCGGCTTGCGTTTGATGTGGAAATCGATACACGAATATTTACGAATGATGATTGGGCCAGACTTAAAGGAAACCGGCTGCAAGCCAGGCCGGCGCCTATTTTCGCGACGCCGCAAGGGAATTCACTTGACGATGGTTTTCGGTTCGCCCTTGGCGTACATGGCCGCGATCCTGTCGAGCATGATCGGACTAGGCTTTTGCCGAACTGTCCAATATTTCCATTAAATCGGAGAAGGTGGGCGCGGACTCGGGAGCGAGATCGCTAAGGCGAAAATACAAGTCGCGGGCGATATCCCGCAGGCGCCACTCGATTTCCTGTCCGACCACTTCAATTTCCAGGAAGATTTCGCGATCATCCTGGTCAAGGGCGGCCATGCCGTTATCAAGACATTCCTCGATCCCGGTGGCTTTCAGCGCCTGCCTCAGGCCGGCAAGCCGGGTTTTTACGTGCAGCAGCAGGTTCGCGATGGCGTGAGGAAGGGATGGGGTCCGTGCGATTTTCTCGCATTCTGCGGAAGCGTGCGCCAGCGTCTTGGCTGCCGCATGTGTTTGGGGATGTATCTGTGCTTCGGTAGTGCCGGTGGGGATGGGCTCGCCGGCGTAATCCCGTCTCAGCGTCGAAACAACCGAGACCAGGCTGCTCGGATATTCGCCCGGGACGCATTTCAGTGCGAGGCAGGAGCGGACGAGGGCGTCGTCCCTGCTCACAATGATCCCGCTTAGCGTTTCTGCCATCGATAAAATCTGCGCAATAGGGCTGATCTGCTGGCCCGAAAGCTGGCGCGGATAGCCGCTGCCATCCAGGCGTTCGTGATGCTCGGCTATGGCGTCGATCACTTTCCTGGGGTAGTCGGTGAGGTCATCGAGAACGATCTGGCCGATGCGCGGATGCGCGGCCACGTGTTTCCATTCTTCGGGTTTTAACTCGCGCTGGTTTTGCAGGTACTCGGGGTGGATGTACAGTTCGCCGATGTCGTGAAGCAACCCGGCCAGCGCCAGCATCACCCGGTCGTTGTGCGCCAGTTTCTGGTGGTCGCCGAGCGAAACCGCGATCAGGGTGACCAGAACGCCATGCCGAAAAGCGCCTTCCCTGCTCTTTTCGGCAACTGCCAGCAGCAAGGCGGCTACGGGATGAAGGTGGACATGGGATAAAGTCTCGAATATGGAAACCTGCTTGTTCCCCATAAATACCCTTAACGCGGGAACTTCTTCCAGAAGCAGTTTCGCCTCGGCCAGAACGGTTGCCGGTGTCATGCCGTCGGCGACACTGAGCGAGGTTTCCAGTGGTTTGCGTAATTTATGGCGAACGAGCCGTTCTTTCAGCGCGGAGGTGATATCTGCTCCCTTGGCCAGAAGCTTGATACCGTTGGCATCGTAGACATCTTCCGAAGCGGTGACCCTGGTGGTTTCTGCCAGCTTCATGACGTTATCGAGGCAGTGCTCGTTAACGGAAACAAGAGTGCTATCCGCCATTTTTTCCCTTGATTGAGATGGTTTTGCTTTTTTTTTGTAAAAAAATATAACCAAGAGCTATGTTAGCAGAAACTGCCCGGATTCCTAATCGGCGTTCCCGCCGTGATTCCATTCCGGATGCCGCAAAAGAAAAACCCCCGTAACCAGCGGTTACGGGGGTTCAGCAGTGCAGCAGTGGTTATTTGACGATCGCTTTCAGTTCGCCCTTGGCGTACATGGTCGCGATCCTGTCGAGCATGATCGGCTTGATCTTGCCGGCCTGGCCGGCGGAGCCGAAGGCTTCGAAGCGCGCCTTGCAGATGCCCTTCATCGCCGCAGTCGCGGCGGCGAGGAATTTGCGCGGGTCGAAATCCTTGGTGTTCTCGGCCAGGTACTTGCGAACCGCGCCGGTGGAGGCCATGCGCAGGTCGGTGTCGATGTTCACCTTGCGCACGCCGTACTTGATGCCTTCGACGATTTCTTCGACCGGCACGCCATAGGTCTGGGGCATGGTGCCGCCGAAATCATTGATGATCTTGAGCCATTCCTGCGGCACGGAGGAGGAGCCGTGCATCACCAGATGGGTGTTGGGGATCTTGGCATTGATTTCCTTGATGCGGGAAATCGCCAGCACTTCGCCGGTGGGCGGACGGGTGAATTTGTAGGCGCCGTGGCTGGTGCCGATGGCGATGGCGAGGGCGTCGACGCCGGTGGCCTTGACGAATTCAGCGGCTTCGGTCGGGTCGGTCAGCAGTTGATCGTGGGTCAGCTTGCCTTCGGCGCCGTGGCCGTCTTCCTTCTCGCCCTGGCCGGATTCGAGGGAACCCAGGCAACCCAGTTCGCCTTCGACGGAAACGCCGACGGCATGGGACATTTCCACCACTTTGCGCGTGACTTCGACGTTGTATTCGAAGCTGGACGGGGTTTTGCCGTCTTCCTTCAGGGAGCCGTCCATCATCACGCTGGAGAAGCCGGAGCGGATGGCGTTAATGCATACCGCCGGGGAAGCGCCGTGATCCTGGTGCATGACCACCGGGATGTGCGGATAGGCTTCGATGGCGGCTTCGATCAGGTGGCGCAGAAAGGCTTCGCCGGCATATTTGCGCGCGCCGGCCGAACCTTGCATGATCACCGGGCTGTTGCATTCGTCGGCGGCCTGCATGATCGCCTGGATCTGTTCCAGGTTGTTGACGTTGAACGCCGGCAGGCCGTAGCCATTTTCCGCGGCGTGATCGAGAAGTTGACGCATGGATACTAAAGCCATAATTCCTCCTGCTGATGATGATGTTAATGCTGCTGGTTTATCGATTCGTTACTGTTTGGTTGTTTTTCTGCTTTCGCCCACCCTGATGATTTTCATGGTGTTGGTGCCGCCTGATTTTCCGATCGGCTCGCCGATGGTAAAGATAATCAGGTCGCCTTCCCTTACTACGCCGCGCCGCCGCAATTCATCTTCGGCTTCAAGCAGAACCAGTTCGACTTCCGATGTGCCGGGCTTGAAGTTGACCGGGTAGACGCCGCGGAACAGGGTGAGCTTTCTGCGCGTATCGACTCTGGGGCTGAGTGCGTAGATCGGCAAATCCGGGTTGATTCTCGACATCCACAAGGCGGTCGAGCCGGACTCGGTCAGTGCGGCAATGGCTTTCGCCTTCATGTGGCGGGCGATATACATGACCGCCATTGCGACGGATTCATCCACCCGTTCAAATGTCATCGACATGCGCTGTTTTCTGAAGGCGGTTTCTTCCTGCTTCTCCGCTTCCAGGCACACGCGGTCCATCGCTGCCACGGCCTCCACCGGATATTGCCCGGCGGCGGTCTCGGCCGACAGCATCACCGCATCGGTGCCATCGATTACCGCATTGGCCACGTCGGAGACTTCCGCCCGGGTGGGGATCGGGCTGGTGATCATGGATTCCATCATCTGGGTGGCGGTGATGGCCAGCCGGTTTTTTTCCCGCGCCATGCGGATCATGCGCTTTTGCAGGCCCGGCACGGCGGCATCGCCGACTTCCACGCCGAGGTCGCCGCGCGCCACCATGATGGCGTCGGAGAAGTCGAGGATCTCGTCCAGATTGGTAATCGCTTCGGCGCGCTCGATTTTTGCCACCAGCATGCTCTTGCCACCGGCTTCCTGCATCAGCTTGCGCGCCAGTTGCATGTCGGCGCCGTCGCGTGGGAAGGAGACCGCCAGATAGTCGGCTTTCAGCGCCGCAGCAGTCTTGATGTCTTCCTTGTCTTTTTCGGTCAGCGCCGCGGCGGAAAGGCCGCCGCCCTGGCGGTTGATGCCCTTGTTGTTGGAGAGCATGCCGCCTTGTTTCACCGTGCAGTGAATCGCGTTGCCGTCGACTTCTTCCACCCACATGACGATGCGGCCATCGTCCAGCAACAGGGTGGTGCCGCGCTTGACGTCGCGGGGCAGCTCCTTGTAGTCGAGACCGACTCGCTCCTGATTGCCCAGGGCGCAGTCGCTGTCGAGGATGAAGTGGTCGCCGTTCTTGAGAGCGATCTTGCCGTGTTCGAACTTGCCGATGCGGATTTTCGGTCCTTGCAGATCGACCAGCACGCCCACGGTTTTGCCGCGCGCACGCGCCATGGCGCGCACGGTTTCTGCGAGCTGGATGTGATCTTCGGGCTTGCCATGTGAAAAATTGAGCCGGACGACATCCACGCCCGCTTGCAACATCTGGTTCAGTACTTCCGGGTCGGTGGAAGCTGGCCCGAGGGTGGCGACGATCTTGGTTTTACGTGGCATAGGGTTCAGTCTGGTTCCTAAATCGGACGGCGGGTTACGGGGCTTTGCCCCTGGCCCACCCTGCATAGTTATTTGGAAGCGCGCTGTTCCAGAATTTCCACGGCGGGCAGTATCTTGCCTTCGAGGAACTCGAGGAAGGCGCCGCCGGCGGTGGAGATGTAGGACACCTTGTCGTAGATGTCGTACTTCTGGATCGCGGCGATGGTGTCGCCGCCGCCGGCCAGGGTGAATGCCTTGGTGTTGGCGATGGCTTCGGCGATCTGCTTGGTGCCTGCGCCGAACTGGTCGAACTCGAACACGCCGACCGGGCCGTTCCATACCACGGTGCCGGCTTTCATGATGATGTCCACGAGTTCCTGTGCGGATTTCGGGCCGATATCGAAGATCATGTCGTCGTCGCTTACCGCGCCGGCGTCCTTCAGAACGGCAGGTTCGTTGGCGTCGAATTTCTTGCCGCAGACCACGTCGACGGCGATGGGGATGGTGGCGCCACGGGCGGTCATCTTTTTCATCAAGGCCTGGGCGGTCGGCACCAGATCGTCTTCGCACAGCGACTTGCCGACATTCTTGCCGGTAGCCTTGAGGAAGGTGTTGGCGATGCCGCCGCCGACTACCAGTTGGTCGACTTTTTCGGACAGGGCTTCGAGCACGGTCAGCTTGGTCGAAACCTTGGAACCGCCGACGATGGCGACCATCGGGCGGGCGGGATCGAGCAAAGCTTTGGTCAGCGCTTCCAGTTCGCCGGTGAGCAGAATGCCGGCGCAAGCGACGGGGGCGTACTTGGCGACGCCATGGGTGGAGCCCTGCGCGCGATGGGCGGTGCCGAATGCATCCATCACGAACACATCGCACAGCTTGGCGTATTTTTGCGCGGTCTCGTCGACGTTCTTTTTCTCGCCGGTGTTGAAGCGCACGTTTTCCAGCAGTACCAGTTCGCCGTCGGCCACGTCGAAGCCGCCGTCCACCCAGTCCTTGATCAGGCGCACCGGCTTGCCCAGTTTTTTGGACAGGTCGTCGGCCACCGGCTTGAGCGAATTTTCTTCCGAGTATTCGCCTTCGACGGGGCGGCCGAGGTGGGACATCACCATCACCTTGGCGCCGGCCTTGAGGCAGAACTCGAAGGTTTTCATCGAAGCGGTGATGCGGGCGTCCGAGGTGACTTTGCCATCCTTGACGGGCACATTGAGGTCGGAACGGATCAGGACGCGTTTGCCCTTGAGATCCAGATCGGTAACGCGGATTACGGACATGGTTTGTTCTCCAGATAAAATTAAGGTGTAAGGGATAGGTTGGCCTATGCCTTACAACTCAAGATGGGTGAGGTAGAAGCTAGAGTCTGGAGGCTGGGAACAGCCCGCCTTTTTCTCTAGCCCCTAGCCTCTAGTCCCTTATTTAGAAACGTGCTGCACCAGACGCAGCATGTTGCAGGTATAGCCGTACTCGTTGTCGTACCAGGCCACGACCTTGACGAAAGTGCCGTCCAGCGCGATGCCGGCTTCAGCATCGAAAGTCGAAGGAGCGCTGTTGCCGACGAAGTCGGTGGAGACCACTTTTTCGTCGGTATAGCCCAGCACGCCCTTCATGGCGCCTTCGGACGCAGCTTTCATGGCCTTGCAGATGTCGGCGTAGGCGGCTTCCTTGTTCAGTTCCACGGTCAGGTCGACTACGGATACGTCGGAGGTCGGAACGCGGAAGGCCATGCCGGTCAGCTTCTTGTTCAGTTCCGGGATCACCTTGCCGACCGCTTTGGCAGCACCGGTGGAGGACGGAATGATGTTTTCCAGAATGCCGCGGCCGCCGCGCCAGTCTTTCATCGACGGGCCGTCCACGGTTTTCTGGGTGGCGGTGGCAGCATGCACGGTGGTCATCAGGCCGCGCTTGATGCCCCAGTTGTCGTTCAGCACCTTGGCGACCGGAGCCAGGCAGTTGGTGGTGCAGGAAGCGGCGGAAACGATGGCTTCGCCTGCATATTTGGTGTGGTTCACGCCGTACACGAACATCGGGGTGTCGTCCTTGGACGGAGCGGACTGGACGACTTTCCTGGCGCCGGCCTTGATGTGTGCCTGGCAGGATTCGGTGGTCAGGAAGAAACCGGTGCAGTCGATCACCAGATCGGCGCCCACTTCGTTCCACTTCAGGTTGGCGGGATCGCGCTCGGCGGTCAGGCGAATCGTCTTGCCGTTGACCACCATGTTGCCGCCGGCAACGGACACGTCGCCATTGAAGCGGCCATGCACGGAGTCGTATTTCAGCATGTAAGCCAGGTAGTCGGGTTCGAGCAGGTCGTTGATGGCGACGATCTCGATGTCTTTGAAGTCCTTCGCCACAGCGCGGAACACCATGCGGCCGATGCGGCCAAAACCGTTGATACCCACTTTGATTGTCATGTTCATCTCTCCTTAAATTAAATGAAAATCTTGAACCGCAGAGACGCGGAGGCGCAGAGAAAACACTTGATCTTCTCTGCGCCTCCGCGCATCGGCGATGAATCTTTTATAAAACGCCTTTGGCGGTATTGACCACGTTTTCGACGGTGAAGCCGAACAGCTTGAACAGTTCGCCAGCCGGGGCGGATTCGCCGAAGCGATCCAGGCCGATCACGGCGCCTTCGCCGACATACTTGTACCAGCCGTCGGTGACGCCGGCTTCAATCGCCACGCGCTTGACGCCCTTGGGCAGCACGCTGTCCTTGTAGGCCTTGTCCTGCTTGTCGAACACGTTGGTGGAAGGCATCGACACCACACGGGTCGGAATGCCCTGTTCGTCCAGCACCTTCTTGGCGTCCATTGCCAGAGCCACTTCGGAGCCGGTGGCGATCAGCACCAGTTTGGGTTTTGCCGCGTCGGCCAGCACGTAGCCGCCTTTGGCGATGCTGGCGATGGTCGCCGCGTCGCGCTTCTGGAAGTTCAGGTTCTGGCGGCTGAAAATCAGGCTGCTCGGGCCGTCGTTGCGTTCCACTGCGGCCACCCATGCGACAGCGGATTCAACCGTGTCGCATGGACGCCATACCTGCATGTTGGGGATCATGCGCAGGGTGGCGGTCTGCTCGACCGGCTGGTGGGTCGGGCCGTCTTCGCCCAGACCGATGGAGTCGTGGGTGAACACGTAGATCACGCGCTGCTTCATCAACGCCGACATACGCAGGGCGTTGCGGGCGTATTCCGAGAACATCAGGAAGGTGCCGCCGAAAGGCATCAGACCGCCGTGCAGCGCCATGCCGTTCATGATGTGGGCCATGCCGAACTCGCGCACGCCGTAGCTGATGTAGTTGCCGGTGCTCTTGCCCTTGACGTGGTGGCAGCCTGTCCAGTTGGTCAGGTTGGAGCCGGTCAGGTCGGCGGAGCCGCCGAGGAACTCGGGCAGCGCCGGAGCCAGGCCGTTGATGCAGTTTTGCGAGGCCTTGCGGGTGGCGATGGTCTCGGCCTTTTCGTTGGTTTTGGCGACGAATTCGGCAGCATGTTTTTTCCAGTCGGCCGGCAGTTCGCTGACCATGCGACGCTTGAACTCTGCCGCTTCTTTCGGGAAAGCCTTGGTGTATTCGGCAAACTTGTTGTTCCACAGGGTTTCCAGACCTTGACCCTTGGTGCGGCAGTCCCAGCCCTCGTAGATATCCTTGGGAATTTCGAACGGCGGGTGGGTCCAGCCCAGATTGGCGCGGGTCGCGGCAACTTCGGCATCGCCCAGCGCGGCGCCGTGCACGTCGTGAGTGCCTTCCTTGTTGGGCGAGCCCTTGCCGATGATCGTCTTGCAGCAGATCAGGGTGGGCTTGTCGGTGATCTTCTTCGCTTCCTGCACGGCGGCGTCGATGGCGACGGAATCGTGGCCGTCAACATTGCGCACCACATGCCAGCCATAGGCTTCGAAGCGCATGGCGGTGTCGTCGGTGTACCAGCCTTCGATGTGGCCGTCGATGGAGATGCCGTTGTCGTCCCAGAACGCGATCAGCTTGCCCAGGCCCCAGGTGCCTGCCAGCGCGCAGGCTTCGTGGGAGATGCCTTCCATCATGCAGCCGTCGCCCATGAACACATAGGTGTGGTGATTGACGATTTCATGGCCGGGCTTGTTGAACTCGGCAGCCAGCAGCTTCTCCGCCATGGCCATGCCGACGGCGTTGGTGATGCCCTGGCCGAGCGGACCGGTGGTGGTTTCGACGCCGACCGTATAACCGTACTCGGGATGGCCCGGGGTCTTGGAATGAAGCTGGCGGAATTTCTTGATCTCTTCCATCGGCAGGTCGTAGCCGGTCAGATGGAGCAGGGAATAAATCAGCATCGAGCCATGGCCGTTGGACTGCACGAAGCGGTCGCGGTCGAACCACTTGGGGTTGGCCGGGTTGTGGCGCAGATGGTGGTTCCACACTACTTCCGCGATCTCCGCCATGCCCATGGGCGCGCCAGGGTGGCCGGAATTGGCCTTCTGCACGGCATCCATGGAGAGGACGCGGATCGCGTTCGCGAGGTCTTTACGAGTTGCCATACTTTATTTCCTTTTTCAGCTAAGGGCTATTTAAACGTACGATTATCACTCACTAGACAGTTTAAGGGCAATAACAGATTTTTATTATCGCAGGAGTTTTTCTTATAGATAAAAGATATAAGACCTGATGAATATCAAGAAGCCGACAGTTTCATTGGTGGCTGCGGATCCAGTTTTTCCATGAATCGAACAGGGTCGGGTCCAGCGCAGCGATGACCGGGCGCTTCCACAAGTCGCCCGCCCAGAAATCGTCCTCGTTCAGGGTGCACATGGAGCCGCCGGCTTCGGCCAGAATCAGCGATCCGGCCGCGTAGTCCCACAATTTTTGCCCGCCGTGCAGATAAAGGCTGAAGCGGCCTGCCGCCACGTAGCACCATTCCAGCGTGCTTGCACCGAAATTGCGCTGCGAGGCAAACGGCGGCGCTGCCACCAGTTGTTGCGCCAGGCTTGGCTTGAGGCGTTTGAAGTCGATTGCCGCCATGGCGCGGTGGAAATCCGGCGCCTGTTCCCTGATCGGCAGCCGCACACCGTCGAGCCAGGCGCCTTTGCCCTGTTCCGCCCAGAACATTTCGTTCGCCACCGGATCGTAAACCACGCCCAGCACGCTGCGGCCGCCGCGCATCAGGGCGACGGAAACGGCGAAGTAAGGCAGGCCGTTGACAAAATTGGAGGTGCCGTCGATCGGGTCGATGCACCACAGGCCCTCGTTCCCGGCGAGCCACAGCGCTTCATGTTGCTCGGCGGACATTTCCTCGCCCAGTACCGGGCAGTCGCAAATGGCTTTCAGTGCGGAAACCAGTGCGGTCTGCGCGGCGATGTCGGCCTCGGTAAAAACGCTGCCGTCGGTTTTGCGCTGGTGCGCAACCTTCAGGTAGCGCGGCATGATTTCCTGCTGCGCGACGGTTCTGACTGCTTCGATGACGGATTTGAGCATAGTTATTCCGGTTATGGGTGATGAGGAATGGGTCATGGGGGAAAAGCACCCATTCCTCATCACCGTTTACTCATTTCCATTTAATTGAGCAGCCCATGCTCGGAATCTGCTCGACCGGCCCCTTGCCGGTCAGTGCCGCTTCCTTCATCGCCTCGAACAGGTCGCGCCGCGCATCGGCGGGCGCGGCTTCCTTGCGCGAAGCGTCGAGCCGGCCGCGGTACTGCAGTTCCAGGCGGGCGTTGAAACCGAAAAAGTCCGGCGTGCACACCGCGCCATAAGCTTTCGCCACGGCCTGGGTTTCATCCCAGACGTAGGGAAACGGAAAGTCGAATTCCTGCGCGACCTTTTTCATGTTGTCGAACGAATCTTCCGGGTAATCGGCCGGGTCGTTCGACATGATGGCGATGCTGTTGATGCCCAGTTGCCTGAGCTCGGCGCAGTCGCGTACCAGGCGGTCGCGGATGGCCTTCACATAAGGGCAATGGTTGCAGATGAACATCACCAGCAGACCCTTTGGCCCTGCCGCATCGGCAAGGCGGTAGCGCTTGCCGTCCACGCCCGGCAGATCGAAGTCGGGCGCCTGCCAGCCAAAATCACAAACCGGCGTTTGCAAACTGACCATATCAAATCCTTTCAGCGAGATTCAGTGCCAATTAAATTAGTTTATCATGAGCACACTTTATGTGAAGTTTGGAAAAAACAGATGGCTGCGCCCCGTTTTTATTGCCCTGGAATCCTTGCCCGCAGCAGTACGGTGGAGCTGCCCGAGCCGGCGGCGCACCATGCCGCGCGGGTGTTGCGCCTGAAGGAAGGCGATGCCGTTACCGTATTCAACGGCCAGGGCGGCGAAGGCGCGGCGCGCATCACGGCCATCGGCAAGCACAGCACCAGCGTGGAAATCGTTGCCTGGCACACGGTCGAGCGCGAATCGCCGCTACAAGTGAACCTGGCGCAAGCGATTTCCGCCGGCGAAAAAATGGACTACACCCTGCAAAAGGCGGTGGAACTGGGTATCGGCCAAATCCAGCCGCTCGCCAGCGAGCGCAGCGTAGTGCGACTGTCGGGCGAGCGGGCAGACAAGCGCGTGGCCCATTGGCAGGGCGTGGTAATCGCCGCCTGCGAGCAGAGCGGCCGCAACCATGTGCCGGAGGTCGCCCCGATCCGCCCGCTGCTCGACTGGCTGCCGCAGGGCGGCGCGGGCAGTCTGCGCCTGATGCTGGCGCCCGGCGCGGAATGCGGGTTGCATGACCTGGCCCGGCCCGGCGGCGAAGTCACCTTGCTGATCGGCCCGGAAGGCGGTTTGTCTCCGACCGAAGCCGATGCCGCAAAGCGCATCGGCTTTACCCCGGTGCGGCTCGGCGCGCGCGTCCTGCGCACCGAAACGGCGGCGCTGGCAGCGCTGGCTGCGATGCAGGTGCTGTGGGGGGATTTTTAGTGGCGAGTCCGATTCCTGCGCGCTGGGTTTTTGGCGCGACATGAACAGATTGGGATACACTTTGCACCTGTATGGAATACTTTGATTCGATAAGGATTTGATTAAGGGATTGACTTCGATGCCACGCAAAACCCCGCACTCAGCACCCAGGACCAATTTCGTCGAGTGGTTCCGCTCCGCCGCGCCGTATATTCACGCCTTCCGCGGCAAGACCTTTGTCGTCGCCTTCGGCGGCGAGGTGGTGAGCGAAGGCCAGTTCATCGCGCTGGCGCACGACCTGAACCTGCTCAACAGTCTTGGTGTGCGGCTGGTGCTGGTGCACGGCGCCCGGCCGCAGATCGAGGAGGAACTGACCGAGCGCGGTGCGGCGATCCGCTATGCCGGCGGGATGCGCGTCACCGACGATGACGCGCTGAAATGCGTCAAGGAAGCGGCGGGCACGGTGCGGGTGGAGATCGAGGCGCTGCTTTCGATGGGGCTGGCCAACTCGCCGATGGCGGGCGCCGATATTCGCGTGGCCAGCGGCAATTTCGTCACCGCCATGCCGATGGGGGTGCTCGGCGGCGTGGATCTGATGCATACCGGCGAGGTGCGCAAAATCGACGTGGTCGGCATCCGGCGCCGGCTCGATGCCAACGAAATCGTGCTGCTTTCGCCGCTCGGCTATTCGCCCACCGGGGAGGTGTTCAACCTGTCGCTGGAAGACGTGGCGACTTCTGCGGCGATTGCGCTGGATGCCGACAAGCTGGTGTTTTTGATGGATACGGCGGGGGTTGTCGGCGACGACGGCGAGCTGCTGCGCGAACTGACCACGGCGGCCGCGCAGGTGGTTCTCGACTCAAACGTGGCGCTGTCGCCGGATGTGGGTTATTACCTGCCCTGTGCGGTGCGCGCCTGCCGCAAGGGCGTGTCGCGGGTCCATCTGATCAGCCGCCATACCGACGGGGCGCTGCTGCAGGAGCTGTTCACCCACGAAGGCATCGGCAGCATGGTCAGCGAGGATGCGCTGGAAACCTTGCGTGACGCCACTATCGACGATGTCGGCGGGATTCTGGCGCTGATCGAGCCGCTGGAGACCAATGGCGTGTTGGTGCGCCGCTCGCGCGAACTGCTGGAAATGGAAATCGACCGCTTTTCCGTGCTGGAGTACGACGGCCTGATTATCGGCTGCGCCGCGCTGTACCCGTTCCCGAAAGAGAAAGCCGCCGAGCTGGCGTGCATGGCGGTGCATCCCGATTATCGCGGTTCCGGGCGGGGCGAGGCGCTGCTCGAATTCATGCGGGCCAAGGCGCTGAAAAAAGGCTTCAAGCAGTTGTTCGTGCTCACTACGCGCACGGCCCACTGGTTTCTCGAGCGCGGTTTTATCGAAACCGGCGTGGACAAGCTGCCCAAGGCCAAGCAGGGCCTTTACAATTACCAGCGGCGTTCCAAGGTGTTTGTGAAGACGCTGTAAGAGGTTTCTTCCCGTAAATCGTCACGCGGCAAGCCGTGGGAATGCAACCCTGACGCATAGTCCCTGGCCGTTTTCCGGTGTTTCCAGCGTCAATCTGGCGTGATGCAGGTCGGCAATCCGCTGCACGATCGACAGTCCCAGCCCGCTGCCATTTTCCTCGGTGCCGGTAACGCGATAAAAACGCTCCAGCGCCCTGGTGCGCTCTTCCGTAGAGATGCCGGGGCCGCTGTCGCACACCTCCAGCACCGCCTGGCCGCCATCATCGGTGACGGCGACCCGAATGGCGCCTCCCGGCGGCGTGTAGCGGATGGCGTTGTCCACCAGGTTACGCACCAGCACGCCGAGCATGACCGGGTCGCCGCCGATGTGGCCGCGCCCTTCGGCAAGGGACAATTCGATGTTTTTGGTTGCGGCCATGGAGGCAAGCTGAGCCAGGCATTCCATCGCCACCGCATGCAGTTCCGCTGGCGTTTCCGGCGGAGGGGCGGCATGGTCGAGACGGGCGAGCGTGAGCAGCTGGTCGACCAGATGCGCGGCGCGATTCGACCCCTCGATCACCTGCCGGAGCGCATGTCGGCGCTGTTCCTCATCCCCGGTCTGCATCGCCACCTGCGCCTGGATTTTCAGGGCGGCAAGCGGGGTGCGCAATTCGTGGGAGGCGTCGGCGGTGAAACGCCGCTCGTTTTCCAGCGTGCGCGCCAGTCGTTTCAGCAGGGTGTTGAGCGCATCGGCCAGCGGCCGGATTTCCAACGGAATCTGCGCGTCGTCGATCGGAGCCAGATCGTCCGGCGCGCGCCGCATGACCTCGCGGGTGATGCGCCGTAGCGGCGACAGGCTGCGCCCGACGCCGAGCCAGATCAGCAGGGCCAGTACCGGCAGGGCGAAAATCAGGGGGTAGGCCAGTCGCAAGGCGACGTCCGCCGCCAGTTCGTTGCGCATGTCGTGGCGTTCGCCGGTCTGGATCAGGACGCCATGATCGTTGCCGAGGCTGAAGATGCGCCAACGCTGGCCATCGATATATTCGTCGCTGTAGCCCGATCTGCGCGATGAAAGGCGCGTTGTCGGGGCGCTGGCGGAGCGCAGCAGCAGCTTGCCGTCTCCGCTGAAAATCTGGAATGCGATTTTCTGTTCGTATTTGTGCCCGCCTTCTCCTGCATTCATTTCGATCTCCTCGATCTCTTCGCTCTCATGAAGATCACGCTTGAGCGCATGGCTGGACTGGGCCCGGATGACTCTTGCCGACTGTGCCAACTGGGCGTCGAACAGCTCATCGATTTCATGGTGCGCGTCGAAGAAGGCGAACACGGCGGTGGCCAGCCATATCAGCGTGGTCGCGCCGAGCAGCAGGGTCAGCAGTCGGCGTCGCATGGAGGGCAGGCTCTTAACCATTGTCCGGACTTTGCTTGTCGATCATGTAGCCGACGCCGCGCACGGTGCGGATCAGCTCCGCGCCGAGTTTCTTGCGCAAATGATGGATGTGGACTTCGATCGCATTGCTCTCCACTTCCTCGTTCCAGCCGTACAGGCTTTGTTCCAGGCGTTCGCGGGAGAGCGCGCGCCCGGTGTTTTCCAGAAGCTGCTGCAGGATGGCGAATTCGCGGGGGGGTAGTTCCACTGCCAGGCCGAGGCGTGTGGCGCGGTGCGCCGCGGGATCGAGTGTGATCTCGCCATGCTTCAGCAGCGGCGAAGCGCGCCCACTGCTGCGGCGCAACAGCGAACGGACGCGTGCCGCCAGTTCTTCCAGATCGAAAGGCTTGACCAGGTAATCGTCGGCGCCGCTGTCCAGGCCTTTTACCCGGTCGGCCACCGTGTCGCGGGCAGTCAGGATCAGCACCGGCAGGGTCTCGCCGGACTGGCGCAGCCAGCGCAGCAATTCCAGGCCGGACAGGCGGGGCAGTCCCAGATCGAGTACCACCAGGCTGTATTCTTCCGCTTCCAGCGCCAGTTGCGCCGCTACGCCGTCCTTGACCCAGTCCACGGTATGGCCGGCCAGGCGCAGTCCGGCGCGGATGCCGTCGCCGAGCAGGGAGTCGTCTTCAACCAGGAGTAGTCGCATCTCGACGCTTCATGTCAGAGGTTGAAGAAGTATTTCTTGACCCGTTCGTTGAGCATCGCTTCGATGGCTTTCTCATTTATCTGGCCGATTTCCCGGAACAGGCCGGGCGCGATCCCGCTGAAAATGTCGAGCAGCCCGGGATCGAAGTGGCGGCCCCGGTCCCGCTGCAGGATTGCCATCGTCTCCTCGAAACCAAAGGGCTCCTTGTAGGGGCGCTTCGAGGTGAGGGCGTCGAATACGTCCACGATGGCGAAGATCCGGGCATTCATGGGGATGTCCCCGCCTTTCAGCCCTTTCATATAGCCGCTGCCGTCATATTTTTCGTGGTGAAATTCCACGACGTCCTGGGCATGCTGCAGCCAGTTGGATTTTCCGAGAATGTCCTCGCCCAGCAGGACGTGGGTGCGCATCACTGCGAATTCCTCGTCGGTCAGTTTCCCCGGCTTGAGCAGGATGTTGTCGCTGATGCCGATTTTGCCCACGTCGTGGAGGAATGCCCCGGTGATCAGGTTGCAGATTTGTTCCTGGCCGAGCCCCAGCGCCTCGGCCAGGCGGATGGCGTAAATGGTGACGCGGTAGTTGTGGAGGTTGGTGTCGGAATCGCGTTTGGCGATGGCGCTGCCCAGCACTTCCATCAGTTCGATGTTGCCCTTGAGCAAATCGGTGGAGAGTTTCATCAGGCCTTTATTGAGGGAGATAATGACCGGATAGAGCATCACCGTGGTCAGCAGGATGGCCGCCAGCACCAGGATCAGGGTATGGATCACGTCGCTCCGGATGCTGTCCACAGTGCCGGGATCCACTTCGTACACCCCTTCGAAGTAACCGGTCAGCTTGCCGTTTTTCCCGTGGAGCGGCAGCAGCACCTGCATATACACTTTCTGCGCGATCCAGAACTTGTCGTAATACACCGACTGATCCATCGGGAAAGCATGCTTGTATTGCTTGAGTTTATCTTCGATCGCCTCTTTGTTCGGATCGGTGACTTCGAGGATTCTTTGCCTGGCGGCGTCGTAGAGTTCCACCACCACGAAATGACTTCGGAAAAGCTCCGAGCTTTGCCGTTTCAATTTCATCAATTGCGCCGGGTCGGCCGGGTCGAAATTGGCGGTGAACGGCTGGGATTCCTTGACTGCCAGGTCGAGCACGAAATCGTCCACCTTCTCCATTTCGAGATAGAACACGATTCCGCCGATCAACAGGGACAGGGCTAGCCAGCCAAGCAACAGGCGCTTGAACACGGTTTTGTGAATATTCTGCTGCATGGCGCGCCCCTCTTTCGCTTGAAGCGCTATTCTAGCGTGGAATTCTTATCCGTGCCTCGGCAAAGTCTCCCTTGTCGGCGCCGCTGTGGCAGGCGGTGCAATTCGCCGGGCTGCCAATTTTCGGCCGTTTCCAGACGTCTGCACGGATTTCGTCGTGCTTGCGAACAAACCACGGCGTTTCGCTGATGCGCAGTGGCGTCGACTGTGCGGGGGTGGATTGCGAAATTTTGGCGGAACGGCGGTTGCCAGCATGATCCGCGCTGTTGGCGACCAGAAATTCGGTGATCTCTTTCCGGGTGAGCGGGTCGAGACTGGCGTTCTCGCCGAAATGCCGGTCCAGGCCGGACATCATTTTGCGCCACGAGCGTTCCGGCAGCAGGCCGGGATGGTAGAGCGTGTGGCAACTGCCGCATTCCGACTGCCATTTGGCATTGCTGACCTGAGGCAGGGATTTGCCTTCGCCATGCTCGTGGCCATCGGCCAGCAGCCACCCGGTGGCGGTGACCGAACCGATCAGTACGGCCATCTGAAGTAATTTGCGTGTCATGATGATCCCCTTATTTGATCGAAAGCAGATAGGTGATGAAATCGCCCTTTTCCTGGGCGCTGCAGGCGCGCTCCAATACATCCGGGCAGTTGCGCGAGAACCATTTCTCGATCTTGGCCGGATCGGTCAGGCGCTGCGGATTGGCGCTCGGCGCCATCGGCTCGATTTGCTTGTGGGCGCGAGTTTGTCCCGGGTTTTTCGGGTTGTCGGTATGGCAGCCGGAACAAGAAACTTTCGTGCCTTTGCTGTGGGTGCGTTCGGCGTGGTAAAGCGCTTCTCCCCGCCGGGCTGAAAATTCCTTGAACGCGGGATTTTCTTTCCGGGCTGCCGCCGCATAATCTTTCAGCACCTCGACCGGCGAGACGGCATATGCGTTCATTCCAGCCAGCGCCAGTACCAGTACCAGCGCGAGGCTATTTGTCATTTTGTTCATCGGATTCTCCTTGTACGATGCGATACTGGAAGCCGCTGACCATGCTTTGGGCCAGCGGGGTTTTTTCCACGGTTTCATGCCAGATCAGCGCGGCGATGTGGATGACGACGAAGCCGATCAGCAGCGAGTAGATAAACTCGTGCGGTTCCTTGAAAATATCCTTGAGCCAGACGCTGTCCCCCAACAGGGAGGCCAGCGGCCCGGTGTTGTGCTCGATGGCCGCGAGCCCCAGGCCAGTTGCGGCCATAATCAGCAGCAGGCCGTAGACGGCAAGGTAGACGGCGCTTGCCAATGGATGGTGACCGAAATGCGAAGCAGCCTTGAGTCTGAAAGTGCGCAATGCGCGCCACCACGCCGACGGGTGCCACATGTCGGTAAAACGGGCATGCTCCGGGCCGACAAGACCCCAGGCAAGACGTGCCGCCAGCCCGACCAGCAGCCCATAGCCGAACAGGATGTGGATTTGCCACAGGGCTTTTTCGCTGGCGCCATGTTCAAACAGGTCGGACACGGTGCCGGTCAGGATCAGGCTGATTATGGCAAGCGCATTCCAGGCGTGGATCAGGCGCAACATGCCGTCATAGACCTTTTGCCGTTCATAACAGATTTGTGGCATGGGAACCTCCATATGGAAACAGTACGGGGAGCACTGTAACAACTGTTTCTTAAGGGAGGCTTAACTTGCAACCATTCAGGTCGGTGCGGTGAAATCTATCCGGAGAATCCGGGCTGGGGGTGTTGCCTTGGGATGCCTGAACGAGGGACGACAGGAGATCGAAATGTTGTTTTTTGGGGTGGCGAGGTCGGCGCGAATAGCGCAGAAGGCTTGTCCGTCGGGAAGACGGCACCCCCTCTCGTTCCTTTACCTGAACGGTTAAAAGGGCGAATTCAAGCCGGATAAGCGACACAATTCAAAAACTTAATTTGCGCTACTCATCTTCCGGGTAGGGGTAGCGAACATGCCCGAAGCGTATCAGGAATACGGCCATGGTCAGCACCAGGATGGATACAGACACCGCCAACATGCGCCAGTCATCCATGGTTTTCATATCCAGAATCAGGTACCGCGCCATCGCCACCATGCCGATATAGAGGGGAAAACGTACCGGCATTTTGCCGGAACTGTAATGCAGCCCTACCATTGCCAATACTTCCAAATAGAGGAAAAGCAGCAATAGATCTGTCAACGTAACATTTGCCGCTCTCGCCATTGATATAACTTCGCTTGCCATTGCAATCACGGTGGCGATGGCAATCACGAGCAGGCCAACGTTCTCCATGAACGAAAGCACCCAGATATTGATATTCCTGATTGAAATTTTCATCATAAAAACGCTCGGCCAGTCCAATTCTCGTTTACCCCGCCTCAGCATAATACAGAAACATTTTTACCGCAGCATTACATCAGTGGAATCGGCATTTTAACAATCGAAAACCCGGCCATGCCGGCTGCGGTCCGGCTACCAGCCCCGATGCAGAATGGCAGGCGATGCCAGGTTACAGCCCGTGCCGGGAGGAAAACGCAGTTGTCATCGGGTTGTCATACAAGTTTGTCAAAGTAGTGTCGTGCGATGGGCACGTCGACCTGTGAGGAGATCAAATATGGCTGCTACTACTTATTCTGACGAAGCGCTGGCTTATTGTTTAGCTCTGGACGCATGCGACCAATGGAAAATGGAGCACGGTTACAAGACCCTGTCGGCGGACGATCTGGTGGCGGTGAAGAAATGGCTCGGTACCTCCAGGGTAAAGATCTCGAAATTTCCGGGGCTGCAGGCGCTGGCCGCCAGAGGAATAGACAAGTTGACCCCCGATGCCATCAGGTAAGTCTGCATGGCGGCAACCTGATGGCGAATTTGCACCTGCTGCGAGGCCGATTGATGGCGCCGGAAGTGCGTCAAACCGTTTCTGAACGGCTGCGCGGGGCTGGAAAACAGCAAAACGAGGTGCTGGCGACCCGAAAAAGGGAGGAGCCCACCTCGAAGGGCAAAAAAACCGCCGTTCCAGCTATCAGGATGCCTTCGACGCTGAATTGATCGGCGCTTTCTTAGGATGACCCGGGCAAGATGAAAATTCTGATTGCGGAACACAACCCCACCGGTCTTAATCTGTTAATCCAGATGCTGGAACTGGATGGACATGATGTTATACCGGCGCGCACCCACCAGGAAGCCTTGGCGCGTTTTGTCGGATCGCACCCCGACATGGTGCTGCTGGATGTGGGATTGCCCGACGCCGATGGGCACCATTGCGCCGCCGAAATCAAGCGCTTGAGCCCCAAGCGCTTCGTGCCGGTGATCCTCGCCACCTCGATTACCGACCATCTGACCTTGTCGCGCTTTCTGGAAAGTGGTGCCGACGACTTCATCGACCAGCCTTATAGCCACATGGTGCTCAAGGCGAAAATCGCCGGATTCGAGCGCGTACAGCAACTATACCGCCGGCTGGAGAAATTTCGCACGCTCACCGAGCAGGAAATCAACGTCGCCAAGCATATGTTCGATGCCATCACCCAAAGAAGCCCGACAGGAATTCCCAACTTGCATCATTGGACGCTGGCCGCCGGCCATTTCTGCGGCGATCTGCTGGTTTTCGAACGCACCCCGGACGATCATCTGCACATCCTGCTAGGCGATTTCACCGGCCACGGCCTGCCTGCGGCAGTAGGCGCTTTACCCACCTCGGACATATTTTTTGCCATGACCCAAAAAGGTTTGGGTATCGGCGAGATTGCCGGCGAAATCAACCGCAAGCTGCACCATGTCCTGCCCACTGGCCACTTTTGCGCCGCCTGTCTGGTAAGCATCTCACCGCAGGACGACCGCCTGGAAATCTGGAACGGCGGTCTGCCGCCGGTCCTGCTGGTGAACGACCGGCATGAAGTCATCCATAGTCTGCCTTCCGACAAGCTGGCGCTGGGCGTCATCGGAGACGACGGCTTCGACAGCTCGACCCTGGAGCTATCCACGAAGAACGCGCACCACCTCATCCTCTACAGCGACGGCCTGGTCGAAGCGCAAAACGCCGATGGCGAAGCCTTCGGCGACCATGGCCTGGCTGACGTGTTGCGCATAACAACCACGAACAGCTCCATCATACAAAGCATCAAATCGGGCGTGATCACATTTCTTGACGGTCTGGAACCGCACGACGACATTTCCCTGCTCGCGGTTAATTTAGGAACCCCGTTATGAGCGACAACAACCCCGTTACGAGCGACAATGAAATCAGCCCGGCCCATTTAGCCAGCCTGATCGACAATTTCACGCATCTGGCGCACAAGATTCTGGCGGACGAGGAGCTGTTCCACACCTTGGTGAAAAAAAACAGCGACGGCATCCTGGTAGTCAGCCAAGCCGGGCAAATCCAGTATGCCAACCCCGCTGCGGAAAAGCTTTTCATCGCACCGCCCGGCGGCTTGACGGGCAAGCTGTTCGGTTATCCGATCCAGGACGGGGAAAGCACCGAAATCGACGTACCGCATCCCAACCGGCGCAAAACCATCGCGGAAATGCACGCCACTTCGCTCGACTGGAACGGCGAAGCCGCCTACCTTCTGTCGCTACGCACCGTGGCCGAGCGCCGCAGCCTCAAGGAATCGCTGCACAAGAACACCGACCGGCTGCGCGCCCTGATCAACGCTTCGCCTCTCGCCATCATCGCGGCGGACATGCGCGGCCGCGTCACCTTGTGGAACCCGGCGGCGGCACGCACCTTCGGCTGGAGCGAGGTCGACATGCTCGGCCAGCCGCTGCCGCCCACTTCCGAAAACGCCGGCAAATCGCTCCAGCCCCTGATCGAACAGGCACTTCACGGCGAAGTGCTGTATGGCCACGAACTCACCGGGCAGCGCAACAACAATGGCCACGAACTCGACCTCCAGTTGTGGACGGAACAGTTGCACAACTCACAGGGAATCACCAGCGGCGCCATGATTTTCGCCGTGGACATCACCGAACGCAAACGCACCGAGGCGCGACTGCGCAGCCTTGTCGGGCTCGATTCGCTGACCGGCCTGCCTAACCGCAGCCAGTTCCGCGGGCGCCTGGGGCAAGCCATCGAACGGGTCAAGCATGGGGACCAACATCCCTTTGCGGTGATACATTTCGGTATCGATCGCTTCAAAACCATCAACCAGTCGCTCGGCCACGTGCTAGGGGACGAACTGCTGCTTGAAGTCGCCAAGCGGCTTGCCGGCACCCTCTACGACACTGACCTGGTGGCACGTACCGGCGGCGATGAATTTTCCATTGTGTTGCGCGATTTACGCCTCGTGCGCGATGGTGCGCACATTGCCCAAAAACTGCTCGATGCCGTGGCCGAAGCGATTCCGCTGGACGGCGGAGAGACGTTCATCACCGCCAGTATCGGCATCGCCATCTATCCCCACGACGGCGCGGACGCGGACAGTCTTCTGCGTCACGCTGACATCGCCATGGCGCGCGCCAAGGAACGGGGCGGCAACCTCAGCCTGTTCTACACCGAAGATTTCGATGCGCGCGCACGCGAGCAACTCGCCATGGAAAGCAACTTGCACGCGGCGCTCGAACGCAACGAATTCCTGCTTTACTATCAGCCCCAAGTGGAGCCGAGAAGCGGCCGCATCGTCGGCGTGGAAGCATTGTTGCGCTGGGTACATCCTGAAATGGGCCTGATCTCTCCTGCACGTTTCATCCCGGTAGCGGAAAAGACCGGCATGATCGTGCCGATCGGCGAATGGGTGTTGCGTGCCGCCTGCGCCCAGGCGCAAGCGTGGACCCGGGCTGGGCTACCTCCGGTAAGGATCGCGGTCAACCTGTCCGCCCGCCAGCTTAATCATCCCCAACTGGTTCCCAGCGTCGCCGACGCCCTGCGCAAAAGCGGTCTTGACCCGGCAAGGCTGGAACTGGAATTAACCGAGTCGATGCTGCTCGACAACGCCGAGGAAGTCATCGCCGTTCTGTACGCCCTGAAAAAAATGGGAACCCGGCTGTCCATCGACGATTTCGGCACCGGCTATTCGGCGCTCAGCTATCTTGCCCGGCTGCCGCTGGATACCCTGAAAATCGACCAGTCGTTTATTCACGGCATCGGCCAGAATCAAACCAGCGGCGCCATCGTCACGGCGATCATCGCGCTCGCCGACAGCCTGGGCTTGACCACCATTGCCGAAGGCGTGGAAAAACAGGAACAGGCTGAATTCTTGATGGCGCATCGCTGCGCCGAAATTCAAGGTTACTATTTCAGCAAGCCGCTCCCGGCGGACGAATGCGCCATTCTGCTGGAAACAGGCGCAATACCCAGAACATCCACGCCGCACGAACCGGTCTTGCCGGCGGTATGGCGGCTGCGACGGCCGGCTGAAATGTTCCCTGGATAGGCGAATTAGCCGGGAAAGTCCCTGACCAGGTCACGAATCATCCCCTCCTCGTCGGCGGCGATAATCAAAACCGGCCTGGAATCCTGCGTGTTCAGGATCACGTCGTGGTCGAGATTGGCGTGGTGGTTCAGCTTGAAGCCGAGAAATTTCAGCGGCTCGCAGATCATAAAACGGATTAGCGACGCATGCTCGCCGATGCCGCCGCTAAACACCAGGGCATCGATGCCGCCGGCCTTGGCGGCAAAAGCGCCGATGGCGGCGCGCACCTGGCGGCAAAAGTACTCCACGGCAAAATTGGCGGACGGGGTGCGGCTTTCCAGCAAGTCGGACATTTCGCTGCCCTCTCCGTTTGAGAGCGCGATCAGCCCCATGCGGTGATAGACCAGGTCAGCCAGCTCAGCGGCATCGTAGCGTTTAGCCAGTTCCAGCATTATCCCCGGATCGAGGTCGCCACCGCGCGTGCCCATCGGAATACCGCCGGCCGGCGTATAACCCATGGTGGTATCCACCGATTTGAGGTTTTCCAACAGGCACAGGCTCGCGCCGGCGCCGAGGTGTGCAACGACCACGCGGCCGCACGCGGCATCGCCGAGGATGCCCGGCAGGGTGCGCGCCACATGGGCATAGTTGAGGCCATGAAAACCATAGCGCCGCAACCCCAGTTCATTGGGTATCGGCAGCCGCCACGCCAGTTCCGGCAAGGTGGCATGAAAAGCCGTATCGAAGCATGCCACTTGCGGCACGTTGAAGCGCTCGCGGCACAAGTCCACGCCAAGCAGGTTGCCCGGCATGTGCAGCGGCGCCAAATGGGTGATGGTTTCCAGGCGCAACCGTTCGGCTTCGTCCACCAACCGCGCCGCATCGTCGATGTCGCCGCCGTGGACGAAGCGATGGCCGACCACATCCGGCACGGTGCCGTCCAAATCCCTTATCAGGGCATCGAACGCCTCGCCGTGGTCGTGCGGAAAACCATGGCCGATGTGCTCATAGCGGTGATTGCTGCGCGTGCCGTCGGCGCGGAACAGGCTGGCCTTCAGGGAAGACGAGCCGCTGTTGATGGTCAGGATGGTTGAGGCCATATTGCCGGCAATCCGGTTACGCTATGTTCACAGGCTATCACCGACCGGAACCGGGCGCACCTTCCAGATTTGCTCGCAATACTCCCGGATGGCGCGATCCGAGGAGAAATATCCGATGCGCGCCACGTTCAGGATAGCCATGCGGTTCCACTGCTGAGTGTCGCGGAAGCTGACGCCGACTTTCTCCTGGGCATCGAGATAAGAGCGATAATCCGCGCAGCACAGGAAAGGATCGTAATAACGCAAGTTGTCCGTCAGCGGTTTGAAAAGCTGGCGGTCGCCGTGGGAAAACACACCGGAATCGATCAGGTCGAGGGCAGCGCGCAGTTCCGCGTCGGACTCGATGATCTGTTGGGGGTGATAGCCGTTCGACTGGACATGGACGACCTGTTCGACGTCCAGACCGAACAGGAAGAAATTATCATGCCCCACGGCATCGCGTATCTCGACGTTGGCGCCATCCAGCGTGCCGATGGTCAGCGAGCCGTTCATGGAAAACTTCATGTTGCCGGTGCCGGAAGCTTCCTTGCCGGCGGTGGAAATCTGCTCCGACAGATCGGCAGCCGGGTAAATCCACCGGCTTGTTTTGACGCTCAGATCGGGAACGAAAACCACTTTTATGAGGTCGTTGACCTGCGCGTCGCGGTTGATGGTGTCGGCAACGGAATTAATCAGCTTGATGATCAGCTTCGCCATGTGGTAACCGGGCGCCGCCTTGCCGCCGAAAATAAAGGTGCGCGGCGTGATTTCCAGATTGGGCTGGTGCTTGAGCCGGTTATAGAGGCTGACGATATGCAGCACGTTAAGATGCTGGCGCTTGTATTCGTGGATGCGCTTGACCTGGACATCGAACAGCGAGCCGGGATCGACGCCGACACCGACGACGCGCTGGAGATAGTTGGACAGGTCTTGTTTCGCGCCGCGCTTGACGTCCTGCCAGCGCTCGCGGAATCCGCCGTCGTCGGCATAGGGTTCCAGTTGGCGCAATTCGTCCAGATTGCGCAACCAATCGCCGTCGACCGTTTCCTCGATCAGCGCGGTGAGCCGGCGGTTGGCCAGCGCGATGAAGCGGCGCGGCGTGATGCCGTTGGTCTTGTTGTTGAATTTTTCCGGCCACATCTCGTGAAAGTCCCGCAACACGGTATTTTTCAGCAGCTCGCTGTGCATCGACGCCACGCCGTTGATGGCGAAACTGCCGACGCAGGCGAGATTCGCCATGCGCACCCGTTTGCCGTTGGATTCATCGATCAGCGACATGCGCGCGATGCGCTGCTCGTCGCCGAGAAAACGGATGCGCACATCGTCGAGAAACAGCTTGTTGATTTCGTGGATCAGTTCGAGGTGACGTGGCAAAATGCTCTGGAACAGTTCCAGCGACCAGGTTTCCAGCGCTTCCGGCAGCAGGGTGTGGTTGGTATAGGCGAACGTGCGGCGGGTAATCTCCCAGGCCTGGTCCCACGGCATCCGATGCTCGTCCACCAGCAGGCGCATCAGTTCGGTTACGGCGATGGCCGGATGGGTATCATTGAGTTGGGCGACGAATTTTTCCGGGAAACGGTCGAGACTTTGCACGTCGCGCAGCGCGATGCGAATCATGTCCTGCAACGAGCAGGAGACGAAAAAATACTGCTGCTTGAGGCGCAGTTCCTTGCCCGCCTGCGGTTCGTCGTTGGGGTAAAGCACCTTGGAGAGATTTTCCGCCACCTCCATGTCGTTGACCGCGCCATGGTAGTCGCCCATGTTGAACGCTTTTAAATCGAACGATTCGCGCGCTTCGGCTTTCCACAGGCGCAGCAGGTTCACGTTATTGACCCCATAGCCGAGAATGGGCGTGTCGAATGCCTGGCCGTATACGGTGCTTTCCGGCATCCACTTGACGCGCTGGCAGTCCTGCTCGTCGATGTAATGTTCGGTGTGCCCGCCCAGGTTGACCGGGTAGCGCAGGGTGGGGCGCGGCAATTCCCACGGGTTGCCGTTACGCAGCCAGGCGTCGGTCACTTCGACTTGCCAGCCGTCCTTGATGACCTGATCGAAGATGCCGAATTCGTAGCGAATGCCGTAACCGATGGCGGGAATTTCCAGCGTCGCCAGCGAGTCGAGGTAACACGCAGCCAGTCTGCCCAGGCCGCCGTTGCCCAGTCCCGGCTCATTCTCCTGTTCCAGAATGTCGTCCAGTTCCAGCCCGAGTTCCTTCATGGCCTGTTCGACGTTGTCGCGCAGCCCCAAATTGAGGATGTTGTTGCCGAGATGCGGTCCCAGCAGAAATTCGGCGGACAGGTAACACACGGTCTTGGCGCCGCTGCGCTTGTAATTCTGCCCGGACGTGATGAAACGCTCGAGCAGCCGGTCGCGGATGGTGTAAGCGAGCACCCGGTAATGATCCTGGGGCGTCGCCTTGGCGAAAGACTGACCGGTGATGTAGAACAGATTATCGGTGAAAGCCCGTTGCAGGGCTTCCACGGAACGTCCGGTGCGGGTGTGCTCGTGATTCGTTTCGGGGGCGAATTGCCCTATATTCAAAAAATCGTTCATTCGGAATCCTTTTTGGGGGTTGCAAGTCGGGAGATATTTTCACTCTCGGATTTCAACTCAATACGGCCAGGTCCAGCCATCCGCTTCCGGCAAATCGACGCCATGCTCGTAGGCATAATTGCGGCATTCGATTTGCCGGTTAAGCATCTTTTCCTTCACGTGAGCGCCGGCGACATGCAAGGCAGGGATACGGTCGATCACGTCGATCACCAGGCTGAAGCGGTCGATCTCGTTCTGGATGGCGAGCTCCAGCGGCGTGTTGATACTGCCTTTTTCCTTGTAGCCGCGCACGTGGAAATTTTTGTGATTGTTGCGGCGGTAGGCGAGGCGGTGGATCAGCCAGGGATAGCCGTGGAAGTTGAACATGACCGGCTTGTCCAGCGTGAACAGGCTGTCGAAGTCCTTGTCGGACAGGCCGTGCGGGTGCTCGCTGGAAGGCGTCAGCTTGTACAGGTCGACGACGTTGATGAAGCGAATCTTGAGCTGCGGGAAATTCTCGCGCAGCAGCACCACCGCCGCCAGCGCTTCCTTGGTGGGAATGTCGCCGGCGCTGGCCATCACCACATCCGGCTCGAAACCCTCGTCGTTGCTGGCCCAGTCCCAGATGCCGATGCCCTTGGCGCAATGCTTGTCCGCTGCGTCCATATCGAGATACTGCAAGTGCTTTTGCTTGTCGCAGACGATGACGTTGATGTAGTCGGTACTGGTGAGGCAATGCCCGGCCACCGACAGCAGACAGTTCACATCGGGCGGCAGGTAGATGCGGGTGACGTCCGGGCTCTTGTTCACCACCACGTCGAGGAAGCCGGGGTCCTGATGGGTGAAGCCGTTGTGATCCTGCCGCCACACGGTGGAGGTGATCAGCAGATTCAGCGATGACACCGGCGCGCGCCATGGCACTTCCTTGGACATGGCGAGCCACTTGGCGTGCTGGTTGAACATCGAGTCGATGACGTGGACGAAGGCTTCGTAAGTGGAGAAAAAGCCGTGGCGGCCGGTGAGCAGATAGCCTTCCAGCCAGCCTTCCAGGGTGTGCTCGGAGAGCATCTCCATGACGCGGCCATCCGGCGAAAGTTCGCCGCCATCGGCGTCTTCCGGCAGGAGGTCCGCGAGCCAGGTCTTCTTGCTGACCTCGTAGACGTTGTCGAGCTTGTTGGAGCTGTTTTCATCGGGGCCGAAGACGCGGAAATTGCTCATATTGTCGCGCATGATGTCGCGCAAAAACTTGCCCAGCGGACGGGTGTTCTCGGCGGTGGTCGTGCCCGGCCTGGTCACGGCAATCGCATAGTCCTGGCAGTTCGGCATATGCAGCGCTTTACGCAGCAGTCCGCCATTGGCGTGAAGATTCGAGCTCATGCGGCGCATGCCTTTGGGGGCGAGCGCTTTCAGTTCCGGCAACAGCCTGCCGGTTTCGTCGAACAACTCTTCCGGCTGGTAGCTGCGCAGCCATTCTTCCAGTTGCTTGAGGTGCGCCGGGTTGTCGCGCACGTTGCCGATGGGTACCTGGTGCGCACGCCAGAAGCCTTCCACTTTCTTGCCGTCCACTTCCTTCGGCCCGGTCCAACCTTTGGGCGAGCGCAGCACGATCATCGGCCAGCGCGGGCGCGTCGGCGTGCCGCTGGCACGTGCTTCGATCTGGACGCGGTGGATTTCCGTCAAACAGAGCTCCATCGTCGACGCCATCGCCTGGTGCATGGTGGCCGGATCGCTACCCTCGACGAAATACGGCGTCCAGCCGTAGCCCTTGAACAGGTTTTCCAGTTCCTCGTGGGAAATGCGCGACAGGATGGTGGGGTTGTTGATCTTGTAGCCGTTGAGATGCAGGATCGGCAGCACTGCGCCGTCGCGGATCGGGTTGAGGAATTTGTTTGAATGCCATGAAGTCGCCAGCGGCGCGGTTTCTGCCTCGCCATCGCCGACCATCACTGCGACGACCAGATCGGGGTTGTCGTAAGCCGCACCGAAGGCGTGGGAAATGCTGTAACCGAGTTCGCCGCCCTCGTGAATCGATCCCGGCGTCTCGGGCGTGCAGTGGCTGCCGATACCGCCGGGGAAAGAAAACTCCTTGAAGAACTGGCGCATACCCTCTTCATTTTCACCTTTGTTTGGATACACCTCACTGTAAGTGCCTTCCAGATAAACCGGGCCGAGAATGCCGGGGGCGCCGTGGCCGGGGCCGGCGAGAAAAATCGCGTCTTGGTCGTACTTGTTGATCAGGCGGTTGAGGTGGACGTAGGCGAAGGCCAATCCCGGACTCGCCCCCCAGTGTCCCAGCAAACGGCTCTTGACGTGCTCGGGCTTCAAGGGCTCCTTGAGCAGCGGGTTGTCGCGCAGGTAGATCATGCCGGCAGCCAGGTAGTTGCAGGCGCGCCAGTAGGCGTCGAGGCGGCGCAATTGCTCGGGGGTCAAGGTGGGCTGAGGGGCGTTCATGTCCATGGCGTCGATTCCTTATTGGCTAGAATTTGGTCTGGAAGAATGGTAGCCGCCAATAATGACACGTATGTGACAGACCGCTGCCATGATGACAACGCAAGAAGACGGCATCGCCGCAATTGCCGCAGGTTCATAAAAATGTCATCTGTTTCTGCTAGGTTGATGCCAGCTAACCTTTTAGTGATTAAATCCTCCAAGGAAAACCCATGGCGAGCGTAAACTTGACCCTCCCTACCCCGCTGGGTGGCCATACCGAGCAACTGCGCACACTCTACAATATTATGGAACTGCAGCGCCTGACGCCGCTGTTCCAGCCGATCGTCGACCTGAAAAACAGTCGCATCGTCGGCTACGAAGGGCTAATACGCGGACCGTCCGATAGCCCGCTGCATTCTCCGCACAAGCTGCTGAAACTGGCGCGCCAATCCGGTATGGCGTATGACATCGAGAAGCTATGCTGCAAGGTGGTGGTGGAGCAATTCGCCCAGCTCAAGTTGCCCGGTTTTCTGTTCGTCAATTTCAGCCCGGACGTGCTGGTGCTGCACAATTTCCGCGAAAACGGCGGTCTCGACGCCATCCTTCAGGCCGCCCTGGAACCCAGCCGGGTGGTGATCGAGTTGAGCGAAAACGAGCCGGCCTTCGAATACAACCTGGACATGCTGCTGGATGCCGCCGCCCATTACCAGTCGCTGGGCTACAAGATCGCCCTCGGCGATCTGGGCGAAGGTATCTCCACCAGCCTGCGTCGCTGGGCGGAGCTACGCCCGGCGTTCGTCAAGATCGACCGGCATTTCATCCAGAACATCGACAAGGACGCCGTCAAGACGCAATTCGTCAAATCGTTCCACGAAATCGCCGCCGATGCCGGCTGTCAGGTGATCGCCGAGGGCATCGAAACCCACGCGGAACTGATGCTGGTGCGTGAGCTCGGCGTGCATTTCGGCCAGGGCTACCACATTGCGCGCCCTGACGAATCTCCTTCACTGGTGGCCTCCGCCGAGGTGGTCAAAAGCCTGCGCGAACACGCGGCCTTCAGGAATGCCGGCGACACCGGCCAAGTCGGCCTGATCGAGCAGAAACTGCTGATCAAGGCGCCCAGCGTTTGTCCGGACACACCCAACGAGGTGGTATTCGACATGTTCGAGGGAGATGAGCAACTGCATGCCGTGGTGGTGGTCAAGGAACAGGTGCCGGTCGGCCTGATCAACCGCCACAACCTGATCGACCGCTTTGCCCGCCCTTTCCGCCATGAGTTGTACGGCAAGAAACCATGCCTGAAATTCATGGACGAGGAACCGCTGATCGTCGACAAGAACATCTCGATCCAGGAACTGAGCCACCTCATCGCCGCCGGCGACCGCCGTCACTTGGCGAACGGCTTCATCATCACCGACGAAGGGCGCTATCTCGGCATCGGCACCGGCCACGACCTGATCCGCGAAATCACCGAAATGCAGATCCGTGCCGCCCGCTACGCCAACCCGCTCACCCAGTTGCCGGGCAACGCGCCGATCAACGAGCACATCGACATGCTGCTCAACACTCGCGCCTCTTTCTGCGCCTGCTACTGCGATCTTGACCATTTCAAGCCGTTCAACGACGTCTATGGCTTCAGCCAGGGTGACGCCATCATCCAGGTCACCGGCAGAATCCTCGCCGAATGCTGCGACTCCGAGCAGGATTTTCTCGGCCACATCGGGGGCGACGACTTCTTCATCCTGTTCGGCAGCCCTGACTGGGAAAACCGCTGCCGCCTGATTCTGGAAAAATTCGGCGAAGCGGTGGTCCGCTTCTTCAGCGTCGAAGACCGCGAGCGCGGTGGCTACATTTCCGAGAACCGGCGCGGCGAAAAGGAATTCCACCCGCTGACCACGCTCTCCATCGGCGCACTCAAGGTCGAACCCGGAATGTTCAATTCCTACATGGAAATCTCGACGGTGTCGGCGGAAGCCAAGAAGATGGCCAAAAAAATTTCCGGCAACAGCCTGTATATAAACAGCCGCGAATATCCTGCCATGACTGCGCCCCGCTCGCTTTCCACCGAATGGCAGATGGCGCCGCTCAAGAACATCGCCAGCGGTGCGGGGGATGCGTCACAACCGCGTTCGCTCGCACCTTGCTGAGTTCTATAATCACGGAAGACCCGCTATATGCCCCAGATCTGATGATTCGTATGCTGCTTATCGGTTACAGCTCCGGCATTCGCTCGGAACGCCGTCTGTGTGAAGAAGTGCATCCGAATCTGGCGTGCCGCAATGGCGAATTTTTTTGACGATAGTATAAATTATCTACCAGGCTTGAAAAGTTAGGCGCTGCGCCCGAAATAAATCTACCACTCTTTAACTCAGGAGGTGTTTGACATGCCAGAAAAAACAAAGCCCCAGATCAAGTCCGGCCGTGCCACGAAAGAAAAAACTGCCGATATAACTCCCGCCCCGGTTAAAGAGCCCAGGACAAGGGCTAATGCGAAGGTTGCACCGATCGTTCCGTCGGACGAGTCGCCAAAGGCAGAAAAGCACAAAAAACAGAAAATAGTGCAGGATCGTTTCGCCATGCCGCAAGATGACTATGCCCACATTGGAGCATTGAAGGAGCGGTGCCTCAAGGCGGGGGTCAGCGTTAAAAAAAGCGAAGTACTGCGCGCTGCTTTGATCAATCTTTCCAAACTGTCGGACAAGGCTTTGGTCGATGCAATTAACAAGTTGGAGGTTATTAAATCCGGTCGGCCAGGTAAAACATGAGGCGGATTCAAGACCGATGCCCGCATCAAGGCGGCGCTGCGCCGCCTTGCCCGCCACCTGTCGTGCCGGATTAATAAAATTGTAACCTGGTTGTCATCCTGCAGTAGCAATCCGGCCTTATCGTTGCTCCATCGTCAAATGAAAAGGGAGGCAGCGATGCAATTACAACAGCCAGCCAGCAGACTCTCCGGCCAGCCATCGGCGGCACTTTATCTGTCCTATGCGCAATCCGAGGATGACGTGAAGGAAGCGCAACGCCTGCGCTACCGCGTATTTGCCGAGGAAATGGGCGCACGCCTGCCGAATCAGGAGGAAGGGTTGGACCGGGATATTTTCGACCCCTTTTGCGAACACCTGCTGGTGCGCAACGGCAATACCGGTGAAGTGGTCGGTACTTATCGCATTCTTCCGCCCGACCAGGCAAAAAGGATCGGCGGACTTTACTCGCAAGGCGAATTCGACCTTACCCGCCTGTTGCATCTTGCCGGCAGCATGGCAGAAGTGGGGCGTTCCTGTGTTCATCCCGATTATCGCAGCGGCGGGGCGATTTCCATGTTGTGGTCTGGCCTGGCCAAATACATGCTCACCCACGGCTACGAATACCTGATCGGTTGCGCCAGCATCAGCATGGCTGATGGCGGGCACGCTGCCGCCAGTCTCTATAACCAGCTCAAGGTCGACAACATGAGCCCGATCGAGTGGCGCGTCTTTCCGCGTTGCCCCCTGCCCCTGGACAAGCTCGACGGCACTTTTGCCGCGCCGGCGCTCCTTCCCCCCTTGCTCAAGGGATATCTGCGCGCCGGCGCCTATATTTGCGGCGACCCTTCGTGGGATCCTGATTTCAATACGGCGGATTTTCTGGTGTTGCTGCCCATGGTCAAGATCAACAAGCGCTATGCGCGGCATTTTCTCGGGGAAGAGGTCTGAAATGGAAGAGTTGAGCGCATTCGCCTTTGGGCTGGCCACCTCGATGGCAGCCTGCCTGTTTATGGCTTTCCTGATGGGCCTGTTCAAGGCCGAAGTGCGGCCGTTGTGCCTGCGGAGGCTTTCTGGCAGTGGCCGAAAATAGGCCCGCGACCGGCCATACCGTGTGTGGCTTCAGTCACACTCGCCAAACTGTCACTTACGAGAAGAGACAGCGTATTTTCAATATCCTGCTAGAGCCAAAATTCGGCAATTCCGGTGTTTTTTTCGGCAGGAATCTTGTCCGATGGCGATGTGTTCAGCATGACCCATGTTTGGTAAGCAGAAGAACAAAGGGATATCCGCCCGTTTTTCGACCGGCTTCCATCAGAACAACGCTTCTTTGGAAATCCCCTTCTGTGAGAGGGAGCGGCGCAGGGATTGCAGCGCTTCAAGCTGAATCTGGCGCACCCGCTCCCGGGTGATATCGAGGGTGTTGGCCACTTCCTCCAAGGTGTGAACCGAGTGGCCGTTCAGGCCGAAGCGCCGCTCGGTGACGCTGCGCTGCTTGTCCCCCAGTTCATTCAGCCATTCTCGCGTGAGCGTCTCAAGCTGGCTGTGCTGCAGTTTCAACTCGGGTAACAGACTGTTATTGTCGGGAATCGCATCGCCCAGAGAGAGAGTCGGGTCGATGTCCAGCGGCGTATCCAGAGAGGCCATGCGATCGTTCAGGCTCAACACATGGCACACATCCTCCACCGGCTTGCCCAACAGGTGCGCCACTTCTTCGGCGCTGGGTTCGCTGCCCTTGTGGGCCTCAAGGTGACGGAACGCCTTCAGGCAAACGTTCATCTCCCGGATTACGTGTACCGGAATGCGGATCGTGCGCGACTGGTTCATGATGGCACGCTCGATATTCTGCCTTATCCACCAGGTGGCATAGGTGGAGAAGCGGAAACCCCGTTCCGGATCGAATTTTTCCAGGGCATGGATCAGCCCCAGGTTGCCATCTTCGATCAGATCCAGCAGATCCAGCCCGCGATTCGTATAGTGCTTGGCGATGCTGACGACCAGCCGGAGATTGCATTTGATCATCCGCTGGCGGGCATCGAAGTCGCCCTTCTTGACCAGCGTGGTGAGCTCCCGCTCCTCCTTTGCGGTCAACAACTGGTTGCGGCCGATTTCGTTAAGGTAACTGAGCGTGGAGTCGCCCTGGAATTCGACTTTGGGCATCCCCTTCTTGGGCAGGGATTCCGCCTCTTCCTCTGGCGACAGGGCGAGGTCTTCCTCCAGAATGCTGCATTCTTCCAGATCCATTGAGTCCATTTTGTCCAGGGGTAGTTCAAGCATGATTTCCTCCCTTGATGAGACGTTCCGTTAATCTGTTGCAGCATGTAAGGCGAGTTTACAGAGGATGACCAGAATCAAAAATAGGCAGGGTTCGCATTTTATAATAAGGAATTTCCTTATTCTTTGTTTGAATTGGCGCATTGAATGAGGTAAATCCATGCTTGACTATCGAACGATCGTTCTTTACACTTCAGCACATGTCGAACGACCGCACCTATCTTGATCAGCTCCAGGATTACTATGCTCGCCACCGGGTATTGCCTTCCTATGCCACGATGGCCGGGTTGCTCGGCCTCAAATCGAAATCCTCGGTGGCGGCGCTGGTTGCACGCCTGAAACTGCTGGGGTTTATCGAAGCAGCCCCGGATAAACGTCTCAGGCCGGGTGGCCGATTTTTCGAACGTTTGCTTGCGGATAGCGTGCGTGCCGGCTTTCCCAGTCCGGCCAACGATACCCGGCATGACATGCTGACCATAGACGAGTACCTGGTCGAGCGCCCCTCGCAAACCGTGCTGGTGACGGTCAAGGGCGATTCCATGATCGATGCCGGCATCCATCCCGGTGACATCGTGGCGGTGGAGAAGAAGCCTGCCGCCAATGTCGGCGATATCGTCGTCGCCATCGTCGACAACGAATTTACCCTCAAATACCTGGAACGCGAAAAGGGCCAGTTTATCCTGCGCCCGGCCAATCCTGCCTATCCGGTCATCCGCCCGAGCGGATCGCTGGAGATCTTCGGCGTGGTGGTCGGCCTGGTCAGAAAATACAAGTAGACCGGGGCGCATCGTGCTTGTTTTCGATTGGCCGTGGGCCATCGCCCATGTTGACGCCGACTGTTTCTACGCTTCCTGCGAACTGGCGCGCCGCCCCGACTTGAGGGGCCGCCCGGTATGCGTCCTGTCCAGCCAGGACGCCTGCGTGGTGGCCAAGACCTACGATGCCAAGGCTGCCGGGATCACGACCGGCATGCCGGTGTGGGAGGCGAAGAAGCTGCTTCCCCAAGCCGAGTACCTGCCCGCCGATTTCGGCTATTACGGCCAGATCTCGGACAAGCTGTTCGCCATCCTCGCCCGGTTTTCGCCGGAAATCGAAATCTACTCGATCGACGAGGGGTTCATCGGGATGCAAGGCCTGCGCAGCCTCTGGCGCAAGGGCTATGGCGAGATCGCCGATGCCATCCGCGAGGCGGTCAGGAGCGAAACCGGCGTCACCGTCTCCGTCGGCGTTTCCGTCACCCGAACCCTGGCCAAGATCGCCTCCGAATTCAACAAGCCCGACGGCACCACGATCGTGTCGGGGCGGCGCATCGAGGCTTTTCTCGCCCGCGTCAAAACCGGGGCGATCCCCGGCATCGGCGCCAACCGGAAAACCCTGCTCGACAAGTTCGGGATCACCACCGCCCTGCAATTCGTCCAGGCCGAGGAGCGCCTGATCCAGCGGCTGCTGGGCAAGACCGGCACCGAGCTGTGGCGCGAGCTGCGCGGCGAGCGGGTGTTTGCGCTGGAGCTCGAACCGCAGCTGCCGAAAAGCATCGCCCGCACCGCCTCCCTGGGCGAGACTACCGCCAGCATGGAAATCCTGGCTGCCCACCTGACCCATCACACCACCCGCGTGGCCACCGAACTGGCGATGAAGCGCTACCTGGCGGCGCGGCTGGCGGTATTCCTGCGTCTGAAGTCTTTCGACAGCACCACTGCGGAAATCCGCCTCGATTACCCGACTGCAAGTTATTTCACCTTGTCCCGGGCGGTGCATGCGGCGCTGGAGCGGCTTTACCAGCCCGGCCAGATGTACCGCGGCTGCGGCGTGGTCGCCTCGGACATTAGGCTTGCCGCAAGCGCTACCCCGGACTTGTTCAGGGTGATGGAGCAGGATAAGCGGCAGGGTGCGCTGCTGGAAACGCTGGAGGCAATCAATCTTAAATACGGCAGCGGTACCGCGCGGATGCTTGCCAGCCTGCCGGTTACCAGGCAGAGTAAATCGCGGCGCTTCCGTTATCCCCTAATTGAAGTGTACTGATCACGCATGCTGGCTGTGCCTCAAGTTTTGTAACGGCGGTCCGATAATTTATTTAAACACGGAGCAAATGGAGGATGCCATGAACAAAGAACATATGATTCAGGATCTGATGCGTGAAATCGAGATGGATTTTTCATTTGATCTGCGGCTGGGATTGATTGACCGGGATCGATTCAATGGCATCATGAAATCGGAAGCGGAGCAACTCCGGGAAAAGGGCTATGCCGAGATTGAAAGATTGTTTCTCCGGGTGGCGGCATGATTTTTCAATAATCAAAATTTGATGTGGATTCAGGGCTGCGGGCGCAGCCCTTTTTTATGGCGCACGATCAGCGACCGCGTCTGGACAGGGCGGGGCCGGAAAGGGCGTTTTATTTAAAAATGGTCACTTGACATGGTATGGAATGCCTGATTCATCCACAATTTTATGTGGAATCTAAAATCGGCGTTCATAACATCATGATAAACCAATGGCTTATAGTTATGTTTTTGAATATAAAGGCTATTGCAAGATGATCGGAATTTAGTCAAATTATCATTCTTCCTTGTGTGCAGTGGACTTACCGCTTATTCAGACAACTTATGCACATACTTATCAACAGATTGTGTGGAAGATTCAAATGTCAATATAAACTTCCCCTGTTTTTCTGTTTAACGGCCCGCATCGGCAAAATAATTGCTGATTTCCGTCATGGCGGCATATTCGGTTGTGGCAATTCCGGCTTTCCTGAAATCCAGCGCGTCCGGAAAGCCGCTGGCGGCCTGGGCAAGCTTTTTCGCTTCCTGGCACCAGCCCTCCGCCCATCTGGCGGCGCTGCTGAAATCATCCATATCGAGCAGGCCGATGGCCTGTTGCGCCGCCTGCCAGAAGCCGTTACGGGACAGAGCGGCATGAATATGGGCGATTTCCTGCCGGTTTTTTTGCCGTATCGCTTCGGCAAGCGCTTCTGCATTGTCGGCAAGAACCCGCATCCGGATTTCCCCCATATGTTTTTCAACCACCGCCTTGATTGCTTCATAAGCCGGGGTAAAGCGATGGGTTGGGTGGATGGTGGCGGCAACGAAGGATTGCAGGGCGATCAGCGCGGCCAAGGCATGGCCGGCATTGCGTGCCTGCTTGATGATTTCCAGGCACTGGGCTTCGACGTTGTCCGGGTCAAGCAACAGGGTGATTTCGCCAGTGCGCTCGAACATATGTCTAGCCTTTGATAATCGTGATCAAATCGGCATTGTCGGCATTGTCGACCAGGATGCGTTTGACGCGATCCTGCCAGAACCGCCCGAATTCTCGCCGGTCTTCGGTGCTGGCGATGCCGGCCATGGTTTTTTGCATCAGATCTTTCATGCCGGATGAAGGGGGCACTAATTCAGGATGATAGGTGGTTTCCACGCTGGCCCCGGTGTCGATCCGGGTGAAACGAATGTCGCCGCCAATTCCGGCATTGAAGTGCAGCAGGTTGCGCCGGTCGAATTTTCCGCCAATGCCCTTGAATCCACCGGATTGGGCGGCCCCGGTGAACAGGCCGACAACATTGGCGATGACCCCGGTCACGCCGTCGGCCTGCCCGTCCCGAAATTCCACCTTGATCGTCCCTCGCACCGGCAATTCATTATCGTAAAGTTCCGCCAGCGCCTTGCGTGCCATCAGGTAAGCACCGGCCACCGTCGGGCAGGAATGCCCCGCCAGTTTCACCGCATCCAGGTAGCCGTATTCAATAATGCCATTTTCCGCTGCGCCGAGAAATTCGGCCAGCGGATCCTGTAAAGCGATTTTGGGCGCGTCGTTGTAAAAGCTCGGGGTGTTCATCATATTGAAGATGCTCCTGAAAAAATCATGAGGGGTTTTCCGCGGCGCCAGAACTTCCAGAGATCGGCTTGGGCGGCAGAAAAAGTTTGGACCCTGTTTTCCCCAAAAATAGTCAGCGATAAGCGGGTCAGCCGTCCACGTGACAGTGCCTGGCGCAAGGGATTGAACCAGCCGGTTTCGAGCATCAACATGTTTTCGCGCCAGCGGGGAAAGTCGCCATACAGGGCGGCGTTGCGCAGACTGTCGAGGATGATGAGGTGCTGGCCCGGCGCTGCCTGCTGCAGCCATTCTGCAGCAGTTTCCGTCGGCTTGGCATGGGGGGTGCCGGATGCGGCGGATAGACCGATGGACAAGGCATCCTCAGCCCAGACTTTGACATAGGGGGACGTGGTTTTGTCAGGCAGCATCCCGCCGCCCCAAGGCCAGATACTATTGACTGGCAGTACGCCACGCTGTTCCCGCGCGGCATTGACCGGGTGATCGTGCAGCAGCATCTGGATTTCGTTGAGGGTGCGGCGCCAGAATTTCCCATCCGGCCCGCCCGGCAGAAACTCGCGAATGTTCCTGCCGCTCACCGCTTCCAGCGGATAGGTCTCGATCAAGGCCGGGGATGCAAGCCGGATATGCCAGCGGCCGGGGCGTGAGGGGAAGAAAGTAAGGCCGTCGTCGGCGAAATGGCTGTTGAGCGCAGCGGCCAACTCGGCGGCCTCGCCGCTGGAAATTCCCAGTCCGTCCGCATCCATCAGCACCATCCGGTCCCGTTGCAGTTGCAGGTGTACTGGATCGGCCAACAGCCAGAAATCGTTACTCGGGCTGCCGCCTTCCGCCAGCAGGATGTAGGGTGCAGCCGGCCAGTCGTGCTGCTTTTCGACGCTGAACGCGCGGCACAACCAGTCCGTCCCGCCGCCACTCGCGCAGGGCTGCTGCCTGCCGCGCGTCAGCAAGGCATTCAGTGCTGGCAGGTGCAGAGCCTGCAACAAGTTTGGCGTGGCCGGGAAAAAGGGTGAAGAAAGGCCGGGTATCAGTAAATGGCAGTGCATTGTGAGGTTGATTGGAAAAAAGGCTACTGTTCATGGTTCCTTCCCCTTGCAAGGGGGAGGGTGGAAAGCCCGCGGCTGAAAATAGCCACGAAAAATTTTCACTTTTTTCAGTCTATCATCGGCCCGGTGAGCTGGCCAACCATTCCGGAAATAGGGCTTTTCCATGTTATTGACCGCCATAGCAGCCGAGCCTATAGTCTAAAGATACCTTGTGCGTTTCACATCGATGACATGTTCCGAAAACTTATTTCCGCCTTGCGCAAATCGCCGCCAGCATTGCTGGTTCTGGTGCTTGGCCTGGGTGTTGTGTTTGCCCTTTGGCAATACGCTGCAGGCAGGAGCGAGCAAAAGGCACGTGAGCAGTTCATTCTTCACGCCGGGGACGTGCAACACAGCATACGCGAGCGTCTTGCCACGCAGATCGATATTCTGCGCGGCGCCCAAGGCTTGTTTGCCGCTTCCGGAGAGGTGACGCGCGCCGAATGGCGGCGCTATGTCGGAGCGTTGAAGCTGGGACGTTTCCCCGGCGTTCAGGGGATAGGCTTCATCCGTTATGTGCCGGGTGCTGAAAAGACCGATTTCGAGCATCGCGTACAGCGCGATGCCAGCCTGGAATCGTCCGGCTATCCTGATTTTTCCATTTTCCCGGCGGGCAAGCGCGATGCCTATTACCCGGTGGAATATTTTGAGCCCGTTTCGCCCGGGCTGAAAGTGCTGGGGCTGGACCACGGCGCTTATGCGATAGGGCGAGAGGCCCTGGAGCGCGCACGGGACACCGGCCTGCCGGCTGCATCAGGGATGCTGGTGAGCGAGACGGATCGTGGGCATGAGCATGAGCCGCGTTTCATGTTGGTGCTGCCGGTCTATCGACAAGGCAAGCCTCAAACCACTGTCGAGGAGCGGCGCGCCGCGCTGCTCGGCTTCGTTTACGCGCGCCACACGGTGGGCGGACTGATTCACAATGCAATCGGCGCTACCCTGTTGCAGGAACTGAAATTCGAGGTTTTCGATGGCGGCGCCATAGGGCAGGCGGTTGGCGAACCGGACCATGCGCGCCTGCTTTACAGCACCGACGATGCAACCGCTTCCAGAACTGCTTTCCGTCCGCGCTTCAGTACCGAGTCGCGGCTGGAGGTGGCGGGGCGCGAGTGGGTCGTCCGTTTCTCCTCCATCCCCGATTCTCAGTTGGGCGCGCCGGATTCCACATTGTGGCTGATTTTTCTCGGTGGCATCCTGCTCAGTTTCGCGGCTTTTGCCATCATCCTGATTCTGTCTACCGAGCGCTGGCGAGAGGCGGAGGAAATGCGGCGGCAGAAATCGCTTATCTCCCAGGTGCTGGACGCCCTGCCCATCAATATTTTCATGAAGGACAAGGACTGGCGCTTCGTTATGGTCAACGAGCAGTGCGCCCGGCTTTTCGGTGTGCCGAAGGAAGCGGTTGTCGGCAAAAGCGACTTCGACGTGTTCCCGCAGGATGTGGCCCGCAGCCTGCGCGCCTACGATGAGGAAGTACGTGCTGCGAACGGCATGGTGATGCGGGAAGAAAAACTGGTTAGCGGCGGAAAGGAAGTCTTTGCCCTGGCCGGAAAAACCATGATTACCCTCGCCGGTAACGAAGAGCCTCTTCTGCTGGGATTTTCCATCGACATCACCGAGCGCAAGAGAATGGAAAGTGCCTTGCGTGAAAGTGAGGAACGTTTCCGCAGCATTCTCGACAATTCACCCTCGGTGATTTTCGTCAAAGACCTGGAAGGACGCTATCTGCTTGCAAACCGCGAGCATGCCCGGCTGGTCGGCATCGACAATGCGAAGATCGTCGGCAAGACCGATTACGATTGTTTCCCGAAAAAATCGGCTGACAGCTATCGGGAAAACGACCGGCAGGTGCTGGCGAGCGGCTCGGCGACCGAGTTCGAGGAGTCTGTGCCGCAGGGCGATGATCTGCATACCTATCTTTCGGTGAAATTTCCGCTGCGCAACGCGAACGGCGAGCCTTATGCGATATGCGGCATATCCACCGACATTACCTCTCGTCTGCGCCTGGAGCGCGAAGCTGCCAAGGCTCATGCCAACCAGCTTAGCCGTGCGCTGACCGATGCGGTGGGAGAGGGGCTTGTCGGCGTGGATATGTGGCATCAGATCGTTTTTGCCAATCCCAAGGCACAGGCGCTTCTGGGCGTCGATGAGGCGGACATGCTGGGCAAGAAGCTGGGCGATGTCATTCGCGCGGCGACGGCGGAAGGAGATTTGCTTACCGATACCACTTGTCCGGCATGGGCAAGGGTTGCCGGAGGGCAGATATTTCAGACCGACGACTGGTCGTTCAGCCGGAGTGACGGTAGCAGGTTCCCGGCTGGCGCGGTGATCGCGCCCATTTTCGACAATGGCTATGTCACGGGATCGGTGCTGTCGTTTCAGGATATCACTCGGCGCAAGCGTGTCGAGGCTGCCTTGGCCAGGTCGGAGCACCAGCAGAAGGCATTTCTCGACAATTTGCCCGAATTCGCCTGGTTCAAGGACAGCGACGGTCGTTACGTGATGGTGAACGAGGCTGTCGGCAAGGCATGCGGCGTTGCACCGGAAGAGATGGTGGGCAAAACCGACTTCGAATTCTGGCCGCAGGAACTGGCTGAAGCTTACCGCGCCGATGACCGTGCAGTGATGGCGAGCGGCGAGCAAAAGTGTGTCGAGGAGCCGTTTGAGGACAGGGATGGAACTCGAACCTGGATTGAAACAGTCAAGTCGCCGGTTTATGACGAAGACGGCAGGATCATCGGCACCGTGGGCTCTGCGCGCAACATCACCGAGCGCAAGCGGGCGGAGGAGGAGCTGATGCGCCATGTCGCGGAACTGGCACGGATGAACGCCGAGCTTGACGAATTTACCTATGTTGCCAGCCACGATCTGCAGGAGCCGTTGCGCAAGCTGGTTGCCTTCAGTGACTGGCTGCGGCGCGACCTGGGCGAGGATTTGCCGGAACGTGCGGCCAGGGATGTCGAATTCATCACCGATGCAGCCAACCGGATGCAGTCGCTGGTGCGGGATTTGCTGACATTGTCACGCACCGGCAAAACCTCCATGGTGCGGGAATGTATCGAGTTGGACGATACGGTGGATCGCGCTCTGAATGCATTGGCATTGCGCATTCAGGATAGCGGTGCGGAAATTGTCCGCGACCCGTTGCCGCAAGTTTGGGGTGACCCAACCTTGCTTACTCAGCTCTACCAAAACCTGATCAGCAACGCGATAAAATTCGTGGATCATCCGCCTCCACGTATTTATTTGACAGCCGAGCACCTGAATGGGGAATGGGTGTTCGGAGTGAAAGATAGCGGCATCGGCATCAAGCCGGAGTATGCCAAGGAGATATTCAAGCCCTTCAAGCGGCTACACGGCAGAGGGGAATATGAGGGCTCTGGTATCGGACTCGCGGTGTGCCGCAAGGTGATAGAGCGTCACAAAGGCCGTATTTGGGTCGAATCCGAGGAAGGGTTTGGGGCGCATTTTAAATTTGTGCTGCAAGCCCAGTAAGGTAAGGGGGTTGAAAGCCGATTGATGGCAAAAAATGGGCTGATTGGGGATGGTGAAAATCATGAAAATAAATCGGGCTGCTGAAATTTTGCTGGTGGAAGACGATGCGGGGGATCAGGAGTTGTTCCGGCGCGCGCTGTTGAGCAACATGGTTAAAAAAAATCTCCATGTGGTGAAGGATGGCGAGGAGGCGCTGGATTATCTTTATCGCCGTGGCAGCTATGCCAAGGCGCAGAAGTATCCGATGCCCGACCTGATTTTGCTGGATCTGAATCTGCCTCGGCTCGATGGACGGCAATTTTTGTCCAACATCAAGGCCGATCCGAAATTGCACCGCATTCCGGCGGTGGTGTTAACTACCTCGCAGCAGGAAAAGGACATCGCGCAAAGCTACGATGCCGGGGCCAACTCCTATGTGGTCAAGCCGGCGACTGTCGAACAGATCATGAGGCTGGTGAATGTGTTGGTAGCCTACTGGTTCGAAGTGGTTCAGCTTCCTTCTTTGGATATCTGACTATGGGAACAACCCACTTGCACGTGATGGCGCTTGACGACGATGAGGCCGATATCGAACTGTTGCGCCGTTATTTCGAAATGTTGCCACAGTATGAGGTTGACCTGGTCGCATTGAGCCAGCCCGGAGATTTGCTCGAGCGGATTGATACAGAAGAAGTGGATGTCGTTTTCCTCGACTACATGCTGGGCAAGACCACCGGACTGGAGGTTTTGCAGCAGTTGCGCACAGCGGGCAACATTACTCCGGTGATCATGCTTACCGGCCAGGGCGATGAACAACTGGCCGTCAAATTGATGAGGGCCGGCGCAACCGATTATCTGGGCAAGGCGCGCTTGTCGCCGGAAAATCTCAGCCAGGTGCTGCGTAATGCCATACGAATCGGCCAACTGGAACGGCAGGCCGTGTTGGCGGAAGAAAAGCTTCGTCTTGCCGCCAAGGTGTTCGACAATGCTCTCGAAGGCGTCGTGGTGACCAATGCGGAGGCGCGCATCGTTTCAGTCAACCCCGCGTTCACTGCCATTACGGGATATAGCGAGGATGAGGTGCTGGGGAAGAACCCCAGTATCCTGTGTTCTGGTTTCCAGGATAAGGGGTTCTACCAGAACATGTGGGAGGAATTGCTGACCACCGGCCAGTGGAAGGGGGAGATATGGAATACCTCCAAGTCCGGCAATACCTTTCTGATGTGGCAGACTATTTCCGCAGTGAAGAACGACGAAGGCCGGGTCACCCATTTTGTTTCGGTATTTTCCGATATCACCGAGCGCAAACAGCGCGAAGATAAAATCCGTTACCAGGCTTATCATGATGTACTGACAAATCTGCCTAATCGTCGCCTGTTCCATGACCGGCTTGCCACGGCACTGCTTCAGGCGCGGCGTGAAGGCGAAATGCTGGCGGTGATGTTTCTCGACCTCGATCATTTCAAACAGGTTAACGATACACTGGGCCACGATGTCGGCGACCTGCTTTTGCAGGAGGTTGCTGAACGCTTGAAGAAATGCATCCGTCAGGGAGATACGCTTTCCCGCTTTGGCGGCGATGAGTTTGTCCTGCTTTTGCCCAAGATCAAATCGGTGCGCAACCCATTGATGCTTGCCGAAAAAATCATCAATGTTTTCGGCGCGCCGGTGATCCTCTCCGGACGGGAATTGGACGCCAAAGTCAGCATCGGAATCAGTTTATTCCCGAAAGACGGTGACGAGCCTGGCGCACTGGTCAAAAAAGCGGACGAGGCCATGTATCTGGCCAAACAGAAAGGCCGGAACAATTTCCACCTGGCGGGGAATGCGTTGTAAGCGGTCAGTTGAGCGGCTATGCTGCGGTGTGATTCTGACAACTAATAGCTGAATGCTGCTTTTAATGGCAAACTAACGGTTTTTCCCGGCCTTATCCCTAGTGTCCCCTTTCGAACTTTTTGTCGGTCTTCGCTATACCCGCGCCAAACGGCGCAACCATTTCATTTCCTTTATCTCCCTGGTTTCCATGCTGGGCATCGCGCTTGGCGTGGCCGCACTGATCGTGGTGCTTTCCGTGATGAACGGGTTCCAGAAGGAGCTGCGCACGCGCATCCTGGGCGTGGCGGCGCATGCCCAGATCACCGGTGCGAACAATACCCTGGCAGACTGGCGGGGCGTTGCCGCGGTGGCGGAAAAGAACCCCGAGGTGATCGGCTCGGCGCCTTACATCATGGCGCAGGGATTGCTCTCCCATGACCAGATCGTGCAGGGATCGGTGGTGCGCGGCATTCTGCCGGAGTGGGAAACGCGGGTGTCAGATCTGGGCGGCAAGATGAAAGTCGGGCGACTGGAGAATCTGCGCGCCGGGGCGTTCAGCATTGTGCTGGGGGCAGAACTGGCGCGGACCCTGTCTGTGTCGGTGGGCGACAAGGTGGTGCTGATCGCGCCGCAGGGGCGCGTCACTCCGGCCGGCATCATGCCGCGGGTGAAGCAGTTTACCGTGGCGGGTATTTTCGAGGCCGGCATGTACGAATACGATGCCGGGCTGGCGCTGATTCACATGGAGGATGCCGCCAAACTGTACAGCATGGGCAGCCGTGTTTCCGGCGTGCGGCTGAAGCTTGCGGACATGTACCGCGCGCCGCTGGTGGCGCGCGAACTTTCCGCCCGTTTTGGCGATGATATTTATATCAGCGACTGGACGCGGCAGCATGCCAATTTCTTCCGCGCGATCCAGATCGAAAAGAACGTGATGTTCATCATCCTGCTGCTGATCGTGGCGGTGGCGGCGTTCAACATCGTTTCCACTCTGGTGATGGCGGTCACCGACAAGCAGGCCGACATCGCCATTCTGCGTACGCTCGGCGCTTCGCCTGCGAGCATCATGAAAATATTCATCGTCCAGGGCACCCTGATCGGGGTGATCGGCACGCTGATTGGCGTGGTTGTAGGCGTAGTGCTGGCACTGAATGTCGATGTGGTGGTGCCGGCCATCGAGCATCTGTTCGGCGTTCACTTCCTGGCCAAGGATGTGTATTACATCAGCGAACTGCCTTCCGACCTGCAAAGCCGCGATGTCGGGGTGATTGCGTCCGTATCCTTCGTGCTTACCCTGCTGGCCACGCTCTACCCCAGCTGGCGTGCTTCCAAGACCAATCCGGCGGAGGCGTTGCGTTATGAATAGCGTGCTTTCCTGCACCAATCTGCACAAGGTTTTCCACCAGGGCAAGGTCGAGGTGCCGGTGCTGCTCGGAGTCAACTTTGAAGTCGCGCAAGGCGAGCGTGTGGCGATCGTCGGTACCTCCGGTTCCGGCAAGAGCACACTGCTGCACTTGCTGGGAGGGCTGGACGAGGTCACCTCGGGCGAGGTCAGCATCATGGGACGAAACGTCCATGATCTGGGTGAAGCCGAACGCAGCAGGCTGCGCAACCAGTCACTCGGTTTCGTTTATCAGTTTCACCATCTTTTGCCGGAATTTTCCGCGCTGGAAAACGTCGCCATGCCGCTGCTGATCCGGCGCATGAAACCGAATGCCGCCTATGCGCAGGCGGCTGAAATGCTGAAACAGGTCGGCTTGGGACACCGGCTTAACCATACTCCGGGCGAATTGTCCGGCGGAGAACGCCAGCGTGCCGCCGTGGCGCGTGCCTTGGTGACGCGCCCGGCCTGTGTGCTGGCGGACGAACCGACTGGCAATCTTGATCGCCATACCGCAGAAGGCGTGTTCGACCTGATGCTGGAATTGAACCGGGAGCTGGGCACCAGCTTCGTTATCGTCACCCACGACATGGAACTGGCGGCGCGGGCGCAGCGCGTGCTGCGTCTTGTGGACGGAGTCCTGAGCAGCGAGTTCTGAGTGGGATATGGGGTTTACTCGGTAACCGGAACCCCGCTTTTTTTGCCTTCGCCGCCACTCGACGATGACGTGAAGCCGCCACAACCCGCGTACCGCGAAATAGCCGCAGAAAGAAAGGATTGCCCCGAGAATGGGAACGCCGACCAGGAGGGGAGCGCCGAGCGATGAAATCCACTGGAAGAAGGCCGGCAGCCAGTCTGCCAGGCCCTCAGCCCGGAACTCGGTATAGAGATTGTGCATGCTGTTGCTTTTCCCGGTAATGAAAGCGCCGATTTTGTAGGCGACGAGATACAGGGGGACGAAGGTCAGCGGATTGGTGTACAGCGTGGTGAACACTGCGACCGGCAAGTTGACGCGAAACGCGATGGCGAAAACTGCCGCAAGCGCCATCTGCACCGGGCCGGGAATCAGGCCGGTGAACAGGCCCACCGCCACGCCGCCGGCGACGGAATGGCGGTTCAGGTGCCACAGGTTGGGGTGGTGCAGCACCGAACCGAACAGGCGCAGGTGACGGTGTCCCTTCATGCTGTGCGCGCTGGGCAGAAATTTTCTGAGGTATTTTCTCGGCATGATAAATAATAGGCGAGAATCGATGGGCGATGGAAAAGCCGGGCCGCCGCCATGACCCCTGAGCGCCTGTTGTCTCCCACCTGAATTATGCGCGGCAATATTATCGCCTTCGTTGTTGGCGTCTGGCTGCTGCAGCAGCAGGCGGCGCTGCCGCCCAATCTTGCCTGGGGTGGACTGCTGCCGTTGCTGTGGCTGGCGTTCAAATTCCTGCCTGACCGGTTTTCCTTCCTCCACTCGCTTCTCGTCAAACTGGCTTTATTCGGCCTTGGTTTTTTCTGGGCCGCCTTCATGGCGCAGTCGCGCCTCGCCGATGCGCTGCCTGCCGCCTGGGAGGGGCGCGATATTCAGATCGTCGGCGTGGTCGCTGCTTTGCCGGCGACGAATGAGCGCGGCATGCGCTTCGAATTCGACGTCGAACGGGTAAAAACCCCTGAAGCGACGGTGCCCCGCCACATCCAGCTTGCGGCCTACAGCAGCGGTTTCGGCAAGGAAACGGCAGGGTCCGTGCCGCCGGATTTTCACGCCGGCGAGCGCTGGCAGTTGACGGTGCGCCTCAAGCGTCCGCACGGCAACGCCAATCCGAACGGTTTCGACTACGAGGCGTGGCTGCTGGAGCGCAATATCCGCGCTACCGGCTACATCCGGCAGGATGAGGGAAACCGCCGTCTTGCGGAACGCGTCTATCGCCCCGCCTACCTCGTCGAAATGCTGCGCGAGCGGGTGGCGAAGCGGTTTCAGGAGGTGCTGGGCGAGCGGCCCTACAGCGGTGTGCTGAAAGCGCTGGCAGTGGGCGAACAGAACGCGATTTCCCCGGATCAATGGAAGGTATTCCTGCGTACCGGCGTGAATCATCTCATGTCGATCTCCGGCCTTCACGTGACCATGATTTCCAGCCTGGCTTTCGCCTTGGTGTATGGCCTGTGGCGCCGTTGCCTGTCCTGCACGCTACGCCTGCCGGCGCGCAAGGCGGCGGCTGTGGCGGGCGCGCTGGCGGCGTTGCTGTATGCGTTATTGTCGGGCTTCGGTGTGCCGACCCAGCGCACGCTTTACATGCTGTCGGTGGTGGCGATCGCGTTATGGATGGGGCGTGCCAGTTCGGCTTCATCGGTGCTTGCGCTGGCATTGCTGGCGGTGCTGCTGCCCGATCCATGGGCCGTGTTCGCCCCTGGCTTCTGGCTGTCGTTCGGCGCGGTGGCGGCGATTCTTTATGTTGCCGTCGGCCGCCTTGGGCGACCGCACTGGCTGCGCGAGTGGGCCAACGTGCAGTGGGCGGTGACGCTGGGCCTGGTCCCGGCGCTGCTGCTGATGTTCCAGCAGGTGTCCATCGTTTCGCCGCTGGCCAACGCTTTCGCAATTCCCGTCATCAGTCTGGTGGTGGTGCCGCTGACTCTGGCCGGGGCAATTCTGCCGCTGGATCTGCCGCTGTTGCTGGCGCATCAGGTGATGGCGTGGTGCATGGCGCTGCTTGCGTGGTTGAGCCGGATGCCGGATGCGGTATGGCAGCAGCACGCACCGCCGGTGTGGACGGTGCTGATGGCGGCGATCGGCATCCTGTGGCTGCTGCTGCCGCGCGGCTTTCCGGCACGCTGGCTGGGCGTGGCGGGGCTCGCGCCGATGTTCCTGGTGTTGCCGCCGCAGCCCGAACCGGGCGCTTTGTGGCTTGCCGTGCTGGATGTGGGGCAGGGGCTGGCGGTGGTGGTGCAAACTCAAAACCATGCCCTGCTTTACGATACCGGCCCGCGCTTTACCGCCGATGCCGACAGCGGCAGCCGCATCGTGGTGCCCTATCTGCGCGCCGCCGGCATCAAGCGGCTCGACGGCCTGATCGTGACGCACGATGACAGCGACCACAGTGGCGGGGCTGTCTCTGTGCTGGATGCGGTGCCGGTCGGCTGGTTGGCCTCTTCGCTGCCTGCCGACAGTCCGATCCTGCCTCATGCCAGAAAGTCGCTGCCCTGTTTTGCCGGGCAGTCCTGGGAATGGGACGGGGTGCGCTTCGACATGCTGTATCCGTCCTGGGAGAGCTACGCCGACGAGCGCCTCAAGAACAACGCACGCGGCTGCACACTGAAAATCACCTCGCCCTATGGCAGCGTGCTGCTGCCCGCCGACATCGAGCGCGAATCGGAGGCGGAACTCCTCGCGCGCACCCCCGATGCTCTGCCGTCCACATTGCTGGTCGCGCCGCACCATGGCAGCAAGACCTCTTCCACCGAGGCGTTCATTCGCCAGGTCAATCCGTCCATCGTGATTTTTACATCCGGCTACCGCAACCACTTCGGCCATCCCAAACCGGAAGTGGTGGAACGCTACCGGGCGCTGGGCAGCCGGCTCTACCGTTCGGATCGGGACGGTGCGGTGCTGTTGCGCTTCGGGAAGAATGAGGGGGCTGCACTCCAGACCTGGCGGCAGGAGCGTCAACGTTACTGGCAGCAATAAGGTCTGCTATTATTCCCTCATGGTTTCCGTCAACACTTCACCCGCGCTGCCGACCGGCAGCGCCCAATCCGATTTCCGTTCCTGGCTGGATTCACTGTCCGTCGATTTTCGTCCAGAGGAGCAGGTGGTCATTTTGCGCGCCTGCGAGTTCGTTCAGCCGCATTATGCCGATGAGCCGGACGTCATGCGCCATGTGCTGGGCACGGCAGCCATTCTGTCGCACCAGAACATGGATCATGAAAGTGTCGTGGCCGCGATTCTTGACGGGGTGGCGGAGCGTGATCCGGATTGGGCTGCCAAAGTAGCGGAAGCCTTCGGCGAGGGCGTCGTCCATCTGGTCGATGGCGTTTCCCGGATGAACCAGATCCGCGAATATGCGGCTCCCGAAGGCGAGGGCAAGCGCGGGCAGGGTGCCCATATCGAGTCGTTGCGCAAGATGTTGCTGGCGATGGTGGAAGATATCCGGGTGGTGCTGATCAAGCTGGCCGAGCGCACCCAGGCGATGCGTGAACTGGCGCACAGCGATGACGAGGAAACCCGCCGTCGTGTGGCGCGGGAGGTGCAGGATATTTTCGCACCGCTGGCGAACCGGCTCGGGGTGTGGCAGGTGAAGTGGGAACTGGAGGACCTGTCGTTCCGCTACCTGGAACCGGAAATGTACAAAAAAATTGCCAAATTGCTGGATGAAAAACGTATCGGCCGCGAGCAGTACATTGCCGATGTGCGCGAGCAGTTGCGGCAGGAATTGCAGAAAAACGGTGTTGCCGCCGAGGTGTCCGGTCGTCCCAAGCACATCTACAGCATTTACAAAAAGATGAAGCGCAAGGGGGTGGATTTCAGTGAGCTCTATGACGTGCGCGCGGTGCGGGTGCTGGTGAATGATTTGAAGGACTGCTATGCCGCCCTGGGCGTGGTGCATAGCCTGTGGCAACCGATTCCGGGCGAATTCGACGATTACATTTCGCATCCCAAGGGCAACGATTACCGTTCCTTGCACACCGCCGTGGTCGGCCCGGAAGACAAGGCGCTGGAAGTGCAGATCCGTACCCATGACATGCACAAGCATGCCGAACTGGGCGTGGCCGCGCACTGGCGCTACAAGGAGGGCGGCAAGCAGGATGCCGGATTCGAGGAAAAGATTGCCTGGCTGCGCCAGATCATGGAATGGAAGGATGAAGTCCACGATGCCGGCGAACTGATGGAGCAGTTCAAGACCGGGCTGTTCCAGGATACGGTTTACATCCTCACCCCGCAGGGCAAGGTGGTGGCGCTAGCCAAGGGCGCCACGCCGGTGGATTTTGCCTACCACGTGCACACCGACCTTGGCGATCGCTGTCGCGGCGCCAAGGTGGATGGCAGCATCGTGCCGCTTACCTATCCATTGCAGAACGGACAGCGCGTCGAGATTATCACCGTAAAGCAGGGCGGCCCCTCGCGAGACTGGCTTAGCCCCGTTCTGGGCTACGTCAAGACTTCGCGCGCCAAGGCAAAAATTCGTCACTGGTTCAAGCACCAGCATTACGAGGAGAATGTCGCCCAAGGCCGGGAGGCGATGGAGAAGGAGGCGCACCGTCTCGGCCTGCCCTTACCCAATCTGGAAACACTGGCACAGAAAAATCGTTTCGCCAGACCCGAGGATCTGCTCGCCGCCATCGGACGGGGCGACGTCACCGCTCGCCAGGTGGTTGCGGCGGCGCAGGAAGAAACCGGTTTGAAGGGGGGCGAAGAAGAATGGCATCTGCCGGTGTCGCGCACGGGGCTGGGCCCTTCTTCATCCGGGGTGCTGGTTTACGGCGAGGGCGGGTTGCTCACGCTGATTGCCAAATGCTGCAAACCGGTGCCGCCGGATGCTATCGTCGGTTTTGTCACGCGCGGCAGAGGCGTGGCGATTCATCGTCAGGATTGCCCGAATATCCTGCATTTGGACGAGAGCCGGCACGACCGGCTGCTTGCCGCCAGTTGGGGGGCGACTGGCAGCGGCTATTACGAGGTGGATATCGAGATTGAGGCAAACGACCGCCAAGGGCTGTTGCGCGATATTTCCGAAGTGATGACCCGCGAGAAAATCAATGTCGTGGCAGCGAGCACCCTGAGCCGCGGCCTTCAGGCCGGGATGCGCTTTACCGTGCAAGTCGCCGACCTCGATCAACTGAGACACACCCTTGCGTTGATCCAGGAAGTACCCGGCGTCGCTTGGGCACAGCGCCGGAATTATTGAATTCCGTTGCGTCACCGCGTTTTTCCGCCTGGATTCGGCGGCTCGGCGGACGTCATTTGAATTGTTGCGAGAATTGGGTATAATCCGCTTTCTTTAGGCGCGTAGCTCAGCTGGTTAGAGCACCACCTTGACATGGTGGGGGTCGTTGGTTCGAGTCCAATCGCGCCTACCAGATTCTTTACTGAAGTGCGGCCATGCCGCACTTTTGTTTTTGGTAGGGTTGTTATGCCTGTTATTCGCTTACCCGATGGTTCCGAGCGCAAGTTCGATCAGCCGGTGACGGTAGCCGAAGTGGCCGCCAGCATCGGCGCAGGTCTTGCTCGTGCAGCGCTGGCCGGCAAGGTCGATGGCCGGCTGGTGGATACGTCCCATCGCATCGAATCCGATGTCGATCTCGCCATCATTACCGACCGGGATCCGGAAGGGCTGGAAGTGATCCGCCATTCCACTGCCCACTTGTTGGCGCAGGCTGTGAAGCAGTTGTTCCCGGAAGCCCAGGTCACCATCGGCCCGGTAATCGAAGACGGCTTTTTCTACGATTTCTCCTACAAGCGCCCATTCACTCCCGAAGACCTCCTGGCCATCGAGAAGAAGATGGGGGAACTCGTCAAGGCGGATTCCAGAATCGAGCGCAAGGTAGTGCCGCGTTCCGACGCGATCAATTTCTTCAAAGGCCTGGGCGAGCACTACAAGGCCCAGATCATCGAGTCCATCCCCAACGATCAAGATGTGTCGCTGTATACCCAGGGTGAATTCACCGATCTGTGCCGCGGCCCGCATGTGCCGTCCACTGCCAAGCTGAAAGTATTCAAGCTGATGAAGGTGGCGGGCGCCTACTGGCGCGGCGATTCGAAGAACGAAATGCTGACGCGCATCTACGGCACTGCCTGGGCAAAAAAGGAAGATCAGGAAGCCTATCTGCACCGCCTGGAAGAGGCCGAAAAGCGCGACCACCGCAAGATCGGCAAGCTGCTGGACCTGTTTCACACTCAGGAAGAGGCGCCGGGCATGGTGTTCTGGCACCCCAACGGCTGGACGCTGTACCAGATCGTCGAGCAGTACATGCGCGGCGTGTTCCGCGACAACGGCTATCTGGAAATCCGCACGCCGCAGGTGGTGGATCGTTCGCTCTGGGAAAAATCCGGCCACTGGGACAAGTTCCAGGCGATGATGTTCACCACCCATTCGGAAAACCGCGACTACGCGGTCAAGCCGATGAACTGCCCGTGCCATATCCAGGTGTTCAACCAGGGCTTGAAGAGCTACCGCGATCTGCCGCTGCGCCTGGCCGAGTTCGGTTCCTGCCACCGCAATGAGCCGTCCGGCACGCTGGCAGGCATCATGCGGGTGCGCAACTTTACCCAGGACGATGCCCACATTTTTTGCACCGAAGCGCAGATACAGGATGAAGTGGCGACTTTCATCGATTTGCTGCAAAAGGTGTATGCCGAATTCGGTTTCACCGATATCGTTGTCAAGCTTTCCACCCGCCCGGAGCAGCGCGTTGGCTCGGATGAGGTGTGGGACAAGGCCGAGGCCGCGCTGGAAACCGCACTCAAGCGCAAAGGGCTGGCGTTTGAGTTGCAGCCGGGCGAGGGTGCGTTCTACGGGCCGAAAATCGAATTCTCCCTGCGCGACTGTTTAAGTCGTGTCTGGCAGTGCGGCACTATTCAGGTGGATTTTTCCATGCCCGGACGTCTGGATGCGACTTATATCGCCGAGGACAACTCCAGGCAGACGCCGGTAATGCTGCATCGCGCTATCCTCGGATCGCTGGAACGCTTCATCGGCATCCTGATAGAGCATCACGCCGGCGCCTTCCCGATGTGGCTGTCGCCCTTGCAGGTGGTGGTGATGAACATCACCGACGCGCAGGCGGATTATGCGCGCGAGGTGGTGGCCGAACTCAGGAAAAACGGCCTGCGCGCCGAACCGGACTTGAGAAATGAGAAAATAACCTATAAAATACGGGAACATAGTTTACAAAGGCTGCCTTACCTGCTGATTGTGGGTGATAAAGAGGTGGCTTCGAAACAGGTTGCCGTGCGTACCCGCAAAGGCGAAGACCTTGGCCAGATGCCGCTGCCAGCATTGATTGAGCGGCTCAAGGGCGAGGTTGCCGAGAGGGTAGTCGCGGCTTAATTTTTTTGACTTGGAGGTTTTGCTATCGCTCAGGAAAAGGAATCACGAATCAACGGTGAGATCACCGCACCCGAGGTTCGTTTGGTTGGTTTGGAAGGTGAACCGTTGGGCATTGTTAGCCTGGCCGTGGCCATGAATATGGCGGAAGAGGTTGAGGTCGATCTGGTCGAAATCGCCCCGCAAGCCCAGCCGCCGGTGTGCCGTTTGATGGATTACGGCAAGTTCAAATACCGTGAAAGCAAGAAACAGCACGAAGCCAAGCTGAAGCAGATACAGATCAAGGTCAAGGAAGTGAAGTTTCGTCCGGGAACGGATGAAGGTGACTATCAGATCAAGTTGCGCAATCTGATCCGTTTCCTGGAAGAGGGCGACAAGTGCAAGATCACGTTGCGGTTCCGCGGTCGTGAGATGGCGCATCAGGAGATCGGCTTGCGGCTCCTCAAGCGCATTGAGGCTGATCTGATGGAGCATGGCACGGTTGAGCAGTTTCCGAAGATGGAAGGCCGCCAGATGGTGATGGTGTTGTCGCCGAAGAAGAAGTAAAGGTAGTAAAGTAGTGCAAAACAAGTGGTGTCCAGGCTACCAAGTTTCCCCGCAGGGGAGCGCCTGGCGTCAAGCTAAAATAGTGGAGTTATTATGCCTAAGATGAAAACCAAGAGCGGCGCCAAAAAGCGCTTCAAGTCTCTGGGTGGCGGCGGTATCAAGCGCACCCATTCTCACCTGCGTCACATCCTGACCAAAAAAACGACCAAGCGCAAGCGTCAACTGCGCGGTACCGCAATGGTTTGCGCGAACGACATCAAGTCGGTTCGTGCCATGATGCCTTACGCATAAGGGGACTGAAAAATGTCAAGAGTCAAACGGGGTGTAACGGCGCGCGCGCGCCACAAGAAAGTTCTGGAACAGGCCAAGGGTTTCCGCGGCCGCCGCAAGAATGTATACCGTATCGCCAAACAGGCGGTGATGAAGGCCGGGCAGTACGCATACCGCGACCGTCGTCAGAAGAAGCGCCAGTTCCGCGCACTGTGGATCGTCCGTATCAACGCGGCTGCCCGCGAGCTGGGCCTGACTTACAGCGTGTTCATGAACGGCATCAAGAAAGCCGCCATCGAGATCGACCGCAAAGTGTTGGCCGATCTGGCGGTGTTCGACAAGCCTGCTTTTGCGCACATTGTGGATCAGGTAAAAGCCCGCCTCGCTGCGTAACAAAATGGTGAAGAAAAAGGAGGCTGAAAGGCCTCCTTTTTTATTTGAAGTGGTTTCATTGTAGGGTGCGCCATGCGCACCTGTTTCCGGTGCGCATGGCGCACCCTGCGAAAACACATGCAGAATCCAGACGAAATACTGAAAGAAGCGCAAGCCGCATTCGCTGACGCCGACAATTCTGCCGACCTGGAGCAGGTCAAGGCGCGCTATCTGGGCAAGAGCGGCGCACTCACCGAGCAGCTCAAACAGCTTGGAAAAATGCCGCCGGAAGAGCGCCGGGAAGCAGGCGCCCGCATCAATCAGGTCAAGGGTCAGATCGAGCTGGCGCTGAAAGAGCGTCGTGAGGCGATTCAGGAGCGCCAATTGCAGCAGCAGCTGGCGCAGGAAGCGCTGGATGTCACCTTGCCTGGTCGAGGCATGGGAGTCGGCGGCTTTCACCCGGTGACGCGCACCCTCAGGCGCATCGAGGCGCTGTTTCATTCCATCGGTTTCGATGTCGCCGAAGGGCCGGAAATCGAAAGCGATTTCTACAACTTCACCGCACTCAACATCCCCGAAAATCATCCCGCCCGCGCCATGCACGATACCTTTTACGTGGACGACAAGCATGTGCTGCGCACCCATACCTCGCCGGTGCAGGTGCGCTACATGCAGGAGCATCAGCCGCCGTTGAAGGTTATCGCACCGGGCCGGGTTTATCGCTGCGATTCCGATGTGACGCATACCCCGATGTTCCATCAGGTTGAAGGCTTGTGGGTGGACGAGCGGGTAAGTTTTGCCGAACTCAAGGGCGTGCTGGCTGATTTCATGCAACGCTTTTTCGAGCGCGACGACCTCAAGGTGCGTTTCCGCCCCTCGTTTTTTCCGTTTACCGAACCCTCTGCGGAGATGGATATCGGTTGCGTCATGTGCGGCGGTGCCGGTTGCCGCGTGTGCAGCCACACCGGCTGGCTTGAAGTGCTGGGCTGCGGCATGGTGCATCCCAACGTGCTTGGGCATGTCAAGGTGGACAGCGAAAAATATCTGGGCTTCGCCTTCGGGCTGGGCGTCGAGCGCCTGGCGATGCTGCGCTATGGCGTGAACGATCTGAGGTTATTCTTCGAGAATGATTTGCGCTTTCTGAAACAATTCAACTGAACGCAAGAAATGAAATTTTCCGAAAACTGGCTGCGTACATACGTTAATCCCGACCTGGACAGCGACCAGCTCGCCCATCAATTGACCATGGCCGGGCTTGAAGTGGAGGCGCTGGAATCGGTTGCCCCGGCTTTCGACAAGGTGGTGGTGGGCGAGGTGCTGTCGCTGAAAAAACATCCCGATGCCGACCGGCTGAATATCTGCCGGGTCAGCACAGGCGCCGGCGAGCCGCTGCAAATAGTATGCGGTGCCGCCAACGTCCGCGCCGGCGCGAAAGTGCCGTGCGCTCTGGTTGGCGCCAATTTGCCGAAGATCTCGATCAAGCAGGCCAAGGTACGTGGCGTCGAGTCGTTCGGCATGTTGTGTTCGGAAACGGAACTCGGGCTGGCAGAAGAGAGCAGCGGCTTGCTGCTGTTGCCATCCGATGCGCCGGTCGGCCAGTCGATTCGCGAATATCTCGGCCTCGACGACAGGCTGTTCACCCTGAAGCTCACGCCCAACCGTAGCGATTGCCTTTCTGTCGTCGGCGTGGCGCGCGAAGTTGCAGCGGTGACCGGTGCAGCCCTGAATTTGCCGCAAGCCGTTGCAGTTCCTGCAACAATTCCGGAAAAACTGGCCGTCAAGGTGAAAGATACTGCTGCTTGCCCACGCTACTGCGGCCGGGTGGTGCGCGGTCTCAACCCGGCGTCGGCAACGCCGGAATGGATGGCGCAACGGCTGAAAAGAAGCGGGTTGCGTCCGATCGGTGCCATTGTCGACGTGACCAATTACATCCTGCTGGAACTCGGTCAGCCCCTGCATGCCTTTGATCTGGCAAAAGTCCATGGCGCCATCATGGTACGCTTCGCCTGCCCCGGCGAACAACTTGAACTGCTCAATCAACAGGCAGTGGTGCTGGACGCGGATATGCTGGTGATCGGCGATGATGCCCGGGCGCTGGCGCTGGCGGGCATCATGGGTGGCCAGACGAGCGCGGTTTCGGACGCCACCGTCGATATTTTCCTCGAGAGCGCGTTTTTCAGCCCCGACGCCATCGCCGGCAAGGCGCGCCGCTTGAACTTGTCCACCGATTCCTCTTACCGCTTCGAGCGCGGCGTCGATTTCGCCGAGACGCGCACCGCCATCGAACGGGCGACACAATTGCTGCTGGAAATTTGCGGTGGCGCGGCGGGGGAAATTACCGAGGTAATAGCCGGTTTGCCCTTGCGTGCCCCGATCCGGCTACGGACTGCGCGTGTCAACCAGGTGCTCGGTATCGATCTGGGTTCTAGCCGGATCGCGGCGTTGCTCACCCGATTGAAATTCGTTTTTTCCGGGCAAGATGACATATTTCAGGTGACGCCACCCAGCTATCGCTTCGATTTAGCGATTGAAGCTGATCTGATAGAGGAAATAGCGCGACTCTACGGATATGAAAACATTCCCGCAGTGCCGCCTGGCGGTAGCCTGAATATGCTGCCGCAGTCCGAGACGGTGCGGGGCAGGGACGCGCTGATGGCGCTGCTGGCCGCACGCGATTACCAGGAAGTGATTAATTACAGCTTTGTCGACGAAGCGTGGGAGCGCGATCTTGCCGGCAACGACAACCCGTTGCCGTTGAAAAACCCGATCGCCAGCCAGATGGGGGTGATGCGTTCGACGCTGTTCGGCGGCCTGATCGACAATCTGCGCTTCAACTTTAACCGCAAGCAGGAGCGTGTGCGCCTGTTCGAAATGGGGCGCTGCTTTCCTTGTGCCCGAGACATCTTCTCGCAGCCGGAAAAGCTGGCCGGCTTGTGCTACGGCAGCACTCAGCCTGAGCAATGGGGCGAACCCACTCGCACCGTGGATTTCTATGATGCCAAGGCGGACGTGGAAGCGCTGCTGTGGCCGGCGCCTGCCCGTTTCGAAGCCGCTTCTCATCCGGCTCTGCACCCTGGCCAGAGCGCAAAGGTGTGGCTGGAAGGCGAGTTTCTTGGCTGGATCGGCACGCTGCACCCGAAGTGGCAGCAGAAATATGAGCTGCCAACCGCGCCGGTATTGTTCGAGCTGGATATGATTACATTGTTGCGTGGCAGGATTCCCGCATTTTCCGGGATATCCAGGTTCCCGGTGGTGCGCCGCGATATTGCCGTGGTGGTGGATGAAGATGTCAGCGTGCAGACGCTGCTTGACGGCATGAGTGAGCACTTGCCGAAGCGGGTAACCGAGCTCGCGCTGTTTGACGTATATAGAGGCAAAGGCATTGATTCTGGTAAAAAAAGTCTTGCATTCCGGGTGCTGATGCAAGATACTCAGCAGACTCTGACTGACGAAGAAGTGGACGCAGTGACCGCGCAACTCACCGAATTTTTGACTGCCCGCTTCGACGCGAAATTACGTAATTGAGGAGCAAGCATGACATTAACAAAAGCCGAACTTGCGGACATGCTGTTCGAAAAAGTGGGATTGAACAAACGGGAAGCCAAGGACATGGTGGAATCCTTTTTCGAAGAGATTCGCATGTCCCTGGAAAAGGGCGATGGGGTGAAACTGTCTGGCTTCGGTAATTTCGAACTGCGTGACAAGCCCGAGCGCCCCGGCCGTAATCCCAAAACCGGCGAGGAAATCCCCATCACCGCGCGGCGCGTGGTGACCTTTCATGCCAGCCAGAAGCTGAAAGCGTTGGTGGAAGAATCCTGCCAATTAGGGGCCGCAAATGGCGGAACTCGCAAGCAAGCCTGATTTACCGCCGATTCCGGCAAAGCGCTATTTCACTATCGGCGAGGTGAGCGAGCTGTGCGGGGTTAAACCGCACGTGTTGCGCTACTGGGAGCAGGAATTCACCCAGCTCAAGCCGGTGAAACGGCGCGGCAACCGCCGCTACTACCAGCACCACGAAGTGCTGCTGGTGCGCCGTATTCGTGATCTGCTGTACGAACAGGGTTTCACCATCAGCGGTGCACGCCACCGCTTGGAAGAAGGGGGCGGCGAGCGGGACGCGCCTGCAACAGTGGAGCCCATGCTCCCGGCTCCAGGCCACGGTATGGATTTGGCTCTGTTGCGACGGGAAATCAAGAGCGTGCTGGAACTGCTTCACATCTAGCCGATTTCCGATGTTTCGGCTATAATCACGCCTTTCGGGGCGTAGCGCAGCCTGGTAGCGTACTTGCATGGGGTGCAAGTGGTCGGAGGTTCAAATCCTCTCGCCCCGACCAGTATCCACGCGGGTTTCAGAGTTTTCTGGAATCCGCGTTTTTTATTTGCCATAGCAAGATTGTAGCTGCAGCAGCCCGATTTTCACCCCGACTTACACTCTAAAAAAATTTCTTTCGGCATGCTCGGCGATGTTTTCGCCGGGTGCTGCGTGAGCCAACCCGCTTTTACTGGCTGGGGATGGCGTCAAGCATGTTTTGATACTGGATGCGTCGTGGTTCCAGCGGGTCTAGTGCGCTAACTTTCTTCAGGCATTCCCTGGCTTCGCTCATCAGATTGTCGCTCTTCCCCTTTTTTTGCATGGCGAGGATCGTGGCATGGGTGAAGTTGAGCAGAATCTGCTTGTTATTCGGCAGCATCGTCTTGGCGTTGCGTAGCCACTGGATGGCTTCTTCCAGTTTGCCTTCCTTGGCGAGGGTTACCCCTTTGTTGTTGGTCTCGACAACTTCGCGCCGCGAAGTATCGATCATTTGCTGGGCATCATCCTCCATGCCGGCCTGGTCGAACATTTCCTTTACCTGGTCGATCAGCGCGTCGTTGTCGTGATTGTTTTTCACGACGGTTTGCAGCACGCTCTCAGCGGCTTCCTTGTCGCCTGCCTTGAAGAGGAATCCCGCAGCCTCGATTGCAACGTCCGCGGAAGCCAGGTTGGGGTCTTCCTGAATGATGGCGGACAATTCTTCGGCCACCTTGCGGGCGTTGATGGGATCGTCTGTCTTTTGATAGACCATGCCCTCCATCACCTTGGCGTGCAGGCTGGCCGCCTTGTCATCGAATTCCTTGTGGACGTCTTTCAGGAGTTGCAGTGCCTCGTTGGGGTTGTCTTTATCCGTGCAAATCTTGGCCAGGCCGAGGTGCGCGCCGGGCGTGTTCAGAATGGAATTCTCGCCGAGTTTTATGGTTTTCCGGTAGGCTTTTTCAGCAATATCCAGATCGCCACGCTTGTGCGCGATCTCGCCTAGCGTTTTTTGCCTGATCATCGAATTGGGGGAGGTTTCCGTGCAGCGCAACAGAATGCGCTGCGCTTCTTCCAGATCCCCCTGCTGCTGATAAGTCTTGACTAGCCAGTCGTGGGCTTCCATGTAGGTGCGATTTTCGTCGATGACTTCCTTGAGCAGCCGCTGCGCCGTTTCCATTTCGCCCAGGTGGAAGGCCACTTTGGCCAGCCCGGTTTTTGCCCAGGGGACATCGCGCACGGAAAGGATTTTTTCGAACAATTCCTTGGCCTTGTCGTAGCGGCCTATATCGAGCAGCAGGTTTGTTTTGATGCGCAATATTTCATTATTGGCCTTGCCCGAGCCCATCGCCTTATCGCAAAGGGAAAGTGCGGCGTTGAAATTCTTGGCGAAAATTGCCTTTTCAATATCGTGGAGCTCGGATTTCTTGGCGATCACCTTCTCCAGCCGGCTTCTTAAGGCGGCTTCATTAATCGGTTTGATGATGTAGTCGTCGGGCATGTACTCTGCGGCGCCGATCACCATGTCCGAGGTTTTTTCGGCGGTAACGATGACCCAGGCGGTGGCTGGGCCGATCAGGTGGCGGAATTTTGCCTCCTCGAGGACTTGCTGACCATTCTTCCCCGGCCCCAGATTGTAGTCGCACAGTACCGCATCGTACTTGTCGCTTTGCTCAAGGTAAGTAATGGCTTCTTTTGCGCTGGCGGCCACGCTGATATTCTTTGATCCGAATGTTTTCAGCATTTCTCGCAGCATTGCGCGCATTCCCTGGAAGTCGTCGACAATCAGGAAGCGCCGGTTTTCGAAAATGGAATCTGATGTAAACATGGTTGTTCGATCTTTGGTAATGCAGTTATGGAAGGCGAAGCACGAAGCAGCCGCCGCCGAATTTTCCGCCGTTCTCCAGGGCCATGGATCCGGTCTTCCCGCGGTGTTTGTGAAGTTTGGCGACCATGGACGTGAAGAACAGCCCGAGCCCGGTACTGCCGGAAGCGAAATTCACTCCCTTGTTGACCGCATTGCCCGTATCCAACATGCTGGCGGAATAGCCGGTGCCGTTGTCCTCAACCCGGATGACCAGATAGCCGTCCTCGTTTGTTATGAACAGCCTCAGTTTGTCGTGCGTATAACGCATGGCATTGTTAAGGGCGTGGGAGGTGACTCCGGAAACCAGTTCGCGGTCGAAATACCAGGTCATATTTTTGTCATAATCCAGTTCCAGGGTGACGCCGAGATCGTCGAGTAAGGTCTGGTTGTGCATGACGATCTCGCTGACGAATTCGTCGATGGAGTTCTCTGTCATTTCGAATGGATAGAATTCGTTGCCGACCTTGTAAATGGCCAGCATCTGTACCAGGTTGTTGTTGACGCGCTTGACCTCGTACAGCATCGGGGCTACCTTATTCTTGAGGTTTTCGTCGAGTACCGTGTGATAGCTTTCCAGAAAATTGATGAGGACGCTGAGCGAATTCTTCATGTCGTGCATCGCGGAAGCGAAAAAAGCCGTAATGTTCGGCTGCGTTTCTTGATTGTCCATGATGGGAATCCTTATACGGGCTGCGCCTAGTTGTTGTTAATATTAACATCCTGCACTAAACATAGCATATTACCTTACTGCAAGGCTCCGTACCATAATCGGTTCCAATATCCGGATGAGGGCTGGCCTGATTTTTCGAAAATAGTTGCCACAGTCCATTTTGTGGTTCCGGCGGGTAAAAAAACGCTATAATGCCAGCGTTGTAGCCTTGCAAAGCGCTACAACAGGACGGCACGGTTTTTTTATTTTTAACTGCGTTTTCCGAAACACGGCTGCCGCTCGCCGGAGGTCGAACCTTTCGTTCCGACCAATTTTATGTGAAGTTGGCGCATGTGCTCTACTTCGGATTTTTTGTGTCAACCGTGAATGCCAACGATGCGGATTTTGTTGAGTAATGATGACGGTTATTTTGCCCCTGGCTTGGCCTGTCTCGCCGAAACCCTTTCTTTCCTGGCCGATATCACCGTAGTCGCCCCCGAGCGCGACCGCAGCGGCGCCAGCAATTCGCTTACCCTCGACCGGCCGCTTACGCTGCGCCGCGCCCACAGCGGTTATTACTATGTTAATGGTACCCCCACCGATTGTGTCCATCTGGCGGTTACCGGTATGCTGGATCATCTGCCGGACATGGTGATTTCGGGTATCAACCACGGCGCCAACATGGGCGACGACACCATTTACTCCGGCACGGTGGCGGCGGCAACCGAAGGCTATTTGCTGGGCGTTCCCTCCATCGCGGTGTCGCTGGTGAGCAAGGGCGCCGGCAACTACGCCAGTGCTGCACGGGTAGTCGCCGATATCGTCCGGCGCCATCAGGAGCAGCCATTTGCGCATCCGGTGCTGTTGAATGTCAATGTGCCCGATTTGCCTTATGAAGAACTGCAGGGGAGCGAAATTACGCGGCTGGGCAGGCGTCACAAGGCCGAACCGGTGGTAAAATCAGAAAATCCGCGCGGCGAAACCGTGTATTGGGTGGGTGCTGCCGGCACTGCGCAGGATGCCGGGGCCGGCACGGATTTCGATGCCGTGGCGCGCGGCAAGATTTCGGTGACGCCGTTGCAGATCGACTTGACGCATTACCGGCAAATGGAATCCATCCAGGGATGGCTGAATCTTGAAAAAAATATTTAACCGGGGGCGAAGAAATTAAAATGCGTAGCCAAATATCACGTACCACCCGGCGGGTGACTTGCCATAACCCGACCATCCCTTGTTTTTGCGAGTTGGGCGACAAGCCGCCCATCCCTGCCTGCCCCGTTTCTTCTGCGCCCTTTGCGGTGAAACGCTGTTTTTAGGTCGATGTCATGAGCAAACTCAGCGGCATCGGCATGACTTCGCAGCGCACCCGCTCACGTTTTGTGGAGCGCCTGCGCAGCCAGGGCATCAAGGACGAAGTGGTGCTAGAAGCGATGGGGTCGATCCCCCGTCATATTTTCGTCGACGAGGCGCTGGCCAGCCGCGCCTATGACGACTGCTCCCTGCCGATCGGTTTCAACCAGACCATTTCCAATCCCCATACCGTCGCGCGCATGACCGAGCTGTTGCGCGGCGGCAAAACTCTTGGCCGGGTACTCGAAATCGGCACCGGCTGTGGCTATCAGACCGCCGTGCTGTCGCGCCTGGCGCAGGAGGTGTATTCCATTGAACGGATCGCGCCGTTGCTGACCAAGGCGCGTGGGCATCTGCGCGAGATTCGCGCTGCCAACGTCAAGGTCAAACATGCCGACGGCTCGATGGGGTTGGCGGAACTGGGGCCGTTCGACGGCATCATCATGACCGCCGCCGCCACCCATGTGCCGGAGGCACTGCTGGCGCAACTGGCGCAGGGCGGACGCATGGTGTTCCCGATAGGTACCGGCGAGCAGCGTCTTTGCCTGATCGAGCATACTGCCCAGGAATATCGCCAGACCACGCTGGAAGCGGTGAAATTTGTGCCTTTGTTGCCGGGGCTGGCGTGATGGGATACGACCGCATGCGCGTACGGTTGAGCCTTTTGGTTCCCATGCTTGCCTTGTTGTTGGGCGGCTGCACGTCGATGAACACTTCCGCACCGGTGATCGAACGCGCGTCGGCAGCCAGAAAGGTGCCGGGCAAAATCAGGGGCAAGGAAGCGGATTGGCGTCCCCAGATTTACACCGTGCTTCAGGGCGATACCTTGTACGGCATCGCATTGGAATATGGCTTTGACTACAAGGAAGTGGCGGAGTGGAACGGCATCGAGCCACCCTATACCATTCGCATCGGCCAGCAATTGAAATTGACCGCCTCCCGCCCGGCGGTAGTGACCACTCCGTTGAAAACCGTATCAACAGTTGAAGCCCGGCAAGCCGGCGAGGATGGGCTGCTGAAGACGCAACCCAAGGCACTCAGGCAGCCTTATTCTTCACAAGGGGACTCCGATCCGCTACAGGCTAAAGCCCATACGGAATCGTATGCCGAGCGGGCTGACAAGCCGGCTCCGGTCGTCGCGAAGACTGAAACCCAGACCAAGCTGGCGCCGGCCGAAGAAAAGGCTGCGCCGGACGAGAAAAAAGACGGCATCCCGGCCGAGGATGATGAGCGGATCGAATGGATCTGGCCTACTGCGGGCAAAGTGGTTACCGGGTTTAATGAAGCATCCAGTGCTGGCAAGGGTCTGGATATCAGCGGCAAAAACGGCCAGCCGGTTCTGGCCGCCGCGCCGGGCAAAGTAGTGTATAGCGGCAGCGGGCTGCGCGGTTATGGCAAATTGGTAATCATAAAGCACAACAAGACCTATTTGAGCGCTTATGCGCACAACCGCCAGATTTTGATAAAGGAAGGGCAGAGCGTGGTCAAAGGCCAGAAGATCGCCGAAATGGGTGATTCCGATGCCGATCAGGTCATGCTGCACTTCGAGATTCGGCGCCTCGGCAAGCCGGTCGATCCAATGAAGTACCTGCCGCAAACGACCTTTCACGGGCTTAAACCCGTAGAAAGTCGGAGTCCTTTAGGAAATGACGGGCCTTCATGAGCCAGGCCTACTGGAGTTGATACAGCGCCATTACCTGATTGCCGCAGCCTTGGTATTCCACTTCCGTGCACAGGCTTTTAACCAGCGCGATCCCGCGTCCAGCGGGTTTGGCGCTGGAAGTAATATCCGCATTCAGGACGGAATCGATGGCGAACCCCTTGCCGCTGTCCCTGACTATCAGCTTCAGGTATGGAAGATGATTTTCCGTTACCCGCTCCAGATCGACCTCGACACTTCCGTGTTGCAGGCTGTTTAGCCGTTCCTCGCGCAGGTCGAGGTAGCGGCCAAAGCCATCCTCCTGGAATTTCAGCCGGGAATCCAGTGCCAGTACGCCATGATCCAGTGCATTGTTGTATAGTTCGGAAAGGATCAGGAACATTTCCTGGCAGTGCTTCTGGCTGTGATTCAGTTGCTCCAGCCAATTGATCAGCCAGGGCAATACGTCGAAGGACCTGAGTTCCGCAGGGCTGAGTTTGATCATCAGTTTCGACTCGCTTGGCTCGATCAGGGAAGAAGCTGCAAAAATTGGCGGGACGCTGTTCTTGCTGGAAAAATCCATAGGGCAGTGGATGGATGCGAGGGAGATGTCATCCGCCGTATTCTCCAGGCCCATGAATTTGTTCGCCGCGGCTATCAGGTGCCAGAATTGTCCCTCGTCGCACTTCTCGCCCAGCGCCTGCAGCAGGCGATCATTGCCGAACTGTTCGCCGGCTTCGTTCTCCGCTTCGATCAGGCCATCCGAGTAAAGGATCAGACTTCCAGGGTTGGTCCAGTGATAAGTTTCCGTTTTTGAAATAAAATCGCCATCATTCATGATGCCCAGAGGGGGGTGTGCGGCCTTCCACTCCCGGGGGGTTTTGCCGCCATGCGTTACAAAATAGGCCGTTGGCATGCCGCCGTTCCAGAGTTCGATGGTGCGCTCCGAAAAGTTGATTTCGGCCAGTATGGCGGCGACAAAGCGCTCCGTCGGCATGAGGTGCTTGATCTTGCTATTGAGCTCGCGGGCGATGGTTGGAATGCCATAGCCTTTTCTTGTCATGCCGTAAAACACCTCGACCACAGGCAGGACATTCAGCGCGGCAGACAGGCCATGGCCGGCGCTGTCGGCCAGGATCACATGTAGCGTGTTGCTGGGTGTGAATTCGGTGACGATGACATCGCCGCTAAAGTGGGTTGCCGGAAGGGTAAGGCGCTCGACCAACTGCTCATTGAGTTTATTGTCGGAATGAATGATCTTTTCCAGCAGGTGCTTGGCGAGGTTCTGCTCGCGTTCGCTTTCCTCGTGGTTGCGCAGCAGCTGTTCGGCATTTTCCACGATCACACGTTGCAAGTCGGCGATGCGTTGCATCGCCTTGATTTTGGCATGCAGTATCGTCAGATTGATGGGCTTGGTAAGATAATCGTCCCCGCCGGCTTGCAGTCCCCGCACCTGATCGCTGTCCTGGGCTGCTGCGCTGAGGAAAATCACCGGCACCCATTTGCTGCCGGCCAGCCTTTTGATTTCGGTTGTGGCCTGGTAGCCGTCCATCACCGGCATCATGACATCCATCAGGACCATGTCCGGCGATGTTTCGCGGAACATGTCGACCGCTTCCTGCCCATTCCTTGCCAGAATCGCCGTGTGGCCGAGTTTTGAGATGAATGCGCTGATCAGCGCCAGATTCGGTTCGGTATCGTCAACAACCAGGATGTTAAGCGGTTTGTCCATGTATTTCAGGGCACCTTAGTGCCGGTGCCGAATTTTGTTCCTTCGGTTGAGCAGGGGCGCAGCCCTGGATCAAGCCTGCTTTGGGTTGTGTTAAACGGCGCGTATATTCTAGCTGATGGTAAACAGTCTCTGGAAATTGGCCACATCGAGAACTTGCTGGACGATGCCCGTGCAGTTCAGGAGTGTTACCTGAATATGTGCGTTATGCGCTCTCTCTCGCAGCAGCAGCAACATGCCCAGGGCGGAACTGTCGAGGTAATCCACGTTCTTGAAATCCACCGTAATTTCCTTGACACCCGGCGCCTGCAATGCTTCATCGCTGGCGTGGCGGAATTCACGATGGGAACTGAAATCGAAGCGGCCATTAAGGGCGAGCTTGGCGGTTTCTTCTTTTTTCTCTACAGCAATGTTCATCATGGTTCGGCCTTTCTTGAAAATTAAGGAAGATTGCTTTATTTTGCCGGGCAGTTTATACCCTGAAGGCACGTGTGCCCATAGTCATCAGGTATGCCATGACGCGCGCCGCCATATCCTGAAGGGGGACGATTTCATCCACGCCACCGGTGGCAATGGCTTCCTTGGGCATGCCGAAGACAACGCAACTGGCTTCGTCCTGGGCGAAATTGTAGGAGCCGGCCTGTTTCATTTCCATCATGCCTACGGCGCCATCCTTGCCCATTCCGGTAAGAATGACCCCGATTGCATTTTTCCCCACGTGGTTCGCGGCGGAGCGGAATAGTACGTCAACTGAGGGACGGTGGCGGTTGACGAGTGGGCCATCGGATAATTCGCAAACGTAGTTGGCCCCGCTGCGTTTTATCAGCAAATGGGAATGCCCTGGCGCGATGAAGGCGTGGCCGGGCAGGATGCGGTCGCCATCTTCCGCTTCCTTCACCGAGATCTTGCACAGGCTGTCGAGCCGCTGGGCGAACGATTTGGTGAAAGCTTCCGGCATGTGCTGGGTGACGGCGATACCGGGGCAATCCGGCGGCAGTTTGATCAGAAAATCCTTAATGGCCTCGGTGCCGCCGGTAGACGCGCCGACGATGATCAACTTTTCGGTCGAAGCGATACGGTTGGACAGGGACGGCAGCACGGCATCGGCAGTCAGGCTGGGCTGAACCTGGAACGTCGGTTTTTTCAGATGCGCTTTGGCAGCGGCACGGATTTTTTCGGCGATTTCCTGGCTGTATTCCTTCAGTCCGCGGCTGATATCGAGCTTGGGTTTGGCGATGAAGTCCACTGCGCCCAACTCCAGGGCGCGCAAGGTGATGTCCGAACCCTTTTCGGTGAGCGAGGAGATCATCACCACCGGCATCGGTCGCAGCCGCATCAGCTTTTCCAAAAAGCCGATGCCGTCCATGCGCGGCATTTCCACATCAAGAGTGATGACGTCGGGGTTGAGCGCCTTGATCATCTCACGGGCAACGAGAGGGTCCGGCGCCGCGCCGACCACCTTCAAATCCTTATGGCTTTCGATGATCTCCTTGAGTACGCTTCTGATGAGCGCCGAGTCATCCACAATCAGTACCTTGATGGTCATGCAAAGATGTCCTTCTTAAAAGCCATTCTTAGAAGCTGTCTCATCAAAACAACTCAATGTCGCCTTCGACCGGGGCGCGATCCAGGCGCAATTCATATTCCTTCTCACGTTCCACGATAGTGTTGTTGTGAACGCTCTTCAGCGTTTTCACCAGCGCCCGGCCAGTTTTGGGGAAATAGTATACCTTGCGCGGATAGATATCGAGCAGATCCTGGGCAACAACATTGATCTTTTCGGTGTGCAGAAAGTCCAGTACGAAACTGGCGTTCATCTGGCCTACATTGGTCACGGTAAAGCCGCGCAGGACATTGCCGCCGCCGAACACCTTGGCTTCAAGATTGTTGCGCTTGGCGCCGAGTTTGGTGATGTGGTTGATCAGCATTTCCATTGCATAGGTGCCATAGCGCGCCGAGGTGCTGAGCGGATTTTGCGGGTCATTGTCACTGTGGGGCAGCATGAAATGGTTCATGCCGCCGACGCCGCTTACCCTGTCGCGCAGGCAGGCGGCAACGCATGAGCCGAGCACGGTGACGACCACCATGTCGCGTGCCGTGGCATAGTATTCGCCCGGCAGTATCTTGGCCGCTTCAATATCGAACTGGCGGTCATAATAGACGTTCGGGGCGAGAACCTCCTGGTAGCCCTCAGCGGTCATGAGGCGTCAACCCGGTTATCCATGGGAAGCGTGGATCCTGGCCTGGGGCGCCACTTCATAAACAGTTTTACCTATCGACTTGAACAAATCGGCGGCATGGTAAAAGCTCTCCGAGTGCCCGGCAAACAGCAAGCCATCCGGGCGCAGCAGCGGAACGAATTTCTTCAGCACATCGTATTGGGTTTTCTTGTCGAAATAAATCATTACGTTGCGGCAGAAAATCGCATCGAATGGCCCGCGCATCGGCCAGTCTTCGTGGAGCAGGTTGATTTGGCGGAAAGTGATCATGTCGCGCAGTTCCTTGCGCACCCTGGCAAAGCCCTCATGCTTGCCGGTGCCCTTGAGGAAAAAGCGTTTAATCTTGTCTTCCGGTATTTTTTCAAGGCGTTCCAGCGGGTACATGCCTTCCTGCGCCTTTTGCAAAACGTTGGTGTCCAGATCGGTGGCCAGAATGTGTACCGGCGGGGTGAAGCTGTCGAACAGATCCACCATGGTCATGGCCATGGAATAAGGCTCCTCGCCGGTGGATGCGGCGGAGCACCAGAGTGAGATCGGATGGTGCCTGCCGACCTTCTTTATATGTTCGGCCAGGATCGGGAAATGGTGCGCCTCTCGGAAAAACGAGGTGAGGTTGGTGGTCAGGGAGTTGGTGAAAAGCACCATTTCCTCATCATCACCGCTCTCCAGGAGTGCCAGGTACTCGCTGAAAGTGTGCGTATTCGTCGCTCGCAGGCGTCTCGCCAGACGGCTGTATACCATATCCTGCTTGGCGGGGGACAGGGAGATGCCTGCCCGCTCATAGATCAGCTTGCGGACACGTTCAAAATCCTTTATGGAAAATTGAAATTCGCGATTGCCGGCAATATTGTCGGATTCAGCCATAGTGATTTAGGGGGTAGAGGTTAGGGGTGAGAGGCTAGAGATTAGAGGCTAGTGGGGGTCTGGCGCTGTGCGCCAGGTCTTTACTAGCCTCTAGCCTCTGTGTTTTAGAACTCCTGCCATTCGTCGTCCTCGCCAGCCGCAGTCTTGATCGGCCGCTTGGAAGCGGATTTGGCGGCAGGGCGAGCCACGGTGGCGGTTCTGGTACCCGCACGGGGCA